>Ga0209726_10008230_pt1 | contig 11328 bp, 11 predicted proteins | sample Subgrocontami54m_FD_187453 | JGI IMG/M metagenome (GOLD analysis project Ga0209726, IMG submission 187453) | Subsurface groundwater microbial communities from S. Glens Falls, New York, USA - GMW46 contaminated, 5.4 m (SPAdes) (version 3) | ecosystem: Environmental > Aquatic > Deep subsurface >... | reverse complement strand
CCCGCCGCGGGAGCGAATCAGTTGCCACGGACCGCTGACGGCAAGCCTGATTTCAGCGGGATCTGGCAGGCGTTGAACACGGCGGCGTGGGACATCCAGGACCATAACTCTTCGCTCGCCTCGTATCTCGGCGTGCCGCCCGGCCGCGGGGTCGTCGAAGGAAACGAGATCCCCTACAAGCCAGACGCACTGCAGCAGAAGAAAAAGAACTTTGACACGCGGGAAACCGAGGATCCCGCGTTCACGAAGTGCCTGCTGCCGGGCGTCCCGCGGGCCACGTACATGCCCTACCCGTTCGAGATCATCCAGAACCCCAGGATGGTCGGCATACGCTACGCGTTCGCACGGGCGGTCCGGACGATCGATCTCGCCGGAAGGTCAAGGGAATGGCTGGAAGGCTGGCCGGACTTCTGGATGGGCGACTCCCGCGGGAAATGGGAGGGCGATACGCTCGTGGTGGACGTTCGTAAGCTGGACGACCGTAGCTGGTTCGACCACGCCGGTAACTTCCACAGTGACGCGTTGCACGTCGTCGAACGGTATTCCCCGATCGACCGCGATCACATTCAGTACGAAGCGACGATCGAGGATCCGAACGTGTTCACGCGGCCGTGGAAGATCAGCATGCCGCTCTATCGAATCATCGACAAGAACGCCGAAATCTTCGAGTGGGACTGCCGGTTCGATCAGGACAGCGCAAAGTACAAGGACGCCATTCCGAAATAACGGGGATCCGGGATCCGGTCGTAGAGGCCGACCTCAAGGTCGGCCTGTCATCGAGGCGCCGTCAACGATGGCTCCCCGAACTTCGCGGCGTCAATCGGGATATTGAACTTCACGTCACTGAACTCGAAATTGTCGCGGCCGTCCAGCCACGTGACCGTCCACCGGAAGGGAAACTTGATCCCACCAACGTCGCGGTAATCCTCGTAGTCCATCTGCGTCGGCACCCTGCCAATCTTCGACGGCGTGTAGCGGATGATCCGCACGAGCAACCCGGAATCCCGATCGAAGTAGAGACTCGCGAACGAACCGCGCGCGCCGTTTCCCTGGAGCAGGTAGACCTCTTTGCCGTTCACCTCTGCGACGGGGCCTGCGCGCAACGCCGTGAGCGACTGCGCGATCCGCGCAGGAAAGGACAACTGTGCGTCCAGCCGCGCGCCGTCGAGCTCGCCGCCCGTCAAGGGGTATTTGGGCACCACCGCCAGCGGGATCGCAAACCAGCCGGTACGACCGTCGAAGGTCCTGTTGCTCTCTCCATCCGGGAGGTGGCTGAGCATGGCGCGCTTGTCTGGAGCCTGCGCAAAATACTCGAAGTTGCCACCGCCGCCGAAGCTTCCGAATGCCTGAACTTTGCCGGTCCCCGCGATGCTGGTGATGCCCGCCGCTTTCTCTGCGCCGCCGATCGCCTGCAGATACTTGTCGATGACCTGCATAGGAGGAGGAACGCCGGCGGCTGTCGAGACCACATCATCCGGTTCGGTCAAGGCCTCGCCGTAAAACTGGTCGAGCCTCGGTGTCTCGAGCGGAGTGATGCGAAGGCGATGACAGGTCCAGCACGTCACCACCTGACGGCCCGAAAAATTGTCCCTGTTGATGTCCTGCACCATGCGCACCATCTGGCGCGCCGCCACCTTTCTCGGATTCGTATCCTCTTCCCACTTGACCTCGTCCGTGCCGGCACCCGGATGACAATCGCTGCAGCACAGGCCGAGCGATGCCGACATGAGCCCCATTGTCCCCATGAATTCGTCGACCGTAATGCCCTTCAAGGCCTGGACGTTCTTGAAGACGTCCTCGACCATCACGGGCCCGCGCTGGCCAGGTGTCGCGCCCTGCCGCGCCGCCTGCGCTGCCGATGACGGAGCCGGCGTGCTGCGGAATCCGAGAATCGTGAGAAACGCGATGCCGGTGAAGACAAACATGAAGCTTGCGATGACGAGCGGTCGGCTCGCGGGTGCGCGGTCTGGCCGGCGGTCCAGAAACGGCAGCAGGAACAGCAGTGTGATGACGATGCCCGGGATGATCACCGTCGCCACCGGCTCGAGCGGTCCCGGAAAATGCTTCAGGAGCTCGAACAGGCTCATGAAGTACCACTCGGGCCGCGGGACATACGTGGCGTCGGTCGGATCGGCTACGGGGTCGAGGGGTGCGTTGAAGACAATCGCGAACGTCAGAAGCAGGGCGAAGACGACGGCCACAGCGATCGTGTCTCTGATCGCGTGATACGGATAAAACGGCGTCGGCGGACCCGGCACGGCCTTGACGGGACCCGAGATGCCTTGCCGGCGCATCAGATAGAGGTGCGCAACCGTAAAGGCAATCAGGCACGCAGGCAGAAGAAAGACATGCGCCGCGTACCACCGCATCAAGGTCAGCGCGCCGAGGTCGGTGCCGCCTTTCAGCACCCCGCTCAGCACATTGCCGATCAACGGTACGCTCCGCGCGATATTGAGCGTGACCGTCGTCGCCCAGTACGCCTTCTGATCCCATGGCAACAGATACCCGGTAAGCGCGAAGGCGAGGATGATCAGCAGGAGCAATACACCGACGATCCAGTTCAACTCGCGCGGCTTCTTGTAAGACCCGAACGCCACGACCCGCAACATGTGGACGATCGCAGCGATGACGATGAAGCTGCCGCCGAAGAAGTGGAGACCGCGCAGCACGCGGCCGAAGGTGACGCGCTCCATGATGAAGCGGACGCTGTCGTACGCGTAGTCGGGCGAGGGCGAGTAGAAGATTGCCAGCAGGATCCCGGTCAGCAGTTGCACCGACAGCAGGAACAGCACGATGCTGCCGGTGACAAACCACCATCCAACACCGCTCGGCAGCGGCTCGTCGAGGAGGTGCTTCACCAGGGCGCGGTAGCCCGTTCTGGCGTCCAACCAGTCGCGCATGGGTCTAGTAGGCTTCCACTACGCCTGCACGAGGACTTTATCGCCCTCGACCCGCGTGGCGATTTTGATCAGCCCCTCGGGCGGAGGACCTTCCTTCACCGCGCCCGTCCGGTCATAGATCCCGCCGTGGCAGGGACACTTGAAGACTTGCCCCTGCGCGTCCCATGCGACGAGACAGCCGAGATGCGTGCACGTCGCGTCGAACGCGGCAACCTCCGACTCCCCCGTTTTCACGAGGAAAATCGTCCGCCGCTGGAGGGCCTCCCGATAGCCGTCCAACCGCATCATGCTGAGCGTGACCGCCGTGGGCTCGTTGACGGGAAGATCGTGGAGAGACGATGCGGCAAGCCAGTCCTCTTGTCTGCGAACCGTCGACGAGAGGACGGCGCCGCCACCGAGGACGCCGAGAATGCCGCCGATGACGCTCAGAATACCGCTCGTGATCGAGCTGAGAAAACGGCGACGGGTCGCGTCGGCCGTGGACGTTTCTATTGGCACTCTGAACTCAAGCGCCGAAGGGATATCATATCCGCGCTCACGCGTCAAAGGAGACACACTATGCTTCGACGTGCCTTGCTCATTGCGCTGATCGCGGCGTTCGCGGTCCCGATCGCGGCGCAGGTCCACGGTGGCTTGAAGGTGCGTCTGGACGGGAGCCAGAGTGCCTCCGCTCCCGACGCCAATCCGAATCTCGAGATCGCGGCGATGGGAAAGGGCTTTCACGTCACGGGCGGCCCGGGCGCGGTCATCTGGGATCCTGCTCACACGGTCAAGCCCATTTACAGCGTGAAGGCGACCTTCACTCTGCTGAAGCCGGCAGACAAAGTCACTTACTACGGCCTCTTCTTCGGGGGCACCGACATGGAGGGGTCCACTCCGACCTACGTGTATTTCACGATCGCGCAGGATGGCACGTTCCAGATCCGGCACCGCACGGGCAACGAAGTCCACGATATGGATAAGTCGCTCCATTTCGCCATCAGAAAGCCGGATGCGAGTGGAAAGTCGGTCAACACGCTGGAAGTGCAGGTGGCGCCGACCGCCGTGTCATATCTCGTGAACGGCGCGGTCGTGGACGCGACGCCGACGAGAGCGGGAACCGGGTCCTACACCGAGACGGAGAAGATGACAGGGCTGGTGGGCGTCCGGATCGACGATCCAATCGACGTGCAGGTTGATGGGTTCGAGTTCAAGTCACCGTTCCCGTTGAACGAGCGCGGGCAGTAAACACGAACGCGGCGCTTTTCAGTTCGACGGGCCACAGAGTCACAGAGACACAGAGCCAAACAAATCGAATCTTCTCTGTGACACTGTGTCTCTGTGGCTACGTGGAAATGAACTCCGCGTTAGGTTCTTCGCAACACCCGATTCACAAATCAGTTCAAACAGGGCGGAGTTTCGGAAGGGGCTCGCGGCGGCCGAACGGCGGGCTGTACGTACGCAGCGCGCGTCGGATGTTGACTCGCCGCCTGCTGGCCGAAGACGCTTGCACGTCTTCAATTTCCAAGAAGCTCCGCTTCTCGTTCAGAAAGCCGCTTCACCTTCTTGTCTGCGAAAATGCTTGCGCATCTTCACCGACAATCACGCTCCACATCTTACCGATCGAGAACCGTTGCGTTCTCTTGCCCGGCAATGCGGGTGCATCTTGCGTCCGCGACGTGCGGTGCATCCCCTTTCGAAGAGACACCCCATATCGCAATCGAATCTGACTCGCATTCCCGAACCAGCGAGCTGCTCGTCTTCTTCCAACGCGCGCAGCGTCGGTCAATGTAAAGAGTCGTCGCGTTCTTGTCAAGCAGAATGTGGCGTGCGCGCGAAAAAAAATTTGCGACCCAACAATCGTTGCGCGGGTCACTTCCCCTAATGCTGCTCATCACAGAACGTCGCCGTGAATAATCGATGATCACATCGACGTCCTCAGACCCGGTGCTCACTTGGGTTGGTGATTTGCAGCGGGACTGGAGCTTCGATCCGCGCGCCTGTGTGGCTGGGTCGGACCCCGCCGCAAATCACCAACCCAAGTAAGCACCGGCGGCAGTTGCTGCCGAGAAGTGTGCGGCCGCGCTCGAGCCACGGGACATCCTCGAGATCGTGAGACTCCTGGATCAGACTGGAGAACGAGAGGCCGCGAGGCTGGAATACGAGCGTTTCCTGGATCTCTGGAAGCACGCCGACGCAGAGCTGCCCAAGCTGACGGAGGCGCGGCGTGCCCTCGAGCGGATTCGACAGACTCCTCGCCCTACGCCCCCCGCGTAGAGGCGGGTCTTTAAACCCGCTTAGCTACGCCAGCTCGAGTCGCTCGTACGCGATTGTGATTTCCTCCATGGCGACGTCCGTCCCTTTGGCGTTGAACGGTCCGCTCGTGTGCTTGATGATCCGGGCGCGGAGGAGCTTCCATGTCATCACGACCGCCGTGTGGTCCTCGTTCTGCAGCTGTATCACGACGGTACGGAGAGCGGCAGCATCGCCGTTCCGGATCTGGTCAATCCACTTGTAGAGTCCCAGTGAGCCGATGATCCCGCGCTTGAGCGTGACGTCGCTCACCCGTGCAAGACCGGTGAGCTTGCGCGGGCTGTTCTCCTTCTCGTTGCCATTGCGGTACTCGATGACGTCCACGCTCATGGAGATCCCGCTGCATTCCTGAAAGCCGGCCTCCGGCCCCTCGGTCTCGCCGGTCCCGATATCCACGAGAAAATTGAACTGCGCGTATGGGCGCTCACGAACAACGGCCATGTCAGCCTTCCTTGGTCTTGGGGTTGTGGTCCAGCCAGATCAAATCGTCGAAGGTCAACTCGATCTCTTCGTAGGCGATATCGTTGTTCATGGCATCGAAGGCTGGCCCCGACCAGCGGCTCGGCCACGCACGCACGAGTCTCCACGAATTCACGATCTTCCCACCCGGGGCGGATAGCTGGCGGATGGTGACGTCCCGGCGGTCATCCTTGCCCTGGACGATGAGCCGGCGCCAGTCGTACAGCTCCGTTGAAGCGGTGAGGGCTCGCCGGAGCACGACGGTGGCGAAGCGATGAACGGACCGATCTGACAGCGTATCGAGGTGCGTCTCCGAGGTGAGCCGACCGACCTCGGCGAAGCCGAGCTCCCGTCTTCCGATCAGGACCTCGAAAGAGCTGATCCGGAGCAGGGGGTCCGGCTGGCGCGACGGCATCTTCGCCGGATGCTACCGCACAGCGTCCAATCCGGGCAATGACTCGGTCCGCCTCACGTACTTCGTGACCTTCCCGCGCTTCGTGGTTTGGAAACGATCTTCGAACGCTTCTCGCCTACCGCTTCTTCTTCGATGGTTTCCTGGCAGATTCCTTCGAGGCGATCGCGACATCCACGGCTCGCTTCGCCCACTTCACGAGCGTGGCCGCATCTTCCATGATCTCGATCGGCACGGCGTAGTAAGGCATCGTCATCGCGCGATCCGCGTATGGCTTGAACGGGCCGGACCCTGCCGACTCGTAGTCCTGACGATTCGAGTCGTCGACTTTGAAATAGAGGACGTCTGACGCGAGAATGCCGAAAAACAGATCGTCCGCATAAAGGCCCACGCCGCCGAACATCGCCCGGTCACGAATGCCCGGAAGGTCGGCGAGCTGGTCGAGCACGAACTCGCGAACACCGCCGCTGACGCGCATGGACTTCAGACGTCCGCGCACAAGCCGTGTGGCCGATGCCTTCCTCGTCATACGCGGCACAGTATGCTCCATGACTCGCGCGGCCTCACACATCTGACCGCTTTCGCAGTCGTAAGGCGCTGTGTTACCGTGCGTCTCGCAACGCGGAGGCGCACATGACGAAGTCCCGTATCCTCGCGGCCGTCCTGATGGTGTCTGTCGTAGGTTCCTACGTGGCGCTCGCGCAGCAAGGTCCCGCGCGCCGCTCGCCGATGACGTTCTTCGTCACCAGCAGGCCTATCGGCGACGGGGGCAATCTGGGCGGATTGGCTGGCGCCGACGCGCACTGCCAGACGCTCGCCGCGGCGGTCGGCGCGGGCGACCGCACCTGGCATGCGTACCTCAGTACGCAGGCTCGCCCCGGCAAGCCGGCCATCAACGCGCGCGATCGCCTCGGCACGGGTCCCTGGTACAACTTCAACGGCGAGATGATCGCCCGCGACCTCGCGCATCTGCACGGTGACACGCTGGAGCTCGCGCGACTCGGCAACAACCTGACCAAGCTGACGGGACTCACCGAGAAGGGCCAGATCGTGCCTGGCCTGAACGACTACCCCGATCCGAGAGATAACGACTGGGACTGGGTGAAGACGACGCCCTATTCCAATCGGCACGAGATGTTGACCGGCACGCAGCCTGACGGCCGGGCATTCGCCGATGACCTCGACTACACGTGCGACAACTGGACGAGCAACGGCGGACCCGAACCCGGGGCGCCGTTCGGACCGCTGGCAGCGGCACCGGGCAAGCCGAACGCGCAGATTGGGTTCCCCGACCGCAACGGCGGCGGCAATGGTTCCTGGAATTCATCGCACGGTACACGAGGCTGCAGCCAGCGTGCGTTGCCGATGACGCATGGCGTCGGCATGTTCTACTGCTTCGCTATCAATTGAGACGGCCGTGACACGCACGACAACGTCTATCGTGGCCGCCGTTCTACTCGCGCTTGCCGGCGTTGACATGGCGCCGGCGCAGGGCCGGGGTCAGGCGCCGCCCCGCCCCATGGGGTTCTTCGTGACGAGCGTGGGGATCGGCAGTGGCGGGGATCTCGGCGGCCTGGCCGGCGCAGACGCGCACTGTGCCGCACTGGCCGCGGCCGTCGGCGGCGGCAACCGCACGTGGCGCGCTTACTTGAGCACGCAGGCCCGTCCCGGTCAGCCCGCGGTGAACGCCCGCGATCGCATTGGAGACGGTCCCTGGTACAACTCCAAAGGCGGCCTAATCTCGCAGCACCAATCCCAGCTTCACGGCGACACGCTGATCGAGGCGCAGCGCGGCAGCAACCTCTTCAAACAATTCGCGCTCACCGAAAAGGGCGAGGTCGTCCGTGGCGTCGGCGACCCGGGGCCGAACGTCCACGACATGCTGACGGGTTCGCAGACGGACGGACGCGCGTTTACTGACAGCGCCGACCGTACCTGTAATAACTGGACCAGCAGCGGCGCGGGCTCCGCCCAGGTCGGTCATTCCGATCGCATCGGCAACGGCAACACGTCATGGAATTCCTCGCACGCCACGACCGGCTGCAGCCAGGCGGACCTGGCCAGTTGGGGCGGCGCCGGGTTGTTCTACTGTTTCGCGGTGAATTGATTTCGCTGAGCCCCGTCGAGATTCTGATCGCCACGCCACGCTCGTACTCGATAGCGTCCGCAGGCTCGGCCACGATCCGGCGCAAATCAAGTACGTGTTGATCACTCATGGGCACGCCGACCATTTCGCGGGCGCCGGACGGATCAAGCAGGTCACAGGCGCGCGAGTGGGAGTCGCGGGCGGTATCGCGCTTCAGCGAACTGTGCTTACAAGGATCAGAAATGCCACGAGTGCGCCTCCGGCCAACCACGACAGCTCGGCGCGTCGTGTGACAACCAGCGATCCCAGGCAAAGAAAGACGCCCGCCGCAAAGAGGAAACGCCAATAGAGCTCTTCGGTGCTCTCCTCTCCCTGGGCGCCTGGGATGCGGCGGCGAATACTGCTGATGATCTTGAACGCCACGGAGGAATCGGGTTCGCGGCCGATCTCGAAATACTGGCCACCGCCGATGCGAGCGATCTCGGCAAGCGAGGCACGGTCGAGCACCGCGCGGATCGGGGGCCGTGGCAGAGGGTCCGGGATGATGCCGCCGGCCGTTGTGCCAACACCGACGACATAGACAGCAATGTCCCGCGCCTGCGCCTCGGCGAGCGCCGTCGCCACCTTCCCACTCCAGGCCTGGCCATCGGAGATCACGACGAAGGCCTTCGGGTTCTTCGTCGCGCCGAACAGCTTCTCGTTCATGTCGACGAGTTGCAGCCCCCATGACACGCCTTCTTCGATATTCGTGTCCCAGGTAGGCCCATCCTCGATAGGAAACGGCGACCGGTCACCGAGGTGATCGATGAAGAAGAACAGCGCATTGGGATCTTTGGTGAGGCGGATCTGTGGGGCGGCGCGCGAGGCAAACAGCGCCAGCGCGACCCGATCGCCCCTCCAGCTCAGCGCCTCGCCGAACGCGCGCAGGAACTGGACAGATCGCCGCCAGCGGTCGGGCGCCACATCTCTGACATACATCGACGCGGAGCCATCCTGCAGAAGAACGATGTCGGCACTGGCCCTTCGCACCACGGAAATGCGTGCGACGGGCCTGGCGAGGGCGACGATGCACAAGGAGGTCGCGATGCCCAATGCCAGCCAAAACGCGAAATCGCCGAGCAGCACGTGCCGTTCGCGGACCGAAAGCACGCGTTCGCGCCGGTACCGTCCGGCGTCGGCACGTCGGCGGAGCACTTGCCAGATCCACAGCACCAGCAGGACTGCTGGCGCGACGAGCAGCCACAGGTAGGGTGGCTCGGCAAAGCTGAGCGTGCTGAAATCGACCCAGCGCAGCATCGCGGTTATCCCTTGCGCACCCTTGGCGCACCTTTGGCCGCATCGCCGTCCTCTCGCTCCTTCTTCTCCTGAGGAACGTACGTCTTGAACTGCTCCTCGCCCTTGCTCTGCTCCATTTGCCCCTCAGTGCCAAGGGGACGGTCGGAGCTGGGAGGCGGAAGATCGCGCCGCCGGCGTCCCATTTCGTTTCGTAACCGTACGAGGTACTCGTAGTTGTAAGCCGCGTCTTCAAGGTACAAAGCGTCTTCCTGTCGCGCGGCATTGGTCACAACCGTGAGGTAGGCATTGATACCCGCGTCGAGTATCTGCAGCGTGGCTGCTCGATCCTTCGGCTCCGCCTGTCCGATCCGAAACACGGCGTTCGCGACGATGAGCTGCTGCGGTATGTTGTCGGGCGCCACGTCGGCAACGGGATCGGCGCGACCGGCGGGAACCAGGGCACCGTACTCGCGCTGCCAGTACCGAAGCGCGGCCTTGCGGGCACGAACGTCGTTCAAGGGCCCGGCACCAACCCCGGGCAGATGGCTGGCGTACTCGTAGTAGCGCTCAACAGTGTCGAGGGCGGCGACTGATGTCTCGTAGTCCACGGTGACGAGCGTCTCCTGCGCGCTGGCCATCTCGCGCTCGACTCTGCTCGTTGCAAGGCCGACGCTCCCCAGCAGCGCCAGGACGGCTGCTCCCACCACGTAACCGGCAATCCCTTTCATCGCAACCTCCAGAACATCAGGAGTCTGACCCCATGGGGTCAGACTCCTTTCGCACTACGGAAACACCCTGAAGTACCGGAATCCAAGTTTGAGCAGCCCGGCAGCGAGCCAGAGCGCAACCGCGATGAACGCATAACCCGAAAACCGCGGCCGGTACGCCGTGTATTCGCGGACGTCGATGCGCCCCGCGGACAGCCTGTCGATATCCTCCACCGCGCGCAAGATCGTGCCCTCGTCTGCGGCCGGGTAGAAACGGCCGCCCGTTCGCTCGATAGCCGGCTTCCACAGCGCGTCCTCCTTGACGTCACCGAACTTTCGATTGTAAGCGGTCCGGATCATATAGACGGGAATCTTGGACTTACGCGCCGTGGTCACGAGCTGATCGATCGCCTTGCCTTTGAGATACAACTGACTGTCGATGCCATCGCTGAAGAGCACCATGAGATTGCCGGAGGCATTGAGGAAGTCGAACGTCTCAAACAGCTTCGTCCCCTCCTCGATGCCCTGGAGAATCGTCGTGCCTCCATCGTCAAATCGGGCCCAATTGACCGGATCGCTGATGAGTCGAATGCTCAGTAAGACATTTTCGTAGTCGGTGGTGAAGGGCGTCACGACGTACGCGTCGGTGCCGAACTGAATGAGCGCGATGAGGTCGCGATAGGGACCGTTCATGCGCAGTTTCATGAAACGCTCGGCCGAGGCGACCGCCGTGAAGAACGCGCGGTCCGTCGTCGGTTTCAGTTGCTTGGTCTGGAACGGCAGGATCATGCTGTTCGACGCATCCACGACGAGGGCGATCCGCCGGCCCGGATACGACATCTGTTCGCGCGTGTACGCCGTGTGCGGATCGGCCAGCGCGACCGCGAAGAACGGGACCCCGAGCAGAAACAGGAGAAAGGCGGCGTGGCGGGCGGCCGAGAGCGGAGTCCGCCGCATGACCGAGAGGATTGCGGGCACCCCGACGGCCGCGCGTCTCGCGTGCCGGAAACGTGCCCCGCGGGCTAGCAGCATCAGGAGCGAACTCGCCAGCAGGACGATCAGGACGAGAAGCGCTGATCCGGCTTCCGCAAAACTCAGATCGTTCCAGCGCAGACCCAGCCATTCGCCGAACGTCCGGCGAACGACAATCAGAAGATCGTTCAGCGGCCCCATGCACCTATCCCGAGACCGGCGGGG
>Ga0209726_10008215_pt1 | contig 11342 bp, 10 predicted proteins | sample Subgrocontami54m_FD_187453 | JGI IMG/M metagenome (GOLD analysis project Ga0209726, IMG submission 187453) | Subsurface groundwater microbial communities from S. Glens Falls, New York, USA - GMW46 contaminated, 5.4 m (SPAdes) (version 3) | ecosystem: Environmental > Aquatic > Deep subsurface >... | reverse complement strand
TAGGGGCGGGTTTGAAACCCGCCCTCTTGGATTTGGCGCATCGAGAAATTTGCGCACACCGCGCAAATTATCACGGATAGCAGTGCAAAGATCGCAGAAGATCTTTGTCTTTGAGTTCTATGTGTTCTTTGCGGTTAAGGTTCCTTTCAATCCGATGTGTCCTTTGCGCCCTTTGCGGCTGGAACGTTTTTTCGCTATTTGCTATCCGCTATCCGCTTTTCCTGCCCATTGACGGCTGACCTCCGACCGCTGGCTTTCCGCTATTTGCCTTCCGCCGTTCTTTTGACTCTCCGGTCTGTTTTCTATTATACTATGCAGGTTTACAAAGCCGTTTCTCATCATTACTTAGGCCAGAGACCGACCTGGGCTCGTAGGAGGACAACGATGAGCGCTTTACAGAAGAGAGTCGAAGCGATGCAAAAGATCGGCGCGGGAGCTTTAGCGGACCAAGCGTTGCGCAAGCTTATCCACCTGCAGCTGCAAAAGTATGAAAAGCAATTGGAAGAGGTACAGAGAGAGCTAGAGCCCTTTGAAAAACAGCACAGCATGAGTTCTGAGGAATGCCACCGCCGTTTTATGGCGGGGGAGCTGGGAGATGATGCCGACATCGTAGACTGGATGGGCTTATATGACAACGCCCTGCTGTACCGAGAGCGAATTGAAACTCTACACGCAGCGGGCTGAGGCCTGACGCATGATTCAGGAGTACCTCGGTCAAATTGATGAGCTTCTCACCACTAACCCCGATCCGAAATTTTTAACGCCATGTATTACACCTATGTCATAGAGAGCGCTAAGGATCATCAATGGTATACTGGCATGACAGCGGATTTAAGGACGCGTATGGCAAGTCACCTCAAGGGGCAGGTCAGATCAACTAGCCATAGGCGTCCGTTGAGGCTTGTCTATTATGAAGCTTGTTTAAGTGACGCTGACGCCAGGAGGCGTGAACGATATTTAAAGAGTGGCAAAGGCAAACGCTACTTACAGCAGAGGCTTTCCGCATGGATCGCCGGTGGTAGGCAGTAGAACCCCGATCCGAAAAAAGAAAATGAGGCAAAAGAAGTCCTTCTCTCCGAGTTTTGCGAGCCGGCCAACGGTAGCACCTCGCCTCTGGAAAAGTTTCGGATCGGGGTAGAAGTTTGTGTTGCTGTCTGCTGGCACATTTATTTCGGATCGGGGCTAATTCAGCCGTAAATGATGTGGCGATTGTTCGAAGATCCATCCGGGATACAGACACGGAAAAAGTGTTGAATTACCGCTATCGCGTAACTCTGGCGGACGGTAGCCTTGTAGAACTGACCGAGCGTGTTCTGGAGGCCCAAGGTATTCTTGAGGTCACCCGGTACCGTCACCATTGGCAGGATGCCGATGGCCATCTGATCAAGAGATGGGATAACGCTCCCCACCACCCGACTGTAGATACTTTTCCGCATCATCTCCATGACGGAGCCGAAAACAGCGTGGTAAGCCACCCACCCATTACCGGTTTTGAGGTTTTGCAGCGCATTCTTGTTGAAGTCGAAACGCAGGTGAGCCAAGGGGGTAAGCAACCTTAACGTTTGAAGAAATAATTGTTTTTCTACGTTTTCGCACGACAACCGTTCCCCAATCGTTCTCTTCCGCATCCGCTCCCTGCGTCGCGCTCTTTCTTGAAATCCGCAATTCGAAATCCGAAATCCGAAAGGAGGTCTTTCACCTCACGACTAACACCTCACATCTTTTGCCCTTTGCGATCTGGCCCTCTGCTCTTTGCTATGTTTTAGCTTCTTCCGGTAGCTTCCAGGTGGTCCATACGTTCCTCGAGACGCCGCATCTGCTCTTTGATGACCCGGAACTCGATATCGAGTGTCTCGTGAAGCTTCATAAATCCATCGACGTGGTTGTAAACTTGCTCAAGGCGGTTTTCCATACGGGCAAACCCTTCCTGCAAATTTTGTACAATCGTAATAATCGTAGCGTCGTTTGCTTGGAGTGATCTGATGCCCCGCTCCACTGTGGTCAGGCGCGATTCGAGGGTTTTTTTAGCAGGTCGGCGTGCCATGGATCACCATTTCTAATCAGCAAGGAGTTAATGTGTCAAGACCGCTCCCTGCCCTCTGCGGCGTTCAACGCGTTTCACGCTGTTCAATCACTTCGTTTCGTTCAACCGCTTCCCTTCGACAAGCTGCTCAGGGTGGTGAGCCAAGTCGAACCACGCTCCGTTCAAGGGGCCGCCCCTCACGCCTAACGAGTCCGCTAAAGCTTGGAGGCTAGGACGCCTGGACGCTATGACACGCGAGCGCTCGCGGCCGTTCTATCCAAAAACTTTGGCTGAGCCAAGCTTATTACAGCTCATAAGATTTTCGTAAACCAACAGAAACTGCTTCGCAACGCGCTGCCATCCAAACTCTGCCGCGACAAGGTCGCGGCCTTTCGCGCCCATCGCCTGCAGCGTCGCGGAGTCGAGCGACGTTGCCTGGCGTAATCCTTCGGTGATGCCATCGACAGTCGGTTCGACCCACCACCCACAGCCACGTTCCGGCAGCATCGGCCATGGTGCGCCCGTTGTCGTCAAGACCGGCAGACCGTGCGCGAGAGCTTCGGCAATCGCCATGCCGAAGCTCTCCGAGTGGGTGGGAAGCACAAAGAGGTCCGCGGCAAACAACGCAGACTGTTTCGCCCGGCCCTCGAGTGGACCGAGGAAAGAAATGGTCTCGGCTAGTCCGGCGGCACGCACTGCCTGTTCCACTTCCGCCCGGTGCCCCGCCTCGTCCGGCCCAGCGATCTGCAAGATCCAGCCGCGCGGCCGCACCTGCGCCCACGCTTCGATCAACATAGGCAGACCCTTCACCGGATAAATCCGTCCCAAGAACAGCGCCTTCTTCCTTTCACCCCCACCTGCTTTGCCAACTTCCGCAATTGCTGCTATTCGACCGACTTCCGGCACATCTACCCCATTTGGAATTACGCAGACCGGCACACGGAACCCGAGGCGCTGCAGATTGTTGGCTTCCGCCTTGGCGGTCGTGTGGTGACAGCGCGCCCGCTTTAGATCACGCCGCTGGTAGAGCCACCACGCAACGCGTTTTTTTGACCGTTTGTGGTTCATGGCCCAGGGTTCGAGCATGCCGCGGGTGCTCACCATCCGTGGGATGCCGCGCTTTGCCGCTATTTCGGCGAGCCGGTGGTTGTGTAGCAGCCAAATCCCGTTGTCGTGCAGTACATCGGGTTTACCGAAGCGCTCCAAAGCTTCGGACTCCGTGCCGGTTAAGCGTTGCACAGAAGACTCGGCAGGCAATAATTGAGTGGTCGCGGCTGATTGGTCAGGCGCCCATAACCCGACTTGGACGCCGACTTCTGTTAACGCCATGGCAAGTCGTGAAACCGAATAGGCCGGGCCACCGTAAGCCGGCCGCAGACTAGTGCCGGCGAGGAAGAGTTTCACAGTCGTTGATGCTCGACAGCGTTCGATTCAGCTTTTTAGCAGTACCGCCGCCAAGGCCCAGCGACGATACCAGGTTACAAGCGGCACAGTCGTCTTTTTATCTGCCGTAGCCAGTACGTTGCCGAATTTGCCTTTCATCCACTCTTCGAACGGAAAACGGAAGCCGCGTTTCGGCTGTTTGCGGACCCATGCGGGAATTTCAGGTACGGCCTCGAGTAAAAGCTGCTTGCCTTCGCGCAACCTCACGGAGGCCGGGATGGCAGCTAGCGCCTTGACCAATCGGGCATCGACAAATGGGACCCGCAGTTCCAGTCCGTGGGCCATGCTGAATACGTCGCTGTCGCGCAGCAGTTGGTTGCGCATGTAGCACGTCAGTTCGAGAAAGCTTACCGTATCGGCTGGATCGTCGGGCAGATCGTCTAACGACCATTCAGCGGGACCAGCGTCGCGGCCGGTAAGTAAAATCGCCAATTCCCTGGCTTCCGGTTCGGTAAAGATGCCGCGCTGAGCATGAAACGCTGACAGTGCCGTGCCAGGGCCGCGCAGGAAGGCGGCAAGCCGCCGCCAACGCGATCCGACCGGTGTCAGGTCAAGCGCGGCAGCCACCAACGGACGCAAAGGACCTAACAACCGGTGGAGACGCAGGAAAAGTGGCACCTGCTGGAACGATCCATAGCCGGCGAAGAGTTCGTCGCCACCCAGGCCGGAGAGCACCACTTTCATGCCCTCGCGGCGGGCCAACTTGCTGACACACCATGTGTTAAATCCATCGATGGTGGGCTGGTCCATGGCGGCGAGATAGCCCGCGACTTCCGCCCGACCTTCCTCTGGCGTCATGCGCCACTCGGTGTGGCGAGCGCCAAAGCGATCCGCCGTGCGTCGGGCGATCGATGACTCATCGTAGGCGGGATCATCAAACCCGATGGAAAAGGTGCGCAGAGCGGCGCCGGGGCCGAGCACCTCACGGGCCAGTGCCAGCACCGCTGTCGAGTCGATGCCACCGCTGAGAAAAATTCCTACCGGGACATCGCTGACCAAATGGCGCTGCATCGACTCGATCAACGCCGCCCGAGTCGCCATCACCGGATCGGCTGGAGCCGGCGCCGCGTCGAATCGCAGTTTGTGCCAACGGCCCACCTTGGCTGCGGTGCCATCCCATTCGAGAAAACATCCGGCCGGGAGCTGACGAATTCCATCGACTAACGTCGCCGGTTCCGGCACGCTGCCCCAAAGCAAAGTATCTCGCAAACTGCCGGAAACGGTATCCGTCCGAGGCGCCAAGGCGCGCAGAGCCCTCACCTCAGAGGCAAACGCCAGCGCCCCGTCACGCTCGACGTAGTAAAGCGGCTTGATGCCAAAGGGATCACGCGCCAACAGCGCCCGGCCGGATTCCGAATCGTACAAAGCAAAGGCGAACATCCCGGCCAGCTTCGGCAGCGCGGCCTTCCCCTCGCGTACCAACAGACGCAGTAGAACCTCCGTATCGCTATTGGATTGCCAATGTTCTACTGAGTCCTGAGTAACGAGTACTGAGTCCTGAGTTTCAAGCCCGCTGCTCCCTGCTCCCTGTTCTCTGACGACTGACCGCTGACTGCTGATTTCTGCCCTCTGTATTTCCGCTCCCTGCGCCCCGCTCTCTAGCACTTTGCTCTTCGCGCTTTGCTCCGTGCTCCCTGCTCCGTGCTCACCGCCCTCCGACGTCTGATCTCTGACTTCTGACTCCTGACCTCTGTTGTCTAGCTCTTCCCTCAGCTCGCGGTAGTTATAGATCTCGCCATTGAAAACAATCCAGTATCTGGCTGTTTGCTGATGGCCGACAGGAGACCGATGACCGATGACTGATGACTTCTCACCGATACCGCCTAACCCCTCACTCTCCCCCCTCTGTTCATTCCGAAATCCGCAATCCGAAATCCGAAATCCCTTTTCCACCTCTTCCCCGAGCCCCATCGGTTGTGCGCCGGTGTCTGAGAGATCGATAATTGCCAATCGGGTATGCACCAGCCCAGCGCGACCTTTTGGATCTTGCCATAGTCCCTCACCATCCGGCCCTCGGTGACGCAGCGCTGCGATCAACGAGGCCGCGTCGCAGGCCATGCTTTGGCCAAACCATCCGGCGATGCCACACATGTTCTAAGCTTGGGAGCCCGGGCATCCTTGCCCGCAGCGTCGAGTGGTTAACGGCAGGCGTTGCTCGCGCCTAGCGGCAAGAGCCGATTGCTCTTGCCGTTGCTTGCAGGTCAAAGTGAACTATCCTCTGTGCTATCTCCGTGTTCACTGTGTCTCCGTGGTGAATATAGTTAGAAAAACTCTCATCACAGAGGCAGGGGAAACACAGAGGACGCACTGAGAATTCTTTTCTCGACAGATTCTGACGGGATTCAGTTGTTGATCGTTCGCGCAAGCTATAAGGATGTCGTTCTTAGCGGAGCCACGCCGTTCTCTGGTAAGTTTTCATTCCTAAGTTCACTCGCCTGACCATTCAGCAGCTCGTCATACTTCTTTAGAAAAACTTTACCCGCCGCGGCGAGTGAAAAACGTTCCTCTGCGACCCTCCGTCCTTCCCTGCCCATGCGCTCGCGGAGAGCCGGCTCGCGCACCAACTTCTCCATTGCCGCAGCGAGAGCCTGAGCATCGCCGATGGGTGTCAGCAATCCAGTCTCTCCTTCGCTTACCGCCGTGGCCGGTCCGCCACAGGCCGTGCTCACAACCGGCAGTCCACTCGCCATCGCCTCCAGAATCACAATGCCCAGGCCTTCTTCGTTCGAGGAAAGCACGAAGAAACTCGCGTTGCGATAGAGCGCGGCCAACTCCTCGCCCGGCTTTGGCCCGAGCCAGTGAACCTTCTGCGCGAGTGCCAGGGTTTGGAGCTGCAACTGCGACGCTTCAGACGGAGGATCACCAATCAAGTATAGATCGGGGACGGTCTCTGCCTTTTGCCGCAACAGTGCGTAGGCGTCGAGCAGCAGGCGCACGTTCTTGCGCGCGTCGGAGAATCGCGCCACGCAGAGGATGTAATCCCCGTCGGGCCGCACCGCTGGTCGAAATAGATTTGTATCGACGCCACAGGGTGCCAGCACAACCTTGCGCGGTCCGCCAATCGCTTCGACCGTGGCACGAGTGTATTCGCTGAGCGCGAAAATTGAGTCTGACGCTTTCAAGGCACGGCGTTCGTATCGTTCAGCGATGGGAAGCATCAACGACGACCACGCTCGCCGCAATACTGAGCCGTTGCGCATTTGGCTGGCACGATCAGCGCGTGTGGTTGTGGCTGTCCAAAGGAGAGTCGGACGATCGACGCCCTCAGCGATACAAACCCAGGGAGGACTGCCAACAACAAACTGCAGCAGGTCGTAACCTTGCAGCAACTCAGTGAGCTTTCGCCGCGGCCGGTATCTCTGAAATTCCAGTTCGCTACCCCAAACGCCCACATGTGTGAACGTCAAGTCGTGCCAGGGGACTCGTTCAATCCTCGGCTGTTGAAACCAGCTCGCCGGCACTTTCAATTGCAGACTTGCCAGGTCGGAAGCTGACGTGGCCAGCGAGATAAGCTCCGGCTCGTACCGCCCAGACTGAAGTAACGTGCGGTAAAGAAATGTAATCATTGTCGGCAGCCCGCCAACAAGGGACATCTCATGAGTTATCAGGGCAACGCGTTTTTTCATTTCGTTACCGCGCGTGCCGCGAAACAATCACGATTGGCCATTACCCAGGCATGCAGGCGCTCAAAGCCTTCCTTTACTCCGACCCGCGGCCGCCAGGAAAGCAACTCTGCGGCCCGGCGAATATCCGAAACGTAAACCGGCTGGTCGCCCGGGCGCCAGTCTTCGAAACTATGGACCACAGCCCGCCCTGAATGCTCACCAAGCATTTCGAGCAGCTCAAGCAGTGATAACGTGTTTTCTGGACCACCACCAATGTTGAAGGTCATTCCGGCCACCTGACCGATACGGTCAATCGCGGCCAGGTAGCAAGCGATCAGGTCGTCAATAAATAGAATGTCTCTGACTTGCTTGCCGGTGCCATAGATCGTTACCGGCTGTCGTAACGTGTGCGCAATCGTAAACCACGCCACCCATCCCTGGTCTTCCACACCAAACTGCCGGTAGCCGTAGATGCACGACTGCCGGAAATTCACCGTGCGCAATCCATAGATACGAGCGTAGTCGATCACGTATTGATCGGCGGCGCCCTTTGAGCATCCGTACGGAGAATAAAAATCGAGTGGCTGTGCCTCGCTGACTCCGTGCGGCAGATCAGGAATAGCGTAACGCCTCGGCTCCTCCCGCAACTTCAAAGCCGGCAGCTTGCCGTAGACCTTGTTCGTCGAGGAATTGAGCACAATCGTCTCCGGGCTGTGCCGACGAACGGCTTCCAATACGTTGAAAGTACCGAGCGCATTGATTTCAAAGTCGCGGCGGGGCTCAACGACAGCAGTAGTGACGGCCACTTGCCCAGCCAAATGGATCGTCACATCGAAGCGGCCGTCGGCCATGACGCGCGAAAGCTGCTCGCCATCGCACACGTCTCCGCGAATGAATTCAAACTTGCCTTGCTCGCGCAACCACTCAAGGTTCTTTTCGCTCCCGGGACGAGAGAGATCATCGAGCGCAGCTACCGAATGGCCCAGTTGCAGGAAGCGTTGAGCGGCGTTGCATCCGATAAACCCGCAACCGCCGGTGATCAGAACTTTCATTTCGTTATGATTAAGCTGGGATACCAGTTAGGAAGAGGCGTCCGGTTTCTTCAGTGTCGAAACCAGAAACATGCCCATCCGGCAGCGATTAGTTAAGAGACGGCTGAAGCTGTTCGGGATGAGTGCTTTCGCCGCCGCCTTTAATTTGCAGTTAGGTAGCGGAATCAGTTCTGATTTGCTCCCATAGATTTTGACTTCGTCAACTGAAAAGAGATCCCCTGCCAACGCCTTCCATTCGGCAATGGAATAGTAGCGTGCGATAGCACCGTCGATGAGTTGTTGGCGCGCCTTGTGTACCGAAAAGGTTTTGAGGAGCGTCCCCTGAAAGATGCCACCGACGAGCCCGGCGAAAATGTAGTAGTTCCAAAGATTCCGATGATAGACCATCGTAATGGCCACGCCCCCTGGCCTCAGGACGCGATGAATCTCCTCGAGGATCTTCCGGGTATTCGCCGAGTGATGGATTACTCCCCAACTCCAAACCAGATGAAACGACTCATCGGGAAAATCCATCTTCTCCGCGTCCATGCGGGTCACCTTTACGTTTGGCCCTTTCCGATCAAGGTGCTGCAATCGCTTCGTGGTGCTCTTGACCGCGTAGTCCGTTAGATCGATGCCGGTATACGACTGGGCGAATGAGGAGAGCAATTGAGCGTGGCTGCCATTACCGACGCCAATCTCGAGCACATCTTTGTCGTGTAAAGACGCAAACTCGATGAGCGGATCAAACGGGATTTCCTTCCAGGGCATGAACGTTTTTACATCCGAGAAAAACCGCGCGTCGATCTCCCGATAGAATGCTTTGCTGAATTCGCTGGCCTGGATTCGGTCGCTGAAGTCGTAGCGCATGGGATGGCTCTCCCACCACTGCCGATTCGCTTCCTGCCACTCGCGCCGCTGCTCAGGCGTCCGCGGCAAGGCCGTGGGACTATCGAATCCTTCGGGAATAGTCGGCTTGAGATCTGATACTGACATGAGAATTGTAATCTGGCCTGCGCAAGGCTTGACCTAGATTCTCTGCTCCAGAACTACCGGCAGATGTGCGTTACGCACAGTAGCCGACTTCTCGCGTGCCCATAACAGCAGCAGGTAGCCGCCCAGGACGTTCTGCAGGATGTTTCCAAATAGGATCTCTGCGCTTGAGCCAATACCGTTCAAGAAGAACACGAAGAACGCCAGGAATACGGTCTGCCCACCCGGCCCCGAGAGGTGCTCTCCAAACGAATGTTGGAGCAGGCCGAGAATAAGCCCCTGAAGCAACATGACAAACACGACTCCAAGCCAACCGAAGTTTATGTAAGCTTCGCCGAGAAGGCTCACGCCGAACGTAGTTGTTTTCGCCCCCTCTTCAGTGGACACGCCATAGGCAACAGCATAAAAGCTGTTCGCGCTGCCGGCTGTCGGTTTGTCGAACCAAATGACTCTGGGGATTAACGCGACCGCGAAAAAGGAATAGGTTTTCCCATACTGGTAGGGAATCACCTCTGGCGTCATCGAATATATGTGTGCCACCTGATGAATGAGATCTGCGCGGGCCGTAGCCATCGAAGTTGCTTCGGCAAAATCCCGGCTTCCGACAAGCGTGTCCTTCCAGTACTCAGATGCCTGTTCCATCCATAAAAAGCCCTTAGAAACGACGGACCGCTCTGTTTCAGCCGCGTCGCCAAACCAGACTTGTTTACGATAGTCGGCCTTCACCGGCGATAGAAAGACAACCAGTGCAATCGTCGCCACAATAGATCCGATCGGAACTTTACCAGTGTACAGCCACTTGACGATAAAGAGCACAACGATTGGAACAAGGGCTTCCTCCAGTATCCCCGTTGAGATTCCGCGGGTAGCTGCCAGGAGAACAACTGCATACAACCAGACGGTGTAAAATTTCGAGTCTTTGAGCGAATAGACGATCCATCCCAGCACACCGATGACCACCAAGACCTGGTTCTGTAGGAGCCTCAGAATCGCAGAAAGTGGAAGTTGGTATTCTTCCGGGATGGCTCCTTTAAAGGTGAATAGCAGCGGCAGGAGGAGTCCTGCCAGGAAGCAGTACAAGACAGCCTTCGACTTGTTCAGAAACAAGTCGGCGGTCGGGACCGCTTTTCTAACATTGCTACGCTGGAACCAGTAATATCCTGCCTGAACGGCGCAGATACCGATAATCGCTAGCAACAAAGCAGCGGTCACGTCTGAGTCGTCCAAATATTTAACGTCGCCGTAGGCCTGGGTGATAATTGCATCGCGGGTAAAGATCGGAAAAGCAAATTGAAGGGCATAGGCGCCACAGAAAACGGCCATCGTCGGAAGGCCTCGCTCCTTACGGGCAAAGTACCTCGCAGTCGGGTACAGGCAGATCTGGAGCAGAAACATTGCCAGGAGTGTCTTCAGCAGCGAGTATTCATAGTTACTTAGTATCAGGGGTACGACTAATACCCCACACAGAGATGCGCCAAAGTAGCGCTTTATTGCGTGGCCGGCTGCATTCCAGCGCGTATTATTCATTATTGGGCCTTTCACCCTAGATGGTATTTCTCTAGTCAGTCCGAGCTCCTTAACTTACCAATTGACTGCAAAGCAGCTATCGTGTTATCGACTGCCGCGCTTACGCTATAGCCTTCGATGTGTTTCCTTGCATTCTCTCCATGCCGCCTAGCCAACGAAACATCTCGCGCGTAGATCTCCATAGCTTTGCCTAGAGCAGCTACGTCAGCTGCCGGAAAAACCATGCCCGTTCTACCTTGGCTCACTAAGTCAGGTCCGCAGCCAACGCGATCCGAGACGATTGCTGGCAGACCGCAGGACATGGCCTCATTGACAACCAGTCCCCAAGTTTCAGCATAGCCGGACGGCAAAAGCAAGATATCAGAACAACAGTAAGCCTGCGCAATCTCGCCTTGATTAAGAAATCCGGCGAAGGATACTGGCAGTGCCTTTCCTTTGGAATACTCTTCACACTTGGAGCGTAGTTCTCCATCGCCGACCATCAGAAGGTGAACATTCAGCCCACCAGCCCGCAGACGTTCCAGAGCGTAAATCGCGTCCATAGGCCGTTTTTTGTCTATAAACTTGCCCGCAAAGAGGAAGACAACTGCATCTTTGGCTATCCGCCACATAGCAATCAATTCTGACTTCCGAGTCTTCGCGTCGTTTGCTTGTGTCGCAAATCGCTCATTGTCTACAAAATGACGAACCGGATAGAATTTTGCTGAATCGGCTCCGTAA
>Ga0209726_10008211_pt1 | contig 11344 bp, 4 predicted proteins | sample Subgrocontami54m_FD_187453 | JGI IMG/M metagenome (GOLD analysis project Ga0209726, IMG submission 187453) | Subsurface groundwater microbial communities from S. Glens Falls, New York, USA - GMW46 contaminated, 5.4 m (SPAdes) (version 3) | ecosystem: Environmental > Aquatic > Deep subsurface >... | reverse complement strand
TTCGACCTCGCGGCGGCGCTCGCGCGCGAATTGCACGAGGTCGACCGCCTCGGCGCGTTCTTCGACACGCTGAGGCAGGACCCGGTGCTCAACCAGGTGAAGCTGATCGCCGAGCCCTGGGACCTCGGCGAGGGCGGCTACCAGGTCGGCAACTTCCCGATCGGCTGGGCGGAATGGAACGACAAGTACCGCGACACCATGCGCGCCTACTGGAAGGGCGACGGCGGCCTGATCGGCGAATTCGCGCGGCGGCTCACCGGATCGAGCGACCTGTACGGCCGCAGCGGTCGCCGCCCGTACGCGAGCATCAACTACATCTGCTCGCACGACGGCTTCCCGCTGAACGACCTGGTGTCCTACAACGAGAAGCACAACGAGGCGAACCGCGAGGACAACCGCGACGGGCACGACCACAACCTGTCGTGGAACTGCGGCGTGGAGGGTCCGGCTTCGCAGCCGGCGGTGCGCGAACTCCGGGCGCTGCAGAAACGCAACCTGCTCGCCACGCTGCTCCTGTCGCAGGGCGTTCCGATGCTGCTCGCCGGCGACGAGATCGGGCGCAGCCAGCTCGGCAACAACAACGCCTACTGCCAGGACAACGAAATCTCCTGGACCGACTGGACGCTCGACGGCGAAAAGCGCAGCTTGCTCGAGTTCGTGCAGCACATGATCGCACTGCGCCGCGCGCACCCGGTGTTCCGGCGCCGCGACTTCTACAAGGGCCATCCGCTGCGCGGCCGCGACATCAAGGACATCGCCTGGCTGCAGCCCGAGGGCGGCGAGATGAGCGACGACGAATGGGACCAGCATTTCGCCCGCTGCCTGGGCGTCTATCTGGCGGGCGAAGCGCTCACCGAGACCGACGACCGCGGCCGGCCCGTGCGCGACCAGAACTTCCTGGTGCTGTTCAACGCCCACCACGAGCCCATCCCGTTCAAGCTTCCGGACCATGGCGGCGCGGGATGGCACGCGCTGTTCGACACCGCGTACGAGGACGGGCTCGCCATCGACGGGACCTTCGATGCCGGCACCGAGTATCCCCTCAAGGGGCGGTCGCTCGCGCTGCTGGTGCAGTTGAAGGTATGACCTTGATGCGCGGGAGCGTTCAGGCATGAAATGCCGCCACGCCATGCCGTTCGGAACGGAACTGCTGGGAGATGGAACGACGCGCTTCCGGATCTGGGCGCCGGGCGCCCGGCGCCTCGCCCTGGAGACCGCGATCGGCACGGCGCATTCGGAGACGCCGATGACGCTGCTCGGCGACGGCTGGTTCCAGGCGGTCCTGCCACACGCTCCCGCCGGCACGCGCTACCGGTATCGGACCGGCGAGGACGCGTTTCCCGACCCGGCCTCGCGCTACAACCCGGAGAACGTGCACGCCGCGAGCATGGTGATCGATCCGCTCGAGTTCGACTGGAGGGACGGCGCGTGGACCGGCCGCCCCTGGGAAGAGTCGGTCATCTATGAGATGCACGTGGGCAGCTTCACCCCGCACGGAACGTTTGCCGCGGCAAGCGAACGGATCGATTACCTCGCCGGGCTGGGCGTGACGGCGCTGGAGATCATGCCGGTGGCCGACTTTCCCGGCCTGCGGAACTGGGGCTACGACGGCGTGCTGCCCTTCGCGCCGGACGCGGCCTACGGAACCCCCGAGGACCTGAAGCGCCTGGTCGAGGAAGCGCACTTGCGCGGCCTGATGGTCTTCCTCGATGTCGTCTACAACCATTTCGGTCCCGAGGGCAACTACCTGCACGCCTATGCGCCGCAGTTCTTCAATCCCCGGCATCGCACGCCCTGGGGCGACGCGATCAATTTCGACGCCGAGGGTTCGCGCACGGTGCGCGAGTTTTTCGTGCACAACGCCCTGTACTGGACCGAGGAGTTCCGCTTCGACGGGCTGCGCCTGGACGCGGTGCACGCGATCACCGACGACTCCGATCCGGACATCGTGACCGAGATCGCGCGCGCGCTGCGCGAGGGTCCCGGGCGCGAACGCCGGATCCACCTCGTGCTGGAGAACGACAGGAACCAGGCGCGCTACCTTGCGCGCGACGCCGCGCACCGGCCCGTGCAGGCGAGCGCGCAGTGGAACGACGACGTGCACCATGCGCTGCACGTGCTGGTCACCGGGGAGCGCGACGGCTACTACGGCGACTACGCCGAGCGTCCGCTGTGGTGCCTGGGGCGCTCGCTCGCCCAGGGCTTCTCCTACCAGGGCGAAGCTTCCCGCTACCGGGGGGCTGCGCCGCGCGGCGAGCCGAGCGCCCATCTCCCGGCAACCGCATTCGTCTCTTTCCTGCAGACCCACGACCAGGTGGGCAACCGGGCGCTCGGCGAGCGGCTGTGCGCCCTCGCGAACCCGCAGGCACTGCAGGCCGCGGTCGCGTGCCTGCTGCTCGCGCCCTCCCCGCCGCTCATATTCATGGGCGAGGAATTCGGCGCGAGCACGCCCTTCCTGTTCTTCTGCGACTTCGGTACTGAGCTCGCGGCCGCGGTGACCCGCGGCAGACGCGAGGAGTTCGCGCGCTTCGGGCGGTTTCGCGACCCCGCCGGCCAAGCGACGATCCCCGACCCGAACGATCCGTCGACGTTCACCGCCTGCAAGCTGCACTGGAACGAAATCTCCAACCCGACCCACAGGAACTGGCTCGTCCTCTACCGGGACCTGCTGTCGCTGCGCCGGCGGCTGATCGCACCGAGGCTCCCGGGCATGAAGCCCGGAGGCGCGTTCGGAATCGAGGACGGCAACGTGCTTCGGGTGCGCTGGACGCTGGGCGACGGCTCACGGCTGCACCTGCTCGCGAACTTCGCGGACACTCCGAGCCACCCCGAGACGATACCGCCGGGCGAGCTCGTCTATGCGAGCCCTTCGCTCGCCGGGGAAGATTCCGGCTTCCGCCCGCTGCCGGCCTACTGCGTCGCGTACACGCTGGAGGGCGCGAATGAGCGAGCTTGAGGCGCTTCGGCGCCTGGGCCAGATCCATGCCATCGCCCGCGATTACTTCGACATCTGGGGCACGCGCCACGAGGTTCCCGAGGCGAGCCTGCGCGCGCTGCTCGGCGCGCTGGGCGTACGCGCCGGAACGCCGCGGGAAGTCGATGACGCGATCCGCGCCTCCGAACTCGAGCGCTGGCGCGCGGTGCTGCCCGCCGCGATCGTCGTTCGCGACGCGGCGGCACCGTGGACGATACGGCTGAACCTGCCCGCCGCCACGCCTGTGCTCGGCTGGCGCATCAGCCAGGAGGACGGCACGCGCCACGAAGGCAGGTTCGACCCCGCCGCGCTGCAGGCGGTCGAATCCGCAGAGCTGGAAGGCGAGCGATTCGCGGCGCGGGATTTCACCCTGTCCCACGGCGTGCCCTGCGGCTATCATCGTCTGGCGATCCTGCGCGAGGGCGCCGCGCTCGCCGACGCGGCCTTCATCGTCGTACCCGCCCGCTGCTACCGCCCGGGCGCGGTGGAGGGCGCGCGGCGCGTGTGGGGCGCAGCGGTGCAGCTCTATGCAGTGCGATCCGAGCGCAACTGGGGCATCGGCGATTTCACCGACCTCGCCGCGATACTGCGCCAATGGGGCAGCCGCGGCGCAGGCGTGGTGGGCGTTAATCCCCTGCACGCGCTGTTTCCCCACAATCCGGAACACGCGAGCCCCTACAGCCCCTCGTCGCGCTGCTTCCTCGACGTGCTCTACCTCGACGTCGAAGCGATCGAGGATTTCCGCGATTGCGCCGAGGCAGCGGCGCTCGCCCGCTCGGGCGAATTCCAGGCGCGCCTCGAGGCGCTGCGCGAAGCGCAGTTCGTGGACTACGCAGGCGTCGCGGCGGCAAAACTGCCAGTGCTCGAGCTCTGCTTCGCGGATTTCCGCAGCCGCCACCTCGCATCCGGCACGCGGCGCGCCCGCGCGTTCCGATCCCACCAGGCGGCGCATGCCCCGGCACTCAGGCGCCAGGCGCTTTTCGAAGCGCTGCAGGAGCATTTCCATCGCGAGAACGCGCAAGTCTGGGGCTGGCCGGCGTGGCCCGAAGCCTACCGCGATCCCGCGACGGCCGAGGTCGCGCAATTCGAAGAGTCGCACGCCGAGCGCGTCGAGTTCTACGAATACCTGCAATGGCAGGCCGAATTGCAGCTTGCCGCGATCGGCCGGCTGTCCCTGGATCTGGGGCTGGGCGTGGGACTGTACGAGGACCTCGCGGTCTCGGTCGACCGCGGCGGCGCGGAGGCGTGGGCGAACCAGGACCTGTACGCCGTCGAAGCGAGCGTCGGGGCCCCGCCCGACGATTTCAACCTGGGCGGCCAGGACTGGGGATTGCCGCCCCTCGCGCCCGAGCGGCTGCGCGCAGCCGCCTACACCCCGTTCATCGCGACGCTGCGCGCCAACATGCGCCATGCGGGCGCGCTTCGCATCGACCATGTCATGGGGCTTGCACGCCTATTCTGGGTGCCCCGGGGCGGAGAGCCCCGCGACGGTGCCTATGTGCACTATCCGTTCGACGAGCTGCTCGGCATTGTCGCCCTCGAGAGCCAGCGCAACCGCTGCATGGTGATCGGCGAGGACCTCGGCACCGTGCCGGACGAGGTTCGGGCAGCGCTCGCGCGCGTCGGGGTCCTTTCCTACCGCGTGCTCCTGTTCGAGCGGCAGCAATCGGGGGAATTCAAGCCCCCGGCAGAATATCCGGCCGATGCGCTGGTGACGGCGTCGACCCACGACCTGCCCACGCTCGCGGGCTACTGGGAAGGTCGCGACCTCGCGACGCGCGAGGCGCTCGGGCAGTTTCCCAGCGAGGAATCGCGCCGGGGCCAGGGCGCCGCCCGGGTGCAGGACCGCGCGCGCCTGCTGCGCGCGCTCGAGCGCGAACGGCTCCTTCCCGAGGGAACCGACCCTGCAACGCTGCCGGAGGCGACCCCCGCGCTGCTGCGCCTGCTGCAGGCCTATCTCGCCCGCAGTCCCGCGTGCGTGCTGGTGGTGCAGCTCGAGGACGTGCTCGGCGCGCGCGACCAGGTGAACCTCCCGGGAACCACCACCGAGCACCCGAACTGGCTCCGCAAGCTTCCGCTCGCGCTCGAGCGCTGGCCCGGCGACGAGCGCTTCACCGAGCTCGCGCACACGCTCGGGCAATTGCGCCCGCGGGCGCGCGCCAGGCGCGTTCGCGGCGGCGCGGGCGACGCGAGGATACCGCGCGCGACCTACCGCCTGCAACTGAACCGCGACTTCAGCTTCGCGCACGCCGCCGACCTCGTGCCCTATCTCGCGGCGATCGGCGTGAGCCACGTGTATTGCTCGCCCTACCTGCGCGCGCGCCAGAACAGCACGCACGGCTACGACATCATCGACCACAACGCGCTCAATCCGGATCTCGGCGGACCGGAGGGCTTCGAGCGCCTCTGTGCGGCGCTTCGGGCGCACGGCATGGGCCAGATCCTCGACATGGTCCCCAACCACATGGGCGTGATGGGCGCCGACAACGCCTGGTGGATGGACGTGCTCGAGAACGGACCGGCCTCGGCCTACGGCGAGTTCTTCGACATCGACTGGGCGCCCGTCAACCCGGAGCTCGCGAACCGGGTGCTCGTTCCGGTGCTGGGCGAGCACTACGGCCTGGTCCTCGAAGCCGGCGAGCTGAAGCTCGCGTTCGAGGCGGACCGGGGATCGTTCAGCGTGTACTACCACGAGCACCGGTTTCCGGTCGATCCGCGCGAGTACCCGCGCATTCTCGATCCCCTGCTCCAGGGCCCCGGCGGTACGCGGGTCCCCGGGCCTGTGCTCGCGGAGCTGGCGGGCCTCGCCGGCGCGTTCGGCCATCTTCCCTCGCGCCAAGACGCCGCTCCCGAGAAGGTCCTCGAGCGCAACCGGGACAAGGAAGTGCACAAGCGCCGCCTTGCACAGCTTGCCCGCGAGCATTCCGGCGTTCAGGCGGCGATCGAACAGACGCTGGGCTCGTTGAACGGCACGCCGGGCGATCGCGCGAGCTTCGATGCGCTGGACGCGCTGCTCGAAGCCCAGGCCTATCGCCTCGCCTACTGGCGCGTGGCCTCCGACGAGATCAATTACCGCCGCTTCTTCGACGTGAACGACCTCGCCGCGCTGCGCATGGAAAACGAGGAGGTGTTCGACGCGACCCACCGGTTCGCGCTCGGGCTGGCCGCCGAGGGCAAGGTGGACGGACTGCGCATCGACCACCCGGACGGCCTTTACGATCCGGCGCAATACTTCCGCCGGCTCCAGGAGCACTACGCGCGCCTGGCCAGAATCGACGCACCGGCCGACGAGGCCGGCGGGCGGCCGGCAAGGCCCCTGTATGTCCTGGTGGAGAAGATCGCCGCGCGCCACGAGCATGTTCCCACGCGCTGGGCGGTGCACGGCACCACGGGCTACCGCTTCGCGACCGTGGTCAATGCGGTGCTCGTCGACGGCCAGGCGCGCGGCAAGCTCGACCGGATCTGGCGCGCGTTCTCCCGCGACGGCACGGACTTCGCGGAGACCGCGTACCGCGGCAAGCGCGACATCATGCGTTCGGCGCTCGCCTCCGAACTCACCGTGCTTGCGACCGAGCTGTTGCGCATCGCCCGGGCCGACCGCCGCACGCGCGACTACACCTTCAACACGCTGCGCCAGGCGATCGCCGAGGTGGCGGCCTGCCTTCCGGTCTACCGCACCTACGTCGGCGATGGCCTCACCGCGCAGGACCGCCGCTACATCGACTGGGCCGTCGCCCACGCCCGCCGCAGGATGCGGGCCTCCGATGCCACCATCTTCGCCTTCCTGCGCCTGGCGCTGCTCGCGACCCCGCCGGAGGACGCGCCGCCCGCGCTCATGGAGCGTTACCGGTCGTTCGCGATGAAGTTCCAGCAGTTCACGGCGCCGGTCGCCGCCAAGGGTGTCGAGGACACCGCGTACTACCGCTACAATCGCCTCGTCTCGCTGAACGAGGTGGGCGGAGACCCCGACATGTTCGGCATCCCGGTCAGGGCCTTCCATGGCGCGAGCGCGGACCGCGCCGCGCGCTGGCCGCACACCATGCTCGCAACCTCGACGCACGACAACAAGCGCTCCGAGGACGTGCGCTGCCGGATCGACGTGCTCTCGGAAACGCCCGCCGCGTGGCGCCTGACGCTGCGCCGCTGGGGCCGCACGAACGCAGCGAAGAAGCGCACGCTGGACGGCGCTCCGGCGCCATCGCGCAGCGACGAATACCTCCTGTACCAGACGCTGCTCGGCACCTTCCCGCAGGAGCCCATGGATGCCGATGCGCTCGCGGCCTACCGCGAGCGCATCGGGCGCTACATGCACAAGGCCGTGCGCGAAGCCAGGGTGCATTCGAGCTGGATCAACGCCAACGCCGAATACGAGGCGGCGGTGGCGGGGTTCGTAAGCGCGCTGCTCGGCCGGATGGAGTCCAACCCTTTCCTCGACGACCTTCGCCTCCAGGCGCACCCGATCGCCTGGTTCGGAATGCTGAACAGCCTGTCGATGACGCTGCTCAAGCTCACTTCGCCCGGCGTGCCGGACTTCTACCAGGGCAACGAGATTCTCGACTTCAGCCTGGTCGATCCGGACAACCGCAGGCCGGTGGATTACGCGCGGCGGGGCGAGATGCTCGCCGGACTGAAGGAGGCCGCCGCGGGCCCCGCGGCAAGCCTCCCGGCGCGCGTGCGCAGCTTGTTCGACGCTCCGTACGACGGCCGCGCAAAACTCTGGCTCGTCTGGCGTGCCCTGCAACTTCGGTCGCGCGGCCCCGAGTTGTTCCTGAAAGGCGACTACCATCCCGTTACGGTTGCAGGCGCCCGGTCCCGCCACGTCGTCGCCTACGCGCGCCGCTTCGGTGAAGCCGGTATCGTCGTCGCCGCGGGAAGGCTGTTCGCCTCCATGGGCATGGAGCCCGGCGCGCTTCCGGTCGGAGAACCGGCCTGGGGCGATACGACGCTCGACCTGAGGTTCCTGCCCGCCGGCACGCGCCTTGCGAACGCCCTGAGCGGCGAGTCGATCGAGCTCGACGCATCGCGCACGCTGCGGCTGTCCCGCGCGCTGGCGGCCTACCCCGGCGCGCTGCTCGCCTACGCCGCGCAGGAAGGCGGGCACGCTTCCGGTTCCGATTCGACAGGAGACCCGAGTGGACCAACTGCCGCATAGCATCGCGTTTCTGAACATCTCCCAGTGGGACCACGCGGCCATCACCCTGGTGCGGGTGGCATTGATCGCGATCGCCGCGTGGATCGCGCTCGGCGTGACGCGGCGCCTCCTGCGCCTGTTCCGCGAGCGCATCACCCGCGGCATGGAAGACCCGGAACAGGTCAAGCGCGCCGACACCCTGGGTCGCGTGTTCCGCTACGTCGCCGCGGTCGTCGTCCTGGTCATCGCGGTGACCCTGATACTGGGGGAACTCGGCGTCGCGGTGGCGCCCATCCTCGGCGCCGCTGGCGTCGTTGGCCTGGCGGTGGGCTTCGGCGCGCAGAACCTGGTGAAGGACTATTTCGCGGGATTCTTCATCCTGCTCGAAAACCAGATGCGCCAGGGCGACGTCGTCGAAATCGCGGGCAAGTCCGGCCTGATCGAGGAGATCACGTTGCGCTATGTGAGGTTGCGCGACTACGACGGCAATGTGCACTACGTGTCGAACGGCCTGATCACCGCCGTGACCAACAAGAGCCGCGGCTACGCCCAATCGGTCGTCGACGTACCGGTGGCCTACCGCGAGGACGTGGACGAGGCGATTCAGGTGATGCGCGCGACCGGCGCCGAGCTGCGCGCCGATGCCGTATTCGGTCCGAAGATCCTCGACGAGCTCGAGGTCGCGGGCGTCGAGCGATGGGCCGATTCGGCCGTCATCCTGCGCTGCCGCTTCAAGGTGCGGCCGCTGGAGCAGTGGAACGTCCGGCGCGAATACCTGCGCCGGCTGAAAAAGGCGTTCGACGCGCACGGGATCGAGATCCCGTTTCCCCACCTCACCGTCTATGCCGGGACGCCGAAGGACGGCACCGCTGCCCCGTTCCGGGTGCACGGCGATAACCCCGAGCGGGACTGAGCGCCGCGGTGAACGCTCGCCATGACGAGGTCCTCGACACCTGCCGCGGGAAGGCGGTCGCCCTGCTGCGGGCGAATCTTTCGCCGCAGGGTATCCTCGCCGCAACCCCCAATGCGCGCGCCGAGTCACGCGGCTATGCCGCGATCTTCGGGCGCGATGCCTCCGTGTGCGCGATCGGCATGGCGCTTTCGGGCGATGCCTTGCTCGAGCGCGAGGCCGCGACCGGCCTGCTTACGCTCGCCCGGCACCAGGCGGCCAACGGGCAGATCCCCAAGTTCGTCGACGTGCGCAGGAGCGAGGCCGACTTCTGGTATCTCGGCTGTATCGACGCCACGCTGTGGTGGCTGATCGCGCTCGCCTATCTCGACCGCCGCGACCCGGCCGGCGCGCCCGGACGAGGGCTGGGCGCGGAAATCGCAAAGGCGATCCAGTGGCTCTGCGCCCAGGAACACCAGCGCTTCTTCCTGCTGCAGCAGAACGAGGCGAGCGACTGGGCCGACATCATGCCGCGCTCGGGATTCGTCCTGTACACCAACGCGCTCTGGTACTGCGTCAAGAACCTGTACGGTCTCTCCCGCGCGGAGGATACGCGCGCGAATTTCAACCAGCTCTTCCATCCGTTCAGCGCCGATCTCGCCGAATACCGGCGCGCAAGGCTGCTCGCGCACTTCGTGAAGAGAAGCGCGAGGCATCGGGACCTGTACCTCTCGTTCGTGAACTTCTCCTTTTTCGGCGAGGAGGGCGACGTGTTCGGCAACCTGCTCGCCCTGCTGTGCGGCCTTGCCGACGGCGAGGCGAGCCGGCGCACGCTGCGCGCGCTCGACCGCGCGGGGGTCGCCGAGCCCTGGCCGGTGCGGGTGGTCCTCGAGCCGATTCCGGCCGGGAGCTTCCTGTGGCGCGCGTACATGTCGCGGCACCGGCAGAACCTCGAGTGGCAGTACCACAACGGCGGCATCTGGCCCTTCGTCGGCGGCTTCTGGGTCGCCGCGCTGGCACAGGCGGGCGAGCGCGACAGGGCGGCCGCGGAGCTCGCAAAACTCGCGCGGGCGAATGCGCTGGCGGACTGGTCCTTCAACGAATGGCTGCACGGCAAGACCTTTGCCCCGCGCGGCATGCGGGGCCAGTCCTGGAACGCCGCGGCGTTTCTCATGGCCCTGGACGCGGTGCGCGGCGGATCGGCGGTGCTCGCCCCGGGAGCGCACTGACCGCGCGGACTTGACGCAGGCCGGGCGCGCGCCCACGATGATGGACGCAACTGCATTCGCGCCCTAGCAGTCGAGTGTTGACAGACTTGGCGAGGAATTTGGGTTTATATAGGTCTCCCGATTTTGCGCAGTTGCGAAGTTGCAACTGCGCAAAATCGGGAGATTTGAGAAGGCAAATCACGGCAACCTGGTTGGTTTCGGCTTGTCCAGCATAGGAGAAACCGTCCGTGCGCGCGCTTCGCCTGTTGTGCTTGTGGCTGCTGCCGATGGCGGCAGCGGCGGCTCCGCCCGTCGCAGTGCTCAGGGTCGAAGGCGCGATCACGCCCGCGAGCGCGGAGTACGTGGTCGGAGGCCTGACGCAGGCCGCCAGCCGGCACGCGGGCCTGGTCGTTCTGGAGATGGACACGCCCGGCGGCCTGGACACGTCCATGCGGCGCATCATCAAGGAAATCCTCGCCTCCCCCGTTCCCGTCGCGGCATTCGTCTTTCCAAGCGGCGCGCGCGCGGCCAGCGCCGGGACCTACATCCTCTACGCGAGCCACGTGGCGGCGATGGCGCCGGCCACCAACCTCGGCGCGGCGACGCCGATCCAGATCGGGCTCGGCGGGCCCGAGCCCGAAGGCGCACCGGCCGATTCGAAGCGTAACGAAGGGGCCGGGAAGCAGCCCCCGCAGAAGCGAAGCGTGCTCGCGGAGAAGCAGATTCACGACGCGTCGGCCTACATACGCGGACTCGCGCAGCTGCGCGGGCGCAACGCGGAGTGGGCCGAACGGGCCGTGCGCGAGGCCGTGAGCCTGTCCGCCGAGGAGGCGCTGAAGCTCAAGGTCATCGACCTCGTCGCGAAGGACGTGCCGGACCTGCTCAAGCGCATGGACGGCAGGAAGGTCAACGTCGCCGGCATCGACCGCAAGCTGGACACGGCCGACGCGGCGACGATCGCCATCGAGCCGGATTGGCGCAGCCGCCTGCTGTCGGTCATCACCGACCCGAGCATGGCGCTGATCCTGATGATGATCGGCATCTACGGGCTGGTGTTCGAATTCTCCCACCCCGGATTCGCGCTGCCCGGAATACTTGGCGGCATCTGCCTGTTGCTCGCGCTCTACGCCTTCCAGTTGCTG
>Ga0209726_10008202_pt1 | contig 11353 bp, 10 predicted proteins | sample Subgrocontami54m_FD_187453 | JGI IMG/M metagenome (GOLD analysis project Ga0209726, IMG submission 187453) | Subsurface groundwater microbial communities from S. Glens Falls, New York, USA - GMW46 contaminated, 5.4 m (SPAdes) (version 3) | ecosystem: Environmental > Aquatic > Deep subsurface >... | reverse complement strand
GCTCCCTTTCGGTCGCGGCTCGGATCGCTTCGGATAAATGGAGGAAATAATCCATGAGCAATTTCGAACTCGAACGGCCGGAATTAATCAGGCGGATGGCCATTCTGTGGGTGGTGGTTTGCTGGCTGACTCCCTGGCACGGGTTGCAGGCTCAGAGCGGGCATAAGCTGTTGAGTGGCGCGCGCGGTGTTGTCCGTACCTCTTCCGGCGAGCCGCTGGAAGGAATCATGGTCCAGCTCATCGCGCAAAAAAACGGCATTCGTACCACCGTTTACAGCAATGAAAACGGCGGCTACGAATTTCCGAAGCTCGCAACGGGAGCCTACACGCTGCGCATCGCCAAACCGCTGGAGTATCAGCCTTACGTGAAAGAAGCGGTGCAGATCAACGGCTCGCCGCAACTTGAGCCGATTGTTCTCGAGCGCGTTACCAAGGACGAGCTGCTGCCTCCCACGCCGGAAATCGCCACGCAACTTGCCGGAGCGGAGTGGATGCTGAATCTTCCGGGAACCGGACAGGAGAAGCGGACGTTTACATGGGCCTGCGGCTTCGGCTGCCATTCCTATCAACAGATTTTTCGTAATCGCTACGACGAGCAGAGCTGGGGCCTGATCCTGGAGCGGATGCTCCATTACGCCGGCTCGCCTCTGATTAACCGCTCGCCGGGCCGTGGACGTCTCAGCCCGGAAGATGAAACCATGCTGGTGAAATGGCTGGCACGGGTTCGCGGACCGGACTCGAAAGACATGCCGTTCCACGTCCTTCCGCCGCCCAGCGGCGCGGCCACGCGGGCCATCGTCACCGAATACGAACTGCCCCGGACGCTGCTCGCGCCGCATGACGTTCATGGCGACTCGGAGGGAAATATCTGGTACAGCCCGCATCGCAGTCCGTACATCGGCAAGCTCGATCCTCGAACGGGAGTCGTAACGGAGTTCCGTCATCCGGAGACGCCGGGCGCGCTCCCCGGCACGCACCGCATTTGGGTGGATAAACGGGATAACGAAGAGACCGTTTGGGCCTCGGAGAATTGGGCGCACAACCTGGACGCGCTCGATCCCAAGACCGGCAAATTCCGGCAGTTCCATATCGAAACGGATAGCCCCACGAATTCGCCCGGCTTCAGCAATTTCGCGCTGGACCCGCAGGGCTATGTCTACGAGACCGAGTTCAATGCGGTCATCAAGATCGACCCAAAAGACGGGCATATCGTGAAGACGTATCCATTGCAGAAGATTCGCAGCACATACGACAATATGGTGAGTCCCGACGGAAAATTCTGGTCCGGGGGGCAGGGCGGAAGCAACCTGATTGGCCTGCTCGACCTTGAATCCGGGAAGCTTGACGAGTTGCATAGCCGGTCGGTGGTGACTAGTCCCGCGCGCGGCGGATTCGATTTCGAGGACAACGCCTGGTACGGCGGGCGCGGCGGCCAGATCATCCGGCTGAACGCGAAGACAAAGAAGCTCGACGAATTTTATCCGCCCACTCCGTATATCACTTTTTACGAGGTGCTGCCGGACAAGAACGGCGAGATATGGGGCGGCGAGTTGCACGGAGGCCGGTTCGTTCGGTTCAATCCCAAAACGGAGCGCTGGATTGAATACGTGCTGCCGGAGCCGTTTTCCCATAACCGCAGGACATGGATCGATAACTCCACCGATCCCGTCACCATTTGGTACGTGGACCACAACGGATATATCGTGCGCATCCAGCCGCTGGAGTAGCAGAGAAGGAGAGCTATCGCGATGAAACGGTTTGCAGCTATTTTCGCCGGAGTCCTGTTTCTGATTGCCCCCACCGTCTCCCCCGCGGAGGACCTGGTGCGCGTCGGAGGATTTTCACGCGACGCCCTGGATGCCATCGCCGACGGAAAAGGCTTTCTGAAAGCCGAGGGGATTCGAAAAGAATACACCGGGGTGAGCGCCTCGGTGGACTTGATGCAGGGCTTTGTGGACGGAAAGTTCGACCTGATTCACACCACCGCCGACAACGTGATCGCGTGGGCCGAGGGACAGGGCGCGGACAAGAAGACTCACGATTTTTTCCTCTTCATCGGAGGCCGCAAGGGACTGACGAATGAACTGGTAGTGGCTCCCAAAGTAAAAACATTTGCCGACCTCAAGGGAAAACTCTTCGCGGTGGATGCCTACAACACCGGGTATGCGCCCGTCCTGGTTTACATCCTGAACAAGCACGGGCTGACGCTCAAAAAAGACTATGACATGCTGCCGCTCGGCGCGGGCGGGAAGCGGGCCGAGTCGCTCAAGAAGGGAGAGACTATCGGCGCAATGACCGGTCTCAGCGAGGATTTGAAGAAGCGGGGATTCTACGTGCTGGCCCGAAGCGAGGATTATGTTTATCCCTACGCCGTGGCCATTGGAGCCGCACGGAGAAGTTGGGCCAAGCAACACGAGGACTTGCTGGTGCGCTACATCCGCGCCTATATCCGCGCGATTGACTGGACCTTGGATGCCAAGAACAAGGCGGATGCGATTCAAACGGTGCAGTCGGTGTTGAAAAGCTCTCCGGCGCAAGCCGAAGCGGCGTATCGGGAAGCGGTTGATGCCAAAGTGGGCCTGATCCCCAAAGGGAAAATCGACCGCGAAGGAGTTCGCGTGATTCTCCGGATTCGGGAAGTCATGGGAGAAATGAAAGCGCCGCTTCCTTCCCCGGACAAGTATCTGGACGAACATTATTATCAGAAGGCGGTGGCGTCGCTGGGCGGGGGAAAATGAGGCGGGTGGATTTATGCAGGCTGGTGGCCGGGAACGCAAAATGGAAATCCTACCTAAAGGGACATTCGGGCTGGGCGGACGCCCTTATCGGGACGGCCAGTTCTCCAGCACATCAATAGGGAAAAGACCATTCAGGAACTGTATCCCCATTATGAACTGAGCTTCATTGAGGGGCACGACGCGCACCACAAGGCCGCGGAGGGGATGCAACACCGGCTCCTGTTTTCCGGGCACGTGGCGCTGAAATTCCAGCTCCAGTTCCGAGCCGACGGCCAAGTCGCAGGAGAGGAGCAGCGAGCAGCCCATCGAGGAGATGTCACCGGAGAGGGTGACTTCTTCAAACGGCTGTCCGCTCTTATCCTTGCCGCGCACACGAACCGTGATCGAGATTGCCAGGCGTTGTTGACGACGTCTTTCATTAACCATATGAGCTTCTCACCCTGTCCATGAAATGCGGCCGGATTGATCTTTCAGCATATACCCCTTTAGATGTTTATTGAAAAACCTTTTGAGGTTCCGGCTGGCTTGACACTCAGAAACGGCGTGGCGTAGAATCCCGCTAGTTCCAAGATTCTTGTTCCATGCTGGTTGGATAGGCGGACTAATGCGTTTCTTTCCCCGAGGTGTCGGTTTGTTGGTGCTCGCATATGGGCTGATCGCTTCGACTGCCGCGATGGCGCAGTCCAGGCAAAGCTCTTCCTCCGGTGCAGCGCCCACGCTCATCGAACAACAGCGGACGGGCAAAGGATTGTTTTCGCAAAATTGTTCGTTGTGCCATAGTCCAGTGAAGAAAAATAACAAAAGCACGGTGGAAAAAGGAACCAGCATCGGGCCGCTCCTCGACGGAATTTTCAGCGGACCGAAACCGCGTCCCGAGGCAGTGGTCAGAACGTTTATCCAGCGCGGCGTGGAAGGCAAGATGCCTGCGTTCCAGTATGGACTGGAGCCTAAGGAGATCGACGCCATTATCGCTTATTTGAAAACTCTCTAGAAGGTGTGTCACAAATGGGCGGAAAGGGGCACGAACATCCAAGACATACCTCAGGGGCTGAAGCCCCTTTGTTTTCGGCCCTTTGCGGCACGGCTGAAGCCGTGCCCTGACGATTTGCGTAAAAAGATTCGTTTATGAGATTAGTGCTAGGCCCGCGAAAGGAGTACGCTATGTCCCGAATATCCGGTTGGTTTCGATTTGCCGCTCTGGTTGCCGCCGTGGTTTGCGCGGGATTCCAGAGCGCAAGTGCTGCGTCGCTGCCGGGCACCGGCTTGCAAGGTAAAGTGAAATCGGCCGACGGGAAACCCCTGGAAGGCGTGGCTGTCTCTGCCCGCGCGCAAGGGAAGACTTTCACCACATCGGTGTATACGGACCGCGACGGAGATTATTATTTCCCCGCTCTCTCGGACGGCCAATACCAGGTTTGGGCGCAGGCGGTGGGCTTCCAGATGGTCCGCTCCGACCAGGGCGTCTCCTCCGGCAAAAAGATCGCGCAGAACTTCACGCTGAAACCAATGCAGGATTTCCATCAGCTTTCCGGGACGGAATGGGCCAACAGCTTGCCCGACGACACTCCCGAAGACCGGCGGATGAGGGATATCGTTCACAACAATTGCAGCAGTTGTCATCTCACCGGCTACGTGCTCACCAAACGCTTCGACTCGGCCGGCTGGGGCATCGTCCTGAACGCGATGCTCAACTATAGGACGGAGCCGGAGGCGCCCAATCACAAGCTCATCGCGGCTTATAAGGAAGAGCTGGTGGGATATCTGACGCGCGTCCGCGGACCCGAGCCTTCTCCGATGAAGTTCCGGCCGCTGCCGCGAGTCACCGGCGAGGCGGCCGCGGTGGTGGTGACCGAATATGACGTGCCGCGCGGCGACGATCCGGATTACGTTTTGACTCCCAATGGCAGCAATTGGTCGGAAGGCATCCCGACGATGGGCGAGGCGGCAGTGTTGCACGATGCCGTGGTCGGAAAAGATGGCAACGTCTATTTCTCCGACAACAGCACACCGGAGCGCACCATCGGCAGGCTCGATCCCAAGACCGGCCGCATTACCGGTTTCAAGCTGGCCGATAAGGACGGCTTCGCGGTGCGGACTCACGGCTCCTGGGTGGATGCGAAGGGAAATATCTGGTTCACGAACGGGACCGAAGGCACCATGGTGTTGTTCGACCCCAAGACGGAACAGTTCCAGCGCTTCCCCAGAAAGATCGCGGAGGGAGGGGGCAGTGTCGCAGGCGGCCTCGAGATCGATTCCAAGGGTATGATCTGGACCTCGGCGAACATCGGAGCCATCCGCCTGAATCCGCAAACCGGCGAATACACCGATTATAAATCGATCACCAAGGGGGGATATCCCTATGGAGTCACGGTAGATTCCGAGGACAACGCCTGGGTCGCCCAGCTCGCAGGGGACAAGCTGATGGTGGTCAACGGTAAGAACGGAGAAGTTGGAGAAGTTGCTCTAACGCCTCTCGATGGAGTGAGCCCTAAGGATCGCGAGATCGGTCAGCGCAGCGGCGCCATCACGAATGCCGCGCCTCTTTATTTCAAAGGCCCGCGCAGGCTGGCCGCGGACAGAAACGGCGATGCCGTGTGGGTGGCGGAATATTGGGCCGGGATGCTGGCCAAGATCGATATCCACACGCGGAGGATCACCGAATACAAGGTGCCCTACCGCTACTCGCATCCCTACGCCGTCGCCATCGACAAGAACCACATGGTCTGGCTCTGCCTGATGAACTCGGACCGGATCGCGAAATTCAATCCGACGACGGAACAGTTCACCGAATATCCATTGCCCTCGCTCGGCACCAACGTCCGAAGACTGGACATCGACAATACCACCGATCCCGTGACGATCTGGGCGCCCTATTCCGGTGGGAACAAAATTGCCCGAATGGAGTTCCGGACCAGCTCCACGCGTCCCGCCGAACCCAAACAGCAGGCCAGCGGCAAACGGTATTGAGTCTCGGCTTTCGCTCTGCGCGATCCAAGAGTGGTCATAAAGGCCCGAAGAGCCCAAGCAGCCCGATCAGGATCAGGTAAATGGCCACGATATAGTTGAGGAGCCGTGGCAAGATTAGAATCAGGATGCCCGCCAAGAGGGCAACAATCGGCGAAAATGAAGCAAAGCGCATTGTTACGACACCGCCCCTATTCTGGGCGAGAGCCGGAGTTGTGGTCAGAGAGATCAGACAGCCTAGTAGCGCTACATAGAGAAAACATTCCTTGAGTTTCAATTTGTACCTCCTGTTGGAAGCAACCATCCTACAATAACATTTAACACCGGAAACGATCTCCACTCAAGATAACGCCGGATGCGCAGGAGTACGATACAATCATCGACATGCCTGCCGAATTCAACACCTCCATCGCCGCGACCGGCGATGACGCGGTCGAGTCCGCCGCCTATTCCAAAGTTACGCGGCGGCTGATCCCGTTTTTGTTTCTTTGTTACATGGTCGCCTACCTCGACCGCGTTAACGTCGGCTTTGCCAAGCTCCAGATGCTGGGCGACCTGAAGTTCAGTGAAACGGTTTACGGTCTGGGAGCGGGAATCTTTTTCATCGGCTACTTTTTCTTTGAAGTACCCAGCAACATCATTCTCCACCGTGTCGGCGCGCGGGTTTGGATTGCGCGCATCATGATCACGTGGGGCATTGTTTCGAGCGCGATGATGTTGATTAAGACGCCGCCCGCGTACTACGGCCTCCGCTTCCTGCTGGGAGTGGCCGAAGCCGGTTTCTTCCCCGGCATCATTCTCTACCTCACCTACTGGTATCCGGCGCACCGGCGCAGCAAAATGACCGCGCTGTTCATGACCGCGGTCGCCATGTCCGGCGTCATTGGCGGGCCGATTTCCGGTTGGATCTTGAAGTCGTTGGCCGGCGTCAACGGATGGGCGGGATGGCAATGGTTATTCCTGCTCGAGGGTATTCCGTCGGTCGTGGTTGGAGCGATCGTATTCTTCTATCTCGACGACCGCATCCACATGGCCCGTTGGCTGACCGAGGAAGAAAAAAGGATTCTAGAAAAGAACGTCGAGGAGGAATCGAGCGGAAAGCAAAACCATTCCATCCGCGATGCCTTCAGCGACGGAAAAGTTTGGCTGATGAGCCTGATTTATTTCTGCTTCGTCATGGGCCTTTACGGCGTGACGTTCTGGCTGCCTACGATCATCGGGGCCGCCGGCGTCAAGGACCCGCTCCGCGTGGGACTGCTGACAGCGCTTCCCTACTCCGCCGCAACCGTTGCAATGGTCTGGACCAGCCGCCGTTCCGACCAGCACCGTGAGCGGCGCTGGCACGTGGCAATCCCCGGCGTCCTGGGCGGAATTGGCCTGATCTTCAGCGCCGTTTACGATCACAACGTAGTTCTCGCCATGCTGGCTCTCACTCTGGGCACGGTCGGAATCATCACCACACTTCCGATGTTCTGGAGTTTGCCGACGGCCGTGCTGGGCGGCTCCGCCGCGGCTGCCGGAATCGCCCTCATCAATTCGATCGGCAACCTGGCCGGATTTGCGAGCCCCTATCTCGTCGGCTGGATCAAGGATCTGACGCACAGCACGAATCGTGGCATGTACTCGCTCGCCGCGTTTCTGTTCCTGGGAGCCGCTTTGGTCTTGACCGTGCCGGCAAAGCTCGTCAATAAGTAGTTCAAAGCAATCTCCCGGCACGTTTTGCTAGATCCCCTTTGCGAGCACGAAACCGCCAGATATGGAAACTGAATCCGATCCTCCGATTCTGCATCAAATACTTAGTGAGCCCGGTATCGCTAATTAAAATTGAGATGTTCAGCGAAACGATGTGAACCTTTAACAATGGCAACTCTGCAACAGGTCCTTTCAGACAACACGCGCGAAGCGGAGCTTTATGAAAAGCTCGACCGGAGCCGGGTGCGTTGTTATGCCTGCGGACACGCCTGCCCCATCGCGGAGGGCCAGTCTGGCGTCTGCAAAGTTCGCTTCAACCGGGGCGGAGTGCTCTTCGCTCCGTGGGGATACGTCGGCGGCGTGCAATGCGATCCCATCGAAAAGAAACCGTTCTTCCATGCCTATCCCGGAGCACTGGCTTACAGCTTCGGAATGTTGGGCTGCGATCTGCATTGCGCCTACTGCCAGAACTGGGTGACCTCGCAAGCGTTGCGCGATCCCGCAGCCGTTTCACCTCCCATGAAAGTTTCGCCGGAGGAGATGGTGCGGCAGGCCCTCGCCCAGCGCGCCAAGGTTGTCGTGAGCACTTACAACGAACCCCTCATCACCAGCGAGTGGGCCGTCGCCGTTTTTCGCGAAGCGCGCGCGGCAGGACTCCAGACCGCTTTCGTCTCGAACGGAAACGGCACGCCGCAAGTGCTCGAATACCTGCGCCCGTGGATCGATCTCTACAAGGTGGACCTGAAGAGTTTCGACGACCTCCACTACCGGAAGCTCGGCGGACGCCTCCAGCCGATCCTCGATACGATTCGGCGCCTTCATCAAATGGGCATCTGGATCGAGGTGGTCACGCTCCTGATCCGCGGTTTCAATGATTCCGACGACGAGCTGACGCGGCTGGCGGATTTCCTGGCCGGGGTCTCAACGGATATCCCGTGGCACGTGACTGCCTTTCACCAGGATTATAAAATGACCGATCCCGAGGACACCACGCCCGAAGACCTGATGCGGGCCGCCGCGATCGGAAAACGGGCCGGGCTGCGCTACATCTATGCGGGGAATCTCCCGGGCGCGGTCGGAGACCTGGAAAACACGCGCTGTCACAATTGCCGCGAGCTTCTGGTCGAACGGTTCAGTTACCGGATTACGGGCTATCATCTCACTCCGGAAGGCCGCTGCCCAACGTGCGGTACGTCGATTCCCGGAAGGTGGGCCTCCTCCTTCGACGGCCAAATCACGGCGCGCCCCTTCGTGCCGGGGCGCCGCTCCCGCGGGGCCTCCGCCTAATTTTCTTCCGAATCCAATATCCATTAATTGATCCGTTAATTGAACCATTAACCGCACCCCACAACTACATTTTTCCCGCCCGCCAAGCCGCCCGAGAATCTGTGCTACGGTTGGAAAAGCTCTATACTGGGAGAAGGAAATCGCCGGAAGGCTGATTGAGGAGGAACGAACGGTTGTTGCGCCTGGCGCGAATCATAGGGGGCTCCATACTACTTGCCGTGGGAATATTGGGATGGCTGTTGCCCATCATTCCAGGGTGGCCGTTCGTCATACCCGGCCTGATCCTGCTGGGCGAGGAATTCCACTGGGCAAGGCGGACGCTCGCCTGGCTGAAGAAATTCTATCCCAAGAAGTCTCCCACTGAGCCGCCTGCTTGAACCGGCATGCAGAAAATTGCGACCGCTCTCCCGCCATGCGGGATCGCGACACCGATGGCATCCCCTTTGTTGGCAAATGCGCCTCTTTCCCGGATAATGGCCCGGATAATGGTTAGCCCGAAAAGTTGATAAGCAATCATAAGGAGGGAATCGTGCACCTGGAAGGAAAGACCGCGATTGTTACGGGAGGCGGCAGGGGAATCGGCGAATCCATTGCGATGGCGCTGGCCCGCGAGGGCTGCTCCGTCGCCGTAACGGGACGGACCGCCGCAACTCTGGAGAAGGTGGCCGCCGATATTCAGAAACTGGGGCGCGACGCGCTCGCCGTGGTCTGCGACATCTCCGATCCTGCCTCCGTCGCCGGGCTGTTTCAAAAGGTAAAGGAGAAGTGGGGCCACCTCGACATCCTGGTCAATAATGCCGGGGAGAGCCAAAGCGAACTGCTGGTCCGTTTGAGCTTCGAAACATGGAACCGGATGCTGGCCGTCAATCTGACCGGGACTTTTCTATGCTCGCAGCAGGCGCTGCAGATGATGCTTCCGCGCAAATCGGGAAGGATCATCAACATCGCATCGACGGCGTCGAAGATTGCATTTCGTTACGCGGGCGCCTATTCGGCGGCCAAACACGGCGTGCTGGGGCTGACGCGCGCCATGGCTCTCGAAACGGCAACCTCGGGCATCACCGTCAACGCCGTCTGCCCCGGATGGGTGGATACGGATATGGCACAGAAGGCCATTAGTACCATCAGCTCGAAAACCAAGGTGAGCACGGAGAAAGCACGCGAATACCTCGCCGCCGACTGCCCGCAGAAACGCATCATCCAGCCCGAGGAAGTCGCCTTCGTCACCGTCTGGCTCGCCTGCGACGAGGCCAAAGGAATTACCGGCCAGGGCATCAACATTGATGGCGGACAGGTGATGTTCTAACGCCTGTGACCCGAAGCATGCGGACTGCATAGTCGGGTTAGGCCGTTTTGCGATTCCGTTTCTTGCGCTGCCGCAGCATTTCAGTTACAGCACGTAGTGTGTTATTCACTTCTTGCGCAGTGCGGAACTCGGCGGCCACGTCGGGTTCCAAGACCACCACGTTGCTTCCTGCGGCATAGCGAGCTGCATGTTTTCCCCGCACACCCTTGCTGAAATCATATTCCGGACGCATGGTGTCTTCGCCTGAACGAGGTTTTCGCTTAGTTTGGTTCCCCTTCATATTGCCTCAGTTCTGACCTGCCGGCACGCCGGGCACTGATAATTCGAATGGTGTCTTCGCGTTCAATATACGTTACTACGAGCAGCCTCCCACGATGCGAAAGGCCTAAGTCGGCGAAGCGCGCCTCGGAATTGGAATGGTCGGGATCGGAAATTGTGATCGAAAGTTGATCGCCAAAAATGGTTGTTGCCTCTTGAAAAGAGACTCCGTGCTTCTTGAGATTTACGATCGCTTTGCGGGGATCCCACTCGAAAGTATAACCCACCGGGACGCCTCGGTATCAGTCCATCAAACCTCCAGCGAGTACGACCGCACGGAACCTACTTCACCAACGCGGACACCTGCGCCTCGCGCTCCACCTTCCACGCCTCCAACCACGGACGAAGGTCTTTCATGAGCTTCGCAAACATGGGGAGCGTGAGCGATTGCGGACCGTCGCTGAACGCCTTTTCGGGATTGGGATGGACCTCGACCATCAAGCCGTCGGCGCCCGAGGCGACGCTGGCCTTGCACATCGACTCGACCAGCGACCGCTTTCCCGTGGCGTGGCTGGGATCGACGATGACCGGCAGGTGCGTCAGCTCGTTGAGCACCGGGACGGCCGAGAGGTCCAGCGTGTTGCGGGTATAGGTCTCAAAGGTGCGGATGCCGCGCTCACAAAGAAAAACGTTGGGGTTGCCGCTGGTGACGATGTACTCGGCCGAAAGCAGGAACTCCTTGATGGTGGAGCTGAGGCCGCGCTTCAGCATCACGGGCTTCGAGACTTTTCCGAGCCGCTTCAGCAGCGTGAAGTTCTGCATATTGCGCGCGCCGACCTGCAGGATATCGGAATATTCGGCGACCAGATCCACGTCCTGCGCCGACATCACTTCGGTGCAGAAGGGCAGGCCGGTCTTCTCCTTGGCCTTGCGCAGCAGCTTCAGTCCTTCCTCTTCCAGGCCCTGAAAGTCGTAGGGCGACGTGCGCGGCTTGAAGGCTCCGCCGCGGAGGATGTGAGCGCCGGATTTCTTTACCGACTCGGCGGTCTCCAGGATCTGAGCCTCGTGTTCCACCGAGCAGGGACCGGCGATAACAATAAACTCCCCC
>Ga0209726_10008201_pt1 | contig 11354 bp, 6 predicted proteins | sample Subgrocontami54m_FD_187453 | JGI IMG/M metagenome (GOLD analysis project Ga0209726, IMG submission 187453) | Subsurface groundwater microbial communities from S. Glens Falls, New York, USA - GMW46 contaminated, 5.4 m (SPAdes) (version 3) | ecosystem: Environmental > Aquatic > Deep subsurface >... | reverse complement strand
TACGGCTCCGGCATGAGCATGCTCACATTCTGGCCAATCATCTCCGCGGTGGCATAACCGAAGATACGCTCCGCGGCCGGGTTCGCGGAGCTGATGATCCGGTGCTCGTCGATCGTGATAATGCCATCGACCGCAGTCTCGATCACCGCGCGTAACCGGCCTTCGCTCTCGCGCAAGGCATCCTCGGTCCGCCTGCGCGCGGTTATATCATTCTCGGTTCTCAGAATGGAACTTGGGCGGCCTTGCGCATCGCGGGCCAGCGTCCAGCGCGTGGCCACGGTGACCCGCTGACCGTCACGCCGGGTCTTGACGATCTCGCCGGACCAGCGGCCGTCGCGCTCCAGTTTTGCTAAAATCTGCTCGCGTGGCTCAGGGAACTCGGCGTGCGACAGTTCATGGAATATTTTGCCAACCGCTTCATCCCGAGTGTAACCGTAGAGCTCTTCGGCGCCCTTGTTCCAATAAACGATGCGGTTGCTCCAATCGCATACTAAAATGGCATCGCTGCTCAAATCGAGCAGGCGGGCTTGTTCGGCCATCGACTCCAGCCGCTTGCTGTCGGTGATGTCGTCGATACCGAGCAGGATTCTTTCGGGCGTGCCCTCCGCTTCGTTCTCCAACCGGCGGGCGTTGAGCAGCAGAGTGCGGCGCCCAATCGTTTCAAAGTCGTGCGTCACCTCGAAATCGTCGAAGGAATTTTTTCGGGGCAAGATCTCCTCCAGGCATTCCCGCAGCTTGGGGATGTTCCACTGGCGGTTGCCCAATTCATAAATCATGCGCCCTTTCGTTTCATCGGGCGAAACTTTGAACGTCTTGTAGAAAGCCGCGTTCGCGTCGTGAATCCGCAGGTCTGTCGTGAGAACGACGAGTGGACCCCGCGCCGTCCGGAGAATTCCCTCGGCGTAAACGCGCGCGCCGGCGATTTCCTGTTCGCTCCGTTTGAGCGCGTCGATGTCCACCAGCATCAACACTGCGCCGTCGATCTTGTTGTCGAGCGTCAGGTAGGGGCGGACGCGCAGGGAATACCAGCGGCCATCTTTGTCCCGCACCTCCCGCTCGTGCACGCTCACGGTGTCGATGACTTCGGTGATGAACGACTCCAGATCGGGAAAATCGAGATTGTGCCGGAGGCGGCTCAAGGGCCGGCCCACATCGGCGGCGAGCAAGTTGAAGGATTTCTCGGCCAGCGGGGTGAAGCTGCGCACAGTCAAGTCGCGACTGACCACGACGATCGCGGTGTGGAGCGAAGCGTGGAGATTGTTCAGGTCGCTATTGAGCCGATTCAGCTCCGCATTGCGATTGGCCATCTCGTCGTTGACGGTGGTCAACTCTTCGTTGGTGGACTCCAGCTCTTCCTTCGACGTCTCCAGCTCCTCATTGACGCTCTGTAACTCCTCATTGGCTGAAGTGACTTCTTCGTTGGACGCCTGAAGTTCCTCGTTGGTGGCTTCGTATTGCTCGTGGATGGACTGGAGATAGTCGCGCGTCTCGGAAAGCTCGTGCTCCAATTCGGCGGTGCGGTCTTCAGCAGCGGGGATTTTTACGGAAGATGACGCAGGCAGCGAAGTCTTCGAAGTCGATCGCGGTGCCTTGATCGCGCCGCTCGGCGGTTCGGGAGCACGCGCGCTGGAGACAGCGCGCCCCGCCCTTTGCGTTTCCTCAAAAAAAACCAGCCAACACCGCTCGTTGAGGTGCGTGAGCGGGACGATCTCGAAGTTCACCGCCCGCGTTCCGCCATTTTGAGCCACCTGCACACCTTCCTTGCGGATGGCTTTGTTTTCGGCCTTCGCCTCCTCGAAAGCGGCGCGCAGCGGCAACATCAAACCTTCCCGCGCCATCTTCAGCAACTGAAGGTTGGCGCTGCCGGTGGGCGGTTTCAAAAACGGGCTGGTCTCGCCCCGGAACTGCAAGACTTGCAGTTGGGAGTCAATCAGCACGCCGGGCGGGGCGAAGCGATTGAGCGTCACGCGATCCGCCTCGCGCTGCGAGTTGAGTTGCGTGGGTAATGCTGCCGGCGCGGCGGGCGGTTTGGGCGTGGGAATTATTTTCTTGTCCGCCGGATGGCGGGGAACAACGGACGGATGGGCGGCCACGCCTGTTTTTTTTAGAAAGATTTTGTGCCTCCTATCCGCGGTCTCAAACAGGTCCGCGAGCGGGCCAAGGGACTCGGACTCGCCCAGAAACAAAAACCCTCCCGGATTGAGCGCGTAGTGAAGCGTCGGCAGCACCTTCCGCTGCAAGTCCTGCTCGAGATAGATCAGCAGGTTGCGACAACTGATGAGGTCCATCCGCGAGAAAGGCGGATCGCTGAAAAGATTCTGCCGGGCAAAGACGACCATCTCGCGCAGAAACTTGGCGACGCAATACCCGCCATCCGCAGCAACGAAGAACCGGCGCAACCGTTCTGGCGAAAGATCGTGCACAAAGTTTTGTGCATAGAATCCGGCGCGGGCCTTCGCGAGCACCGTCTCGTTGATGTCACTGGCGAAAACCTGGAGCTTGCCCGCGTGGCCGGTCGCCTCAGCGGATTCCAGAAAGGACATGGCAATGGAATAGGCTTCCTGCCCCGTGGAGCAGCCCGGCACCCAGACGCGCAACGGCTTGTCGCGTGGTTGCTGGATGAGCCTGGGGAAGACCTTTTCTTTCAAAACTTCGAATGCCGTCGGATTGCGGAAGAACGACGTCACATTGATGAGCAAGTCCGAGTAAAGCGCGTCCAGTTCCTTTGGCTTGCCGCGGAGAAACTTCGCATAGTCCTCGGGTGTTCCAAGTTTGCTCAACAAGATCCGGCGGGCGATCCGGCGATGGATGGTCGTGGATTTGTAGCGCGAGAAATCCACGCCGGACTGATTACGCAACAGCAGCAGGATTGTTTTGAAACCGTCGGACTCCACCTCCGGCTTCTTCGATGAAGCCTCATCCGTGGCGCTTTCGTCCCCGGAGCGGGAACCCGTCGCTAGAAGGGCTTCGCCGGTCTGGCCCGCGACATAGGGATGTTTCGCGATTCGGGCCAGCTCCCCGGCCATGTCCTCTGGTGAAAGGACGTAATCCACACAGCCGGCCGCGATGGCGTTGCGCGGCATCGAGTCGTATTTCGCCGATTCATCCTGAGCAAAAGTGATTCCACTCTCGGCCTTGATGGCCTCCATGCCTAGCGTTCCATCCGATGCCGTGCCGGAGAGAATCACGCCTACCGCGCGCTCGCGCTGATCCTGCGCCAGCGATTCAAAAAAGAAATCGATCGAATGCTGCGGCGCGCGTCCCGCGCGCCGGGGCTGGAGTTTCAACACACCCCGCGCGATGGCGAGGTCCGTGTTCGGTGGGATGACATAGACATGATTCGGCTCAACGCGCTGATTGTTGGTGACCTCGTGCACCGGCATCGAAGTCGCTCGCGTGAGAAGTTGCGTCAGCGCGCTCTCGTGTTCCGGGTCGAGATGTTGCACCAGCACAAACCCCATGCCCGTATCGACGGGGAGATGTTTGAGCAACTTCGTGAACGCTTCGAGGCCGCCAGCTGACGCTCCGACGCCGACGATGGGGAACGCTGTAGCCGTGTTTTTAGCGGAAGATCCATCTGCGACCGGAGCATTCCTGGCCGGTGGCTGAGATGGGTTTCTCTGCGCGGCCGCTTCGCTTTTCGGCAGCGATTTCTTGCCTCGCGGTTTATTCGCGCGCTTTTTCATTCGTTAAGGAACGATCGATTCCGCGGCCTCGGCCGGCCTCAAAAATCCTTACCGGGGTTTTTGCGGGAGGATGTGTTGAGATGAGCGCAATCGCAGTCGTGGCTCGTGGCTCGTGGCTCGTGGCTCGTGGCTCGTGGCTCGTGGCTCGTGGCTCGTGGCTCGTGGCTCGTGGCTCTCATCGGAGCCAGTAAAAATATCAGCCAACGCGTAAGTTTCAATCTTTTGCCGAGCGTCACCAACCACCGTTTCGTAGCGGCGTTTCCGAAAGACAGAATCGCATTGCTAACACAGATGGGCAGCGCACAACGGGAGCGTCTCACTCCAGCCCGAACAAGGTCACATTGCATCGATCGCCGCTGGAAACGAAAGCGGGGAGCTCCAGAGCAATGAAACCCACTAATCCGAGTAAGAAGCCTGATGCCTCGCCCACTGGGGCGGAAGCTGCCGCCGAGGAGCGCCGCGACCCTCCTAAGCGGGCAAAGGTTTTGTTGGTCGATGACCATCCCATCACGCGGCAGGGAATGAAGGTGCTCATCGACCAGCAGCCTGACCTTGTGGTTTGCGGCGAGACCGACAACGGCCCCCACGCGATCGAACTCATCGGCGCGCTCGAGCCAGACATCATCGTCGTCGACATCGCCCTCAAGACGATCAACGGCATCGAACTCACGAAGAACATCAAGACACGCGCGCCCAAGCTACCCGTCCTCATTGTCTCGATGCATGACGAAGACGTCTATGCGGAGCGTGCGATTCGCGCCGGTGCGATGGGTTATTTGATGAAGCAGGAGGCCAGCGAAAAAATAGTCGCGGCAATCCGGCGCTTACTGAGCGGAAAAATCTACCTCGGCGACAAAATCAAAGAAAAGATGCTGCACCGCTTCGTGAATAAACGAAGCGATACTGCGGAGTTCTCCATCGACACGCTCAGCGACCGCGAAATGGAAGTTTTTCAACTAATCGGCAACGGCTACAGCACGCGCCAGATCGCGCAGAAGCTCAACCTGAGTTCCAAGACGATCGACTCCTATCGTGAGCATCTGAAGCTCAAGTTGAATCTGAATTCCGGCGCCGAACTCGTCCGCTATGCGATCCAATCCTCGCGTGAGACCGGCGGGATTTGAAATTGTGTGAACCGCCGAACGCGGACCTGTAGGTATCTTTGAGTCCGTTCTTGATAATCCAAAACACCTCCGGGTCGCACCACCGCGTGACGCGCGGCGCATCGGCGAGATCGGGCGCCGCCGGATATAGTATTTCCTCGGTCGCGAACCGCGGCTAGCTCACGCGATCGTAAACGCGGTCGCCGTGCTCATCATCGCATGCCCCTGCGCGTAGGACGGCGTGCTCGTAAAAAATTCCAAGGCAGTAGCCGCTCACAAGGGCTCGCCCACAAATTGGGATCAAGGGAGGCGAACACCCCACTAGGTTTAGACCCCCTTGTGTGCTGTCTTATGCGCGTCACTTCAAAGCCAAATCGCGTGTGAAAAATATCGGCCCAAAATCCACGTTCCCGTCCGCTCGTTTGCCCAAATGTCCGACGGGGATCCAGGGTCTCGATGAAATCACCGACGGCGGGGTGCCTCGGGGGCGGCCCACCCTGGTCTGCGGTGGCGCAGGATGCGGCAAGACACTGCTGGCCGCGGAATTTCTCGTGCGCGGCGCGGCCCAGTTTGGCGAGCCGGGCGTGTTGATGGCTTTCGAGGAAACGGAAGCGGAGTTGAAGGCCAATGTCGCGTCGCTCGGTTTTGATTTGGCGGGTTTGGTCCGGCGCAAAAAAATCGTAGTCGACTACGTCCATATCGAGCCCGGTGAAATCCAGGAGAACGGCGAGTATGACTTGGAAGGGTTGTTCGTCCGGCTCAATCACGCGATCGATTCCATCGGCGCCCAACGCGTGGTGCTGGACACGCTGGAAGCGCTGTTCGCCGGCCTGCGCAACGAGGCCATCCTGCGCGCCGAGTTGCGACGGCTCTTCCGCTGGCTCAAGGGCAAAGGGGTCACCGCGGTCATCACGGCCGAGCGCGGGCGTGAACAACTGACGCGTCACGGGCTGGAGGAATACGTGTCCGACTGCGTCATCCTGCTCGATCACCGGGTCAATGACCAGATTGCGACGCGACATCTGCGGGTCGTGAAATATCGCGGCGCGGCGCACGGCACCAACGAATTTCCTTTTCTCATCGGCGAAGAAGGGCTGAGCGTGCTGCCGATCACGTCGCTGGGGTTGAATCACAAGATCTCGAGCGAGCGGATTGGCACCGGCATCCCGCGGCTCGATGCGATGCTGGGCGGGCGGGGGTTTTTTCGCGGCAGCAGCATTCTGCTCACGGGCACGGCTGGCACCGGCAAGACCATCGTTGCCGCCAACTTTGCCCACGCCGCCTGCCAGCGCGGGGAGCGCGCCCTCTTCTTCTCGTTCGAGGAATCGCCCAATCAGATTATCCGCAACATGCATTCGATCGGTTTGCGCTTAGAGCCGCTGGTCAAGCGCGGCTTGCTGCGGTTTCACTCGGCACGGCCCTCGCTCTACGGCCTGGAAATGCACCTGGCCACGATGTTCAAGGAAATCGCGGAGTTTCAACCCCACGTAGTCATCATCGACCCCATTACCAGCCTGATGGATGCAGGCACCGACTCCGAAACCAAGGGAATGGTGACACGGCTGATTGATTACCTGAAGGCCGGACTCGTCACCTCGCTCTTCACCAGCTTGACGCAGGGCGGCCACGCGCTGCAACAAAGTGAAGCCGCCATGTCTTCGCTCATGGACTCCTGGCTGTTGTTGCAGGACTTCGAAGGCAACGGCGAACGCAATCGCGTGCTCTACGTGCTCAAGGCGCGCGGCATGGCGCACTCGAACCAGGTCCGCGAGTTCCTGATTTCGAACCGGGGCATAGACCTCGTGGACGCCTACATCGGTCCCAGCGGCGTCTTGACCGGATCGGCAAGAGCGGCGCAAACCGCGCGCGAAAAAGCCGAAGCGCTGGCCAGTCAGCAGGAAGCCGCCCGCCGCAAGCGCGAACTGGAACGCAAACGCGCGGCGGTCGAACAGCAAATCAGCGGGCTGCGCTCCGGCTACGAAAGTGAAGCCGCGGAACTGCGGCGCATTGCCGAACAGGTCGAAACCTCGACGATCATGCTCACCACTGAGCGCGCAGCATCGGGCCGCTTGCGCCAGGCGGATGCCAAGGTCGCGACGAGCACTCGAAGCGGATCCAGAAATGGGAGGGAAAACTGATGAAACCCAAAACGGTGAAGCGGAGTGACGACTAACTAACCGGAACGAACACCCTGAAAACAAAGAAAACCAGTCGGGCGGCGCGCGCCTTTGAAAGGGCCATGGCGGCAAGGGCCGGCGGAAAATATTTCCTGCGGCTTTACGTGGCGGGCGCCACCGCTCGGTCGCGCCAAGCCCTCCACCGCGTCTATCAACTGTGCGAAACGGAACTGAAGGATAACTACGACCTGGAAGTGATCGACGTCTATCAGCAGCCCGAACTGGCGCGCGACAACCAGATCGTCGCGACCCCGACCCTCGTTAAGGAATTCCCAATGCCGGCTCGCCGCTTCATCGGCAATCTGGCGAACATCACCCGGCTGTTCGATGAGGTGGAGTTGATCACAAAAGGTAAGGCCTCACTGTGAAAACCAAGCGGAGACAACGGGCCTCCCGCCCCGCGCCATCCCGCGAACTCGCCGAACTCCGCGTGCGCCTGGCCGAAGCGGAGGAAGCGCTCCGCGCCATTCGCACCGGCGAAGTGGACGCGGTCGTGACCGCGGGCAAAGCGGGCCTCCAGGTGTTCACGCTGGAAGGCGCCGGACACGCCTACCGCTTGCTCATCGAATCCATGAACGAAGGGGCGCTGACGCTCACGACGGACAAGATGATCGTCTACGCCAACCAGTGCTTCGCCAATATGGTCCGATGCCCGCTGGGACAGGTGATGGGAAGTTCCTTCCGCCGCTTTCTCTCCGCCGAAGACCGGGCCACCCTTCGCTCACTCTTGAAACGAGCCGGCCACTCCGGCTCCAAAATCCAGGTGCAGCTACACGCCGGCGACGGTTCGCAAATGCCCGTGCAAATTTCCATTCGCCGAACCGCAAAGGACGGCATCAACCGCGCGACCATCGGCATGGTGGTGACGGATCTAACGGAAGCCCGGCGGACCGAGGAACTGTTGCGGGCGTTGACGCACCGCGTCGTGCAAGTGCAGGAAGACGAGCGCGGCCGGGTGGCGCTGGAATTGCACGACCACCTTACCCAGCTTCATTGCGCCATCCTGTTTCGCAGCCAGATCCTCGCGGACGAACTTACGGCGCGTGACGAGCCATTGAAGAAGGAGGCGATGCAACTCCGCGAGATGGCCGGCAAGGCCGCCGAAGAAGTGGAGCGCATCTCGCGAAATCTGCGGCCCAGTGTTCTGATCCAACTGGGTCTGGTTGACGCCCTGCGCGGCACCATCACTGAGTTCGCGGAGCGGACGGGCGTTTCCGTCAAACTGGACTGCGAGCAGTTGGCCACGCGGCTGCCCGCCGACACTGAGTTGGCGCTCTACCGCATTCACCAGGAAGCCTTGAAAAACGTGGAGAAACACGCCCGCGCCAGCCACGTCATGGTGCAACTGACAAAGAAGGGCGACATCGTGCAGTTGACGATCAAAGACGACGGGATCGGCTTCGACCCGGAACGTCCTCCGGCCCGACGAAAAAGAAAGGCTGACCTTGGTCTACTCGGCATGCGCGAGCGAGCGAGCTACGTGGGCGGCGCCATCACGATCAAATCGATTCGCCGCACCGGCACGGACATTGAGGTGCGCATTTCCGTGCCGCCAAGTGTCACGGCGACTAAATTAAATTAGATGGGTGATCCAGACGCCGGCTGCGGCAGCGCGGATCAAAGTCGCGATGCGATGACTTTTGAAATGGGGTGCGCCGCAATCTTTGCCAGTGTATGGCCAGCGACCCTACGGGCACGACTCCCGATCCTGGAGCGATGCTGCCGTTGTTGGATGCCGGTCCGCGGCTGTGTGCGACTGCGGACAATGGTAGGTGAACACTCCATGCGGCGCGGATTGCGTGTGCCGGCAGAATCCATGAGAATACAACGCGAGGACGGTATGATCGCATTCATGAGAGAAGTAAGTCCGCGGTTGGACCGCTGCGAATTGACGCACGTGCCACGCTCGCCCATCGACGTGAAGCTGGCGCGCAAGCAGCATGAGCGATACGCGGAGATATTGGGCGAACTCGGCATAAAGGTGGAATTCCTTCCCGCGCTACCGGAGCAACCCGACGGCGTTTTCGTCGAAGACACTGCCGTGCTTTTGCCGGAAGTGTTGATCATCGCCCGACCTGGTGCGGCCTCGCGGATCGCTGAACTCGACTCGGTCGTTCAGACCCTGGCCCTGCATCGCCCGCTTCAAAGCATCGTCGATGCTGCCACGCTGGATGGCGGTGACGTGATGCGGGTGAGAGGCACTATCTTCGTCGCGGAGTCGCGGCGCACCAACACGGATGGCATCACGCAACTCCGCGAAACCACGCTGCCGTTCGGCTATGAAGTTCGCCCCGTTACCGTTCGCGAGTGCCTCCACCTGAAAAGCGCCTGCACCTTCATCCCGCCGCATTTCGTCGTCGCGAATCCGGCGTGGATCGATCCCACGGTTTTCGGCAACGTCGTCGTGCTTCCCGTGGACGAAAAAGAACCGTCGGGAGCAAACACCCTCACGTTGGGACGAACCACGCTCGTCAGCGCCTCGTTTCCGAAAACGGAGAAGCGGCTACGCGAGGCCGGAATCACGACGAAGCGAGTCGAGATTTCGGAGTTCGAAAAGGCAGAGGGTGGGCTGACGTGCCTGAGTTTAATCCTGGAGCACCGCACCGCAAAACGCTCCGCGAACGGCAACGGCCTGAAAATGATTCAGGTGAGCGGCGTTCCGCTCCCCGACGGGCATTGTTCGCAAGGCATCGCGCACAATGGCCTCATTTATGTATCGCCTCAGCGTGCGTTCGATCCCGCGACCGGCCGGTCACGCCGGTTGACAGCGGACCAGCAAACGGAACAGGCCATCCGCAATGCGTTGCTTGTCCTAACTGCGGCCGGCAGCTCCCTCGCGCACGTGTTGCGGACTACCATTTACGTTGCCGATCCAAAACATTTACCACGGGTCGATGCGGCTTACGCCAAAATGTTCGGCGCTCATCGCCCTACGCGAGCCGTCGTGGTGAATGGAGCGCTCCCGGCTGGAATCCTGGTCGAAATCGAAGTTGTCGCCGCTGCCGGCGACGATGCGCCGTGAGCGCGTTCAGTCGTCCATTCGCTGTCCGCGCTGCTGCCGCTCGCTCAATCTCTGCGTCACGTTTTGGGTTTGCCAGATTTGAAGGCGGGCGCGTGCCCGTGTGACGATGGCCTCGGCTTCCTTCATGTCGCCCGTGGCTTCAATGAACGCCTTCACCTCATGCTTCGTTCGGATGTGATCGGCCGGCCCCATTTCCTTCACTCGGAGCTTGGCGGTAATCGTTTTCAACGCCTCGGTCTGATCGCGAAGCGCCATCATTTCTGCGGCCGTGAAATCGGGAGTTTGGTCGGGTTTCATCAAAGCTCGGGGTTAAGGTTGAAGACTAAGCCGGACGGACGGAAACCTTCTTGTAACCGTTGGTGCAATGTCGGACGACCGCGGTGTGGTCAGGCAAATTCCGAAATTCATGCGGCCGAATCCGGTATTCCTCGACCCGCGAATAGGTGTAAGCCGTATGGTCAAGATGCACGGTTCGGGTCCCACGCTCGACCCAGCGCTTGCCGAGCGCATTGGCGCAGCGCAACGCGTCGGTCTCGGAGGCGGCTCGATACATGACGAGATTTTTGAGGTTGAGCGCGAGCACCTCCGCCTGATCGCGCGTCTGCGGGGGGATGAGCGACTCGAACGCTTGCGCGGAGATAATGAGCATTAACCAGCAATCGCGGAGCCGGTCAACGACGTTGAAATCGCTCGTGCCATCATGGCTCGCCGTGATCGCGTTCTGGAATTCGTCGCCGACGTAGACGAGCTGGTTCAACGCGTATTTTTGCCACGGCGGAAGAGCGTAACGCCGGAGCGCATGGCGATACAGGAGCAGCTTCATCACCGTAAAAACGTATTGCCGCTCGGTCGTGTAGTCCTGCGGCACGTCGACGCAGAAGATCTTTCCGCTGTCCACGTCGGCAATCGAGCAGGTGTCCTTCTGGTCGCTGCTGAAAACATCGGCGATCTCGGGCGTGCCGAGATGCTCCAAATAGTTTTGTGACGTGCCGACTTCGCCGGCGCGCTGCTCTTTTGCGGCGTGGTTCAGGTAAGTTTGCTGCAGCACCTCAGCCAGATTGAGCCGGCGCTTGCTCGGCGGATCGAGCTCGGCGAGCTTTTGCAGCGCACCCATCAATTCCGTCTGCGACGTGAGGAGCATGTAGGCGTTCGTGGGCGTCGGCGCGCGGCCGACCTCGGTCAGAAGCTCGAGCGCGCGGGCGATGTGGGCAGCGCCTTTGGTTTTGAAAAAGCTGCGCTCGTCCTTCGGGTTCAGCGCGGCGGCCGTGTCCACGAGGATGCGAGCGCGCGTGGTGAACGGCAGACGCGTGTCACCGGTGACGTTCAACCGGTGAAGAGGCGCGCCCTCCGGATCATCGACGGCACG
>Ga0209726_10008200_pt1 | contig 11355 bp, 10 predicted proteins | sample Subgrocontami54m_FD_187453 | JGI IMG/M metagenome (GOLD analysis project Ga0209726, IMG submission 187453) | Subsurface groundwater microbial communities from S. Glens Falls, New York, USA - GMW46 contaminated, 5.4 m (SPAdes) (version 3) | ecosystem: Environmental > Aquatic > Deep subsurface >... | reverse complement strand
TATCTTGGATGGCCAGGAGCGAATCCATCTCATTGACCCATTGGCGTATGAGCCGTTCGTTCACTTGATGAAATACTCCTATCTGATCCTGACCGATTCCGGTGGCATTCAAGAGGAGGCCCCCTCGCTCGGCAAGCCTGTTCTGGTGATGCGCAGTGAGACCGAACGCCCTGAAGCTGTAAAGGCGGGGACGGCCAAAGTGGTAGGCATTCAGCCGGCTGCAATTATCGAGGAAACGGAGCGGCTCCTGTATGATCAGGCAGAGTATGAGCAGATGGCCAAAGCGATCAATCCTTACGGCGATGGTCATGCTGCAGAGGCGATCGTAAGGGTAATCCTCACGAAACACCGATGCCCTTGACTGTCGGCTCCTCACGATACGGTGGCGGAATAGAGACGTTGCGTACCCGTTCGGGACGGCAGCGGATAGTCGATCCCGCCTTCCGACCCATGAATCATCAGGTGTAGAAAGGCTAGAGCTCCCATGACGTTCCCCCTGTTGGCCATCGTCCTGTCCGGGCTGATGAGCGTTGGATTGACTCCCCTAGTCAAGCGCCTCGCGTTTGTGGTGGGGGCGTTGGACCATCCGGGGGGCCGGCGGAAAATTCACGAGCGCCAGGTTCCTCGCCTGGGAGGCCTTGCCATCTTTGTCCCTGTGATGCTGTCCTTGGGGTTGGGATTCTGGGTCGTTCCAGAAAGCAGCCAACGCCTGGAAGGCAGCCAGCTGTTTGGGCTCCTCATCTCGGGTGGGTGTATCTTCCTCCTGGGCGTGTACGACGATATCCGGGGAGCCAACGCCCCCGTGAAATTCACCTTCCAGATCGCGGCGGCCGCATGGCTGTACTTCTCGGGCGTGCGAATCTCGGAGGTGTCCACACCCTTTGGATGGTCGGTGACTCTCGGCATCTTCGCTCTCCCGTTCACCCTGCTGTGGCTGGTGGGGTTGACGAATGGGATGAACCTGCTGGACGGGATTGACGGGCTGGCGACGGGCGTGGCGGCCATCGCTTCCCTGACCATCCTCTTCGTTTCATTCGGGGAGGGGAACACACAGGTCCTGCTGATTGCGGCGGCTCTCCTGGGAAGCCTCTTGGGGTTCCTCGTGTTCAACTCGCATCCCGCCCAGATCTTCCTGGGGGATTGCGGGGCCATGTTCCTGGGCTTTTTCCTGGCGGCGATATCGGTCCTGGCCAACCAGAAGAGCGCCAGCGCCGTGGCCATGGGGATGCCGATCATCCTCTTGGGGATCCCGATCTTCGACACCTCGCTGGTATTTATCCGCCGCGTCCTGCGAGGGAAACACCCCTTCCAGGCAGACCGGGACCACCTGCATCACCGCCTGCTGGCCCTCGGCCTGTCCCAGCCGAAGGTCGCCATCACCCTCTACGTCGTCTCGGGCTTTCTCGGGGTCATGGCCCTGCTGATGACCAGCGCCACGCGAGCCGTCGCCGTCCTCATCCTCATTTGTCTGGTGTTGGCGGTCATCGCGGCCATGCAGCGCCTGCGGGCGGGAGAATTCAGGGAACTCTGGCGGCTCATCCAGCACGGGGAACGCCGCCGGCGCCCCCCTCGCTACCGGGCGATGGTGGTCCGGAACACCTTGCCCCTACTGGAACGGTGCGAGACGGTTGAGGCCCTGCGGGCCCTCCTGGAAGGCGTTCGGAAGGATTTGGGCTTCGAGACCTTGCGGGTACGACTGGACGATCCGCACTGGTGGAACGTGTTTGGCGGCGAGGGCGAGGTGGCGATGGAGGAGACCGAGCCGTTTCGGGATCCGAACTTGGTGGAGGTCAGCGATTCACCGAGTTGGTTAGGCTCGGCGAAGATCTTCATCGAGCCGAGGGACGTGAAACGTGAAGGCGTGAAACGTGAACTCACAACGGAAGAGTCGAGGACATGTGGGGAGAAATCCGCAATCCGCAATCCGCAATCCGCAATCGGCAAGTGGATGGTGGTGGGCGAGGTCATGGCGACCAAGCCGGCCTGGAAGCGCCGCCGCGGCAGTGAAACGGACGACGAGCTGCTTCAGTGGCTGGCCGACGGGCTCGGAAAGTGGATTGCCGCCAAGCAAAAGCCCGCCGGACAACCGCCGCCGGCCGCGGCGCGTCCACAGGAGTGGAGCATCGGAGCACTCGAATGAGAGGCGAGGGCGGGAGAGAATGCGGGATAGGGGGGGTCCGCGAGAGAGGAAGAGCGGGAGAGTGGGTGACAGGGGACGTGGGGGGGGTGATCGGGTGAACGTGGAAAGTGCGGAATGGGGGATGGGGAACACCCAGGGGGTATCCGAATCGGGAATGAGCGACAGAGCGGCGAGGCGAGAGCCGAGATTCGATAGGGGAGCGGGAGCGGAGAGGTGGTGGGAGAAGGCGGGAGGGCAGCGCGCACCGCGAGCGGGTGCAGTAGATATGCGTGCGAAGATGGAGAGCCACGGGTATGCTGACGACGCAATGAGGGCCGTAATGGGGGAAGTTAACCAGGCCGCGGCCGGCGCGGGAACACGGGAAGCTTTGCCATGATGGAAGATATCTTGGGGTAACGGAAGCGCCTCCACGCCAGCAGGCCAGCCAGGCTCACCTTCCACCTCGTGAATGACCCTCTCAACCACCGCTCTCCCAACGAGCCTCGGAGCCAACGCGGCAGAATCCCTAGGCGAAATCCGAGCTTCCAACAAGAATGGGCCTGTGCTATGGTAGGTCCTGACTCCGGAAGTTAAGGGAGAGGTTGAACGCTGTGGGCACGGTGGCTGTGCGCCGCTGGACGCGGCAGCAGTACGAGAAGATGGTCGAGGGGGGGATCTTTCCACCCGGTGAGCGGGCGGAACTGATTGACGGGGAGATTCTGGCGATGACCCCGCAGGGAAGTGCCCACGCTACCGCTGTCCGGCTGACCGAAGAGGCCTTGCGAAGTGCCTTTGGCCCCGGCTGTGACGTGCGCGTCCAGATGCCTCTGGCTCTCGACCCTTCCTCGGAGCCCGAACCGGATGTCACGGTGGTCCCCGGGTCCCCTCGAGACTACCGAGACGCGCATCCGGCCTCCGCCCTTTTGGTGGTGGAGGTTGCCGACACGACGCTTTCGTATGATCGCGCGCAAAAGGGAAGCCTTTATGCCCGGGCAGGTCTGAGGGAGTTCTGGGTGGTGAACCTCCTAGACCGGCGTCTGGAGGTGCACCGCGATCCCATCCGCCAGGCCGACGGCCACTATGGGTGGGGCTATCGAACCGTGGAACATTACGCCAGCGGGGATTCCCTCTTCCCCCTTGCCGCACCGCAATCCCGCGTAGCCGTCGCCGATCTGCTGCCCTAATCCCGCCGGTTTCTTGTCTGCCTCCCCACAGCGAGACTCCCTTTTATCCCCACGTCCCTTGGCCTCGGCGGGCATGCATCACCAGGCGGAAGGGCATCTTGCGGGGGGAAATCCACGCCGTTGCCCATTCAGCCCGAACAGTGCAGTTCAACCGCAAAGCACGCAAAGGACGCAAAGGAATTGCCTGTATTCAAAGCGCTTCGCCGGAAAAACTTGGAGACTCGCCGCGGGAGATTTCGATCCGGGAGTTCCTCTGAGATGATGGGAGTTGGCGAGTCTTTGCGATCTTTGCGGTCTTGGCGGTGAAATTTTTGGGTTCAGAGAAAATCGGTTGGCGTAGTTGCTGCCTTTCTGCCATTGTGGGTGCCGCCAGTGACGAGGTCGAAAGGTTCATCCCCTTACGCCTACCGCCTTACGCCTCACGGGATTAGAATGGGATTCGGCATTCCACCTTCCGCATCGAGGAAAGCATGCGCATTCTGATCACGGGTGGGGCGGGATTCATCGGGTCACATGTGGTGGACGCCTATCTGGCGGCCGGACACGAGGTCGGGGTGGTGGATGATCTCTCCACCGGAACCCGAGAGAACCTGGATCCCCGTGCGTCCTTCTGGCAAGTGGACATTCGTAGCGCCGATCTCGAGGCGGTCCTGGCGGACCTCCGACCCGATGTCATCAACCACCACGCCGCACAGATGAGCGTCTCCGCCTCCGCGCGGGATCCGAGGCGGGACGCCGACATCAATATCCTGGGAACGCTGAACCTGTTGGAAGCGGCCGTCCGGCATGGCGTCCGGCGGGTGATCTTTGCCTCGACGGGTGGCGCGATCTACGGGGACCAGGATAGCGTCCCGACGGCTGAGACGATCTTTCCCAAACCGGTGAGCCCGTACGGGGTGGCGAAACTGGCGGTGGAGCAGTATCTGCACGCCTTCCAGGCGATGCACGGCCTCCGGGCCATCGCCCTCCGATACAGCAATGTGTATGGCCCCCGGCAGAACCCGCATGGTGAGGCCGGCGTCGTTGCCATCTTCTCCCGGGGGATCCTGGAGGGGCGAGAGCTGACGGTCAATGGGGACGGCGCCCAGACCCGCGACTACGTCTCCGTCGAGGATGTCGTGCGCGCCAACATGCTGGCCACCAAGGCACCACTGGACCAGGGGGTTCCCATCCTCAACATCGGGACCGGGACGGAGACCTCGGTGAACGACCTTGTCCGCCTCTCTCGCGAGATCGCCGGGAAGGATGTTCCCTGGCGGCACGGACCTCCCCGCCTGGGCGAGCAGCGCCGGAGCTCCCTAGAGTGTTCTCTGGCCAAGCGGTTCCTCGGCTGGGAAGCGACGACGGACCTTCGGCGGGGCCTGGCCCAGACCTTCCAATGGTTTCGATCTCGCTACCGCGGGCCCTGAACCGTGAGGCGTGAAGCGGGAGGCGTAAGGGGAGGAAACACGGAGAAGCCGCACAAGATAAGAAATATTTGACAAGATGACGGCTTTTGTGATACAACCCCTCGGTTTTTGGTAGCACGCGAGGGCCGCGCATTCCTTTTAATTTCCCCTCCCCTGCCTGGTTAGGTCAGCCCGGCAGGATAGCGGCCCGCCTGACGATCCAACCCGAGAATCTTCATCGGATGAAGACATCGTATGACGTCCTCGTTATAGGCGCGGGACCGGCCGGGTCCACGGCCGCAGAGTGCCTGGCAGCCGAAGGGATCGAGGTCGCGGTCCTGGAGGAGCATGCCGTCATCGGTGAGCCGGTGGACTGCACCGGTGTCGTCGGGACCGAGGCCTTCGAGAGTTTCGACCTGCCCCGGAGCATCATCGTCGGGACCGTGGACGCGGTAACGATCCACTCGCCCGCCGGGATTCCCGCCACGTATCAGGCGACCGAGCCGCTGGCCTACATCGTGGACCGTGCTGAACTGGATCGGTCCCTGGCGACACGGGCCCAGGACGCCGGCGCCACGTTCCTGCTCAGCACCCAGGCCGTGGATGTGACCCGCGACGCCCGGGGAGTGGAGGTGACCTGTCGCTGTGCCGGGGGTGAACCGCAAAGGCTGTCTGCCAAAATGCTGATCCTGGCGGGCGGCCCTCGCTTTCCCTTCCACGGCCGGTTGGGGCTGGGGACCTCCTCCGTCCTGTGGCGAAGCGCCCATGCAGAACTTCCCGGCAACAGCTTGCCCCACGCGCAAGTCTATCTGGGCCGGGACGTGGCTCCCGGGGCCTTCGGGTGGGCGGTTCCTGTCACGCGCTCCGGGATCCCCCACATTCGCGTCGGCGTGAACAGCCACAGCGACGCCCCCCGGTACCTGCGAAATCTGTGTGAAGAGAAGTTCCCCCACCTGATCCCCGATGAGGGGCAGCTCCCGTTTCGATCCTGGGTCGTTCCGGTCTTGCCGCTCTCCCGGACGTACGCGGACCGGGCCCTGGCCGTGGGGGACGCCGCCGGTCAGGTGAAACCTACATCGGGCGGGGGGATCTACTACGGGATGCTCAGCGCGCGAGAGGCCGCAGACACGGTGGCCGAAGCCTTCAAGCGCGGGACGTTGACCCGCGATGGTCTCTCGACCTACGAGAAGCGGTGGCGGGCACGACTGGGCCTCGACCTCAAGATCGGCACGCTCTTCCGCCGTCTCTTCTCCCGGATGGCGGACCGGGACGTGGATGATCTCTTCCGCACGCTGCACACGGACGGTCTCCTGGCCCGGATGACAGAGAAGGTCAGCTTCGACTGGCACCGGGACCTGATCCTCTTCCTCCTGAAGCATCCCAAGCTGGCCCGGATCTTCATGCGCCGCTGCCTGGACTGGCGGGCCGAGCCCGCCTTCTCGGACCTGTCTGCCCTGTAACGCGGGACTTCCGCAAGAACCCCACCCCGGGTCAAACACTCCACCGTCTGCAGATTCAGGCTGCCCTCCTCGTGCTACTCCCGCTTGCTCATACGGTGATCTACCATCCCCTCCAGTTTCTGCTCCCGAAGACTCCGCTCCACCTGCTGACCGGCTGTGCAAGTGCGCGGGGACACGCGGAAAAAAGCCTTGACCGGTACACCAATCTGCGGTAGGCAGGACTGGGAGACGCGTTCGCAGAAGCAGCATCCGGACAGGCGGTATCGGGACCGGTCCGACACGAATCCCCGACAGCCTCCGAAGAGCTCCTCAATTTGATGCGATCCTTGACAGGCTCTTTCCGGGGGGTGGGCCCCTGGCTCTCAATGGCCAGTCCCGCCCTGCTGGCGCCCGGGTTCCAGGAAGCGCGACGCTCCCGAGTGGGGAACCGAATTTCTTCTCCACCTCGGGGGATCAGCGCCTTGGCGGGTGGCCGCGCGAGGTGGGTATGCGATTGACGGGTCAGGTCGCGCTGGTGACTGGAGGGGGGCGGGGGATCGGTCGAGGCATCGCCCTGGCCTTTGCGCGGGAGGGGGCGGACGTCGCGATGGCCGCTCGGACCGGGACCGAGGTGACGGCAGTTTCCAAAGAAATCGAAGGGCTCGGCCGTTCCGCGTTGGCCTGCCAGTGTGACGTGACCGACCGGGACCAGGTTGCGGGGCTGGTCCGGGAGGTCGAGAAGAATCTCGGTCCCATCACGATCCTGGTGAACAACGCGGGCATCGCCGCCAGCGCCAAGACCACGGAGATGGATGATGATCTCTGGGAACGAATCCTGCGGGTCAACCTGACCGGGACCTACCTGTGTACCAAGGCGGTCCTGCCCGGGATGTTGACCCGGGGCCACGGCCGGATCATCAACATCGCGTCCATAGGCGCGAAAGTCGGATTGCTGTACTCCGCGGCCTACTGTGCCAGCAAGCATGGGGTCCTGGGTTTCACCCGCGCGCTGGCCCTGGAGGTGGCTGGACGGGGCATCACCGTGAATGCCATCTGCCCAGGGTTCGTCGAGACGACCATGACCGATGAGAGCATCCGTCGCATCGTCACGAAGACCGGCCGGACCCCGGACGTCGCCCGCCAGGCCCTGGAGGCGCTCAGCCCCCAGCACCGGCTCATCCAGCCGGAAGAAGTGGCATTCGTCGCAGTCATGCTGGCCAGCCCGGAAGCCAGTGGAATTCACGGGCAGGCGATCAATGTGGATGGAGGGGCGGTGATGTACTGAAACTGGAAACCGGAAATTGGAAGACGGAAACTGGAAGCTGGAAACTGGAAATTGGAAACTGGAAGTTGGGAAGAGGGAGGCCGGGAGGGTGACGACTCGAACGGGGGAAGGGTTACGGGAGTTTGGCGCGCCCCGCAGCGGCCCGATTACCGATTTTACCGATCTGGAGTGCTGGCAGCTTGCGAGAAAACTACGACACGAGATCTATCGAATTACGCGAACCTTTCCCAAGTCTGAGGAGTTCAATCTCGGGAAACAGCTTCGAGCGGCCTGCGTGTCGGCCACCTCAAATATCGCCGAAGGATTTGGACGGTATCATTACCAAGAAAACCTGCAGTTCTGCCGAATAGCCCGTGGGTCGCTGTCCGAAATCAAAGACGATTTAACCCCAATCCGAAATTCTCAACCGCCAAGGCGCCAAGAACGCCAAGGGAAATGGCCTATTTGGGGGAACAAACGAAATTGCTAAAGGCCCCAGAAACCGGGTCTTGCGTTCTTCGGTGAAAAGATCGGAACATCGCATCCTTGGCGACCTTGGCGTCATGGCGGTTTAAGGTTTTTCTCGGATCAGGGTTAATTGCCTCACTGGATGAAGGGTACATTTCTCCTGAGGTGTTCGAGGAGCTCCTGGCACTGCAAGGTCAGGCCGCGAGATCTCTCAATGGGTACATCCGATCAACGCGTCGGTGGATAGCCAACCAAGAAGGCAGCTGAAGTGATCCGGGTAGCCCGTTCTCAGTTTCCATTTTCCAACTTCCAGTTTCCGGAGGATTAGGATGGGTGTTGAGCGCACCATTATCACTCCGCCGGACTTGGCCAAGCCGACGGGCTACAGCTATGGCGTCAGGGTCCTTGGGGGCGCCACGCTCTACATCGCCGGGCAGGTGGCCTTTGACGCCGCCGGAAAAGTGGTCGGGGCGGGGGACATCGTCACACAGTTCGAACAGGCGCTGGCGAATTTCCGCCGCGTCCTCGAAGTGGGCGGGGCGACGCCGCAGGACGTCGTGAAGCTGAACATCTTCACCTCGGACAAGGCGGCGTACCAGGCCAACCTGAAGGCTATCGGGCGGGCGTATCGTGCGGTCTTCGGCCACCATTATCCGGCCATGACTCTCGTCGAGGTGAACAGCCTGTACGACGAGGGAATCCTCGTCGAAATCGAGGGGGTTGCCGTCACGGACGCGTCACAGGAACCGTAAGGCGTAAGGCGGGAGGCGTAAGGGGAGGGGAGGAGAGGAGATGGAGAAGCCGCATAAGAAACTCGACGTTTGGAAGCTGTCGATGGAGTTCGCAGTTCGGATGTACGAGGTAACCAAGAGATTCCCGCGCGAGGAACGGTTCAACCTCACCGACCAGATTCGAAGGGCTGCCGTGAGCGTGCCATGCAACATCGCTGAGGGGGCCGGTCGCCAGACCAAGAGGGAGTTTGCGAACTATCTCCATATGTCCCAGGGTTCTCTCAGTGAGTTGGACACTCTTCTCGAATTGGCCAAGCGAATGGAATTTCTCCCACAGAGTGAATGGGCAACTCTGGATGCCCAAATGGAGCGTATTGACAAGATGTTGAGCGGATTGATCCGGCATCAGAGGTTGCAGGGAGCCAAGGTGTGAACCAGATCGGCTGGAGGTGTGTCCCCTTACGCCTTCCGCCTGACGCCTCACGAGGCAAAGAGGAGAGTGTAGGCACTTAAAAAGGGTGCGGGGACTGATTGATGCCCGAAAATATGGGAAGAGAAGTGGGGCCCTTTGAGGTTCACGTGTTCGTATGCACCAGCGGAGGCACGTGTCCGCACCAGGGATCGGTGGCGGTACACGCCTACCTGAAAGAGGCGGTCGCGAAGGCAGGACTGAAAGGGAAGGTGCGAGTGAACAACTCCGGCTGCCTGGATCAATGCGGACACGGACCCAACCTGGTCATCTACCCCGAGAACGTCTGGTACTCGCACGTGACCCGGGAGGAGGCGGAGGTCATCTTTACTGAGCACATCCTGGGCGGGAGGCCGGTGGAACGCCTGATGTTCCGGGCGCCCAAGCCGGGCGGGCACAAGCTGGCCCGGAACAGGGAAGGGAAACCCATCGAACGTTGCACCCTGTGTCGCGGCGGGCAGGCAATCACCTATGCCTACGAGGGGAACGACTCCGCGTGAGGTTTGAGTTGACCCCGACATTGGGGCAGGACAAGCCAACGGCGCGCGTGAATGCGCGGACCTGGAGCGCCACAAGGGTCAAAATGATAGACCCGTATCCGCTTCAGAACGCCGAGACCAATTCGATGCGCGTCTTCTACGAGCACGTGGCCCAGGGGCGGCTGACGACTACCCGGTGCAAGGGATGCAATACCTTGGCCTGGCCCCCGCGGCGGTTCTGTGGCGAATGCTGTTCGGATCAATTCGATTGGGTGGACCTGCCCAACCACGGGCGCATACATGGGTACAGCATCCAGGAGGCCGGGGTTCCCGCCGGGCTCCGGAAGCCCTTGATCTTCGCGGTGGTGGAGGTGGCCGGCCTGCGGATGTTCACGACCCTGGTCGAGGCGGATCCTCAGGCGGTAGCGGTGGGAAAGCCGGTGCGCTTCACCCCGATGGCCGTGACGGATGGTCCGGGTGGCGCGAAGCGATTCTTGCCCGCTTTCACGCTGGCATGAGGCTGAAGACCGAAGACCGGGGACCGGAGACGGGGCGAGGCAAAGAAGATGAACGCGAAGCCTTGGAGTACGGCTGTCTGTCTCGGATCTGAAGGCAATTGAGAGGCGCAAAGCCCAGGACCGCAGAAGACCTATGACCCAACTGCTGGAAGGCGTGACCGTCCTGGATCTGACCCGCATGCTGGCCGGGCCGTACGGATCCATGCTGCTGGCGGACCTCGGCGCAGAGGTGATCAAGGTGGAGGATCCGGCCGGGGGGGATCCCGTCCGCGCCATGGGGCCACCCTTCCTCAACGGGGAAAGCGCGTACTTCATCAGCATCAACCGGAACAAGAAGAGCCTGACGCTGGACCTGACCCACCCCCGTGGGCGGGAGGTGTTCCTCCGGCTGGTCCAGACGGCGGACGTGGTTCTGGACAACTTCCGACCGGGCATCCCGGAGAAGCTGGGCGTGGACTATCCAATGCTGCGCCGGGCCAATCCCAGGATCATCGCCTGTTCCATCTCGGCGTTCGGCCAGGATGGTCCGTACCGGTCGCTGCCGGCCTTCGATCTGATCCTCCAGGCCATGGGCGGCGCCATGAGCATCACCGGCGAACCCGACCGGGATCCGGTTCGCATGGGCATCCCGATGGGGGACCTGGCCGGAGGGCTGTTCGGCGCCTTCGCCGTGACGGGCGCCCTGTTCCAGCGAGAGCGGACGGGCGAGGGTCGGTACATTGACCTGAGCCTGCTGGACTGCCAGGTATCGCTGCTCACCTACGTGGCGCAGTACTTCCTGGTCAGCGGCGAGGTCCCGGGACCGGTGGGTTCGGCCCATGCCTCTGCGGTTCCCTACCAGGCGTTCCGGGCGAAGGACATGCACATCGTGATCGCCGTCTTCACGGAGAAGTTCTGGAGCAAGCTCTGCACCGTCATTGACCGGCCCGACCTGGTAGAGGACCCCCGCTTCGCGGTCAATGCCCGGCGCCACGCGCACCGGCACGAACTCGTCCCGATCCTGGAAGAGATTTTCGCCAGCCGCACTGGTGAAGAGTGGCTCGAGGCCCTGCGAGTGGAAGGGATCCCGTCGGGCCCGATCAATAGCGTGGACCGGGTGTTGTCGGACCCCCAGGTCCTGCACCGGGGCATGGTGACCGAGATGGAGCATCCGGTCTGCGGCCGGCTCAGGGTAGTCGGGAACCCAGTGAAGACGATCCCCGACGGTCCGCGGGCCTTCCAGTCGCCGCCGGCGCTGGGCCAGCATACCGAGGAGGTCTTGCAGCGGGTCGGGTATTCCGCCGAGGAAATCGCACG
>Ga0209726_10008199_pt1 | contig 11356 bp, 10 predicted proteins | sample Subgrocontami54m_FD_187453 | JGI IMG/M metagenome (GOLD analysis project Ga0209726, IMG submission 187453) | Subsurface groundwater microbial communities from S. Glens Falls, New York, USA - GMW46 contaminated, 5.4 m (SPAdes) (version 3) | ecosystem: Environmental > Aquatic > Deep subsurface >... | reverse complement strand
CAGCATCCAGTCAATTTGCACCGGCTGCCGTTCTGCCGCGATTCCGCTCAACGGGTACGCGGTCGCAATCAAGCTTCACCCGCATGCGCGTGTGACAGCCCTACTCCACTGCCCCAGCGGCAACATCTGTTTCAGGCAGCAATGGTCTGCCCCAGTCGCGCCTGCGCGTGACATGCACGTGGCGACCTTCAGGCCGGCGGATCGTAGCGGCACCAGCCAATACGGTTACTGCTGCAATCCTGGCCGCGTAATTGCGGCAGAACCTCTGCGCCAACCGCATCGTCACTACCACGGCGCCAGCCGGTAGTGACGATGCGCACGATGCCCCAGCCATCGAGGACTTATCGGTGGCTGGCGCAAGTGACGACCCCCAGTGACGGGCTCCCTGACCCGTCGTCAACCTGGACCGTGCAACGCGGTCCGTCCTCCTGCCCGCTCCCTGCGGGCTCACTGTAAAGCCGCGCCGAAGAAGCGCCCCTCCGAGCCCTGGGTCAACGGCTCAGATCGATGAATCGGCTTCCCACAGGAAGCGCCATCGACGCCAATGCCGCGTGCCGCGGCGGCAAGCAGCAAAGCAAACGGCACGAAACGGGAGTGGTGTCCCGAGTCCCTTGCAGATCCCGACACGCCTAGCGTTCGGGACGGACAGAAACACTAACCGGACAGGTTTCACACACCAGCAGCAGTGCAAAGGGCAGGAAAAAAGGGGCAACAAAGGGAGAAAGGGATTGAACCTGGCGAGGAACGGATGCGGGACCTGAACTACGAGCTGAAACAACTCTGCCATCGCAACCGCGACGGCAGCTATTCCACGCAGCGCGACCGCGAGCGCGTGCTCGACCAGATCGCCAACCAGCTCCACGAGTGGGGCTATCAGCACATGGGAGCCGCCAGCCTAAAGTCAAAACACGTCGAGCGCCTGGTCGAGAGCTGGAAGGCATCGGGTCTGGCCGTAGGGACGATCAAGAATCGCATGGCGGAGCTTCGATGGTGGGCGGAGAAGATCGGCAAGGAAAAGGTTGTCGCCAACGATAACGCGCACTATGGGATCGGCCAGCGGCAGTACGTCACCAACATCAGCAAGGCCCGCGAACTGACGGCCGGCGACCTGTCGAAGATCACCGACCCGTACACGCGGATGTCGCTGCAGCTACAGGCGGCGTTCGGATTGCGGCGCGGGGAATCGATCAAGATCCGGCCAGGGTGGGCCGATCGCGGCGACAAGCTCGTTTTGAAGGACACCTGGACCAAGGGCGGCCGTGCGCGGGAAATACCCATCCGCAATGAGGAACAGCGCCGGATACTCGACGAGGCCAAGCGTTTCGCCGGTAGGGGCGGCCTCATTCCGGCCGATAAGCGCTACGTGGAGCAACTCCGGCGCTTCGAGTATCAGTGCGCCAGGGCGGGCAGCCACCGGGTGCACGGACACCGCCACCAGTACGCGCAGACGCGCTACCGGGAACTCACCGGCTGGGCGGCGCCGGCCGCCGGTGGGCCGCGCTCAAAGGAATTGACCACGGCGCAAAAGGCGATCGACTACGAGGCGCGGCTCACGATCAGCCTCGAACTCGGGCATGAGCGGGAGCAGATTACCGCGGTCTACCTGGGACGATGAAATCGCTGGCGAGAAGCGGCACAGAGTTCAGTGAAAGGTTGTTAGCAATGCTGACGCTACGGGTGGCGGCGCTTGCTCGAACTAACCGGCGTGCCGGTTCCGATCGACCAAACTTCCTTAGAACTGACCGCAGCTTTTGCTTGACCGTCTGGGTTCGACCCGGGGCGCACGTTTGGCATCGGACGCAAGATCCGCCGCTGGCGTTGCCGCGAGAGTTCGACTCTCTCCTCCGCGCCAACACTCAAATCGCCCCACCCCGTTGACCTCTCTAGGCTCTGTGCGAGCCACCGGTTCGTCGAGTCGCGTCCGGAGCGCTACACCGCCCAATCGTGGGACGTGAGCTTCAGCCGTCTACTTGGGGTTAACCCACTCGCGCCGTACGCCACCCACTGCACCCAGTACGAGCGCGAGCCAGGCGCCGACCAAGAGGCCGGCGACTCGCTGGTCATCACCACGTGATCGCCTCAGAGGCTTGCGATTTGGGCAGGCGCATCCACCGAGGGACGATGAGAACTTCGCGGCCATCTCTCCGCTCGGCCGCGTTGTAGCGAAGGGCGAAGGGGCGCACGGTCGCCCATCCCCGATACATCCGGCGAATCTCAGGGCAATCGTCGTAGGTCAGCACCCAGGCTGCATCATTCGGCATCGCCTGGAGCTTGGAGGCGAGCGCCTGATGATATTGGTCGTCCAATGCATTTAGATAGAGCGTTGGCCCCTTTACAAAATAAGGCGGGTCTATGAAGAAGAATGTCGTGTCGGTGTTCCGGCTTTCGATGCAGTCGATGCCGTCGGCCTGTGAGAGCTCAATCCTGTCTCGATAAGACGCGATCGTCTCGCAGCGGCGCACCAATTCGGATTTGTTGAACCGCGCATCGAGCTTCCACTCGCCGGCCTGCTCCAAGCCGCCGATCGGCCCGCCGCTCCCGATGATCCCGGACCGGTTACAACGGTTCAAATAGAACGCCGAGAAACCTCGATGCAGACGCGAGACACGGCCTCTGTGCCGATACACGGCTCTCTGGCGGCGCCATTCCTTCATGCTGAGCCGGGCGCCAGCGATCATGCCGATAAACGCGTCGGACCGGTTTAGCAGACTCCACCAGAAGTCGTAGATCGCCGAGTCTGCGTCATTGATTTGAATCTCATGGGTCTCCTCTAGGTATAGAAGAGACAGCGACGCACCCGCGCCGCCCGCGAACGGTTCGACAATCGAGCGGTCGCCAAAACCATTGATTCGGCGTATTTGGGCAAGCAAATCGGCCATAGCTGACTTACCACCCGGATAGCGTAGTGGGCTGACCGTCTTCATGCGCCGCTCGCTCCGGCATCCTCCTCAAGCATCAACCGGAACAGCGGCTCGGTCCTCACCCAGAACTGCCAAATGTCACGCTCGCCGGGTGGGTCCGAAGGCTGATGAACGAATGCGTGCAGATCGCTTAGTGTGAACGGTGCGGCCGAGTCGTAGCGAAGAGCCTTCTCGACCTTGTTGGCCTCCCCGACTGAGAACTTGGCCTTAGCAATACGGACCAACTCGGGCACCAGCTGCTTCATGATGGGTGCGCCGAACTTCAGGGCCGATGTTCCACCGAGCTTGGCGATGATTTTGGGCAGTTCTCCGGTGCGCTCGAGGTAGTGAATCGCGGTCAGCTCGAAAAATACCCTAAGCAACACGGCGCCAGCGTTCGGATTCCGCTTTCGCTTCAACGCCACCAGCTCGTCGCGAATGTCGATCAGACGGTCGTTGCCGAACCGCACTTTGAGCGTTCGCGGCAGAACGGTCAGGGTGGCGGGCTTCTGCCGCAACTGAGCTGGCTGTGGCGTTGCTTTCGCGGACGACGACGCCACGGACTTGCCCTGGATCACGTCGGAGGGAACAAATGTCCCAGGCTTGCTGGATGGCCGGTCCTGCGCCGACCACTTCTCAAAGTACGCCTTTATGTTCTCGTTTTTGTTCAAGGTGCGCGACGAGGCTTTGCCGAGCGCCACATCCGACACCAGCTTCGAGAATGCACGGGTGAATTCCGCTTTGCCAGTCGTGCCGCGCAAACCATGCTCAGCGTCAGGTTCCACCCTCATGTAACTGCGACCGACCGATGAGTCAAAGACACGCTCGAGCGTGGTGAACACCTTAGCACGGGGATTGTCCAGCTTCGCTTTGACCTCGTCAGCGAGGGGGAGGGAGCGGGCCATGTCGGCGATAGCACGAATCTGACGAGCCTTCTGAATGTCGGCGAGCGTGAAGCCAAGCTGATCGCGCAACTCCTCATTCGAATAGCCCTCTGCAAGCTTGTCGAGGATAAAGCTGGCGCGATTCTCTCCTTCCCACGCCAACACGGGTGTCCCTATGTGACGGCCTGCTATGAGCCGATCGGTGGAGCGACGATCCGGCGCAAGGGTTACGGGCACCTTCCCGATCGATTTGATATCCAGAATCCGTCGCGCGAGGCGCTCGAGCTGCTTTTGCTTCGGGCCGAGGAGCAAACCAGGCTCCTGGAGTGCCTTCAACGCCGCGAGCCGTCGATTGCCTTCGACGACCACGAGTTGCTTGCCCTCTCTGATTGCCAGCAGCGGCTCGTTCGGAAAAAAGCCTCGGGCCGCGATACTCTCCGCGACCTCGCCTGCCTTGTCGTGATCAAACAGATATTGAATGATGTCGCGCGGCGCCCGCGAGAACTTCTCTCGGCCGAGCCTTGGATTCTTCGGGTCCAAGTGCAAGGATTTCACCGGCATCGACTTCGTATGCCACTCTATGGTCATTGTCGCTCCCCTTTTTTGCTGCGAGTCCCCACGGCCTCGGCAGAGGCCGAGCGACTGTACGCGCAAGGTATCGCAGCCTACTCGATGGAGCAAGCCAGCCTTGCCGGTGACGCTGATTTCAGCGAGCCCGAGAATGTCGATTCGAACGGCTTTGACGTAGGAGGCAATATCCTTCGACTTTTGAGCGGACCGCTCTCCCGTTACCTCCGTCTGCTTTTCCCGGGCCACGGCAGCTCACCCGTCAGCTCCGCAAGCCCTTCGTCCTCTTCTACCTGACGGCCGAAGCGATCGAACTCACGCTCGGGCAGTAGCTCTTCTTCGAACCAGAGGAGCGATGTGGTCGTATCGCTGCTTCTATAGTGACGACTCATCTCCCACAGATCCAGTCCAGATTCCCAATCCTGGAACCAGATGTCCTGAGCGACCTCCCCCGTGTCGAACTGGCTCACGCTTTCTCCCCGCAACCGATGCGCTACTGAACCTTCGGGGATCGGTGTCCGCGGGGAAATCCAAGCCTTCGTACGCCGAAGCGACATCGAGCGGGCCGCGTATCTCACCGTTCCATGCTCCATAGTCACAAACGCGCACGGCATCGTCGCCAAGGTCGCATACCTCGACGCAGCGGCCGGATACGAGCATCTGAATTCACCCGCCATGTATTCCATGACTGCGCGTGACGGCTCGCCCTTCGGTAGCGCGGCAAGCCAGAGCTTATATGGCATCAGGAGTTCGGCAGCGAACCAGTCGCACGCGATCTCATTCGGATGGCGCTTAGCGTACGACCAGGACGGAACACCGTCATGACTTGAGGGCAATCCTAGAACGATGTGGGCGAGCTCATGGCAGAGGGTAAAACGCTGGCGTTCTTCGCTCTCAAGCTCGTTTACCGTGATGATGTGTTTGCCGTCAGAGCGTGTCAGCGTAGTGCCGGATTCGCCGTGCCCCATTTCCTCCTTTAGGAGGATCGCGTTCGCCTCTTTCAGGTAAACGGAGAGGTCGTCTTTGATGTTCCGGGTATCCACGCGTGCGACAAAGACTCGAGCCCGTTGCTGGACTTCCCCCTCCTCCACGCTTACTCCGCGGCGCGGAGCGCGCCTCGAACGCGCTCTATAAGGGTCGCCGCAGTAGGTCGCGCGTTTCCACGATGCCGGACTCCGGCGGCCATCGTGAACTCCTCAAGCGTGACGTGCGGATCATCAAGAGCAAACTCGACAAGCTCCGCCCAAGCATCAGGGTGATCCGCAAGCCATTTCACGATCGCGGCGTCGCGTGCGTTCGCCTTGAGGACTGAGAGAAGCGCGCTAATAAGCGTCGAGGAAGGGCTGCTCTTCTCACCCATCTCCAAGCGGTAAATGTACGCATGGTCGATCTCGGACAGCCTGCCAAGCTCCCGAATCGATAATGTTCGTCGCTCGCGAAGCCTGCGAAGCGCGACACCAAGGCCAGATTGCATTGGGAATAGGTCTCCTTGTTTGTGGATTGGGTAGGGCTTACATGCCAGGCGCGCCGCCGACCGGATCCGGGCGGTACCTAAGTAAGCGACCAGGGGGCAGACGCTGATTGCCGGCGACTTGACTCCGGGGGTCTGCTCGGTTACATTGTTGTCTGTATAGACAACGGTCCTCATGTTTCACTGAGGGTGCTGGACAAGGAATATTGACGTACGCGTTGCTTGCACAGACAGCGACTCTACGCCGATTTATCCCGATGCGCCAGCCCCGTGACCCGTTGATTCGACTCTAACCTTAACGACGAGGTATCCGCGCCATGAGCAACACGAATTCAGCACAAGCCACCGGCCACACCAAGACGTACTCGATCATCGTGAACGGCCGGCCGCGCGAAGTCAGCGACCACAAGCTTACCTACCTTCAGGTGGTCCAGCTCGCGTACCCCGGCGAAGTGCCGACCGAGACGATCGTGTTTACCGTGACGTACTCGAATCCGCATGGCCGGGATGGATCGCTCGCGGCCGGGGAGGAAGTCGCGATCAAAGACGGGATGATCTTCAATGTCCGAAAAACTGATCGGTCGTAGCCCTGACCTCAAGCGGCTTCGCGACGAGGGGTACGAGATAGAGGTACGGCACGGGTTTCTTATCCTACATTCCGTGCCGTACGTGAACGCGCGCAAGGAGATCGCGTTCGGCAAGATCGTGACCGATCTGACCCTCAACAACGAAAAGACAGAGAAGCCGGGCGATCACCAAGTCTGGTTTGCCGGCGACCACCCGTGCAACAGCGACGGGACGACTATTTCTCAGATCGAGCACACTACGGCAAGGCAAACGCTATGCGAAGGCGTCGAAGTCCATCACCGCTTTTCATGCAAGCCGAAGGATGGCTACCCTGATTACCATGCCAAGGTCACCCGCTACATCGAGATCATCCAGAGCCAGGCGAAGGCGATCGATCCATCCGTTGACGCGCGGACGTTCAAGCCCATCGTCTCGCCAGAGGACGACTCCGTTTTCATATACACCGACTCGGCGTCAAGCCGCGCGGGGATCGCGAACGTGGCGAACAAGCTCGCCGTGCGCAAAATAGCGATCATCGGCCTCGGTGGCACCGGCTCCTATGTTCTCGATTTCGTCTCCAAGACGCCCACATGGGAAATCCACCTTTTTGACGGCGACGAGTTTCTGCAGCACAACGCGTTCCGTGCGCCGGGCGCGGCGTCGCTTCAAGTGCTCGAAGAGAAACTCCGGAAGGTCGAATACTTCGCGCGGATCTACCAGCAAATGCGCCGCGGCGTTGTTCCGCACCCGGAATACCTTACCGACGCAAACGTAGACCAGCTGGCCGGATTCGATTTCGTGTTTATCTGCGTGGACAAGCCCGCAGTGCGGAAACTGCTGTCGAGCTACCTCGCGAAGGCAGGCATTCCGTTCGTTGATACTGGCATGGAACTCGAGCTTATCGAGGAGGAGAAGTGCCTTGTCGGTACGTGCCGCGTTACTTCAAGCACGCCGCAGAAGTCCGACCATTTTTCGAAACATGTCTCCCTTGAGGACAGCGGCGGCGGAGACGATCTGTACGCGACGAACATCCAGGTCGCCGACCTCAACGCCCTTTGCGCGGTCATGGCGGTCGTGAAATGGAAGAAGTTCTGTGGCTTCTACCAGGACTGCTACGGGGAGCATCAGACCGCGTATGCCATCAACGCGCACCAGCTCACGCGGGACGAAGTAGCGAAAACACCGCTGGCATGAGGCAAACGTATTTTTCACATCAGATCGTCGAATTCATTCCGGAGCGACTCGAAGAGGGCGTCCTCTACGTGTCGCAGCGCTACGGGACGGTAGTCCACAAGTGCGCCTGCGGCTGTGGCGAGGAGGTCGTCACGCCGCTCAGCGCGACCGACTGGTCGATACAGATCACGGGCGGCACGGCCACGCTTCACCCCTCGATCGGCAACTGGAGCTTCGTCTGCCGATCACACTACTTCATACGCAGAGGTAGAGTCGTCTGGGCTGGTCAGTTGTCGCGGCGGCAGATCGAACGCGGCCGCGCATTTGACCGGAAGGTAAGGCAGCAGTACTTCGAGGACATGGACCGGCAGAAGGGGCTACCCCCCCAGAATGTCCTGTACAAAGCATGGGCGGCTCTCAAGCGTTGGTGGAATTCCTGATCTGGTTCATCGATCCACAATCCAACGAATCGGAGGCTCGGACGTTACTAGCGGCATTACTGGCGCACTTTCTGGATGGTTAATACACCTTTCCGTGGCGGTCCCAAGATCGGCCGCAACGACCCATGCTTTTGTGGCAGCAGCCGTAAGTTCAAGCATTGCCACGGTGGAGTGCAGCACACGCTACCAGCCCTGCTTGCCCGCGATAGGGTCGAAAAAGAGATCATCACGCAGGGCAGCCGTCTGTTCGCGAAGCACAAGGCCAGAGAACTCCAACGCCAAAAGCAGCAGGGATTCGGGCGACCGATAATCTCGATCGATCACAAGGGATACCGCTTCGTCGCCGTCGGCAACAAACTGCACTACGGGAAATGGAAGAGCTTTCCCGATTTCCTGGCTGATTACATCAAGCAGGCATTGGGTACAGCATGGGGAAATGGCGAGATCGCCAAACCCTTGGCAGAGCGCCATCCCATATTGCAGTGGTACGACAAGATTTGCCGCCTTCAAGCCGCGCATGTGAAGGAACCCGGGGCCTTGTATTCAACACCCATGACCGGCGCAGTTTCGGCCTACAACCGTCTCGCCTATAACCTGTACCTCATCGCCCACAACGGCAAGAACATCCAAACCCGGCTGATCGCGCGGCTGAAGAACAAAGCCAATTTCCAAGGCGCATTCTTCGAGACTCAGGTCGCGGCATGGCTGATCAAGGCAGGTTTTGAGCTCGAATTCGAGGACGAGTCGGACAGAACATCAAAGCATTGCGAGTTCACTGCGACTTACGCGGCAACTGGCGCAAAATACTCGGTGGAGGCGAAATCGCGAGAGATTGAGTCCACCAATTCGTCCCGCGCGAAAGTGGGCCGCAAGCTCTACGAGGCCCTTGAGAAGAAAGCCAATCACAAGAGGCTCATCTTCCTGGATCTGAATAAGCCGCTGCATACGTCAGAAGCAGCGGAGATCGCCGTAGACCGAGCGGAGCGCATCGTAAGCCAGTCCGAAGGACTGCAGACTAACGGCGAAGCCGCGCCCGCGGCATACGTCTGCATAACGAACATGAATGAGCAATACGCGCTCGATACATCGACCCTCGCCACAATGATCTCGTTTTGCGGCTTCAAAATACACGACTTCATGGGGGTCGAATTTCCGTCGCTGCGGGAAGCGGCTCGAGCACGCGAACGCCACTGGTCTATGTTTCAACTCTTCAAGTCGATGGAGGAGCATCGCGAGATCCCGCAGACATTCGGCGGCGAGTTGCCTTCGGAGGTGTTCGCTCCCGACCCGATGCCGAGGCTACAGGTCGGCCAGTTCTATGCAGTACCCGGACCCGATGGGGTGACAGTCAATGCGAAGCTCATGCAAGCAACGGTCGCGAATGATAAAGCGCATTGCATCCTTCAGGATCCGACAACCAACAAGTCCTGGATCGGTACATTTGACATGTCGCCTGACGAGCTGGCCGACTACGCGAAGCACCAGGACACCTATTTCGGCGTCTATCAACGGCAAACCCGGAGGGTCGAGACTGCGATGGAGATGTTCGACTTCTTCGTCGATGGTTATCGAAATACCCCGAAGGAACGCCTCATAGGGTTGCTACCAAATTACGCCGATCAAGAGGGTCTTCACGCTATGTCCCAGAAGGAGTTGGTGGAACTCCTTGCCGAGCGCTACACGATGAGCATGATTGCAAAAGGCTTCGCCGTTAAGCCACAACGTAACAGGCGACGCGGTCAGCGGCCGAAGTAGGTGGCTGGTCGTCCATCGTCGGAACATCGGGCTACGCACGTTCGCTGTTGGCCGTTCTGAGACGGTCAATAACCGCCGATTCAAATCGGATCCGATGCCTTCTGGTAAATCCGGTTCGAGTATTCCCCTGTCAGCACCGGTAACAAAGAAAAATCACGCGCCAAAAAAATAAATCGGTGCGGCTTTTGGCCGCACCGAACAAGTACCGCCCTGACAGGCGGTCAATGGGTACCGAAGCCGGATCATGGAACCCGGCCGCGGTGATCAAGCTGCTTCCGCGAGTTCTTCCCATTCGCTGGAAGACAGTTCGATCAACTTGCCGCCCAGCGCTTCGAACTCCGTCGCACGGTCGTAATCCTCGACGTCATGCGAGAAGTGCGTGACGGCGTTGACCAACCCGTAGCCGGACAAATCGCCCGCGACAATGAGGTGACGCAGTACGCCGGCACGCTCAGACTCGTTGAGCGTGTAGCGGTTGGCGAGCACCTCGACGGTTTTGACAGGATCGCCGGTGAGCTTGATGTCTAGCGTCTTCTGCATCTTCTGGGCCACCTGTCGGAACGTCGCCTCGGAAACTGCCGCTTCGACCACATCCCGCACTTTCAGGAAAAAGGCCTTGTCGTCCGCGGCCAGGGTATCGTCCCTGAAGACGGTGATCGCCTCCTCTTCCGAATGCAGAGTGCGTCCGACGTGCGTCTTGCGCAATGCGCGGTCGGACGCAATCAGCCCGTTTCGGCATACCAACCGGTACACCATAGGCTGAACCGAGAGGGTACCGTGACCGACTTCGGAGTTCGTGATCACGATTCCGGCTTGCACCACATCCCCCGGAGCGATCTCGTAGTCGACACGCGGGGTGACGACCTTGAGGTACATCTTCGTTTCGGTCAGTTCGACCGACTCGAAGCGCGCATCTGCAAGCCGCTGCAGGATCGGCAGGACATTCTCCGCCAGATCGTAGTTGTCCAGGCGGCGGTAGCGGTCGGACAGCACCGCGCGCACCTGCCCGTCCAGCGTACGAATCATCCTCGGCTCGTTGTCGGTCTGAAGCCACGTGTTGACGTTCCGGTCGAGAAGACCCGGTTGCTCCGTCCGCATGCGTTCAAAGTACGCGAACGGAATCTTCAACTTGTCGGCCAGTTGCCGGCGCGCGAGATTGGTGATCCCGTAAACGCCGTCACCGTCCCTTGCATCGACGATCATTTTCAAATGACCACCCTCATCGGTGTGGCACTGCAAGAGCGACGAGGGCACCACGAGGTCCCGCTTCGTCGCGAGCTGGCGTTCCAGTTCCTGCGCCAGATTTACGAGAGTACGTCCGCTTTTCATGACGATTGCTCCTATAGCAATGCGGAGACGGACGATCCCCTGGCGGGGATGCGCGTCCCCGCTGGGGGTTGATGAGACAGCCCGAGAGATCTCGGGCCGCTTTCCGTCTGCCTGAAGGGATCGCTCCCTTCAGGCAGTATTACGACGTCGAACTACCTACGACCGGGTCAGGCGGCGAGCCGCCCGTACTTCACAAGCCGTGCACGCACTCCGGTCTGCGTACGCTCGTGCGCGGTGGCGAGTTCCGCCAACCCTCGCCCTGCGTCGAAA
>Ga0209726_10008194_pt1 | contig 11364 bp, 10 predicted proteins | sample Subgrocontami54m_FD_187453 | JGI IMG/M metagenome (GOLD analysis project Ga0209726, IMG submission 187453) | Subsurface groundwater microbial communities from S. Glens Falls, New York, USA - GMW46 contaminated, 5.4 m (SPAdes) (version 3) | ecosystem: Environmental > Aquatic > Deep subsurface >... | reverse complement strand
GGCCCGCACCTGCCGGTCTATAACGTGCGCACGATGGAACAGCACGTCCACGACAGCGCCTTCGCGATGATGCCGCTGCGCATGGGCGCGACCCTCGCCGCTGTGCAGGGTCTGCTCGGATTGCTGCTCGCCTTGATGGGCATCTATGGCGTGGTCTCCTACGTCGTCAGCCAGCGCACGCGCGAGATCGGCATCCGCATGGCTTTGGGCGCGCAAAAGCTCGACATCTTCCGCCTCGTCGTCCGCGACGGTTTCAAGCTCACTCTCATCGGCCTCGCTATCGGCCTGCTGTTCGCGCTTGGCCTCACCGGCATCTTCAGCAAAATCCTCTACGGCCTGACTCCCGCCGCGACGCCGGTCTTCGCCGTCGTAGTCGTGCTGCTCGCCGCTGTGGCGCTGCTGGCGTGCTACCTCCCGGCGAGGCGCGCTGCGAAGGTCGATCCGATGGTGGCGCTGCGCTACGAATAACGGGTTGCATGGTCAAATGAGTTAACTGGCCTAAATCGTCAAAAGAGTTAAATCGTGAAAGCCTCCTCCTGCTCAATCTCTTCGTGCCACCTGCCCGGGCCCTGGCACTCAACCCACGTAACTATCCCATGAACGACCTCAAATTCGCCTTCCGCCAGCTTTTCAAGCACAAAGGTTCCTCGCTGCTGGCGGCGCTGATTCTCGCACTGGGCATCGGGGGAACGACGGCCGTGTTTAGCGTTGCCGACAAGGTGCTCTTGAATCCGATCCCTGGCCGCAGCAGCGATCAGTTGTTCACCCTGCGGGAAGTGGATGTCATGCATGACGCCCACTGGCAGGTTTCTCCGCCGTTGATCCAGGAATTGGCCACTCACTCCGACTTGATCGAATCATTGACCTACTGCTTTCAGAGCCCCGGAGAAAAGAAGTTCCGGGTCGGAGAGAAGACCGTGACACTTCGAGGCGCCACCGTGGCGCCAAACTTTTTTGAACTCCTGGGGCTTCGGCCGCTGGCCGGTCGCACATTCGTTGCCGGAGACGGAAGCGCGGGAAACGAACAGACCATTGTGATCGGCCACGGACTCTGGCAACAGTACTTCGGCGGCGATCCGCAAATCATTGGTCGGAGCATCGAACTGGATGGGCAAGCCTACTCGGTGGTTGGCATCATGCCGCCAAACGTGCAGTTCCCTTTTGGAAGCGGGCTTAGCCAGTTCTGGATTCCACACGTATTCACCACCGAAGAGACAAACAGCGATTGGGCTCCCAGGAACCGAGTATGGCGGACGATTGGCAGACTCCGCGACGGTGTCAAACTGGCCGCGCTCCAGGCAATGCTTGATGCGGTGGCAGCACGCCGGCAGCCATCGGTGAGCGAGTCCAACCAACGCTGGACGATCCAAGCGAAGCCGGCTCGACAAAGCTTTAGGAGCGACCAACTGCAAAAAACAGTCTGGTGCCTGCTCGCGATGATGGGCGCCTTGCTGCTGATTGCCTGCGCCAATGTGGGCAACTTGCTGCTCTCTCGAACGCTTTCTCGCCGCAGCGAATTCAGCATTCGCATGGCCATGGGCGCGGGGCGTCTTCGCGTCGCGCGTCAACTGCTGGTCGAGAGCTTCACACTCGCCGGAATCGCCGCGGCTTTGGGAATCTTTGTCGCTTGGGGCGGCATCGTTGCGCTGGAGCAGTTCTACCTGAGCCAGCTTCCGCGCGTCAACGTCATCGGCCTAGATCGGGGAGTGCTGGGATTGACGTGTCTTGCGTCGGTCCTGGTGGGCATTCTGTTTGGCACGGCTCCGGCATGGCTGGCGGGGCGAAGCAGCCTGAGCCAGTCGCTGAAGGAGTCGGCTCAGCAACACAGCGGCGGTGTCTTCCAGCGATTGTTCCACGACAGCCTGGTGGTGGTTCAGGTTGCCCTGGCCGTGGTGCTGCTGTTCGGGGCGAGTGTGATGACGCAGAGCGTCGTCAAGCTGCTGCGGGTCGATCCAGGACTGGAAGCAAAGGGACTGTACGGTGTTTTCTATGACGCGATCGATTTCGTGAATCAACCGGGTTATGACGTCCAAGGAGCGATCGAGCGCGGAGTGCCTCGAAGCCAGGCCTTGAAGGAAGGTTGGAACGCGGAAGTCGAGCGGCTCTTCATGTTTCAGAGACTGGCGTTGGAACGTCTTCATGCGGTGCCGGGGGTTGAGTCGGCCGCCGTCAACAGTGGGGCTGGGTTTAGCGACCACGAAGTGGAAGGAAGACCAACTCGAGTGTATCTGGGGCATGCCCGCGTCAGCGTGGTTTATGGAGACTATCTGCGGACCGTCGGAGCCAAGCTTGTCGCGGGCCGGTTGCTTTCCAAGGAAGACGCGAGTCCCGGCCAGCAGGTGGTGGTGGTCAACGAGCGGATGGCCGCCGTTTGCTGGTCCACTGAGAACCCGCTGGGCAAACGGTTTCGCCGCAGCGACAAGAGAGACGAGTATCTGGTGGTGGGCGTCGTGAAGAACATTGTGGAATGGCGCTTGGAGGCGGATGTCAAGCCCGTGTTCTACGAACCCTACGAGCGCGAAACGGATTCGTTGGGAGATGTTGGAAATTATGTCGTCCGCAGTTCTGCTCACGCCGATCTGTTGCGCGACGGGTTGGTTCAAGCGGGTAAGGAGCTGCTCGCCGCCGTCGATCTACGTGACTTTTATTCCATCGAAACGCAGTTGTACCTATCCACGGCCCCTCGCCGTGTGATGATGTGGCTGTTGATCTCTCTGGGGGGCCTTGGGCTGCTGTTATCGGCGTTGGGCGTGTACGCGGTTCTGGCCTATTCTGTAGCTCGCCGCACGCGGGAAGTCGGCATCCGCATGGCCCTGGGCGCGGAACCCGGCCAGGTTCGGAACTTGTTTTTTCGACACGGGGTGCGCCTGATTGCGAACGGGATGGTATTGGGCGTTGTCGTGGCGATCACCGCAGCGCGATACATCGAGAGCTTGCTGTTTGGCGTGACTCCCACCGATCCCTGGGCTTTCGGGGGAATCTTGCTGACTCTCGGAGTTGCAGCCGGAATCGCCTGCTGGCTGCCGGCGCGTCGCGCGGCCAAAGTCGATCCGATGGTGGCGCTGAGGTATGAGTGACGGTCGTTCAACCGTTGAACCGTTGAACCGTTGACTGAGTTACTGAGGAGGCCGTGGGATGGACGACACGCCTCCGTAGCGCAGATTTCCAATCTGCTGTATCGCCGATTTCCAATCGGCAAGGCGTCCGATTCAAAATAGGCCGTCGTTATTGGTCCGAATCCCAGCAGGTTGGAAACCCCCGCTACAGCAGATTGGAAATCTGCGCTACCACTTAGCGCCGGAAGTGTAGCCCATCCCGCAGTCCGAGGAGTATAGTCACTTCGTGCTCCCGGCTTCACTTTCTGCGCTTCAGGGCCGCGGCGATCCATTCGGGCGCGTAACTCGAAACGCAGCCCTTCGGCACGGGTGTTTTGTCAAACCTTCCCAGACGCTCTCCAAGGGCGATGCATTTTTGGGTGAACTCAGGGAAGTGGACGCCGATTTCCACCAGGCAGTGGTTCATCGCGTCCTGTTTGCGCTTGGGCGCGGACAAGATTTCAACTTCGATCTTTGCCAGCAGGGCATCGAAATCCAGGCCGCCGGTGCCACCGCTGAGAATCCGGGCGACCAGCAGGTTCCACCCGGCGCGGCCGATCATTTCCCTGGGCGAATCCATCCAGCGCACCCGCAGCTCGTCAGCGAATGCGGTCTTCACCAGAACGTTGTCAACCAGCTCGTCGATCAGCCTGTAGTACGTCAGCGGCTTCACCATGCCCTCGATCTGTTTGATCGAAAGCTGCGCGGGCGCCATGAGCATCGTGGCCAGGATCATGGCATCGGCGTTTCCCGTGGCCCAAAGCTGGAGAGCGAGCGCGTGGTCGGTCTTCAGCTTCTTCGCCAACGCCCGCAAGTTGCCCAGAGTAACGCCAAACTGATTGTCGCCAGCTCCCATCCGGGCGTAAATCTTTCGCGTATTCTCCGAGCCCCAGGCCTCAAGCTGGGCAAAGACTTCCTCGAAACTCATCGGCGGTGTTTTCATTGTTTGTGCTCAGGTAGGTTTTACTTCCGTACCGGCCACCCGAGTCCATCAACGTAGCGCATGAATCCTCCGTCGCCGGTTGTTTGTTGTTTTCATCCCAAAAACCCGCGTTGAAACGGGAGCGCACCCGCCGCGGGCGCTGTTTTCCGCGCCCTCGGGGAAAACTCTGACGCGGTGGACGCGCTCCGCAATTGTTCCCTCAGCAAGGCGCCAGGGGGACTGGACGCGAGGCGCGTCCAGCGACGCCCGGGGCGGGCGTGCTCCCCAACGCTTGTTTTCGGGTTCATTGTTTTGTTTCCTTTCAATCTGGATTGGGGCGTCGGGAGCCTTCTCGCCGAACACGACGCGATCCACGGAGAAGCGGCCCGGCCCGGCCAGCAGGAGCAGGTTTTTCCGGAGAAGACGGGATTGAGGAGGCATTGTCATCCCAAAGGGATGAAATCAATCAGCCCAGGGTTGCGAGGAACGAGCTACCCTGGGTCAATCGCGCCATAGACCCCATCAACCCTGAAAGGGTTGAATCAATCCCACACATACCGTTCGTCGAATGTGATTTCGTATCGTTTCAGAAGCGGCGAAACTCATCCTGAAACGAAACCTTCCGATGATGTTCCTCCTGCCCCGCGATGTAGTCGCGCACTGATCCGATTTGCGAGAAGCCGATGGAGAAAATGCCGTAGCCGTTTTGCCATGCGAAGGCCTGCAGGTCCGTGCTTTTCGTTTTGAGCCACAGTGACGAACCGCGTTTAACTTCCTTCACCATCGCCGCTTTTAACTTCCTTCACCATCGCCGCTTTTAACTTCCTTCACCATCGCCGCTGCCTCGCAGGTGCGCGACAACGCGGACAAAAGATGAACGTGGTCTTCAACCCCGCCAATGAGGATTGGCTGGCAATCAAGGTTGGTCAGGATGCCACCGAGGTAACGATGCAATTCTTCGCGCAGCGTGTGATCGCGCAGGAATGGGCGGCGCTCTTTGGTGGAAAACACCGCGTGAACCAGAATCTTCGCAAGGGACTGTGGCATGGATGCAGGATACGCAAGCGGCGTGCTCGATTCAACTCTTTCAGAGTTGGTGACGTTCACGTGACGCCCTCCCAGGGTAGCTCGTGCCTCGCAACCCTGGGCTGAACGATTGCAATCCCTTCGGGATTGTCGTCAGCGCTGCTCGCCAACCGCTCAGAATATCGGCAACCATTGCAGCGAGGTTAGCCGCCAGCGATGGCCCCGACGACAAGATACGGCTCTGTCCCGGACGCCACTGCGTCGGGCAGCGGAGCGTCGGGCGACTCGTCGGACAAATCCTGCTCGCAGGCGAAGAACCGCAGGAACGGCCGGCGCCGTCGCGTGACGTGGTCGCGGATTGTCCCCCGCAGCACCGGATAGCGCGCCTCCAGCGCGTCGAGCACCGCGCGCTGCGTGACTGGAGCCGCGACGTCGAGCCGCACCTCGGCATCGAAGCGCGCCAGCGTCCGCAGATGGAATGGCAGCACGACCCGGATCATGGCTGCTCTCGCGCCTCGGTCCCGATCCTGGGGCGTTCCCATCGCCACACGCGACCGTCGTCGGGCTCGATCACCTCGCCCACTTTGCCAAACCCATTCTTCGTCAGGACGCGCGTCGAGGCATTGTTGGTCGGCAACGTGTGCGCGCGAATCAGACGCACGCGAAGGTCACGGCACGCGAAGGAAATGAGTTCGCGCGCCGCTTCGGTGGCGTAGCCTTTGCCCTGAAACGCCGGGGCAATGCCGTAGGCAATCTCCACCATCCCCTCAGCGTCGGGCGGTCCCTTGAACCCCGCGCTGCCGATGACCAGGCTGCGCGCACGCTCGACGACCGCGAAACCGTGGGTCCACGGGTCGGCGGCCTTCGCCTCGCGCAATTGCGCCAGCCAGGCGGGGGAAACTTCTCCCGAGGTGATTTCCTCTCGCAAACCCTCCGCGGCGCGCAGTCCGAAGCTGCGGTAAAACTCCTCCTCCCCTTCGATCAACGCGAGCCAATGCTCCGGCGAAAACGGTCGGAGTTGCAGACGGGGCGTGTCCATCGTCGTTCGGCTTCGAGAGCAACTCCGCGGCTACGCTGGCAGCGTCTGCGCCTCGACCGAGAGCACCGGCGGAAGGTCCCGGACGATGGGCGCCCAGTTGTCCCCGCCGTCGTCCGACGCGTACACCTGCCCGCCCGTGGTGCCGAAATAAATGCCGCACGAATCAAGCGCATCGACCGCCATCGCGTCGCGCAGCACGTTCACGTAGCAGTCGCGTTGCGGCAGGCCGCGCGTGAGTGCCTCCCACTCGTTGCCGCCCGTGCGACTGCGATACACGCGCAGCTTGCCCTCCGGCGGATAGTGCTCCGAGTCGCTCTTGATCGGGACGACATACACGGTTTCCGGTTCGTGCGCGTGAACCTCGATCGGGAAACCGAAGTCGGTCGGCAGATTCCCGCTGACTTCGCGCCAGTTGTCGCCCGCGTCGTCGCTGCGCATCACGTCCCAGTGCAGTTGCATGAACAGCGTCCTCGGACGCGACGGGTGCATGGCGATGCGGTGGACGCAGAAGCCGATCTCGGGCATCGGCTCGGGCAGGTATTGCGACCGCAACCCGCGGTTGATCGGCTTCCATGTCGTGCCGCCGTCGTCCGTGCGGAAAGCGCCCGCGGCTGAGATGGCGATGAAGATCCGCTGCGAGTTGGCCGGGTCGAGCAGGATCGTGTGCAGGCCCATGCCGCCGGCGCCGGGCTGCCACTTGTCCCCTTGCTGGGCGCGTAAGCCGGGGAATTCCTTCCATGACTTGCCGCCGTCCGTCGAGCGGAACAGCGCCGCGTCTTCCACGCCGGCATAGACGGTGTCCGGGTCGGTCAGCGACGGTTCGAGGTGCCACACGCGCTTGAACTCCCACGGATGCTGCGAGCCGTCAAACCACTTGTGCGTGCCGACTTCGCCCTCATAGAGGAACATGTTGCTCGCGCCCTTGGGCATGCCGTCCGGTCCCATCAAATCTTCGGGTTTGGTTCCGGGCGGGTTCCACGTTTTGCCGCCGTCATCCGAGCGCTGGATGATCTGCCCGAACCAGTCGCTGCACTGCGACGCATACAGCCGGTTCGGGTTCACGGGCGAACCCTTCACGTGATAAACCGACCAGCCAGCGAAGTGCGGGCCGCTGACCTCCCAGTTCTTACGCTGGCCGTCCGAGGTCAGGACGAACGCGCCTTTCTTTGTGCCCACCAATACTCGTACTCCGCTCATGTTTTCTTTCTGTTAGAGCCTGTTTGAAAAATCCAAGCCGCGTAGCAGCCGACGTGAGTCGGCTCAACATTCTCCGCGCGTATCGAGGAAGGTGGAGCCGACTCACGTCGGCTGCTACGACCTTTCAGACAGGCTCTTGGATTGTTTTGGTTCCGATCCTGTGGTTGAACGACGTCCTGCTACGGCTTGGGCGCGGTTTCTACGATCGATTTGATCGACGCCAATCCCTTCTCGAAATCCCCGCCCACCATTTTGTCCATGCTCACGAACAGGCACATCGCCTTTGCGATGAAATTGTTTTTGCCGGTCATGGTCCACCTCACGGTGGTCTGATTGCCATCGGCCTTGAAGGTGAGCTCGGCGTCGCTGGTTCCCGCCATCGGCTTGAGGAATTCGAGGCGGAACTGAACCAGTTCGTTCGGACGGCTCTCGGTGATCGTCATCTTTCCCTCGCCCACCTGGCTGTTGCCGGCCCACGCGAACACCGCGCCTGTTCCGGCGGGCGGACCTTCGAAAGTGTTCTTGGCATTCGGATCGAGCTTCGCCCAGGGCGACCACGCCTCCCACTTGTGGAGATCGTTCACTTGGTCAAAGACCGCCGCCGGCGGGGCCGACATGTTTGCGCTCCGCGTGACGCGGAAGTCCGATGGCTGCAGGGCCACGACGCCGACAAACACGACGATGATGACAGCGAGGGCGATGAGGATTTTTTTGAGCATAATGATTCTTCTCCGGATTGGGTTGAGGTTCTGAGGGCGGTTCGAGACGTGATGAATCAGCGGATGCCTTATGCGAAGGATGACCGACAGGTGCGGCCTCACGCCAGGGGTCTCTCGAAGCGCACCGTGTAAACCGGCGGGAGATGATTCGAAATCGTCTGCCAGGAGTCGCCGCCATCTTCGCTGATCCACAACGAGCCGGTCGTGGAGCCGAACGCCAGGCGCTCGCCAGTTTCGTCGATGTCCAAGGCGTGGCGAAACACCAGGTCGTAAGCGTGCTGTTGCGGCAGCCCCTTGGTGAGCGTCTTGAAGTTCTTGCCTCCGTCGGTCGTGCGATTAACCACGACCTTGCCCGTAACGGGAATCCGCTTTTCATCTTTGGTCGCCGGCACGAACCAGGCCGTGTCCGGGTCGCGCGGATGCACGGCGACGGCGAACCCGAAGACCGACGGCTCCACATCTTTGATTTCGGTCCAACTGGCCGCGCCGTCGGTCGATTTGAAGATGCCGTTGTGATGCTGCACCCAAAGCGCGTTGGGATTGGTCAGGCATTGTGCGATCAGATGCGGGTCCTGAATGTTCGTGTCGTAAGCGCGCTCGGGGGGCATGTACTCCGCGCGCATGCCTTTGCCGCCAGGCTGCCAGGTTTGGCCGCCGTCCCGCGTGATCCACGCCCCGCCGCAGGAGATGCCGAGGATCAAGTGACGTGAGTCGCGCGGGTCCACGCAGATCGAGTGGATGCCGGGAAATTCCGCGCCGCCGCCGAACCATTCCTCACGCTGCGGATCATCCCAGAGCGGCCGGTTCAATTCCCACGTGTCGCCGTGATTCTCCGATTTGAACAAGCCGCCCGGCAGGGTGCCGCACCAGAGCAGGCCATTCTGATCGTGTCCCCCTGGCGCCAGCGACCAGACCATTTGCAGCACCCAGTCATACACTTTGCCCTCGGCCGGCACTTTGGGTTTGTAGTCGGCCGGTTTCTCGGGATAGACGGGCGAGGCGATGGGCTGCCACTTTTTGCCGCCGTCGATCGAGCGGTGCATTTTGACGCCAAAATGCCCGTGCCCGAGCGCGGCGTAGAGCGTCCCGTCCGCCTTGCCGTGCGGTTTCTTGCCCGATCCATTCCAGGGGCGGGGATCGTGCATGACCATCGAGCAATGGTCTCCCAGAAAGCTGACGTTCTCGATGGACCAGCCGGCGGGCTTGCGCTCGACGGTGAACAGGCCTTTGCGTGTGGCGACATGGATTCGGTTGCTCATGGAATGGGTTGAATGGGTAAACGGGTTAAATGAGAGCCTCCTGCAAAACTACCGGTACTTCTCGGGTGCCAGAGGGCGTTCTCCCTCACCCCGGCCCTCTCCCGCTGGGAGAGGGAGAGCGCAGCCAGCGCTGGCTCGAATCCCCGACGTCCGATCTGCGCGAAGAGCTGGCTGAGGTGGCTCCCTCTCCCAGCGGGAGAGGGCCGGGGTGAGGGAGAACCAGCCGAATTCCCAGTGCGTCCAATGGTTTTGCAAGAGCCTCATGGGGTAAATCGTTGAATCATTGACTCGTTAGTTAGGTTATCCGCCGGAGAGCGCCTGTAGCACGTCCACTACTCCGTCCTCGGGCACTTGATCCGCCAGTTTCGTCCGATCGAGCACCGGGTCGCCGTTGATGAAAATGGCCATGTGCTTTCGCAGCGCTCCCTGGTCATCGAGCACGTAGCCGCGCGCCGCTGGAATCCCGTAGAAGTAGGCCTCGAGCACCTGGCGCAGCGATGAGCCTTCGACCGTGCGCGGCGGGCACGCGACGTGACGTTGGATGTTCTGCGTAAATCGAACTTGCGGCATGGCGCGCTCAGTGTGTTTGGGTCCTCCCGCCCAACGCCGAGTTCGACTCAAGTCCGCCGGACAGGAGATTATTTGTAAACCGCGAGCCGAACGCTAATCATCCAGAAACCCTGAATCAAGCGGGAAAACGGCCGGCTCTGACTTCGTTCGAGGTTCGAGCACAAAGGCCGTGTCTTGTTCGACACACGCTCGCGAAGAGGCCCAGGCTCGCTGGGTTTAGAGGGTTGGCGATCGGGCTGGCCAACGGCGTGGAAGCACGCTAATGAACAGCAATCGTATGCAACTCCACAGTCGGCAATCTCGCTGGATCGTCGCCCTGCTCAGCCTCACGTTGCTCCTCTGGGCGGCGGCGTTGGGTGACTTGTTTCGGATCAGCCCGCTGTTCATGTGGCTGGTGAAACGGTTCCCCGGACCGTGGGTCGTCTTCGGGGCGATGGTGGTCTGCCCGCTGGTGGCAGCGATCCTGAGCTGGCGCAGGAGTCGCGGCGCGCCGAGGCCGCTGCCGTGGCGGCTCACCAGCGGTCTCGGTGGTCTGTTGGTGATGGCTTGGATGGCGACCATCGGCTACGCGCATTTGATGAAAGTCGCCGGACCGAAGCCGCCACGAAATCCCAGCGCGCCCCGACCGATCGAGGCGCAGGTGGGCCTTCCCGTTTTTCCGGGCGCTGAAGGCTTCGGCACGCGCACACGCGCCGGTCGCGGCGGCAAGGTGATCGAAGTGACTTCGCTCGCTGACGACGGGCCGGGTTCGTTGCGAGCCGCGCTCGCGGAGCCGAACCCGCGCACGATTGTTTTCCGCGTGGGCGGGACGATCGAGTTAACGGAGCACGTCTTCATCAACCATCCCTTTGTCACCGTGGCGGGCCAGACCGCGCCGGGCGACGGCATCTGCCTGAAGAACGCGGGCCTCATCGTCAACACCCACGACGTGCTGATCCAGCATCTACGCGTGCGGCCCGGCAACGAGGGCCGCGTCGATGCGGACACCAACGACGCCATCCAGATTCTCGGCCACAACGGCCACCTCGACGGCGCGCATCACGTCGTGCTCGACCATGTCTCGGTGAGTTGGTCCGAGGACGAGACGGTGAGCACGTGGTTCGGCGCGCACGACATCACGCTCTCGTGGTGCATCATCAGCGAGGCGCTCAACCGCAGCCGGCACCGCAAGCAGACGCACAGCGCCGGGCTGTTGATCGGCGACAGCTCGTATCACGTCTCCGTGCACCACTGTCTGCTCGCCCATAACGATTTTCGCAACCCGCTCATCATTGAGGGCGGCACGCATGACCTCGTCAACAACGTGATGTACAACTGGGGCGTCAGCCCGGCCGAAGTCGTGGACTATCGCTCGAACACCTTCCTGAACTTCGTCGGCAATTACTTTCTCCCCGGCCCTTCGAGTCGAACGCCTTTCTACGGGATCATTCTCGCGCCGGACTCGCGTGACGCAGTGCCGCAAGTCTTCGTTCAAGGCAACATCGGCCCCAGTCGCCCTGCGGGCGTCCGCGCTGCCGGGGAATGGGGCCTGGACGCC
>Ga0209726_10008193_pt1 | contig 11364 bp, 8 predicted proteins | sample Subgrocontami54m_FD_187453 | JGI IMG/M metagenome (GOLD analysis project Ga0209726, IMG submission 187453) | Subsurface groundwater microbial communities from S. Glens Falls, New York, USA - GMW46 contaminated, 5.4 m (SPAdes) (version 3) | ecosystem: Environmental > Aquatic > Deep subsurface >... | reverse complement strand
CTGGCTTGGCCTTCCCGCCCCAAAGCGGCGACTCCGCAGACTCCGTTGCCGCAGTCCAAGACGCTCACGCGCGGACAGAGGTTCATGGGGCCAAAGCGCGAAGTTGGACCTCGGGGAATTCTCACCCCGGCCCGCTCCCCGTTGAGGGGAGAGGGAGCGCACAGCAGGTTTGTCGTGTTTCGTGGCGTCGCCTCCGCGAAGCCGCCTGCTGTCCTTGACCCAGGCTCTCCGCAAACCGAATCCGTGCGAGCGCGGCCATGCCCCCTCTGTCGCCAGAGCGCCGACATCGCATCCCCCTCTCCCCTCAATCCCGACACAGTCGGGAGGGTGAGGGGTGAAAAGAACCACTGCGCGCGTCCTTCGGAACACTTTCAATGACGAGCGCTCGCCTGTCGGGGTCCGGAGAAATGACCCAAGACATCAGTTCGCCAATCGTTCAACAACCCCGCGGCAAATCTCCGCAGCCGCGGCGGGACGTCCGAGCGCCTTGGCCGCGCGCGCCATCTCCTTGAGCTTCGGCGAGCCGAGCAGTTGCGCGATGCGGAAGGCGAGGTCATCCACGCGGTTGACCTTCGCCGCCGCGCCGCGTTCGAGGAGGAAGTCGCTGTTCGCGGCTTCCTGGCCCGGGATGGGATTAAGGATGAAAAGCGGCTTGCCCAACGCGAGCGCTTCGGAGGAAGTCAGACCGCCGGGCTTGGTGATGATCAGGTCGGCCACGGCCATCAACTCGTGCATGTTCGTGACAAAGCCCAGCACGCGTGTCGGGTGGCGATGGTCGCGCGCGGCCAGGTCGCGGCGGAGTTCCTCATTGCGGCCGGCGACGACGAGCGTTTGGAAGGCAGCCTCCACCTGGTCGAGTGCGCCAAGAATCTCCGCCACGGGCCCCATGCCGAAGCCGCCGCTGAGCACCAGCAAGGTCGGCAGGTCATCGCGGAGGCCGAGCGTCTTGCGCACCGCGCGCGCGTCCGGGCGGCTCGAAAACTTTTGCGCGATGGGGATGCCGGTGACCATGACGTGCTCGGCTTTTGCGCCGCGCGCGAGCAACCGGGCTTTTGTCTCCTCGGCGGCCACGCAGTAGAGATCGACCGCTTGATCCATCCAGAGCGCGTGCGCTTCGAAGTCGGTCACGACGCACACGACCAGCGGATCGAAGTCCGCCCGCTTCCCTTCGAGCGCGCCGAGCACTTCGACCGGCAGGTAGTGCGTGCAGATCACCACATCGGGCTTGAAGCGCCGGAGGTGTTTCACGAAACGCGGATTGGTCACCTTGGCCCAGCCGCGGCGCAGCCGGGTGAGCTTGCGCACAAGGCCGGCGTTATCGGTCTGCCGGAAGACCATCCCCCAAAGATCGGGCGCGTGCTCGACGAGCTTCACGTAGCCCTCGGCATAGACCTTCTTGTGCAGTCTGGAAACGAAGCTCAGCAGGTCCACCTTCTCGACGCTGTCGTGCGGGCGGGTGGTGTGCCAGACTTCTTCAAGCGCGGCGGCGGCCTGCAAGTGGCCCGCGCCCGCAGTGACGGTGGCGATCAAGACGCGCATGGGTGGGGTAAGTTGTTTTCGGGAGCGTTGCTCAGACACATCTGGCGAAGACACGCCATCTGGCTCGGTCTCCGCGCGAGGATCGGACCCTTGCCGTTCTCACCCCTCACCCCGGCCCTCTCCCCGTTGAGGGGAGAGGGAGACGCGATGGTGCCTTTGCGATGTTCGGCCGACGCAGTCCGCGAGCGCGCACCTTCGACGTCACGAGAGCTTGAACGACCGGTGAGGCCGCGTGGCGCGGAAGGACGGCTACTGAAATCGAGGCACCGGCGACGCGCTCCCTCTCCCCTCAACGGGGAGAGGGCCGGGGTGAGGGGTGAGAACGATTGAGGCCAACTCGCTCGCAAGGGCGCATTGACGCAGTGGCTCGAACCCATAGCAAACATAGAAACACCTGAGCAAACCTAGTCGTGAATCAAGATCACGTTCGCCAGCCACATGAAGGCGATCAGGCCGATGCCGAAAGCCGCCAACGCCGTCGTCCACGGCTTCAGTCCGAGCAAGAGGAGCGCGAGCGCCAGAAAGCCCAGCGCGCCGAGGACCGCGGTGAGAATCGCCAGCTTGCGCCGCGGCTTTTTGCGCTGGCAGGTGAACGTCGCACCGAGCGGGACCAACATGCCGCCGAAGACAAGCGCGACGGCCAGGCCTTGCGTCACGTTGGAGAACAGCCCGAGCGCCAGACCGATCAGCGCGATCAACAGCGCCAGGCCCATCCAGTTCGAGGCCTTCACCTGCTCGTCCGAGAGCGCCAGTCGTCCAAAGCGATTCAGCCGCAGCGCGAGGTTGAACATCGGCTTCGCGGTCCAGGTCAGCAGCACGAAGAGCAGGTAGAGCACCTGGACCGGCAGAATGAACGGCGCCAGTTTCGGATTCGACTTGGCGAGGCTGTTGAGCACCCGGCTGCCAATGACGCCGCCAAGGAGAACGCCCCACTGCGCGCCGGCGCTCAGCCGCGACATCCAGAAGAAGTAGGCGAGCACCACGCGATAGATCGGATTGCGCGCCTTGAGCGCCTCGACGATGCCTTCGCGCGCCCAGTCGAGTTCGGGATCGATGCGCAGCGCCTCGCGGAAATGCTCCAGCGCCTTCTTGGGGTCGCCGCGCTGGAGCAAGGCCCAGCCTTGGTTGGCGTGAGTAAGGGCGTCTTCGGGCGCCTTGGCGAGCGCCTCGTGCATTGTCGCGGCGGATTCCTCTTTGCGGCCGAGCTGACGGAGCGCCATCGCGCGCAGGTTCGTGCAGCCGACGTGCTCAGCATCGATCTCCAGCCCTTTCTCCGCGGACGCCAGTGCGCCGTTCCAGTCGCGTTGTTCCAAGCGGACCGCCGCCTGAAGGCTGAAGGCGTCCGCCTGGTGTGGATCGAGCCGGATGGACTCCGCGATGGCAACGCCGGCGGCGGCGAAATCCTCCCGTTCCACCAGCACGCTGGCCCTCGCGTGGTGAGGAAAGGCCTCGTCCGGCGCGAGGTGGATCGCGTGCTGGCTCTCCGCGAGCGCTTCGTTCAACTTCTTGCCCTTGGCCAGGCACAGCGCGAGCATGGCGTGGGCGAACGCATCGTTCGGCTCGCTGGCGAGCACGCGGCGCAATTCGGTTTCGGCCTGGTCGTAGCGCGATTGCTCGTAGAGGAGCAGCGCGCGTTGGAGCTGGGGCGCCATGCGTGAGGCTAGTTGTGCTCCAGACGAGTCAGAGCGAGCGTCAGAAATTGTTGGCACTTGCGCTCGGTTGGCTTGAGGGCAAGGCCACGCTCAGCAGCCCCCGCGGCGGCCAGCAGATCGCCACTCTTGAATTCTACTTCCGCCTGCACGCCGTGCAGTTCGGAGAGCGCCGGATCGAGCAGCAGGCCGACCTCAATGACCAGGCGGGCCAACGGCAGTTTCCCGCTCCAGGCATAGACCTGAGCCAGGCCTAAGTACGCGAAGACCGAGTACGGCGCATGAGCCACCGCCTGCCAGGCGAAGTCTTCGGCACGACGCTTGTGCCCGAGGTTCGCGTGACACAAGGCCAGCAAGCACAGGTAATGGCACGAAGGCTTGGATTTGCTGGACAGGGCGCGCTGCAACTCCGCGATCGCCTTCCGGTAACGCCCTTTCTCGACCGACTCCAAGATGCGTTCGTGACGCGACTTCATTTGAGTTTGAGGTAGCCCAGGATGTCGTCGTAAATGCCGCCTTGGTTCGAGTAGAGCGCGTAGTTGCGCGCGGTGGCGAACCACTCGCGAGTCGAGGGCTTGACGGTGGTGGCGGCGGTGAGGAGGTCTTTCGCGGTGAGCGGCTGCGGTGTCCCGGCACGCATCGCCTCGCGCAGCTTGTTCTCGACGGCTACATCCACGACGGCCTTGAGGTCCGCGCCGGAGAAGTGGTCGGTGCGCTTGGCCACGAGGTCGTAGTCGATGTCGCCCACGGGCCGGCCACGCAAATGCAGCCGCGCGATGGCCGCGCGCGCGGCGAGATCGGGCGGCGGCACGAACAAGATGCGATCGAAGCGGCCCGGCCGGCGGAAAGCGGAGTCGAGGTGCCACGGGGCGTTCGTCGCGGCGAGGATGAGCACGCCTTCGTTCGACGACTGCACGCCGTCCAGCTCGGAAAGGAATTGGTTGATGAGGTGGCGCCCACCGCTTTGCCGCATGTCGGAGCGGCTGGCGCCGAGGGCATCGACTTCATCGAAGAACAGGACGCACGGGCGGTTGCGCCGCGCCTGCTCGAAAAGTTCGTGGAGATTTTTCTCGCTGTTGCCGATCCACATGTCGAGCACGTCGCTGATGCCCACGGCGATGAAGCCGGCCTTGATCTCGCCAGCCGTCGCGCGCGCCAGGTAGGTTTTGCCGCAGCCCGGCGGGCCGTACAGGAGGATGCCGCCGCCGATCTTCTTGCCGTAGGCGCGATACATCTCCGGGTGGAGCAGCGGATAAATGATCTTCATGCGGACTTCCTCCTTGATCGCGTCCATGCCGCCGACGTCGTGGAAGCTGATCGCGGGCCGCTCGACTTCGGCCTGGGCCGACTCCGGCTCGCCCTCCCAGGTCGCGCGCAGGCGGCCCTCGATGACTTCGCTCGTGTCGGGATTCGCGCCGACGCCCAGCCGCGCGGCCAACTCGGCATCGGCGAGCGCGGGGTCGAGCAGGATGGCGTGCTTGTAAGCGCGCACCGCCCCTTGCGCATCCCCCGCGCGGAAGAGCAGGTGGGCGTGGAGCAGGAAGGCGGCGGCGGGGGCGTTGCCCGCTTTGACCAGATCCTCGACGACGACGAGCGCGTGTGAGTTTTTGGCCTGGTGGAAAAAGCACTTCGCGAGGCACAGCTTGAGCGGTGCGGAGTCCGGCCCCAGCGCGAGCGCGGCGCGAAACTCTTTCTCCGCCTCCTCGAAGCGCTCGGCTTCCTGGAGGGCCTCGGCGAGCATCTGGCGCAGCGCGAGGTCTTGCGGTGCGTGAACGACGGCTTGACGCAGCGCTTGAATCTTCGACTCCGAAGGAAGCGACGCGCCGGGGCTGTTGCCAGGTCCGGATGCCATGACGAAAGGAGAGCGTGAAGGTCCAGACCGTGTCAAGTGCGGCTGAAGGGGAAACCGCGCACGGCCTTCATTTCAAATTTGAATTCCCCGCTTCACGCAGGCATAACTTGCGCCGTGCACGATTTTCGTTACCAGAACGGCCAGCTCTGTTGCGAGCGGGTCCCGCTCGCGTCGCTCGCGCGGAAGCAGGGCACGCCGCTCTACGTGTATTCGCAGCACACGCTCACCGACCACTTTCAAAAGCTGGATCGCGCGCTCGCCCCGCTGGACCACCTGGTTTGCTTCGCGCTCAAGTCGAACTCGAACCTCGCGGTCCTGCGCACGCTGGCCAATCTCGGCAGCGGCTTCGACATCGTGAGCGAAGGCGAGTTGCGCCGCGTGCTCGATGCCGGCGGAGATCCGCGCCAATGCGTCTTTGCCGGCGTGGGCAAGACGGAGCGCGAAATCGAGTTCGCCCTCCGGCAAGACATCTACTGCTTCAACTTCGAGAGCGAGCCGGAACTGGAGCGGATCAACCGCGTCGCGGCCCGCCTGAAGAAGGTCGCGCCCGTGGCGGCGCGCGTGAATCCGAACGTCGATGCCGGCACGCACGCGAAGATCACCACCGGCACGTACGAAAACAAGTTCGGGATCGCCTTCGAAGAAATCGAGGCAGTCTATGCACGCGCCAGCCGGCTGAAGAACGTGCGTCTGCGCGGCCTCCAGATGCACATCGGCTCGCAGCTCACGGAGGTGAAGCCATTCGAGTTGGCCGTGCGCAAAGTGGTGCCTCTGGTCGCCCGGCTGGCGGCGCGGCACCGATTGGAGTTCTTCAGCCTCGGCGGCGGCATCGGCATCGTCTATCAGCCGGCGCTCGAGAGCGGCGTCCCGTCGTGGTGGCGCACGCCGCGCGCGAAGAAGATTCTGACGCCCGCCAGTTACGCGGCCACGCTCGTGCCGTTGTTGCAGCCGCTCGGCTTGCGCATCTTGGTTGAGCCGGGCCGTTTCATTACCGGCAACGCCGGCATTCTCGTCACGCGGGTCGAGTACGTGAAGCGCACCGGCCGCAAGAATTTCGTCATCGTCGATGCCGCGATGAACGACCTGATCCGGCCGGCGTTTTACGACGCTTATCACGAGATCGTGCCGCTGCGCCGTCGGAGCGGCCCGCGCGTGCCGTCGGACGTGGTCGGTCCCGTGTGCGAGTCCGGGGATTTTTTCTGCAAGGATCGTCCGCTGCCGAAGGTCGGCGCAGGCGACTACCTGGCGTTGCTGAGCGCCGGCGCGTACGGCTCGGTGATGGCGTCGAACTACAACACGCGCGCACTGCCCGCTGAGGTGTTGGTCCAGGGTCGCCGGTCGGCCGTCGTGCGCCAGCGGCAACCGCTTGCGGCGATTTGGGCCGGCGAGCGCATCCCGGAATGGCTCTAGTACGGCGACCCAGCGGTTTCGTAACATGATCGAACGCGTTTTTCCCAATGGTGGCCTCTCCCTCACCCCAACCCTCTCCCGCTGGGAGAGGGAGCGCGTAAGCCAGTCTGCGCAGACCAGGGGCCGCCTCGATCATAGCAGACGCCGCCACCGGTTCTCCCTCTCCCAGCGGGAGAGGGTTGGGGTGAGGGAGAAGCCATCGTTCCTCCGGGCGCACTGGATCCTGTCGAGAAACTCGCCGATCGCCTTACGAGACCGGCGACGCGTCGTCTGACCTGGCTCGAGAACTCAACGCAACCATGCTGAAACAATTGTCCCTCACGCTCGCGGGTCTGTCGCTCGGCGCCGGCCTCGCGTTGGCCGCCGAGTTGTTCGAAATCCGCAACGAGGCCGAGTTCAAGAAAATCATCGCGCCCGACGCGAAGCTCACCCGCCTCGCTACCGGCATGTGGTTCACCGAAGGCCCCGTCTGGGTGCCGCGGGACGGCGGCTACTTGATCTTCAGCGACCTCTCGGGCAACCAACTCAAGAAATGGAGCGCCGCCGACGGCCTGAAGACGTTCCGCGAGATCAGCAATTTCTCCAACGGCAACTGTCTCGATCTGCACGGCCGCTTGATCACCGCCGAGCACACGCAGCATCGGCTTTCCCGGACGGAACCCGACGGCACGGTGGAGACGCTCGTGGACCAGTACGACGGCAAGCGCCTCAACTCGCCCTGTGAAGTCGTGGTGAAATCCGACGGCTCGATCTGGTTCACCGACCCGGACTACGGCGTGAACCAGCCAGAAAAACAGCAGCCGGGCAATTTTGTCTTCCGGCTCGATCCAGCGAAGCAGAACCTCGGTGTGGTCATCAAAGACATCCCGAAGCCAAACGGGCTCTGCTTCTCCCCCGATGAAAAGCGGCTCTATGTCGCGGATGCGGGACCGGCGCGGAACATCCGTGTCTTCGCGGTGCAGCCAGACGGTACGGTGACGGACGGCAAGGTTTTTTGCGCGATCGGGATCGGGATGGCGTTCGGGATTCGCTGCGATGCGGACGGGCGGCTCTGGTCGTCGGCCGGACCGGGCATCGAAATCTACGCGCCGGACGGCAGTCTCATCGGAAAAATCTTCACGCGGGAGACGCCCGCGAACCTGTGTTTCGGCGGACCGGACGGCAAGACACTCTTCCTCACCGCGCGCAAGTCGCTCTACTCGATCCCGGTGTTGGTGAAGGGCGCGAAGCCGGCACCCGCTGCCGCCCCATGAGGACGCCGGTTCCCGACCAACGGAGGCAATTGCGCGCACGCCTTTTTCCCGCGGGCGTCCCGGCGCTGTGGTGTCCGCTGCTCACGCACTACACTGCCGACGGCGCGATCGACTGCGAGCGGATGGCGGTCCACTGGACGCACCTTGCGCCGTGGGTAAAGGGCTACCTGATCCCCGGCTCGACCGGCGATGGCTGGGAGCTGACCAGAGCAGAGACCGACTTGGTCTTGACGTTTGCACGGGAGCAAGCGGCGAAACTCAACGTGCATTTGCTCATCGGGATGCTGAACCCGGACGCTCAGGCTGCTCGGCAAAGCATCGAGCAGATGATGAACGCCGCTGGTGCTCGCGTGGGCAGCACGAACCCTGAGAACCTCGCGCTCACCTCCAATCCCTGCGGTTTCACGGTGTGCCCTCCGCGCGGCGCCCAACTCACGCAGGAGGCGATGGCGGCGGCGCTCACGTCGATCCTGGAACTGGGCGTGCCACTGGCGCTCTACCAACTGCCGCAGATCACGCAGAACGAAATGAGCGCTGAACTCGTGAGCAGTCTGGCCGCGCGCTTCGGCAATTTCTTCTTGTTCAAAGATTCCAGCGGGGCCGATCGCGTGGCGTTGTCTGGCAAGGTTCCCGACGGCCTCTTCCTGGTGCGCGGGGCGGAGGGTGATTACGCGCGCTGGCTTCGCGGGACGGACGGGCCTTACGATGGTTTGCTGTTGAGTACGGCCAACTGTTTCGCGCGCGAGCTGGCGCAGATGGTTGAGTGCTTGGCCGCGAGGAGAAGGACCGAGGCCGAGCAAATCTCAGCCAGGCTCAGCAGCGTAGTCGCCGAGGCCTTTCGTCTCGTTGCGGACATGGGCGCGGGCAATGCCTTTGCGAACGCAAACAAGGCGCTGGACTATTTCTTCGCGTTCGGGCCGCGGGCCGCGGAGGTCGCGCCGCCACGGCTTCATGCTGGCGTCCGGCTCCCGGCGGCGATTATTCGCGCCACCGGCGACGCCCTCGCCCGCCACGACTTGATGCCAGCCAAAGGGTATCTGGAGTGAGAGAGGCGCAAGCAGACCCGGCGCTTCACGTTCGCTCCAGTCGAACATGAGAAGCTTGAACTACGAAAGACTGGGTGCGGGACAGCGGCAACCCAAAGGCGCCAGTAGCGCAGATTTCCAATCTGCTGTATCGCAGGGCTTCCAGCCTGCGGGCCGTGGCAGACCGAGCGCGCTCGATCGTTCTTACCCTTTGCCGATTGGAAATCGGCGATACAGCAGATTGGAAATCTGCGCTACTTTCGTTGCAGCTCCGCCGCGCTGTGTCTTTCGTGGTTTGAACTGCTGGTCTTAAATCAAGTTGCTTGTGCCCCTGCCATCGGCCCCAATTCAGACTCGCGGCGCTTCGGACAACCCGCCCAATCGTTTCGAGAGGCTTTCGCTCGAACCGGACCCCGACTGGTACGATCCGGACGAGCCTGTGCCCGCGACGCATTTCTACCGGGACACGACGAGCACGATCATCACTTACAACGACAGCCCCGACGTAGGCTTCTCGGCGAGCGTGAATCCGTATCGCGGCTGCGAGCACGGCTGCATCTACTGCTACGCGCGGCCTTACCACGAATTCCTGGGCTTCTCCGCGGGCCTGGACTTCGAGACCAAGATCACGGTCAAAGAAGCCGCACCGGAGTTGCTGCGGCGCGAACTGGCTTCGCCGCGCTGGCAGCCGCAGGCGATCGCGATGAGCGGCGTGACCGATTGCTACCAGCCGGTCGAACGCCGTCTCCAACTCACGCGCCGCTGCCTCGAAGTGCTCGCCGAGTTTCGCAACCCCGTCGGCATCGTGACCAAAAACCTCCTCGTCACGCGCGATGTGGACGTGCTGCACGAACTGGCCCGCCATCACGCGGCCGCCGTTTTTGTCTCCGTGCCCACGCTCGATCCGGAGCTGCGCAAAATCATGGAACCGCGCACTTCCCCGCCGAGCGCGCGGCTGACCGCGATTCGGACGCTCGCGGAAGCGGGCATCCCGGTCGGCGTCCTGATCGCGCCGGTGATCCCGGCGCTCACCGACCACGAGCTGCCGAGGATCATCGCCGCGGCGGCCGAAGCGGGCGCCTCCTTCGCCGGCTGCGTCTCGGTGCGACTGCCGCTCACCGTCGCGCCGCTGTTCGAGCGCTGGTTGGAGCAGCATCTGCCGGCGAAGAAAGAGAAAGTGCTCAACCGCATCCGCGCCATTCGCGGCGGCCAGCTCAACGATCCCAACTTCGGCACGCGGATGAAAGGCGAAGGCATCTTCGCCGAGCAGATCGAGCAGATGTTCACCGTGGCCTGTCGCAAAGCGGGCCTGAACGCAGACGGACCGGAGCTTTCCACAGCGGCGTTCCGACGACCCGAAGGCGCGCAACTGTCGCTCTTCAGTTGATGACGGGATGGCCGATCGACTCGACGCGAACAGCGAAAGTAAGCCCGCGGATCACGCTAATCGACGCGGATGAAGAGGCGCGGGCCACAAATCTGACTCAGCTCAAAACCCGGCGCTTCTACTTCGTCACGCCCATCCTTGCTGATTCGCGTTTATCCGCGTGATCCGCGGGCCATCTTTGGGTTCGGTCTGCGGGCGCGATCTAGTGCACCGGCAAAAAGTTTGGACACAGGGCTTGACGCTCTCACCCCTCACCCTCCCGACTGTGTCGGGATTGAGGGGAGAGGGGGCGCGTCGGGGCCACGCGGGTCGCCAGCGCGGCGCTTCCGCGGAGTGGCCTCCGGGTGGCCGTGCGCGGCCCTGACCCGCCCAGGACCTGCGACCGCGGCGGGGCTCGTCCCATGGTCCACGCGTCGTCGTCGCGACTCCCTCTCCCCTCAACGGGGAGAGGGGTGGGGTGAGGGGTGAGAGGGCCCATGCTGCCCCGGAACTTCTTTGTCGCCGTACCAGGCCGGCACTTCGGGGGATCTGGACCGTCAGTTCCCTTCCTTGCCGCGCGCAAAATGATTGCCTAAGCCCCGCTCGCACGCCACACTGCGCTCACCGCATGGAACTAGCACACTTTGCTCTGAGTCACCACGCCCGGCCGGGTGTTGCATCGCGCGTTGCAGTACTTCCCCGCGGAGCACTCGCAGGCTGCGCAGTTTCCGGGCTCTTCCGCCAAGCTGTGTCATCCAGCCTCCCGCTGGCGCGTTCGTCACGGCTTCGGCCAAGAGCCTGTCTGAGAACGCAGGCTCCGCTTCGTGCTCGTCCTCGTCCGTCGTCCTCGTCCTCGGTTTTTCAGCAGGTTTCCGAGGACGAGGACGAAGGACGAGGACGAGGACGAGGGGCCTGGGTGTGCTTTAGTCAGATTCCCGGCTCGTCACGCCACTCCCTCACGCCCATCTGTCTCCCGCTTTTCCCATGACCCTCACTCTCATCGACTGGGCCATCGTCGTGGTCTATCTCGCGGGCTGCATGGTCGCGGGCCTCTGGATGCGGCGGTTCGTGCGCGGCGTTGAGGACTTCGCGGTCGCGGGCCGCGAGATGGACGTGTACCTCGGCTTCGCCTCGTTGGCGGCGACCGAGCTGGGCTTGGTGACGATCATGTACACCGCGCAGCTCGGCTTCGAGAAAGGGTTCGCCGGCGCGACGGTCGGGTTCATCATGGCGGCGGCGATGTATTTCGTTGGCCGCACGGGTTTCGTCA
>Ga0209726_10008190_pt1 | contig 11368 bp, 15 predicted proteins | sample Subgrocontami54m_FD_187453 | JGI IMG/M metagenome (GOLD analysis project Ga0209726, IMG submission 187453) | Subsurface groundwater microbial communities from S. Glens Falls, New York, USA - GMW46 contaminated, 5.4 m (SPAdes) (version 3) | ecosystem: Environmental > Aquatic > Deep subsurface >... | reverse complement strand
GAAACAATCTATGGAAACAGGGGAATTCCAATGTCATACACATGTCATGAGTTTGGAATAACAAACGGTGTAAAAAAAGGGGGATTCCTAATTGAGAGTATATTTCTTCCTGTATTTCAAATGGCAATTGCCATGCCGGGATTTGGTCTGGATCATTTTAAGATGATGCAGGAATTTCCACATTATGCCATGGCAGGGATAATGATCAGAGATGATTCTAATGGCATTATCTCACTTTCATATAACAATCATCCAAAGGTAACATATCAACCATCAAGGGACACATTAGAAAATGCTGCAAGAGGGATGGCAATTCTTGCAAACATGTGGTTTGATGTTGGAGCCACATCTGTGCTGACTGCACATAGAGACATTCCAGTAATTTACAACAGAGCAGACATACCAAGACTAAAAGACGCAGTAAGGAACAATCCGGATGGTCTAATGCTTGCCTCTGCCCATCCGCAGGGAGGAAACAAGATGGGAGATGATCCTGAAGAAAACATTGTAAATTCTGACTGTAAGGTACACGGTTTTGATAATCTGTATGTATGTGATGCAAGTGTTTTTCCAACCGCACTTGGCGTCAACCCACAGCTTACAATAATGGCACTTGCCACAATCACGTCAAAAAAGATAATCAGCAACTGGAAAAACCAGGCCACAGTTAAATCACTTGGAAATACATGTGATTTGTCACAACCGAGATTTTGTAATGCCGATACGATTGGAGATTATTTTGCAGCAGTGTCACATAAATCTGAATTATTTTCAAAACTTGAAAACTCTAAAGAAGACAAGATAATCCCAAACAAAAACTGGAAATTTGACAAAGACACTCTTCAAATATATAATAATCTATACTGGAAGGGATTTTACGGTAGAGATTCTGATGCACTTACCACCATACTGCGTTACTTTGGAGGATTCTACAAAAGATTCCAAAAAAGAGATGCAACAACATTTGATGGCATAACACATCCATTTGAGACACAGATAGTGAATGCAAAAAGCATTGCTACAGAAAAGCAACTTCCAGGGTATGGAACTGTAGTACATCTAAAATATGCAGATCCCCCATATTCATCGGCATATGACCTGCTAAAAATGGTAGATGAGGATACGATGATTGGCAAGGCATTCATGGGAGAGTTTGGCAAAGGAAGAGAACTCTTTAACTTTAGCATGTCTCGAATTTATGACATTGATTTTCTTACAGAGGATGACCTTCTTACGTTATTTAACAACAAAGAATACAGTCATGTTCCCGTAGGAAGTGAAATGTCTGGAAAATGGGAGGGAATGCTTGTATCAGATTCTGCATTGAGCCCAAAATCTCAGGTATTTCAGTATGAGAGCCAAGATGGACTAGTCGATATGAGATATTCGTTTGCAAACATGCTAACAGGGCGCTCTGATCTGCATCTTACTGAGAAGATATTTCGAATGGATGACTATACACCATTTCATGATGAGATAAGACTGGTAACGGATGATATCGCAGTTGGAAGATGGGTCAGTGACTGGTCAGATGAAAGCATCCTCAAGCCAATACTGGATGACTTTAGGAGAATATTGCCAATACCTGTATCTGCGTCTACGGACAGTTTTTTTGAAAAAATAATTCATACATTAAATATTCCTGGAATATTACTGCCAAAGGAGATTGGAACAAGTTTTCTCAATGTGGAAAAAGACAAAGACAGAACTAGAATAGGTCTTTTATTTTTACTAAAAAGAGTAAATTCAGCACCATAAGTTTTAGACGTATGTGATTATCCTTGTTCAATCTAGTTTAATGCTGCAAAACATCATGTCAAAGATTTCTGAATTCCTTTGATCTTTGCCTAGATGTGATAATTTCTATGAACCAAAACAGGGGATTCAGAAAATTTTTAATCGGTGATAGAGAATACCTGATTTTGATCCTATTATTTTGAAAATATTACATTCATACCTTTAACATGGAATTCCTTAAGTATCAATATTCATAACAACAAATGATTGAGTGACCAAATTAATTTAAGAAAAAACATCAATAATCTCACGGTAGATGAGTTACAAAAATTTCGCTCTGCATACAAAAAGGCAATGCGATTAACAGATAATCGTGGGTATGCATATTTTGCTGGCTTTCACGGTGTTCCAACTTTTTCATGCTGGCATGGACCACAGACAAAAGATGGCTGGCCTGGAGTTAGATTGTTTTTGCCATGGCATCGTGCATACTTGTACCGATTTGAAAAAGCACTGCAAGACCTAGAACCTGGAGTCACAATCCCTTGGTGGGACTGGCGCTCAAGTGGGTCTAGCCAAAATAAAATACCGAAAGCATTCTCAGATAAAAAAGCAGGAAGTGAGCCAAATATACTCTACAAATTTCGCATGGGATTTCCCGAACATGGTCTGAACCGAGACACGAGACGTTTTCCTGGCAAAGGGTTTGGTCCATTTGAAGGCCTACCATCTCCCGACACTATACAACAAATTTTGGATATTCCAGATAATCATTTTGATGAGTTTAGTGATGCGCTAGAAGACAAACATGGATTCATTCATGTGTGGACAGGTGGTCAAACACGACAAAATGGCAGACTCGTATCTGGTGACATGTCAGATATTGCCACTGCTGCATTTGACCCAATTTTCTGGTCACATCACTGTATGATTGACAGGTTGTGGTGGATTTGGCAGAAAAAAAATGGAATTGACGAAATTCCAGATCATTACAGAAAGATGTCATTGGAGCCATTTGGGGTTACAACTGATGAAATGTTGGACATTTACAATTTGGGATATGATTATGCCGGTACAGAAACCACTGTAAACGGAAATTGGAGTAGGAGTACAAATGGCTAAGGTTCCCAAAGTCTTCAAAACTGAAATTGCCTTGTCGTTAAAAGACACTAAAAATATTGCAAAGACGACACTTGAATTTCATGGAATAAATCACTCTGGACCATCATATGAAGCAAGAATATTTCTTAACAACAAAAATGCAAACGAAAAAACTGCAAAAACTGAAAAAAATGGATATGCGGGTTCATTTTACATCTTTGGACATGGCGGTAAATGCTATGGCGGTCCTGGACACTGCAGAATTCCACCAAAAGATATTGCCGACCCATATGACAACAGACGTTCACATCCGCTCACTCCAACATTTCGTTATGTCACAATAACAAAACAATTGCAAAAGATTGCAAAAAAAGCAAACAAGATTTCAGTGACAGTCGTACCGATACCTAGAAGCTACAACGAGATGGCAGATTTTGAAAACCTTCTTCAATTTGAAAAACTCTCACTGATAATATATGACAAGTAATATGGCAGACACAAAAGAAGAGATAGTAAATCTGAGAAAAAGAATCGCAGACGCAAAAATACCTGTATCTACAAATACCAATTTTAGAATGTTAACATGGAACATTCGAAATTTGAACAAAGACAAGGAAGACCGTGCAATATCATACATCAGTGAAATTTGCAAAAACTTTGACATCATCGCAATACAGGAAGTAAAGGATTCACTTGGTGGCCTCGAAAAACTTCAAAAGGCATTAGGGAAAAACTATCACTTTTTGTTCTCAGATTCCTCGGGAAACAGCGAAAGACTAGCGTTTGCATATGATTCCACAAAGGTACAGTTTACTGGTCTTGCCGCAGAAGTTGTGATGGCACCAGGTGCTGGAAAAGAAACAGTAAAACCAGAACTAGAATTTGACAGGACACCATACATGGCATCATTTAGAGTCAATGGATGCAACTTCATCCTAGTTACAGTCCACATTTACTATGGGACAGGCTCTGCAGTAAAGTATAGGTTAGAAGAAATAAAAAACATTGCAAAATACCTCAAGAAAAGCTCATCGGACACAGATGCGCTGGATTCTGATTATATTGCGTGCGGTGATTTTAACATTGAAAGTGTTCATACAGAGCTGAAAAAATCCAAGACTGTCTCAAAAAATATCCTAAAAGATCTGTTTGGGGCGTTACAGTCACAGGGCTTGATAATTGAGTCAGACATACAAAACAGTCCAAGCAATCTTACCCGTACAAAGCACTTTGATCAGATTGGATATCATAAATATCCAGATTCTACAATAAAATTCGTCAAAGGAGGAGTCATTGATTTTGTTGACGCTGTGTATATTGGGGATCCAAAAGTAAAATTCAAGCTCACGGATCATCTTCCAATGTGGGCAGTATTTTCAACAACTCCCGACAAGAATCCAAAATACATCAATCCCTAGAAAATGTCAAAAAAGTATTACGATCTTGTACTTAAATGGGCACCAGTAAATTATCAGTATATAGACCTAAATGAAAAATGTAATTATCATAACATTAAACGGGATCTTTTATGTCAGGTAAACTTTCCTAGTAACACAACTCAGTATTCTGTTTGGGATACAGAACATGTAAGAGACAGATTAGAACACGCAGATATTGCACACCTGACTCCAACAGCATATTATTCTATTGCAGAAACAGATAATCATTTTTTTATCTTGTATTCATTTTATCATGCCGATGATTCAACCCATCCAAATGATATGGAAGGATGTTTAATAATTTTAGAAAAAAAAGAGGGTAAAGAATTATTGTTAGGAATGATAACTATCGCTCATTATGATTTTTGGTATTACACATACAAAAATAGACTCTCAGTCAAAGAGGGAATAACAACAAGTGGCGAATTTGAGATAGATGAAGAGTTTGATGGACATGGGCATCCATTAATACAACAAGAAGAAGGAAAACACGGACTATATGCACTAGGGACACATATAGCATGGCATACAAAATTATCTAGATGGTTTCTCTCTCTCATCAATAAATTTCCGGATATCATTGTCTACTATCCGCCAGTAACTACGGCATCAAAATACTCCCTTGAAAATCTAACTAAGGGTAAAAAAATGCCTTACGATCCTGCATTTTATTATGAATTAGTAGACATTTTAGATAATGAAAAAGGTCTCTGGAAAAGATGGTTGAATAAACCAAATGAGACCTTTGATAAAGATGGGAGATTTTATGGAGGTTCTGCTAACCCCCCTTGGCAATGGAAATCAGGACTCGATATAAAAAAAGACAAGGAACAAAAGATTGAATTAATATGGACAGATCCTCAACAATTGGCATCTGAGAATTTTAAACCAAGAGATGGAGGAAAAGAATTCAATTCCACATATACTCTACACATGGATGGTACAAAATAGCAAAAAGATTCAATAATTTATTCTATTTTGCATGTGTAATCCTGAGATAACTCCAAGATTGGTAGATACATACATGATAATAATCGAATTTTACTATGAACTAGATAATATTCATTACAAAGATGTTTGAATTAAGGTTAATGTGGATATGTATTCAATTACATATATCAAAATCAATGTAATACCTAACGTAGTTAGTAGAGAAGTTATACAGCGTGCTATGTTCTTAGATTCTTTTTTCAATTTGATGGTAGGAACAGCCTCAAGTGGTATGGCACAAAGTAATATTCCGCAAAGTATCAAATATCCGATATTTCCTAAACTTACAATTAAATAATTATAAAAAGGCTCCCACAAAAATTTACCATTAGTTGCAGAAGTTGCAACAATAAAGAGTACTATAGGCCATACAGAAAAGTGAAACGGAACACATCTATGGCAAATATCGAGGTTACCTTCATCATTTTTTTTGATGAATCCTTTTCTACATGGAATAGTATGAATGAACGTAAATCTAATACTAATCTGATGTCTTGTGACAGTTCTGGAGAAGATCACTAAAAGTGGAACTATGATGATGGTCATACATAAAAGAAGAAATGAAAAAAAGGTTAGATCGTATTTTATTATTACAGCAATAGCAATTGCGCCAAGAATTCCAGCTGTTACTACTATGACATAATAAAAACAACGATCAATATTGCTTGCGTTGGACAACTCCTAAGTAACATGACCAACCAAATATTAAAGAAGCAGCAACAAATAGGGTAATTCCTGCAACATAGGATAATTCTTCAAATGGCATAAATGCTAGTATTGAAGCCCCAGCAAGTATACTAATGCCTGCCAAAATCACAAGTAGTGATCTGCCAATTAAGAGTGAGTTATGATTATCAGCTTTTTGCATTATCCTATTCCACGTAGTTTGCGTTTTTGTAATGAGATATAAAATTATTTTGATTAACGTGAGGATTTTTCATCAATATTGCCGCTGTATGATCTATATCATGACCACATTTAATGGTAGACAATATTTAGATAAACAAAGTATTATTTTTAAGTATTTTCTGAGTTGTATCGGGTTTTAACTAATAGTTCGAATATTGCGATTCTCATTCTTTTGGCCTTATTTTGGCTCCATAGTTGATGTTACATAGGCTAATTGTGGATAAATCAGGAAGAGAATACCCAAATTCAAATTCACTTGATACTGTTGAATATTGGAAGAAAATATCTCTATTATTTTCTGAGTTTAGAAATCATAGAGAGACAAAATTGGATAGTTCAGAAGAAATAGTGAAAAGAAGACACATTGTATTTGGTAAAGAATCTATCAATTATGTTGGAAAAGAGATTCATGATTTGGAAGAGTCTATGGTTTTTGGTGCATCAAAAAATGATTCCATATTGTATGAGAATGAACAAGAGAAAATTCATAGAATAATTGAGAATTTGACTGAGGAAAAGGCTAGAGAATTAAGAATATCGAGGAGGACTTTATTTGATTGGAAAAAGAAGATCAGAGAAGGAAAGTCAGTGAAACTGAAAAATAGTACAAAAACAAAAATATTTTGAGATAGTATGGATAACGTAGAACAAATTATTCAGAACATTGAAAAATACAATAGAGTTTTTACAGAAACTAGAAAGGAATTATCATTAAAGTATAATCGTAATGATTCAGATGCGCGTCATACAATTTTTAATAAATTCTTATGGGCAATGACTTCAACTCAACTTGGTCTTACATTCATCATGCATCATCTAAATGATCCTTCATGGTGGACTCAAAAAGTTAAAGTTACAAATCCTGAAGAAATTTCTACGTATGTTAATGTATTTGATCTATTTTTGAAGACATCATTTTTTAACATTATTTTTACCTCAATAGAAAGTTCTTTTCGTCTTTACGTAAGAGCAATTGATTCTAATTCATGTTCGGGTGGAAAAACAGAATTCAAGAATATCTATGAATATTTACTTCGGAAACTAGAACTTGAAAGATACATTCCATTACTAGATTTGCTGAGAAACATACGTAATTCATTACACAATAATGGATTATTCATGCCTATTTCAGGTAAAAATTCCACCATACAATATAATGATAAAGAATATAATTTTGTAGTAGGACAACCAGTAAAGGTCAGTTGGAAATTAATTTTTGATTTAATGCCAGAAATAAAAGATATTATAGTAAATGTAGTAGAATCTGAAAAAATGTCTTCAATAAATGAAATTTCTGAAATTACATAAACTGTATGTTTTTTAGAGCATGAAAAATTATCTGTATTTTTATGTTTGAATTATTTTCCTGCACTTTTTGCAGCAATCTCAATCCATTTGTCTATATTATTACGCCCATCATTATCAACCCAATCATAAGTTGGAAATCTGTCGGCAAAATATTTTTTGTTATCATAAGAACTTGGAAAAATACCGCCAAATGAATTACTGCCCTTTACATCCGTCCTACTATCTGCATTTTTAACCTGATGAATGTAAATTCCTAAAATTCCATTACCTTTTTTCCAACTTTGTTCAAGTTCGTATTGGACATAATAACTCTCATTCGTTTTTGCGCCAATAAGTACAACAGTTACAGATGTTCCTGTTATTTGATTATTAATCCATTTTTTAATTTCATCAGAGCCTTTTTTCTTGACAGCTTCCCAATCAACAACATCCAAAAAACCTGCATTGTCTCGTGTAACTCCACTATTACGAATTTGACCGGCTCTCCAAGCATCTCGATCAAAATCAAAACTGAAAAATACTTTCCTTACCATTTCAAATTCTCATTTCGCATAATAGCATATAAGACTTACATAAATCACAATTAAAGCAAAAATTGAACCATAAAACCACCCCAAAGTTACTGAAAACATAATTCTTGGTCTAGAAACTACTTCATCTCTGAATTTACGTGCATCCATACTAAACAAATTTTCATCAGAATTCAATCGATTAACAATAACCCAATCGTATAATTTTCTATACATTCTTTCTTGCCACAGAAAATATGAATCTAGAAACCAAAATACCAGAAGCGGAATAAACGCAATAAAGATTTGTAATTTAGAATTCTCCAGCATAGTTCTTTCTAAAAGAAGAGTTCCAACAACGAGCGTTATTGTCCAACCTTTTATTAAAAAGGAATTAGAGCTCATTCGATTTATAATGGATTGAATAGTATCGATTTCCTTCATCAAGTATTCTTTTCTATCTTCTTTTTCCATATTGATTTTCTAAGAGGTTCTATGTATTAGAAGATTCCACGATATCACAATAACCTTATCAAAAGTATGATGAAACTATAGTCAATCTAATGGATCCTGTATCTATAATCGGACATCTAAGTAAATGGCCCAAAGTTTTCTTTGATTTAGGCATGAATCAAAGTGCTTTATCAATAATTGATTTACAAATTGCTATTTCCAAAAATGTGAAATTTCAGGTTCTAGCTTCATTGTATTCAAAGTTTGAAAACATTACATATCAGGAATTTCCAATCAAGACAAGAGGTGCATTTCTAGGTTACAATGATCATCGTAAAAGATGCTTTGATCTAGTATCAAATCTACTTGGAAATACAGTTAAAAATAATTTTCAAAATCTTTCAACTTCTATGGAAAAAAGCGAACCAATTATCACACGACGAACAATAGCATTAAAAAATTGGGGGATTTTGATAAATCTACTTAAAAAGCCACAGCCTACTACGGAAGAAAAATTTCTAGGGTTTAGTTTTTTATACATGTCAAAAATGGAAGGATTTTTTGAAGAAGACATACGAATCTGTTATTCGTGGGCAAGATTAGCAGAAAATACATTTGTAGATATGAACGAGATAGAACAAACAAAAATTAGCGAAATTCAAGATTATTTTCGAAAAAATCAAATGGATATGTGCATATTTGAAGGATGGAATAATCATCTTAGAAATTCAATTGCACATTTTTCTTTCACATACGATGCTAAAGATAACATGATGAATTTTGAAGATAGGTATTGGGATAAGCAGAAAAAACTTCATTTATGGAATGAGAGACTTACATTAAATCAAATAATTGAATTTAATCAGAGATTAGTTAATGTTAATGAAACTGTGACTGTATTATATGCTATGTTATTCATTCGTGATTGTTGCTTTGTATATCATAGAAATTAGAGTTTAAAATAATACACGAAGTTTCAAAAATATATTCGTCTATTTAATTGAAATACATGTTTAGGTAGTATAATGAGATCATAATTATTCATTGAGATATGGAAGTAGTTGTAATGTCAACCAAATTGCAGTAATTCCATATACGATCAAAATACCCCAGAGAACAGTTAGCGAATGTGTACTTTTTGATGCCTTTTTATCATGTATCTCATCTATTAAATATCTATTAAGTAGATTAGATTCTAGAATCTCTTTTTTCTTGTATATTCTACGAACAAAGAAAATATACCACAAACTTACGGTAATAAAATAAGGTATTGTTGCAAAGATAAATTTTTCACTAGGTTTTGTAAATAAAGCAAATGCAGAAATTGTTGGAAATATTATCAAAAGTAATACTTCCAAGGAGTCTATCAAATTTTTGTCGACTCCTTTTTTGTCTCTTATTGCAAAAAGAGCTAGTCCTAATACTGCAAGTATACTCATAGTTATGAGATCTTTTAATTTAGAATCTAGTTTTGGAAATTCTTGAAAAACAATTGTTGATAAAAAATAAAGAAATAACCCAATTCCGATGTTTGCACCAATTAAAATAATAGATTTTCTAGTAAATTTCATAATTATCTAAATTAACAAATAATCTTAAACATTATGTAACATCATATATTCTTCAATTCTTCGAAGCAAGTATTGTATTTTTAGTCATATGAGACTCTTAAACGTAAATCTCATAGATATACAGTCCATAAACGAGAATATTGCACTTTATTGATTCTATTTACTATCTATTTTTTATTAATTATACAAATTATACAATATGCCAGATGAACGTTGTCGAAAATGTGGCAATTCATTGTATGATCATCTAAAATGTCCTAGTTGTCGCATGATATTTCAAGAGATTTGCATGAATTGTGGACAAAAGACACTTTCAAAGTACCACACATGTGAATTAGTAAATGAAAATTTAATTCTAGTTTAATTTCTTTATTATTTTGTCATATATTTTTATATTTTTACCTTCTTGAATATTTTTTTTCATATAAAATAAAGTAGATTTGTTTATTCCCAGTTTCTTTCTATTTTCAGGCGTCATTTTTAGTATTTTTTCTTTAATTGATAGATAATCATTTCTTTTAAAATATAAATTTGGTATATCAAATATTATGTTTTTATTTTTTTCAGAAATAAATAACGATAATTTAGAAATATTATCAGATAATATAATATCATAATAGTAGTTTTTACCCTTGTATGGCACCTTAATTTTGAAATTATCTCTAATTTTTTCAATTAAAAGCGATGCAATACTGTCTTTTAGTCTAATATGATAGTTTTCTGTAGTAATAAAATCTGATTTTTTTATTTTTGGAGTATTTTCTAGTATTTGTATTACTGATAAATCAACAATCCATCGAAACAACTCCATAATATCATAAACTAGTGGAGTTCTTGATGGCAAAACTTCATGTAAAAACCCAATTTCAGGATCCAATCCATGTGAATTGAGTATTTTTCTTATTTCTGATTCCAAAATAGAGTATCCATAGTTGAGTAATGCATTAATTTCATCTGCAGCATTATAGTTTCGATTATTTTCCTTTACTTTTCTGCCAGAATAGCCAAATTCAGGTGCAATTTGCCTAAAAATCATGCCTAAAGCAGCAAAATAGGCTTGAGCAACCCTGCCTTCGTAAGTAAGTAGATTTGTAATATTATTTTTATATTTATTATTTAGAAATTTATATTTTTCTTTATCAAATATATTTTTTATATTTTTAATATCTATTAAATAAAAATAAGATAATTGTTCCAGTAAATTAATAGATGAATCTATTTTAGAAAATACTATTTTTTCTGCTATTGTATATCGTATTATATCATCTTGATACTTTTGATACTGTTTTATGCGCAGTTTTCCTGAATTTGGTGAGTCTGGCAGTGTTACTGAGAGCAGATTTCCATTCCA
>Ga0209726_10008189_pt1 | contig 11369 bp, 9 predicted proteins | sample Subgrocontami54m_FD_187453 | JGI IMG/M metagenome (GOLD analysis project Ga0209726, IMG submission 187453) | Subsurface groundwater microbial communities from S. Glens Falls, New York, USA - GMW46 contaminated, 5.4 m (SPAdes) (version 3) | ecosystem: Environmental > Aquatic > Deep subsurface >... | reverse complement strand
CGACTTCCCAGTAGAGCGGCATCTGGGCGAGATCCCCCATTGCTTCTTGCACGAGCTGCTGGTAGAGCGTGGTCAACACGCGCAGATCCAATGTGACGTAGATGCGGTCGTAAATCGTGTCGATCTTCGGGTTGACGTACGCTCCGCGATTACCTGCGTTGTAGTTGTTGCCGGGGCCAGGGACGTAGCGGGAGTCGTAGCGTCCTGCGAAGTTTTGCGCCCAGAACTGCTCCTTGTTTACATTCGTCACGAAGAGGCCGGGGTAGCTCGACTCGTATTGACGGTTGCCGATCAACGCCGGGGGAACCGTCGCGACGCTGGTGTCTACCCCCAGCGCCTTCCACTGGTTCGCGGCCACGGTGGCGATCTTGTCCCAGCCGATTGCCTGGTTGGCCCAGATCTCGAACTCGAAACGCTCGCCAGTCGGCTGATGGACGAGGACGCCGTCAGGGCCCTTGACCCAGCCTGCTTGCGTCAGCAGGCGCTGGGCCTGCTCGACGTCGGACGAATACTTCGGAATGAAAGGTTCCAAGTCTCGTCGAATGGCGTCGGTCGGCTCGACCCAGCTATCGGCCAGGGCGCCGAGGCCGCTGCTCCCGACCTCATTCAAGCCGTTGCGGTCCAATCCACGGTAGAGCGCCTCGCGAACCATCCGGTTCCGCGCGCCATTGACGGGCCGGGCGGTCTCTGGACGGTACTGAATCTCGAACTCCACCGGACGGCCGGTCGAGTCCGCGCGGACGACGTTGCCCGTGCCCTCCCAACGCCGCTTCACCTCGAGTGCGGCATCCAAGTCCACGCCGGTTGGCAGAACGATGTCCACGACGCCGGACAGGATCGCTGCGACCTCCGATTGCGGGTCGCCGATGATCTTGACGACGACGCGGTCCAACGGCGGCCGGCCGAGATAGTAGTCGTCGAATCGGGAGAAGCCGATCTCGCTCCCCCGTTCCCAACGGTCGAGCTTGTACGGCCCGAGCCCGATGAACTGGGTGCTGAAGTACGGGTTGTTGACGAACGCGCCTTGCTTGTCGCTCTGGTACGACTCCTCCAGGATGTGGCGTGGCAGGGGCGTGACGGCCGCCGAATCGCCCGAATAGTTGAGCGCAGACCACGACACGACCATCGTGAGCGGATCGGCGAATGCGATCGACCGCTGGGCAGCGACCGTTGGCGGCACATTCTTTGGCAGCTCACGATCTCTGCTCACTGCGAAGCCGAAGAAGAAGTCCGAGGCGCTGAGAGGCTCGCCGTCGTGCCACTTGACGTTTGAGCGGAGCTTCCAGGTCGTCTCCATCGTTCCGTCATCGAACACCTTCCATGTCCCGTGCTCGAAGGAAGGCATTTCCGCAGCCAGGAGTGGATGGTTGACCGTGCTCTTGTCCGCATAGGTGAGGCCGTCGCTGACAATCGGGAGGACGTTCTGCGCACCGCCCGCAGTGGTACTCGTGGTGCCATAGCCGCCGAAGTCCGCCGGCTCACGCTGGAGGGCGATAGTGAGGATCTTGGGCGCAGCGGGAGGGACCACATCCTGCGCTTTGCTGCCCGCTGGGGGCGCCGTGGACGGCCCACAAGCCGCAAGCAGGACCAAGAGGCCGAGCCACAGGCCATGTGTTCGCGGTATCCGGTGCTGTCGTGCCATCTCTCGCTCCTTGCGTTCTTGCGCCTATCAGGTCATATAAGGGGGCGCGTCAAGGCCGGCCTCAGCCCATCGGGCGCTATATGCAGAGTACCGCAGCTTGAGCCAGGGGATGCCACGGACCGGGATTCAGTACCGGGAGCAAGACCATCAACGCGCGCGGATGGTACGAGTATGCGCGCCCGTCGGCCGTCCCGGTTCCATGATGAATAGATACGGGCCGTGGAGTATCCTGGCATAGCGGGCCGACAGGCGCCATGTGTGACGGCCTTGTCGCTGCAGTTCAGAGCTGGCGGCCGCAGAATGGCGACGCGATTCGATCGATTCTCAGACGATGCGCGGCTCGTCCTCCAGCAAGCGCAGGAGGAGGCACAGCGTCTCCGCCACAACTACATCGGGACTGAGCATCTGCTGCTCGGCCTGGTCCGTCAGAGCGGCGAGATCGTTCAGCGGATGCTTTCCACCCTCGGAGTGGACCTGGAAACCGTTCGCAGTGCCGTGGCGCAAGCGACCGGTGGAACCGAGCGGAACCCGCACCCCGACATCGGTCTCACACCGGGAGCAAAGAAGGCGATCGAACTTTCGGTCGAGGAGTGTCGTCGTCGGGACGACGAGAGCATTACGGCGGAGCACATACTTGTGGCCGTGCTTAATGAGGGTGGAACGGCCGTGGCGATCCTGCATAGCCTGGGAGTAAACCCTGAGGACCTGCGCAGCCAGGCCGAGGAACGGCTTGCTGCCGCACTAGGACGCATCTCTCGCGATCACGGCTCGGCTAGCCGACGAATCTGACAGACACTACACGAGCATCGGATGCAGAGAGCAGCCTTTCACGGGATCGAGCTACCGTCTTAACGTTCGGCCCGACACACAGCGCTTCACCCTCCTACGCATAGACGGAGACGAGTTCACCCGCTTGATAGATGAGAGGCAGAGCACCATCATTCGCGGCGGGAACGAGCCGAATCGGATCGAGCTCCGCTGCGTCGGCAATCTCGTCGCGATCGTCCTAAACGACACCGCGGTCGAATCGATCCAAGACGACACGTTCTCCCGCGGCGTATTCAGCATTGGGGCATATGCCCCAGGGAGCCGCGTTGACGCTTGGTTTGACGATCTCGTCGTTTGGGCATCGCCCGCGAGCTCGTCCCGCGTCACGAACGTTGCGCCTCGGCTTCCTTCGCCCAGGGTATCGGCCCCGACTCCGTCCCCTGCTTCCGCTCAAGCGCGGACGAGCCAGAGCCGGGTGTGGGCGTGGGGCGACAACGACGAGGGAGAGTTGGGAGGTAGCTCTGAAGCCTACAGTCGGACGCCGGTAGAGGTTATGGGGCTGAGCGAAACGAGGTTCGTCGCGAGCGGCGGATCGCACGGATTGGCTCTCAGCTCGAACGGGAGTGTTTGGGCCTGGGGGCAGAACGCCCGCGGGCAACTTGGCAACGGATCTATCGGCCCCGGTCCGAGCGATGCAGGGCAGGTCAATGGTCTGACGGACGTCACCGCTATAGCCGGCGGCATCCAGCACAGTGTCGCTCTCAAGGCCGACGGCACCGTGTGGAGTTGGGGATCGAGCAGGCACTTCGACCTCGCGGCCAGGAACGCTCGCCCCGAGCCCGAGCAGGTGGCCGGTCTCAGTCAGATCACGTCAATCGCCCCAGGCGGCTCGGGGCTTGCAGGAATACCCTCTAGGGGAAGCTCCTTCAGTCTGGCCGTAAGGTCTGACGGGACCCTCTGGTCTTGGGGTGAATACAACAACGCGACTGGTGGCCCGTTGGTAAACGGACCGTTTGTCAGAAACGGGGTCGCGGTGTTGGTGCCCGGCCTCGTCCACATCACTTCTGCCGCTACGGGCTGGAGCCATGGCCTGGCACTCGAGGGAGATGGCACCGTGTGGGCGTTTGGCTCAAATGGCATGGGGCAGCTTGGGAACGGGTCGCTTACGAACAGTGGCTTTCCAACTCGAGTGGCCGTCCTCACTGGAGTAACCGCAGTAAGCGCGGGCGGACGGCACAGTCTTGCGGTCAAATCGGACGGCACCCTTTGGGCTTGGGGCGAAAATACGCACGGGCAACTCGGGGCCGGAGACATCACCTTTAGCAACATCCCGCTGCAAGTGCCCGGCATGAACGCCATCGTCGCGGTCGCGGCAGGCGGTAGTCACAGCCTAGCGCTGAAGGGCGACGGAACTGTCTGGGCGTGGGGAAGAAACCATCTGGGCCAATTGGGAACCGGCACCGTCGCCGACAGCAGCGTTCCCCTGCAGGTAGCCGGCTTGACTGGCATAACGGGGATCGCGGCGGGCCATCACCACAGCTTTGCGAATCGATAGGTGTTGATACAACCCCAATGCCACGGCGAAACTCGATCCGTGGGTTGCTTGACTAGCCATTTGTCGATGGCCTCCTGCTGTGATCTATACGGAAGGCCGGCCATGAAGAACTGTGGCTACTTGGCGCGGGCAAATCTCATGGCGATTCTGCGAGCGATCTCTGGAAGCTCCTCGGCCCTGTTTAGGGTGTAAACATATTCTCCGATCGGGTCGGATGCCCACTCGGAAAGGATGCTCATCTCCCAATGGCCAAATCCAATGGTGAAGATCTCCGTGCCGGCCCTTCGCGTCTCCTGTGCCACCCGTCGCGCGTCGGCTTCGGCCTCTCGGTTCGTCATCAGGCTGAATGGCGCCACCATCTGCAAGGCTCCGTCCGTGAACAGGATGATGACCCTGCGGCTCCGCGAGGAAGAATTTGCCAGCTCTTCTTGAGCGCCGGCGATGCCGACGCCTTGATTCGTCCCGGAGCCGCCTACCACGCGAACGGCGTCTAGTGACCGCTTGAACTCGTCGGCGTCGCTGGTAAGACCCTGGTTGAGCGTGGACACTCCCCCGAAGGTCACTAGCCCGACCCGGACATCTGCTGTGATGCTTCCATCAAGTACCCCGTCTGTGCCCTCGTCGAGAAGGTCCACCAAGAGCGCCACCGCGTACTTCATGTTGTTCATGTCATCCGTGGTCAGACTGCCCGAGATGTCTAGCGCGAACATGATGTCCGCAGCGCCAGCAATTGGTGTGACGGGGTGAACCTGCGACCCCGTCTGTGCGCTCGTGGTGCGGACGGTGGTGGCAGCACGAGCCTGGGCTTCCTGGCCAGCCAGCAGACCGGGGTTGAATCCAACGGCAATCAGCATGAAAACAACAAGGCTAAGAGAAACCGGGCGCTTCTTCATGTCCGCCTCCTTGACTGCCCAGACACCTTCAGCTCCGCGAGGCACGCGGATACTGCGATGGCGACATGGCGGATGAACAGGCGTGGCACTGCTGGGCCGGAAGCAGCCTGAAAATCAGGGGAGCCCTCGCCCTCCTGTCACAAAAGTCGGCTACGCGCCATGGAGGACTGGCGCATGTACTCAGCGGCCGCCTTGAGCTGGGCCAGATAGCTGAGAAACCACACCCAGATCCTGATCAGGTCCATCATGCCTCCGACGCGCCATGGTACCGCGACGTGACGTTTGATTGCCACAACCCTTGGTCAGAGATCTGCCGCTCTCATGGTGTTGCAGCTCGGACTAACGCTCTAACATGGATAATATTTGGTGACAAAACAATTCATGAACAGCACATACGAGAGCGCACGATTGCATGCGTGAGGAGGCGCTGCGGGTGTCCAAAAAGGAGGCTAGGGCGTAGAAGCGCGCACGCGGGCAACGTTGGCGTTGTGCTCGTCCAAGGTGCGTGCAAAGAGGTGCACCATTTCAGACGATCGATGGTCGTTCCATCGCCCAATCTGCCCTGGGCATTGTTTCCCCAAGCCCAGACCGTTGTTGCCCCAGACGGTCCCGTCGTTCTTCAAGGCCAGACTGTGGCTCTCGCCCGCCGATACGGCCGTGATACTGCTCAAGCCAACGACCTGTACTGGAGTCAGGCGATTCGTCGTCGTGCCATCACCGAGGCGGCCCTGGCCGTTGTTTCCCCCAGGCCCAGGCCGTCCCATCACCTTCACCGCCAGGCTGTGGCTGGCGCCCGCCGAGACCTCCAGCACGCCGGTCAGCCCGCTCACCGTCGTCGGCGCGTGCCGCTGCGCCGTATCTCCGTTTCCCAGCCGTCCGTCGGTCCCCGGACCCCAGCCCCAGGCGGTCCCATCCAGCTTCCGGCGCAGGGTGTGCCCACCAGCCGCGATCCTCACCGCCGGTCGGAACCCGCCGATCGCCACCGCGCTCAGTCGATCCGTCGTCGTCCCGTCGCCCACACGGCCAGAGCCGTTTCCGCCCCAGCCCCACAGGAGCGCGGGGCCGGCCCCACCCACTTGCGCCAACGTCTCGTCGAGCTGCGTCCGGTTCCCTACCTGGTCCAGCGTGTACGTGTGCCGGCTGATCACGCTCGTCCCCAGCTCGTTCAAGACCTGGGTGAGCCGGAGCGCGTTGTCGTAGGCGAACTGGGCAACCGTCGTGTTCGGCAGCGTCCCGGTCTCCACGCTCCCGTCCGGCCGATACGTGTAGCTCGTCACACGGCTCGCCCAGTCCACGAGGCTTCCGAGTCGACTCGCCTGGTCAAAGCTATACGTCACCGCCGTCGCGTCGGGGTAGATCAGCTTGGTCCGGTTCCCATCCAGGTCGTACCGGTAGCCCACGACGTTGCTGCCCGGACTCGTCACGGAGAGGAGCCGGTCCAGCTCGTCATAGCCGTAGCTCGTGCTCCCGGTACCATCCTCCATGTCCAACCGGTTGCCGTTGGCGTCGTATGCATAGTCCACGTCCGGCGTGCCAGGATCGCTGTAGTCGATCCCGACGAGCCGGTTGACCGCGTCGTAGCCGTAGCTCGTCGTCTGGCCGAGTGGGTCCAGCAGACTCGTCCGGTTCGAATTCTGGTCGTACCCATAGCTCGTGACCAGAGTCGGCGTCGTGAGCGGCCAGGCTGGGTGCTGGGTCTCGGCGCGCAAGCGGTTCAGCCCGTCGTACACGTAGTCCGTAACCCGTTCGTTCAACACATCACCCGATGCCCGGGTGACCCGCGACAGGTTTCCGGGGTTGTCGTATTGGTACGCGGTCACGATGAGGCCCGTGGGGTGTGATGATCGGGTCGGTCCAGCTCTCCGGGGTCTGGCGCACCTCGTCGAGGCTGTCTCGCTCGTCGTAGGCGTACGCCGTCACTTGCCCATTCGCGTCGATCACGACCGTGCGGTTTCCCACGTCGTCGTAGCGGAACTCGGTGGTGAGCGGCGTCCCTCCGGCCACCGGCGCCGGCGCGTGGACGAAGCGCACTCGGTCCTCGGCATCGTACTCGTAGCTCCAGGTGTGGTCCGCCGGCACGCCACCAGGCGCATTCCCGTTCGGGTCCACCATGCTGGTCCGCCGACCGACGGCGTCGTATTCGTACGTCGTCTCGTTCCCCAGCGGGTCCGTCACCCTTTCCAGGAGCCCTGCCTCGCTGCCCGCGTCGAAATAGGCGAACGTCGTGGCGTAGGCGTAGTCTGGCATCGGACCCGTGTTGCCCCTGGGCGGGATGACCCGGGTCACCAGGCGCGGGTTCGCCGGGTCCCCGTACTCGAACTTGGTCACCGCCGTCTGGGGCCGAGGTCCGGATCGGTGTACTGCCGCGTCACGGATTCGAGGAATGTCTCGGTTACGGCATCGTAGGCCAGGTCCGTCGCATAGGTCAGGTCGATGACGCCGGTCAGGTCTGTGAAACAATCGACCGCGTCGTCGTTGGCCACGCCCTTTGGGGGGATGACCTGCACCAGGTTGTTCTTCGCATCGTACTGGTACAGCGTCACCAGCGGATTCGCCCCCACGGTCGGTGGCGGCGTGATGCGCCTGGTCACGTTCCCCCGACTGCCTAGCGGGTTCCCCGAGAAGTCCACGTCGTAGCAGAACCGCCAGAGGTTCCCCCGCCCATCGGTGACGGAGTCACGGAACCCATTGCCGTCGTAGGTGTATTGGTTCACCACGCCCTCGGCCGGGTTGGAGGTGGGCTTCATGACGTGCTCGACGACCCAGCCATTCACGTCGTAGGTGTCGATCTGCAACGGGTTCCAGGTCGGCTCGAATGAGGTTGTCGGATACGTCACCGTCGTCGTCTGCGTGTCGTCCGGGTTCATGACGTAGCTCAGCGTCGTTGCCTGGCCTGTAATGAGCCCGCGAGCGTCTTTCTGCGTCTCGACCCGCCCCTCGGCATCGTAGGTCATGGTGACCGCCACGTTGCCGTTGGCGTCGGTGATGCTCGTAAGCCGCTGGCTCGCCCCATCGTAGGCGAAGTTGGTGGTGTTGCCTGCACGGTCCGTCACGGTCTCGAGGCGGCCGTCTCCGTCATATCCATGCAGAACCGCCAGAGGTTGCCGCGCCCGTCGGTGACGGAGTCCCGGAATCCGTTGCCGTCGTAGGTGTACTGGTTCACTACGTCCTCGGCCGAGTCCGATGTTGGCTTCACTGTGTGCTCGGTCATCCTGCCTTGCGCGTCGTAGGTGTCGATCTGGAGCGGGTTCCAGGTCGGCTCGAATGACGTCGTCGGGTACGTCACAGTCGTCGTCTGGGTGTCGTCCGGGTTCATGACGTAGCTGAGGGTGGTCATCTGGCCGGTGATGAGGCCCCGGGCGTCCTGCTGGGTCGCAACCCGCCCCTCGGCGTCGTAGGTCATAGTGAGCGCGACGTGGCCGTTGGCGTCGGTGATGCTGGTGATCCGCTGGCTGTCATCGCCCGGGCACCGCACGCGAGTCGCATAGTTGTGGGTCCAGCCAAGACCCAGGAGGTGACACGTGTATCAAGGCTGTTGTACGCCCGGACGAACGCTGGGGGCTGACCTGCGCGATCCTACACTCGCATCGCAGCGCTCGTCTTGTCCACCGTGTAGACGAACCCTGCACAAGCTCTCACGCAATCCTGTTACGCGGTAGCAGAAAGGCCGACCGGTTCACCGCAGTTTCTTTAGAGAATCAGGCGGACCTCACGCCCAGTTCCAGCCTGACGATCGGTACTCGGCCGTCGTGCTGAAGCGCATCCAATCGGCGAAGCAGGTCGTAATACGCATCAAGCTGCGCGTCCCCGAGATCGACTTGCCAGGCTACCTTGTCGTCCTCAACGATGAGCTCGCTCATCCACGTGAACCCCGTGCCTCCGAACGCGCCGCCGGATCCGAGGTCGTCCCACCCGGTCAATTCCCTTCTCAGGGTCTCCATCAGCTCATCGGTCGGCTCGGCCGTGAGCGTGAGCGCGAACACCACGTCGGGCCAGTCGTTCAGCCCGTTCGTCCCGTGATCGACTACGGGAAAGGAGGGCCCGTACGGGGCCACCTTCTGGCGAGGCAGAGCCTCGGGCTCAGGCATGCTCCACAGCTCCGCCAGCGTGTGTTTGGGCTTGGGTATGTCCGGTGAGTAGCCCAGATCCACGCGGCTGGGGAGGACTGGCGCCAGATACGCCGTGAGCGGCGCCAGATGCTCCGGACGCAGGTCCACGAGGGAAGGCGTGGCCTGCAGAAGGACCGCCTCCGCACCGATGCGCTCTACCTTGAAGCAGGGCGCCTTCGTCAGCACGGCCTCGATCCCGCCGAGCTTCTCAATGTGCTCGGCGGTGAGGAAGTTAGCCCAGAATGTCCCCCGGATGTACCGCGTCACCGCTTCCGGTCTCGACAGCATGGCGTCGTCATAAAAGCCCACGAGGTGGAACTCAATCTCTCGATCCGTCTGCTCAGGAAGGGACCGGAGGCCGATCGAGTGCTCGTAGAGGTTGATGAACCCGTACACCGGGTGCAAATCCGTGAACAGGTCGCTCATCGCGGCCAACAGGATATCCTGCACCTTGGCAAGGTCAAAGGTCTCGACGAGCGCCTGCGATGGGCCACGGTGCTCGAGAATTCGAGCCCCTGGCCAGCTCACCCGGAGCAGGGCACCGGGGGCGCCCTTCTTGCCGCGCCAATAAATCCAGGTGTTCTGAACCTCCCTGAAGGTGAACTCCGCTAGCCGCCCTGCCGCCAGGCGCTTACGGAGTCCAGACCACCTCGCTTCGTCGAAGGGAGCGCCAGAAGTCAGGGTGTGAAGCTCGGGAGCACGGCAATAGGGCAGCATGGCCCGGATGAGCCGATCTATCGCCGCGGCGATCTCTTCGCCACGCTCCCGAGCGTCAGCCCAATGGACAGCGGCTTCCAGGGAGCAGGTGCGTGGCGAGATCCCCTTGCTAAAGTCGGGCACCATGTAGACGCGCGAGAAGTCGCCTGCCATCACCGAACCGTTACCGGTCTCTTGAAGATTATCGCGCCACCGATCCCAACGATGACTGCGAATGCCCGCCACGCAAACTCGACAGCGCCGGAAAGGTCGGGCGTGTTACCCTCCGACGTCCGCTGCCAGACGACCAGCCCCGCCTCCGTGTTCGAGAACATAACGAAGCAGCCCTGGTACAGCTCGGGCGCCTGCCAGGGGTGTGGGATCGTTCCCATGATCGTGCCTGCGGGGCCCCGCTGAGCTGTTCGGCCCTCCTCCGCCCTTATGAGCATGATATATCCATCCAGCTGAGCTTCCCATCCTCCCTGAGCCCCCATCTTCTTGACCTCCCACACGTCCCCACTGAGGGTATCCCAGATGTCTGGCCGCTTCTTGGCCGGCGGGATGGACCGATTGATGCGGACGAGCTCCAGTGCCGTGTCCGGGCCGTATCCACCGTAGGCCTTGATCGCGTACCAGATCCCGATCGCGACACCTACGTCGGTGCCTTCGGATTGTGGGTTGCCCCGCTGCTCCTGGCATCTGTCGGGCCCCAATCCGCTCGGGTCGGACCATCGCAACGGATTGTTCAGCACGTACGTGTAGGGGTTGAGGGTGAGGGGCCGCGCGGGGTCGCCGCTTCTGGGGTCGGCCTGCAAGAATCGACCCAGCCCAGGATCAACAACCCGCGCCCGTAGATAGAGCAGCCCGGTCTCCGCGTCCCGCTGCTCGCCGGTGTACTGGAAGGGCTGCGTGATCGAGCCCTGGGTTATCGTTGATAGGCCGAACTCATCCGTCTGGTAGGTCTCGATGACGTTCCCCGCCGCATCCGTAATGGCGCGCACCGACCCGAGTGCATCGAGATGGTAGGTCTGAATCGTCCCGCTGACCTTGTCCACCGCATAGGCCAATCCAAATCCCCACACGTATTTGCGGGTCCCGTCATCCAGGAGTACTGGGAGCGGCCCCATCGCGTCGTACACGTAGCCCGTCATCGTGGCAGCCACGGTCTTGCTCACTCGCTTGCCGTTGCCGTCGTAGGCGTAGCTGCTCGAGACCCCGCCCACGTCCGCGCTTGTAAGCCGGTTCGCCTGGTCGTAGCCGAACGAGTCGGGGCCTCTCGTCACCGTGTTGCCGTTGGCGTTCACCACATACGGCGTGGCTCCCGCCGTTAGGATCCGGTCCGCCCGATCATACGTGTAGGCGGTTGGCGTCCCGCGGAGCATGCTCAACCTGTTGCCGACGGGGTCATAGCCGTAGGTTGTGATCCCACCACCTGGGAAGGTTGCGCTGATCAGGCGATACAGCCGATCGTAGCCGTAGTCCAGCGTCTGGTCGATCGGGCCGCTGCCACCGCCCGTGGTGCTCGCAAGGCTGTGGGTCGCACCGGCCGCGATGGTGGCAATGCTGCTCACGCCCGCCACCTGCACCGGGGTGAGCCGATCTGTCGTCGTTCCATCACCCAGCCGGCCGCCGGCGTTGTTGCCCCAGGCCCAGGCCGTCCCGTCGCTCTTGAACGCCAGGCTGTGGCTCGCTCCTGCCGCCACCTT
>Ga0209726_10008179_pt1 | contig 11375 bp, 6 predicted proteins | sample Subgrocontami54m_FD_187453 | JGI IMG/M metagenome (GOLD analysis project Ga0209726, IMG submission 187453) | Subsurface groundwater microbial communities from S. Glens Falls, New York, USA - GMW46 contaminated, 5.4 m (SPAdes) (version 3) | ecosystem: Environmental > Aquatic > Deep subsurface >... | reverse complement strand
TGCAGGGAATCTACCGCGCATTCTATGTAACGCCGGGAAGCTACAACCTGAGCTTCCAGAAGCCCGGCTTCAGCACCTTGCAGCGAACCGAAGTGGCATTGCGCTCCAACGATACGCTGACGATTGACGTGCAGCTCCAACTGGGCAATGTAGTGGAGAGAATCCAGGTGACAGGGGCAACGCCGCTGCTCGAGACGGCCACCTCCACCACCGGCACGGTACTGGCCGGGAGCCAGATGAATGCCATACCGATCATGCAGCGCTACACGTGGATGGCCATGTACCTGATGCCGGGGGTGACCAGCGTGAATGGGTTCCATATCGCAGGCGCGCGCGACCGCGGCATCGGTTACCAGTCCGACGGAATACCGGCCACCGAACCCATCCGCAGCGGCGTTGCCACCAACCGGATCATGTCCACGACAAACAACGCCATTGAAGAGGTCAAGATGGTGACTACCGTGCTGCCCGCCGACAGCGGGCACTCGGCAGGCGGGATGCTCAGCATCACCTTCAAGTCCGGCGCCAATGAACTGCACATGGAGGCGGAGGACCGCTACATGAACAATCCCCTGCTGCATAGGGCCTACTTTAATCTTCTGCGTCCGACGGCCCCGTTCAGCTACCACGAACTCTCCGGATTGTTGAGCGGGCCGGTTTATATTCCCAAGCTCTACAACGGCAAGAATAAGACGTTCTTCCTGTTCGGATGGTCGCGGCACCACGAGAAGTACAATCAGCAGGTATTCGCGGATGTGCCGAACGACGCTATGTTGGGTGGCGATTTCAATTTCGGCGGGCAAGGGTTCCCGATTTTCGATCCGGCCTCCACAAGGCAGAGCGCCGTCGGCACATGGATTCGGGACGCTTTTCCGGGCAACGTGATTCCAAGGAACCGGTTCGACCCCGTCGCGGTGAATTTTCTGGGCAATCAACCCTGGAACAAACCCAACGACCTGGGCGGCGCCGGATTCATCGATCGCACCGGACCGCACCAGAACTTCGGCGCCGAATCGAAGTACCGCTCCTACCGCACCCGCTGGGACACCAAAATCGATCACGTTTTCAACGAGAAGAACCGCATGTTCGGACGCTACTCGCACGCCCGCAATCGCGCCTGGGGAAACGCGATCGCGCTCAACTGGGAGCTGCTTGATGGCAATCGCGTCATGACGCCGAGCGACCAGATCAACTCCGTTATCTCGGATACTCACATTTTCGGGCCCACCCTGATTCTTGAAACGCGGTTCGGCATGAACCATCGCAAGGAGTCCCGCACGCCTCTCGGAGTGGGAGAGAACTGGGGGCAGAAACTGGGCATCCCCGGCATCAGCGGCGATACGTTCCCGTCGTTCTACAATTCCGGCGGCGGAGCTTTCTATTCCGCCAGCATGCCGCGCGGATCCTACTATCAAGTGACGGAAAATTTTACCTGGCAGGAAAACCTCACCGTGATTCGCGGCCGTCATGCCATGAAGGCTGGCTACGAGTTTGTCCGGACTCGCGCCAACACCAAGGCGGAATCCCTGCCAGCCGGCGTCTACCGGTTCGGCGGCACGGAAAATCCTTTTACCCCGAATACGGGTAACGATTTCGCGGCCCTCCTGCTCGGTTCGGTCGTGCGCGCCGATTTCAATGTTGCGCTGGCCAACTGGCTGCCGCGATGGCGGAGCCAGGCCCTCTATTTCCAGGATGACTGGAGCTTCTCGCCCAATCTGACCTTCAATCTCGGTCTCCGGTGGTCCTATGAGTCTCCCTTTACCACCAAGTACGGGCAGCACAGCCAATTTGACCCCAGCGCCACCGATCCGCTCACCGGAATGCGAGGCGCAATCACCCACCCGGGCAACGCGCTCGCCAAACGGGATCTTAATAACTTCCAGCCGCGCGTGGGCATGGCCTACAAGCTGAATAACAAGATGGTCCTGCGCGGCGGCTTCGGCCTCACCACCGTCGATCTTTATACCGTCGGGCTCGATCAGAACTTCGAGGAGTACTTCACCGGCGTGACGCGCCAGGCGCCGTCCGGTGATCCGCGCGCCATCTTCAACATCAGCCAGGGGCCCGGAGCGGTCCAGTATCCGATTCTCCCCAACGGCACTTCCCCGTTTGTCGGCGCCAACCTCGGATCGCGGGGCGCCACCCAGTACGATCCCAACATGCGCAGTCCCTACACCATGAACTGGAATGGCACCTATCAGTATCAGTTCGCGAGCACGTGGCTGATGGAGTTGAGCTACCAGGGCTCATCCGGCGTCGGACTGCTCAACGCCTGGAACACCAACGTGATTCCGCTTGATGTCTCCAGCGACCGCGCCACCCTCGATCGGATTTTTGTCAATCAGCAACCGTACCGGCCGAACCCCAACTTTGGAACCGTGAACCTGTGGAGCAACTTTGGCCACTCCAGCTTCCATTCCGGAACCCTCAAGTTCGAGAAGCGTTTCTCCAGGGGGTTGATGCTCACCTCCTTCTATACCTTCGGCAAGGCGATCGATGAATCCGACAATGATGGCGGCGCCTCCGGCGTCACCTATTACAACCGGCGTCTGGAAAAAGCCCGCGCCGGTTTCGATCTTCGCCACCGCCAGGTGACCTACCTCACCTACGACTTGCCCGTGGGCAAGAGCAGGAAGTGGATGAACAGCGGCGGAGTCAAGGACTACCTGCTAGGTGGCTGGAAAATCGGCTGGATCCAAACCTTCCAGAGCGGCACGCCGGTCGATTTCGTGATTGCCGGCAGCCCCAACCGCAACCTGCCAGGCACCGTGCGGCCGAATATCCAGGGAAGTTATGACTCAATCAACGTTCCCGGCTGGCAGATCGGCGACCGCTTCAACAACAGCCTGAAGAACTCCATGTGGAACATCGGCGCGTTCTCGAACCCTGGCGCTTACACCACGGGCGCCATGGGGAGAAATGTCATTGCCGGTCCTGGCATCAACTGGTCGCAAGCCAGCCTTGCCAAGACCATCACGGTCAAGGAGAAGTACAACCTCGACATCCGCTTCGACATCAACAACGTGTTCAAGATGCCGAACTTCAGCAATCCATCCTCCTCGGTCAACATCGTCAACCCCGGCCTGTTCGGAAAACCGACCGGCACGGTGGGCGGCTGGTGCTGCCTCGGAGGCCAGTTCGCCGGCCTGTTTGTTGTCAAGGCGTGGTTCTAAGCTTCCGCGGTGAACTCCAGCGCGCCCGTCATTCCTGCGTCCTCCTGATCCAGGATGTGGCAATGGTAAACGGTCTTGCCGGTGAAGCCGCCGAAGCGGGTGCGGAATCGCCGTCGCTGACGGGCCGGCACAAGTACTACGTCCTTCCAGGCGCGTTCCGGCGTTCCCGTTTCGTCGCGAACCTGAAAAGGATTTGTATGCGCGCGAAAGGGATGATCCATGTCTGCCAGGTTCACGATCTCCCAGTCCTCCACCGTCCCTAACCGGACCTGTGTATCCACCCGGTGATGATCAAACACCTGGCCGTTGATCAGAAAGCTCATCCCTCGCCCGGGAACTCCGGACTCGCTCTCGCTCAGGACAAATCGGAGAACCGGCAGACTCGGCGCCGGAAGCGGTTCAAGCCAGCATCGTTTGTTGAGCCGCACCCCCGCCGTTCTTGCCCATCCCCATGCCTCCGCGATTGTAAGGCAGCTTCCAAGGCCGGAAATCTCCGCCGGGATGCTCGCCTTTCCCCATCACATCCACTAACATCCACTCTTTCAACAGGAGTAAGGAGGAACTGATCGGTGAGGCGCGGCGCCGTTGGCCCGATCCGTGCTCCGCTCGTACACCTCCGCTCCGGCTTTAGCCGCTACCCCGGCCTCCATTACAAAGTCCATCAGCGGCTCCGCCATCGCCCGCAACGGGTCCTCGTCGCTCCATGCCGTGCTGGCCAACTCTTCTCCCTCTACCCTGTCTTTGGCCATGCCATTGTTTGCTCACGTCGTGAAATATTCGATAACTTCCATTGGGGCACAGCAACGGCTGGCCTTTGTCAAGACTCTAATTTACACCCTCGATTTTTCGCGGCGATTTTACCGCGGATTTTACCCCGGCCAAGGAGCACTATTGATAAAACATCCTTGCTATGTTATGTTTGCTCTTCCTATGCCCCTTTATCGTATACACCGCCTCAAGGATGGGCCAAAGCAGAGTTTCCGCTGGGCCGCTCACACCGCCGGCACGGCATCGGTGAAGCCGCGGGATTACGAGGCGGCTGGAGAAGTGGATACGGCCTCGGCCTACGCGGCCTGGGCGGCGCTGAAAGATTCCGGTGACCCGCTGGGTGTGGGAGACCTGCTGGAGGACCCGTCGGGCCAGCTCCGCATCTTCAAATATGTCGGTTTCGAAGAGGCGCGGTGGGTGGTGGCTGAACCGCGTCCGGAGGCGGCTGACCCGGCCGCACCGAACAGCGGCCCGTCGCCAGAGGGCGAGGTGGCTTCGGCATAGCCCGGAAAAACGTGTATGATGGAGTTGCAATGACGCCCCACTGTAACGGGGCCGCGCGGTTGAACAGCTTTGCGTTGGTCTCATACCTTCCTGATCCGCTCGGCTCCTTCCTGGATAGGCTCAGAGGAAGACTGGAGCCAAACTCACTCAAGCCCAGGGCTCATGTGACACTGCTGCCACCGCGGCAACTGTGCGCTCCGGAACGTGTCGAACCGGCCTGGGATCAACTGATTTCGCAGCTTACGCAGGAACCGCCACTGCATATCTCGCTCGGGCCGATCCGGATTTTTCCCGGGACCCATGTGATTTACGTGGCTGTCACCAAGGGCTTTGAAGAGCTGGTGCGGCTGCACGCCCGGCTGAACGCGGCCGATCTGGAATTCTGTGAGCGGTTCCCCTACCATCCGCACATCACGCTGGTACAGAACCTGTCTCAGGCGGAAGCGGAAGAGGTGGCCCAGCAAGCGGCCGAGCAATGGGCAACTTTCAGGGGAGCCCGCGACTTCCACACCGACAAGCTCACCTTTGTTCAGGAAACCCACGATAAGCGCTGGGTGGATCTGAAACAGGTTACGTTGACTCCCGTTCCGGCTTAAGTCCTCCCAACAGCAACTGCTGTTGCGCGGACGTATTGATGGACGGGCCGGCCCTTTGCTTGCAGTGAACCGTTGCGCTGAGCGGTGGATAATGGTTACCTCTCCGAAAACATGCCGGACAAACTGAGCACCCTCTACAGCGATCTTCTCGAAGGCAGTTATGATTGCGTCGATTCGGGATCTGATTCCAGCGAAAGGCTAAGGAAGGATTGCTTCCTCGGCCCGGCAGGTATATTAATGCTGTAGGAGCATCCCAGGCAATGTCTATCAAACTGTTGTATTGTGCGGCGTTGCTGTTGAATGCGATTCGCGCGCAGACAACAGCGGAGGCAACCGTGCTGTGCCCAGCCCGATTAGTCTCTCCGGCATTGTGACGGACATCAACGGCAATCCCCTGCCTAACGCATGGGTAAACCACACCGGCCTTGGGTCAGACGGTGAAAACGAATACTGAAGGCCATTTCGTGATTCACATGCGTGCGCCAGCGATCGTCTTTCGCAAGGACGGTTTCAAAGGCAAGTATTACCGCGTTGAGGGGGACGCGGTTGTGGAGATCAAACTTGAACCCGTTTCCCATTCGTTCGGCTCGGCCCCCCAATGCGCAACTCGCGGAGATTAATGGCAACCGCATTGTCTACAAAAAAACGCTCGCCGGATCAGATGTGGTCACCTGTCCGGTCGAGGGTTTCGGCTCAACCCCATCCGATCACCAGATTCGCATCGAGAACAGCGCGCTCAAGGCCGGCATGAGCATTCACGGGGACCGCCCCTTGCGGAGCATCAACCTTTGGTCCATCCGGAGCAACATCTCTATGGAGCCCTTCATCGGAGTCTCGGTCGCGCCAGGCAGCGAGTTCATTTGGACGAGTACGTAGCGCTACTACTCTCTACCCTGACTCCGTATTACGCGCACGCGATCCGCCCGTGGTATAACCGGGTTGCTCGATAGGCTCCGCTATGGGAAGCTTCATCCCGCCGGCAGTCAATCAGAAAGGGGTCTCATGCGATCTAAACTGCATCTCTATGCCGTTTCCTTACTTCTCTCCACCGTGCCCGCGCTCCGCGCGCAATCCGCCGGTGGCCAGATCGATATTCTCGTCAGCGATCCGAGCGGCGCTAATGTGCCGGACGTGAAGGTTTCCATCACCGGTACGGAAACCGGCACCTTGGCCCGCACCGTCAAAACCGGAGCCACCGGCCTCGCCGCGGTCCCGCTCCTCAACCCCGGCACCTACGACGTCAAAATCGAAAAGGAAGGCTTCAAGACAACCACCCAGCGCGGAGTTGTCCTGCGCGTTACTGAAACCGTCTCCCTCCGCATCACCCTTGAACTCGGCGCAACCACCCAGTCCGTCAATATCGAAGGCCAGACACCGCTCGTCAACACCTCTACCAACGCTCTCGGCCAGGTGATTGACGATCACACCACACAGCAGCTGCCGCTCAACGGCCGCAACTACATGCAGCTTTCCCTTTTGACGCCCGGCGTCGTTCCCTCCGCAAATAAGGACCAGTCCTTCTCTGCGTACGGAAATCGCGGCATGCAGAACCAATACCTGCTGGACGGTGGCAGCAACCAGTCGCAGATCCGCGGCATCGACAATCATCAGCGTGATGCCCTCCGCCCTTCCCTCGAAGCGATCCAGGAGTTTAAGGTCCAGACAGGTAACTTCTCCGCCGAATACGGCAGCTCCGCCGGCGGCGTCGTCAGTGTCGTCACCAAGAGCGGGACCAATGAAATTCACGGTTCTGCCTTCAATTTCCTCCGCAACAGCGCCATCGGCGCGCGCGACTTCTTCGCCCCTCCCGGCCCGGTGCCTCACCTTTCCTATAACCAGTTCGGCGGCGCACTCGGTGGGCCCATCAAAAAGAACAGGGCGTTTTTGTTTGGCGCATATCAGGGAACCGAGATCCGGCAGCAGCAGACCAACATCTCAACAGTGCCCTCGCCGGCCATGAAGAATGGCGCATTCCCAAACGTCATCTATGACCCGTACAGCACAACCGGAACCGCCGCAACAGCAACCCGCACCGCCTATCCCAACAACACTGTCCCGGCCTCCGCCTTCAACTCTAAAGGACGATCGCTCGCCGCCACCTACCCCGATCCCAATCTCACCGGCGGCGGCTCGAACTTCGTCCGCAACGCCACCTACAGCACCAGCCTCAAGAACCTCACCATTCGGCACGACTACACCCTCAGCGAAAAGGACAGCTTCTTTGCCCGCTTCTCCTTGAACCGCGGCACCATTAACGGAGACCCCGCCCTCCCGGAACCGGCGGGCACTGGTGTCAATCAGCATTCCCCTGCCTGGAACACGGGTGTCGGATACACCCACGTCTTCAGCCCCAATACGGTGAATGAATTCCGCTTTGCCTGGACCCGCCCCGGCATCGATAAGGATGCCACCCTGGCCAAAAACGAGATCATTCCCGGCGCACTCGCCCCCGGAGTCGAGAGCAGCACGCCCGCTTTCAACGTCAACGGTTTCACCGGTCTCGGGGCCCAACCCGCCGGCCTCACCAACGTCCCGCTCGCCAAAACCTCGGCCACCTGGGAGCTCTCAGACAACGCCACAAAAATCTTCCGGAATCACATCTTCAAAGTAGGTTTTACCTACCAGTTCCAGAAAATGTACACCTTCACTACTCTCCAGGGGCGCGGCGCTTTTACTTTTGACGGCAGCTTCACTCAGAATCCGCAGGCCCGCCCCGGGACCGGCGCTGGACTCGCTGACCTCCTGCTCGGCCTCGCCCAGACTGTCCGCAGCAGCAGCACCGGCGTGAGCAACCTCCGCTCCACCAATGACTTCTTTTATTTCCAGGACGATTGGAAAGTAACTCCCCGGCTTACTCTCAACCTCGGCCTTCGTTACGAACTCTATTTCCCCATCTACGACGTCGACAACAGATACAGCAATTTCATCACTGACACCGGCTCTCCCGACTTCGGCAAAATGATCTTCGCCGGCCTGGATGGCCGCTCCCGCAGCCTCATGGACGTGGACAGAAACAACTTCGCCCCGCGAATCGGATTCGCCTACCGTATCCCGGGCACCGGCGACCTGACGGTTCGTGGCGGCTACGGCATGTTCTACGGCAACCCCGACGAACAGATCGGAGTCGGCGCAATGATGACTAACAACCCGCCGTTTGTCGGTTACGGCAGCGTCAACGTCGATGGCGACCGCGTACAGCCCTCTACTGCCTTTAACCTCAACGGCAGTCTCCCGTTACCCCAAACGGCCACCCCGCGGGAATACGTGTTTCTCCGCTCCGCCACCTCCACCTTGTTCAGTTGGCCCAGCTACTGGCAGGCGCCAATCGTACACCAGTGGAACCTCAGCCTCCAGAAACAGCTTCCCGGTAATACCGTCTTCGAAGTCACATACGTCGGCAACAGCAGTTATGGGCTTTGGAACTCCGTCCCCGCCAATCAGCCACTTACTCCTGGCGCTGGTGGCATTCCCGCCCGCCGCCGGTTCGCCGCCGTCACCCTGGCTCCGATCACTTCTTACACGCCCTGGGGCCGCAGCTACTATGAAGGACTCTCCTCTCGCCTGGAGAAGCGCATGTCCCACGGCTTGGCGTTCCTATACAGCTTCACCTGGGGCCGCGGGATCGACCTCAGTTCCGGCGCAGGCCTCGACGGCTGCAACTATTGCGGTGCGGCGGAGGGCATCCAAGACCCCTACAACCTTCGCGCCCAGAGGGGCCCCATGACCTCCAACTCCCCGCTCCGCAGCGTCCTCAGTCTCACTTGGGACGCTCCCTTTGGCAAGGGAAAGAAATACCTGCAATCCGGCATAGGCCGCGCGGTCCTCGGAGATTGGCAGGTGAGCGGCATCTGGACAGCACAGGACGGCACACCGTTCACCGTTGTCCTCCCGTTGGACAATCTCAATCTGGGCACCACCAACTGGCCCAACCGGTCCTGCAACGGCCGCCTCGACAACTGGACCCCAAACCGCTATTACGACTCCAGTTGCTTCTCCAACCCTGCCCCCTTTACATTCGGGAACTCCGGCCGCAACCCGCTGTACGGCCCGGGCACGAACAACATAGACTTCGCCCTGCACCGCTTCATCCCCACCCCCATCCGCGAAAGCATGAAACTCGAGTTCCGCGGTGAGTTCTACAACCTGTTCAACCGCACCCAATTCGCAATGCCGAGCCACGTCATCGGCCAACCCCAAACCGCCCAGATCACCGCGACAGCAAACCCGAACCGCCAGCTCCAGTTCGCCTTGAAGCTGCTCTGGTAGACTCGGGCGGTTCCGCCTTGCCAGGATGGGCCACTCACGATGGCCGATCCAGCCGGTCCCTCTTTCAACTGGTGCGGTAACGCATCGAATGGAAGACTAGTCTACCAGATCGCGATACTCCGCTTGAATGTCCTCACGACGGCCGTGGCTCTCGTACATCTGGGCGATGTCACCCAAAAGTCGACTGGTTCTTATCCGTCGGCTCTTCAATCGCCTTGACCAATCACGGTATTGGACGGCAAGCTTCCGCTCTGGAGATCCTCCTGCGAACGGGGACCTTACAGTCAGCCCTTTCTTGTGGTATCTACCAACAAGAATCCCTTCGTCCAGCGCACTACTTTTGGTTTCCTCAATCAGTTCCCGAATGGCAGTATGAGGCCACACGCCGTCTTCGTCCGAGGGAGTGTAGGCCAACACCCGGCCTATCCGGTCGTCTCCGATCTTGGAGTGCCCGCTAGCGGCGCAAGTGGCGCGTGCCTTTGCGAACCAGGTTCGAAGACTCTCCGGATCAAGAGTTCCGTCGTCACCGCACCCTGGCCAATCCATCCAGTCCTCCAACAACCGCCAAGCCATCTCAGCCCGAGTTTGAGTTTCCGGATCACATTCATGAGCCTCGGTGTCTGAAGCGTGACTATTGTTCTCGGGCCGATACACTACCTTGATAACCTGCGCGAAGAACTCAGGGTCCCGTTGGAGAAATCTGTGGAGAGTCTTTGGCCCGCTCTGATGACGCAGCCATGGCATGAATGTCCACTCCAACTTCCCCAATTCTTCGGCCTCCAATCCAGGATCACTTCGGAGCCGGCCGAAAACTTCCTCAATATGCTGGAAGCAAGTAGACTTCCCTACTTCAATGTCAGCGGCTAGTTTATCTCTTGTGGCGTCTAAAATCCGGATCAAGGTCGCGCTAGAAAGCTTTTCTGGATGCCATCCAGCATGGCCGAGGGCATACAGGGGTCGGTCCGCTTGCAATAATTTTTCGACCGCAAATTCAGACTCTTGTTCCGTAACTCCGTGACCAAGAAAGAATGATACTTGCTGCCAGTACAAGTTTTGAACCGATTCGTCAAGCCTGCAAATGAGCTTCCAGGCATCGGGGCTCGGTAAGCCCAGGCAAAACTCGGCTTGTCTCTCGCTCTCCCAGGTTTGGAACAAAGCAGACTCTAAGATGCTCCGCGCCCAAACCACGCCTTGCTTCAATTGCTTCAAAAAGCGTTGCGATACGAATGCTCTGCCGACTTTCCGGACGCAGTCATCATCCCCAGCTAACGAATGTTCAAGTACTAAATTTTCCGATTCCGCATCGGTGACTGTTTCGGCAAGGCCGATACCAATAAGCCGAGGCTCTTTAACGCGCGCAGCCAATGTGAGGATGCCATCGATGCCATGCTTGTCGAGGATCGCACCAATGGCCGTACGTCTCTCGGTCGCCGCTTCAAAGACCATACTGCCCACATCGTCATTTCCCCGCGAGAGCGTGGGCGCCCAGGGAAGATACACAAACTCTTCGTCGAACAGCCATCGGACGCGTTCGACAAGATCTTGGGGCTCCAGTGATTTCCATAACTCCTCCATGACAGATAATTCCGCCTCAGACATTGCCCAGTTGGCTTCAGCGTGCCTTCGGTGAAGGGCCAGCGATCCGCGTACTTCGTCGCAGAGCAGAGACCTTTGCTCAATGTTAGTGCAGCTTGCGGCGAATTGCTTAAGGTTTTCGAACAATTGTTTCCGCTGCGCTGGCGACCATGTATTGACCCTTGGAAGGAGTTGAACTAGACGTTCAAGGTTCGAACTGCTGTCCAATAGCGCCCGCGATACCAAGAATTCGTAGGTTTGATAGATATCCAAATGGGTGCTTTCAGACCTCTGCGGTCGTTCCCGCCATCTTGGCTCAGCCGTTGGGCTTGTAGTCGCGTGGCCCGTGGGCAGAAGTTGCAGAAGCAATTCCCACCCGGTCTCGCCCACATCCTTCAACAAATTATCCAAAGTCTCAAGACGTTTCTTCATGGGCACCGATGTATTTGGATGCCAGGCACAGAAGATGTCGTAAAGACTCCTACTCGGACGG
>Ga0209726_10008175_pt1 | contig 11377 bp, 9 predicted proteins | sample Subgrocontami54m_FD_187453 | JGI IMG/M metagenome (GOLD analysis project Ga0209726, IMG submission 187453) | Subsurface groundwater microbial communities from S. Glens Falls, New York, USA - GMW46 contaminated, 5.4 m (SPAdes) (version 3) | ecosystem: Environmental > Aquatic > Deep subsurface >... | reverse complement strand
GAAGGCGCTGAATTCGGCTGGACGATGGATCACACGAGCCTCTTTTCCTGTGAATGCGAAGTGGGCCGTCGGCGCGCACCCACGTGGGGGCACTACTCGAACGCTGGCTGGCTCAGTGCGGTAAGGATCCACTATACTCGATCTATCCGAACCCATCCCTGCGTACGCGAGCAGCGCGGTGAATCGTAGGCCTGCCTTCAGGTCGGGCGTCGCCTAGCTGGCCAGCGCTTCGGCAACCTTCTGTGCCAGCGCGTCGCCCCTGAACGGCTTCTGCAGGAAGAGGGCCTTCACCGTCAGCACGCCATGACGCAACACCGCATCGTCGGTATAGCCGGACATGAAGAGCACGCGGCAGTCCGGATGGACCGCCCGCACGGCCTCGGCCACTGCTCGACCGCTCATCTCGGGCATCACCACGTCCGTGAGAAGAAGATCGATATGCACATCCGTCCGCTTCGCGATCGCCAGCGCGTCGTGCGGATGAGCGGTCGCGTGCACCAGGTAGCCCCGATTCTCGAGCACTTTCGTCACCAAACGGCGTACGGCGTCTTCATCCTCGAGCAGGAGCACGCTGGCGGTATTCCGCGGGACCTCGGGTACGCCTTCTAGCGTCGGGCTCACCCGGAGTTCGTCAACGGCGGGCAGGTACACCTTGAAGGTCGTACCGTGATCGACCTGGCTATGCACGAACACGTAACCGCCGCTTTGCTGGACGATCCCGTGGACCATCGAGAGGCCAAGGCCGGTGCCGCGACCCTGAGGCTTCGTCGTAAAGAACGGCTCGAAGATCCGTGCCTCCGTCTCGGGGCTCATGCCGTGGCCGGTGTCCGACACCGCGAGCATGACGTACGGGCCAGGGCGCAAAGCCGCATGGCCTTCGCCAGATGTCCCGTCGGCCACGACATCGGCTGTTTCCACGGTGATCTGTCCCCCGCCAGCGCCAATCGCATCGCGGCCGTTCAGCACGAGATTCATGAGCACCTGGTGCAGCTCGACTGGATCGGCTTTGACGCGCCCTTTGGCTTTGACGACGGTGGTGACGTCGATCCTCTCATCCACAAGACGTCGCAGCATCGGCGCCACCTCCTGCACGGCCGCGCTGGGCGACAAGACGCAGGGTTCAGACGTCTGCTTGCGGCTGAACGCGAGCAGCCGCCGCGTCAGTGCCGCCGCTCGCTCGGCCGCCAGACTGATCTCCTGCACGTCGTCGCGATGCGGGTCGTAGAGCGGCAAGCGGTCGGATAGCAGCTCCGCGTAGCCCTGGATTGCGGTGAGCAGGTTGTTGAAGTCGTGCGCGATACCTCCAGCGAGCTGGCCAACGACGTCTATCTTCTGGGCCTGACGCAGCTGCGCCTCGAGCGAACGCCGCTCGGTGATGTCCTCGACCACGGCGAGCCAGGCGCTCCGCCCGTCAATGTGAGCGGCCTGGTAGTGCACGCGCACATCGACGATTCCGCCATCTCTCCTCCGATGGCGCTCGGTGTTGCTGTATTCGCGCCGCCCCGCCCACGGCCGCGTCTCGAGACTCGCGAAGTCTGCAGGAGAGGAGAGATCCTTCAGGGTGAAGTGAGCGAACTCCTCACGGCTGTATCCGTAGCTGCGCACGGCCGCATCGTTGACGCTCAGGAACGCGAGAGATTCGTCGTCAAAGAGCCACATCGGTAGCGGATGCTGTTCGAAGAGCAGCCGGTGCTGCTGCGCCACGTCGAGCGTCGCCCGCCGCTGGAGCGAGCCGGCCCCGGAGATCACCCCGAACTCTCGATAGTTCACACAGGGGGTATCGGCAGAGGGACGCGGCACCCGGCAGGCGCGCCGCCCCTGACCGGGCAGCACCGCGCAACCGCGCGAAATTTCACGAAACGTGCGAGCCGGGGTCAGACGAGGGTCAGACCCCGTCTGACCCTCGCGGCGGCTGATAATGAGTCCGAAGATGGAGCCCCTCCCTTCTGTTTTTGGCATTCTGGTGGCGGCGCACTGATGGATGACCTTTTTCTCGTGACGTGCCCGTACTGCGGCGAGCAGATCGAGATATACGTCGAGCTCGACATGCGTGGCAGCTTCGTTCAGGACTGCGAGGTGTGCTGCAACCCGTGGCGCGTTCACATCTCGAGCGACGGCGAGGAACGCTTCGTCGAAATCGCTCGGGCCGATGGATCCGAATAGCGCAGCCCGATGCTCTCTCTGGTTTACGTGCCGCATCCGCGGCGACGATAGATCTCTACGCCTTGGATGGAGTCGATGAGGTCGTAATGACGGTCCACCATTCGGTGCAGCCAGGGATAGTTGCGCATTGGAAAGTAGTGCCAGTTCTTGATCGCGCCGGGCGCCATGTCGACGAGATACACGGGCTTGTTGTGCTTCAAGTCGGCTATCAGCCATTTCCACAACCGTCCGGTCCCGCGTGGATGGCGGCCCACGCGCCGACGCGTGGCCGACGGACTGCCGGAGACATGCGGGACGAGCGGATGCTCCGGAAAGAAGAAGCGCGTCGCCGGCGGAAGCCTCGACATGTAGTAGAGAGACGGCGCAGACCCCCAGACAAACAGCGTTCCAGTGGCGTAGCACCGATCGATCGACAGTCGCTCCGCGATCCGTCGTAGCACCCGGTGTTCCGGTCGTCCTTTCACGCCCTCAGGGCCAAGATACTGCGCCGCGTTCACGGCCGTGAACGCAGCCCATAGCGCCACGGAGTAGACAACCACACTCCGGCGCATGGCCTGAGACCCGATGGCGATGTCCGAGAGCCACGGCGCCGCACCGATGGCCAGTGGCACGTAGAGTTGAACGAAATAGTGCGGAAAGAACCGAAAGCCGAGGAACGCGGCGGCGGCGGACCCGACCATCAGGCCCGCGACCATCCGCGTCTGATACGGAATGCCGACGATGGAAATCGACCGTTTGGAGGCGAGCCAGAGCGGGAACGTCGCGGCAAGAAATGGAAGCACGCGCACGGCCATGCGCCAGGCGGCCTCTCCAAGCGGCGTGGTATTCATCACGTAACTGACGTTGTGCGTCACGTTCCAGTACATGAACTCCTTCAGCCCGCCCCCGGCCGAGAAGACGGCCGCTGCGGCAACAAGCGGAACCGCCACACCCACGCAGAGCGCGAGGACATGTCGGAGACTTCGCCAGACCCCCATCGGCCAGCTCACGATGAGAACGGCCAGCGCAACGCCGGGCAGCCAGAGGATAGCCTGATACTTCACCAGCGTCGCGACGCCGATGAGCAGACCCGCCGCACACACCCAGCCGGCGCGTACGGCGTGAGCCCCGTCGCGAAGACACACGAGGGCCCACGCGAGAGGCAACAGCATCACCACCTCACAGTTGGTGGCCAGCATGTCGTCGCCGAAGTAGGCCGCGCTGTACAACAAGTAGATCAGCCCTGCGACAATCCCGCGCTTGTCGTGTCGGTAGTACGCGGACAGGGCAAACGCGGTCAAAGGGACCGTCGCCAGCATGGTCACCAGACGCACGCTGAGCATGCCGCGCCCGAGGAGCACCTGTGTCAGCGCGTAGTAGGCGTAGATGAGCGGTGGCTTGTTATCCGCAAACGCGATGTAGGGCCACCGCCCTTTCAGTAACTGCCACGCCCCGACAATGTAAGATGTCTCGTCAACGTTGAGGATGTCGATACGGAGGCTCACCGCGCGCGTGATCGCGCTGATCACGACGAACAGCCCAAAGATGGCCGCTGCGCGCGCAACGCGCGGCGTCAGGAGACGCAGCTCCTGGGGAGTCTGGCAGACCGCTGGCACGGCGTCCAGAGTCTATGCGCAATGGCCGGGCTTGGGAATATGCCGACGGACATACATCTTCCGTGTGTCTCGCGGTCGGGCAGGCAGACGCGCGTCATCGACGCAGATCTTCGCCTTCAGTTCGTATGTATCGGGGTTGACTGGAAGGCTCGGTGCAACTCAATCGTGACTTCGAGGCTGAACCCGGCGGCCGCGGAATGCGTGGCCGTGGCGGTTGATGGCGCTAGATGAAGAGCGCGTCCTCGTCGTCCCTGCCGGAACGGCCACGGCCAGCGCGGGCGCTGCGGACCACCGAGAGCACCGCCCAGAACGCACTCATGGCGGAGGACAGCACGCCCCCCTGGCGCAGCGGTCCCGAGAGGATGCCCTGGACGACACCGATCGTCTGATCGACGGCCTGGGCCAGGTCGCCGAACAAGCGATCCACGCGCTCGACTTGCAGTGTCGCGAGCGACGCGGCTCGCGCCGCGTCGCGAGCGATGTCATTCAGATGTCCAAACGCCGGCGTAATCTCGCGATCGATCTTCTCAACCAGATGCTCGACTCGCCGGGCGAGACGCCCGGCAGCCACCAGCAGCGCGATGAGGATCATCGACGTTGTGAGCGTGGCAAAGGCGATGACACCCAGGAAGACTTCTCCCCAGTGGCTCACGCGTTCTCCCGGCGCGCCTGCTGATAGGCTTCGCGCCCCCGCTCGATGGCGTTCGCCAGGGTCTCTCTTCCCTGGACAACGGCCTGACGTCCGCGATCGGCCGCCTCGGTCGCCCGCTCGCGGCCTTCGCGCGCTTTCTGTTCCAGAAACTCTCGCGTCTCCTTTCCCGTCGCCGGCGCATACATCAGCGCAACCGCCGCGCCGCTGACCGCCCCAAGAATGAATGCGAGCAGGACGCTGCCAGCGCCAGCCCCTTCGTCTTTGCCCATGTGGCCCCCTATTCCCTAATCCCTAACCCACGAACCCTACCAATTGATGAGTCCGACGTTGATCTTCAAATACTTCCGCGGATCCTTCTTGACGGCGGCGAAGAACTCCTTCAACTCGGCAACGAGCGAGCCTACTTCGTTCACGGTCTTGTTCATGTTCTCATATAACTGTTTGTCTTTCAGCAACTGTCCGGCCGTGCCGTCGCCGTTGTTCAGCCGTGTGACGAGTTCGTCGAGCCGTTGGGTCATGGAGTTGAGGCGCTCGAACAGGGCCGGATCGTTGAGGAGCTTCCCGGCCGTGCCTTCGCCCCGGTTCAACTTCGCGACCAGCGTATCCAGGTTGGCGGTGGCTGTCGTCAGCGACCGCGAGAAGCTGTCGTCCTTGAGCAGCTTCCCAAGGCTGCCTTCTCCCGCGCTCAGCCGCCGGGTCACGTCCTCGACATTCCTGAGGGAGGCCTCGAGTGCTTCTGCGGTCTTGGGATCGTTCATCAGCTTGCCAATCGAACCACGGCCCTGCTTGATGCCGGTCGTCAGATCGTTGGCTGACCTCACGAACTGATTCAATTCGACGTACAGCTGCTCATCGCTTGCCAGCTTGCCGATGGTGCCCTTGCCGGCCCGCATTTCCCTCAGCAGCGCCGTCAATTCCTCGATGCCCTGCCCCGCCGAGTTCGTGACGTCCGACAACAGCAAGGTCGGGGGTCCGGTCGGCACGAACCCCCACTCCGGAATGGGCGTCCCGGCGCTCGATGCCGAGATATCCACGGAGCTCTCGCCGAGCAGCGAGATCGAGCCGAGCACGGCGCGTGATTCTGTTGTGATCTGCTGCCGGTATTTCGTGTTCACTTCGACTGTCACCTCCACCTGCTGAGCGGCGAGGTCCACGCGTTGCACCGACCCGACCTCGACGCCGGCGAGCCGCACGGGCGACCCGGCCTTCAGTCCGGCGATGTTTCCGAACCGGGTTTTGAGCGAGTATCGCTGCCAGAAGAAGCCTCGACCGCCGGTCAGCATCACGATCGTGGTCGCCGTGATCACCACAGCGATGATTGACAACACACCGACCTTGAGTTCCGACCAGGCCAGTGAGCGAGTACGGGGCATATCTGGATCCTCTGATACACCCGAGCTGAAGCTCGGGCCTACAACATACGACTACGGAAGCTCGGGCCTACGACATACGACGGCTGATCGCTTTCAGCTCTCGGCTTCAGCTCAAGAACGTCTTGAGATACCCGTCCTTCGAGTGACGCAGCGCATCGGCGGGTCCCTCGAAGCACACCAATCCATCCTTCAGCATGATGAACTCGGCCTCGGCCACCTTCTCCGGCGAGGCCGGTGTAATCCGGACGGAACCGTCGGCCGCGCGCGCGGCCATGTGCGTGGCGACGTAGAAGGCATCGCGCAACTGGTGCGTCACGACAATCGAGCTGACGCCCTCGATGTCCCTCAGTTTGATGATCTCGTCGTCCACGGTCGTCGCGGTAATGGGATCCAGCCCGGTCGTCGCTTCGTCATAGAGCAGAATCTGCGGCTTGAAGGCCATGGCCCGCGCGATGGCCACACGGCGGCGCTGGCCCCCAGAGAGCTCGGACGGCATCTTGTCGATGTGCTCCTTGAGACCGATAAACCCCAGCACCTCCTCCACGCGATGATGCACCTGTTCGAGCGGCATGTCCGTCTCTTCATAGAGCTTATATCCGACGTTCTCCCGAACCGTCAGCGAGTCGAAGAGCGCGCCTTCCTGAAAGATCATGCCAAGATCGGCCCGCACGGGCATCATCTCACGCTCGGTGAGCTTGTCGATGCATCGACCGTTGATCCATACGCTGCCGGCATCGGCGCGAAGCAGGCCCGTGATGATCTTGAGGATCGTGGACTTCCCGGATCCGCTGGCCCCCAAGATGATGACCACTTGCCCCTTCGCCAGCGTGAAGCTGATATCGCGCAACACCACCTTGTCGTCGAAGGCCAGCGACACGTGATCGAACCGCACGACTGCCGCGTCTTTGCCATGTCGCGTTCGCTCCATCACGCCACGCCCGCGCTCCATCTCACGACGCGCACCCTCCATCACGTCCCGCTCCGCCGCGCTCTCGACCATCGGCCCCCTCAGTACCCTGTCTTTGCTGATTCAGTAACGGCAGATCACAACGATCACCGCCCGGCGCCGCGCGCCGGCAACTAGCGCGCTATGCCGAGGCCTCGCCGTAGCCAAGCGAAGGCGGGCAGAGCGCGCTGAGATCGCAGAGAAATCATCAGCCAAGATCCTCTGCATGCTCTGCGACCTCTGCGGTGTACGTCGTGACCGGTAGTACTGATTCATCGAAAACGCTCCACTAGTACAGCAACGCCCTGAGCACCTGGGTCACGAAAAAGTCCATCGCGATGACCCCCACCGACCCCCAGACAACCGACACCGTCGTGGCCCTGCCCACCCCAGCCGTGCCGCCCTTCGTGCGCAGGCCGACATGGCAGGCGACCGTCACGATGACGAATCCGAGTACGAACGGCTTGATGAGACCTGTCCAGACATCCTGCATGTACAAGACCTTCAACACCGACGACCAGTAGACGCCGGTCGCCACCTGCAGCTGCAGGTTGGCTACAATCCAACCGCCGATGATGCCGACGAAGTCGGCGATCACGGTCAGCACCGGCGCCATCAGGATACCGGCCATCACGCGCGGCACGACGAGCTTACGAACTGGATCCGTGCCGAGCGCCCGAAGCGCGTTGATCTGGTCGGTCACGATCATCGATCCCAGTTCTGCGGCGATGCCGGATCCGATCCGTCCCGTCAGCATCAATCCCGTGAGTACTGGTCCGAGCTCCGTGATCATCGAGGCGCTCACGATCTGCCCCACGAAGGGACGCGCCCCGAACTTGTCCAGCGTGACCCCGGTTTGCAGCGCCAGCACGGCGCCCGTGAAGAAACCGGTCAGCACCACGACGGTCAGTGACTGGACGCCGATGGCGTCGAATTGCTCCACCATGTCGTACCGGTAGAACGGGGGCGTGAACATCGCGCGGAACGTCGCCACGGTGAGCAACACGTACTCTTGCACCTCGAGCGCGAAGTTCTTGAGGTGTTCCTGGATGAAGGACAGCATGCGCGGATCAGGCCCTTCTCGCTGGCCAGTGAAGGGCCAGGTCGGGATTGCGCAGACGCTTGATGTCGTCGCGGAGCGAGGCCGCTTTCTCGAAGTCCAGATTGGCGGCCGCCGCCCGCATCTGTTCCTGGAGTCTGGCCAGATGCGCGTCGAGCTCGCCCTGCGAGTGGAACTGCTCGATGTCGTCCTGCGCGGAAGATGGCCCTCCCGGCACAGAGTAGTCGCGCTCGTACACACTCGACATCACATCGTCGATTTGTTTGACGATCGACTGCGGCGTAATGCCGTGCTCTTCGTTATAGGCGCCCTGGATTGCCCGCCGGCGATCGGTCTCCCCCATGGCCATGCGCATCGAGTCCGTTACTTTATCAGCGTACATGATGACCTGCCCGTTGACATTGCGGGCGGCGCGCCCAGAGGTCTGGATCAGCGAGCCTGCGGAGCGGAGGAATCCCTCCTTGTCCGCGTCCAGAATGGCGACGAGCGACACTTCCGGGAGGTCCAGTCCCTCGCGAAGCAGGTTGATCCCGACGAGGACGTCGAACTCGCCGCGGCGCAGATCCCGGAGAATCTGCACGCGCTCGAGCGTCTCGATATCTGAGTGGAGATACCGCACCTTCACGCCGAGTTCCTGATAGTACTGCGTGAGGTCTTCAGCCATCTTCTTGGTGAGGGTCGTGACCAGCACGCGCTCCCTGCGGGCCGCGCGCGCGCGGATTTCGTGAAGGAGGTCGTCCACCTGCCCCTTGACGGGGCGGACGGCAATCGGCGGATCGATGAGACCCGTAGGACGAATGATCTGCTCGACGACCACGCCCTGCGATTTCGAGAGTTCGTAGGGCCCTGGGGTCGCCGAGACGAAGACGACCTGGCCCACGCGCGATTCCCACTCGGCGAAGTTGAGCGGCCGGTTGTCGAGTGCCGATGGCAGGCGGAAGCCGTAGGCCACGAGCACTTCCTTGCGCGACCGATCGCCGTGGTACATCCCCCGAATCTGGGGAACCGTCTGGTGGCTTTCGTCCACGATGCACAGCGCGTCTGACGGCAGGTAGTCGAGGAGCGTCGGCGGCGGCTCGCCGGGTGCGCGTCCTGTCAGGTGTCGCGCGTAGTTTTCGATGCCGTGGCAGTAGCCGATTTCCCGCATCATCTCGAGGTCGAACATCGTCCGCTGATGGAGCCGCTGTGCTTCGAGGAGCTTGCCCTCCCCCTCCAGCTTCGCCCGATACCAGACGAGCTCTTCCTTGATCGTTTCGACCGCCTGCTTCGTGCGTTCGCGCGGCGCGACGAAGTGTGACTTGGGATAGACGGCGGTCTTGTCGTGGCGCCGGAGCGTTTTGCCAGTCAACGGGTCGAACGAGATCAGCCCGTCCACCTCGTCGCCAAAGAACTCTATGCGCAGCCCCTGCTCCTCGTACGATGGATAGACGTCCACGATGTCTCCGCGCACGCGGAACGTCCCGCGCGCAAAGTCGTGGTCGTTGCGCTCGTATTGGATCTCCACGAGCTTGCGGAGCACCTCGTCCCGGCTGATGCGCTGGCCGCACTCGAGGGGCAACAGCATGCCGTAGTACGCCTCGGGCGAACCGAGGCCGTAGATGCAGGATACGCTCGCCACGATAATGACGTCGCGCCGCTCGAAGAGCGACCGGGTGGCCGACAGCCGCATCCGGTCAATCTCGTCGTTGATGGTCGCTTCCTTCTCGATGTACGAATCGGTCGAGGGCACGTAGGCCTCAGGCTGGTAGTAGTCGTAGTAGCTGACGAAGTACTCGACGGCGTTCTCGGGAAAGAACCGGCTGAATTCCTGGTACAGCTGAGCCGCGAGGGTCTTGTTGTGCACCATCACGAGCGTGGGACGGTTCACGCGTGCAATCGTGTGGGCCATCGTGAAGGTCTTCCCGGAGCCAGTGACTCCGAGCAGGACCTGGTGTTTGTCGCCCCGATCGAGACCTTCAGTCAGCTCTCCAATGGCTCGGGCCTGGTCGCCTGCCAACTCGAAATCGGAGACGAGGGTGAAGCGGTCGTACACGGAAGGCATGGGAACTGAACATCGTACCACTCCCCATCCACCGGAGACGTATAATTCGTAGGGATGCGCTGCTTAGCCGTCTGCCAGGATGAACTCGTCATCCGGATGCTCGACGAGATTCTCCTGCCGGGATTCGACGTCGAGTTCATCGTTGAGAACCGGCCGCTGGCCAGGCGCCTTCACGACGCCGGTGTTCACGTCATCACGAACGATCCGCGCCGAACCGACACGTTCGTCAAGGCCGACCTCGGTCCCAGCACCTGCGTCATCATCGAAGACAACGGTCGAAGAAGTCCGAAGAAGATCCTCGAGGCGGTCCGCGACGCCGGAGGCACGCTCGTATACGTGCTCGGCATCGGCACGCACTCCACGGCAAAGCGCGCCGAAGAATTCCGCGCCGAGTTTCCGGACGTGTCGTACCTCGCCATGTCCGAGCTCTTTGGTGGACCGCTGCTGACAGAGTTCAGCCGCTCCCTCACCCGCGCGCGGGTCCAGCAGTATCAACGGTTTTTCGCCGATGCGGATCGGGTGCTGATCATGCTGCACAACGATCCCGACCCCGACGCGATGGCGAGCGGACTCGCCCTGCGCAACGTCCTGCGGCGTACGAAGACCACCGCCATCATCGGCGCCATGCAGGGCGTCACGCGGCCCGAGAACCTGCGGATGGTCAACCTGCTCGACATTCACGTCGAGCCCATCACGCCTCCGTTGCTCAGGGAGTTCGACCGTATCGCCATGGTGGATGTGCAGCCGCACTATTTCGGCGATCTCATCGACCGTGTCGATCTGGTCATCGATCACCACCCGGAGCAGCCGGGCTACACAGCGCTCTTCAAGGACATCCGGGCCGACTATGGTTCCACGTCGACGATTCTCACCGAACACCTGCGCGCTGTGGACGTGAATATCTCGGAGCGCACGGCGACGGCCCTGTTGTACGCCATCAAGTCCGACACGCTGTTCTTCAACCGGCAGACCAACCGTGTGGACATCGAAGCGTTTTCGTACCTCTATCCACTGGCCGACGCGGCCCTCATCACGAAGATGGAGGGCGCAGAAATCACGTCCGATCGCCTCGAGTACGTGATGCAGGCGCATCGCACCGGCACGCTCGTCGATCAGGTGTTCTGCAGCTATCTGGGAGCGCTGCCTCGGGAAGATTTCATTCCGTACGTGGCGGACTTCTTTCTGCAGCTCGAAGGGGTCAAGTGGACGCTCATTGCGGGCGTCGTCGGCGAGTCGTTGATCCTCTCGGTCCGCAACCTCGGGTACACGAAGAACGCGGGGGAGTTTGTCCGGCGATACTTTGCCGAAATCGGCAGCGCCGGCGGCCACCGCGCCATGGCCAAGGCGGTCGTGCCGATGCCAGCCTTCCATCGGAAGTTTGGAGACCTCGACGGTCCGGCCATCACGGCGCAGCTCCATGACCTGGTCGCACAGTTCCTGCACGAAGCACCAGTCACCGAGAAGAGACTGGACAAAGTGAGGGGATAGGGACTGGGGGTTAGGTGGAGGCCGCGTCGGCTCCAGCGGACCTTGCAGGCTCGCTTCCG
>Ga0209726_10008152_pt1 | contig 11412 bp, 6 predicted proteins | sample Subgrocontami54m_FD_187453 | JGI IMG/M metagenome (GOLD analysis project Ga0209726, IMG submission 187453) | Subsurface groundwater microbial communities from S. Glens Falls, New York, USA - GMW46 contaminated, 5.4 m (SPAdes) (version 3) | ecosystem: Environmental > Aquatic > Deep subsurface >... | reverse complement strand
TTTCCTGATCGGATTTTTTTTCATTTTCGGGAAGCGGCGCAAGCATGGGGCTGGAACGCCGGTCCGCCGGTGTGGCCTGCATCACTTCCTCCGGCGTCGTTAAACCCTTGAGAACCTTTCGCCAGCCATCCTGGCGCAAGGTCTGCATCCCGCTTTCTACTGCCTTCATTTTGATTTCTTCAGCCGGTGCGGAGGTCAGAATGAGCTTATACATGGTTTCGTTCAGGACGAGCACTTCATGCAAGGCCAGCCGGCCCGAATACCCGGTTTGGCTGCAAGCATCACAACCCTTCCCGTGATAAAGGGTGACTGGTTGTTCCGGAGGCAGACCCAAGTCTGCCCGGATAATTCTTTTGACTTCCTCCAGCACGGAAGGATCTTCCGCCCGGCAGTTCGGGCAAATCATGCGCACAAGCCGCTGCGCCATAAATGCCAGAACGCTGGAAGCAATGAGATACGGCTCCACGCCGATATCCAAAAGACGCGTGACCCCGCTGGCCGCATCGTTGGTGTGCAGCGTGGACAAAATCAAATGGCCTGTCAGCGCCACACGAATGGCGATATCGGCCGTTTCAAAATCGCGCACCTCACCCACCATCATCACGTCGGGATCATGCCGCAAAACGCTGCGCAAACCGCGAGCAAAGGTCAATCCGATTTCAGGGATCACATGCATTTGGATCATATCTGCCATCTCGTATTCGATGGGGTCCTCCAGCGTGATAATTTTACGGTCCGTCGTATTCAGCTCTTTCAAAGCAGCATACAATGTCGTACTCTTACCGCTACCGGTCGGCCCGGTCACAAAGATGATGCCGTGCGGTTCCTGGATCAGTTTCCGGAAAGCCTTCAAATTCTCCGGTTCAAAACCCAGTTCGGCCAGTCCCAAAAGCATTTTGGTCGGCAAAATACGGATCACAAGGCTTTCACCGTGCGGTGTCGGCAGTGAGGAAATTCTCAGGTTAAGGACTTGATCCTGGGTTTTGACGCGGGCTTTGCCGTCCTGCGGCAAGCGTCTTTCCACAATGTTTAAATTGGCCATGATTTTGATACGGGACAAAATCGGCAGTAAAAATTGATTCATTTCCGGCGGGACGCGTGTCTCTTGCAGGCGCCCGTCAATCCGGTAACGCACGCGTACTTTGCCGCGGTACGGCTCAATATGAATATCGCTCGCGCGTTTCTTGTAGGCCTCCAGAATGATTTGATTGACCAACTGGACCACCGAGGCTTCTTCGGCCAGTTTTTCAATGTTCTCCTCTTTCTCCCCCGTCGCCGTCGGCGAAACCGCGCGATACCCTCCGGACGCCGGAGATTTTGCCAAAATTTTATCCACAGTTTCCGCACCTAAACCATAATGTTCCTTGAGCATCTGCTCGACATCCTGATATGGCGCAAACGCCGTTTCAATTTCATAGCCGAGCCCAAACCGGATTTCATCCAGCGTGTGTACATCAAGCGGATGCGAGATCGCGATCGTGAGCCGGCCGTTCTCAAGCGCCACCGGAAATAATTTATAATACCAAACAAATTTTACCGGAACTTTTTCCAGTAATTTTCGATCGACCGTGATGGCTTTCAGATTGATACTGCGGCTGTTCGCATCCTTAGCGTAAAGCTCGAGCAGGCGGCTTTCGGGCAAGACTCCGGAGCGGGTAATCATTTCATGCAGCGAGAGGTTGACCGTTTGCGCCTCGCGCTGCAAGCTATCCAGCTGTTCTTTGGGCAAAAGGCCAGCGTGCAGCAAAATGCGCAAGCAGGCCTTATCCGAGCGATTGATCATTAGGCTTTTTTGGTTGGTGTGCGGCCGATCAGATAAAAATCCGCCGACGGCAGTTTATCGTAATACCCGTTTAAAATACGATCCACGTCATCCAGAGCGCCTTTGACCGGCACGTATTCACCCTTTTTACCGGTGAACGGCTCGGCCACTGAAAAAGGCTGCGTCATGAAATTCAAGATCTTCTCGGCTCTTTTAAAATCCCTTTGATCTTCTTTCGGCAATTCCTCAATACCCACGACTTGCACGATGCGCCGCAGCGACGCGTGCTTAGCCATGACCGCCAGCATCTTTTGGCTCAGGTCATAATGCTTCTGCCCCACAATACGCGGGTTCAGGTTGGAACACATACTTTTGAGGGCATCAATCGCGGGGAAGAAACCTCTTTGCGCAATTTCGCGGGTCAAGCTCATGGCGGCATCCAGACAACTGAAAATGGCGACGACGGACGGATCCGTCATATCGTCGGCCGGCACATAAACCGCTTGAAAAGACGTGATGGAACCGCCGCCCGGCACCGATCGGATTCTTTCTTCCGCCGCATTCACTTCGGAGGCCAGCGTCGGCTGGTAACCGGCTTCCCCAGGCACGCGGCCCAGCAAAGTTGAGATTTCAGACCCCCCCTGGACAAAGCGGAAGACATTATCCATAAATAATAAGACGTCCTTATTCCCTTCCGCCAAGTCTTCCGCTAGAGAAATGCCGGTATTCACGCATTCGTAGCGCGCGCCCGGCGGTTCATTCATTTGCCCGAAGACGAGTTTCACTTTATCCAAAAGATTGGCATCTTTTAATTCATGATACAAGTCATTCCCTTCACGAATGCGTTCCCCGATACCGACAAACACGCAAGCGCCGGAATGCTTCTTCACAATGTTATTGATCAGTTCCAAAATGACGACACTTTTGCCACAACCGGCGCCCCCCAGAATCCCGGTCTTGCTGCCTTTAACCAGCGGGAACAAGAGGTCCACATACTTCATGCCCGTTTCTAATATTTCAAGGACGTCCGCATACTTATCCTTAATATTGAAGACCTCGTCTTTGGGCGGCTGTCGGATCGCGCGGAACTCCCCCTCGGTGATGTCAGGGCCGTTGTCCACCGGCTGGCCGAAAACGTTGATAATGCGTCCAAAAAGCTTTTCACCGACCCGGATGGTGACAGGCTCCCCCGTATTCGTGATGCGCGAATTCAATTGCAGATTTAAGGTGCTGCTCAAAGCAATACAACGTACATCCTGGCCGCCCAGATGCTCGGCGACCTGCATTACGACCAGCTGCTTATCAATGGTCTCGCCGCGCAGGACGATATAAACGGCAGGCATCTTCAAAATGTCATCCATACGGACGTCGACAACCGGGCCGCGCACCGCAATCACGGTACCGTCCCCCTTTAATTTTACGCCGCTGCTTTCCATGCTTTTACCGCCTTGTCATCCGTGAGGCTGAGAAAACTTCCTGCATCGCTTTATTCATTTCGTCTTTGCTGGCCTTGCGGAAAGTCGAGCTCAGCGACTTTTTTTCAGAGCCCAGACTTTCCACCGCTTGTTCCAACTGCTGCGCCTGCGTCGCGGCTTCCGAAAGCTTCGTATCCGTTAAAATTTCAAATAACCGGGCAGTGACCCAAAGATCCGCCAAAACTTTCATGATGCCGTCAATGCTGGACTCCTGAATAAAGTCCCTTTTGCGCATCAATTTCGCCCGCTCTTGCGGCGTAATTTTTTCTTCCTCATCGCCGCTGAGCAATTCGGCTGCCGGGAGCAGTTTCACCACGCGCGGCTTTAAAACGTTAAAACTTTTAGGCCAGATGTAAATGACGCGGCAGCCGCCGGATTCGTTGCCCATGACACGTTCCACTAAAAAGTCCCGGATCATAAGCGCCGCTTCATAACGTCCTGTGGAATCCGGATTTTGGAAAACACGGTTCACTTTCAAACCCAGCTGGCGGCTTTTCTCGGCCCCTCGTTCGCCGACGACCGTCACCGTCGCTTCCGGGAATTTTTCCGATTCCCGCAGGGCTGCGCTGCAAACGCGGGAGTTTAACTGGGACATGAAACCGGCCTCGGAGGTGATTAGCAAAATATCGCGGATCGGAAGATCATTGCGTACGAGCGGGCAGGTCGTTTCGACATACTGCAGCATGTCAAAGAAATATAAAAAGAGTTCCAAAAATTTCGAAAAGTCCGTTTTTTGCTGGGCAAATGCGAAAAATTTATTGGACGACACGTCTTTCAGAATGTTCATGATCTCAAGGAGGGCTTCGACATCGTCCATATCCCCTTTAATACGTCCTGATTTACTCATAAGCCTTAAGCCTCAAGTTCGATTTTGCGCTTTTCCCGTTGAACCGCGTCATGGATATGACTGGCAAAACTCCCATCCAGAACCAGCGTGTCAAATACCAGCGAAATACCCCCGATCAATTCCTTTTCCTCTTCTTCCTTACATTCCATCGCCCTGCCCAGTTTCTTTTTTACCAGCGCCAGGATTTTGCTTTTCGCGGCTTCCGGAATCGCCATGGGTGATTTAAGCGTAAAGACATTCAACTCCGTCGGGACGCTGGAAAAATCCAACTCCGCTTCCTTCCCGACAAAATCATTAATCAACTGGAGATGCAAGGTTTCCAGAAGGTTTTGATTAAAGGCCGCATTGAGCAATCTGGCCACGTAATCCAAATTCTTCATCTGCACGTCTCTTTCGATTTCACGCCGGATTTTTTCGCAGGCGGCCCGGGCTTTTTTGACCATTTCATCCGCTTCGGCCTTGGCCTCTTTGACAATGGTTTCTTCTTTTTTGCGTGTCTCATCTAGGGCTTCTTGTTTCAGCTTCTCCGCGACTTGAACGCCCTCATCCTTCTTTTCCTTATATTCCTTTTCCGCCTGCTCGATCTTTTGTTGCAATTCCTTTTGTTTCCCCAGCAGCTCTTGATAGGTATGATCCAGCCTGTTCACCGCGCTTTGCGTGTCGCTATAAAGAATCTTCTTTAAAAAATAGATCACGCCGGCGAAAACGATAATTTGCAGCACGATAAATTGAATTAAAAGCATGAGTTTCCCCCGGTCAGCTGGTTTGACTAAAAAGTTGAAAGACAATCATAAGTGCAATAATCGATGTCGCCTCTGCAAAGACGAGCATGAGAATAACCCCCATATAGATCTTGGGCGCCGCCGAAGGGTTGCGCCCGAGCGCCTTAATGGTCGCAAACCCAATGACCGCAATAACAATGGCCGGCCCCAAAACCGCAAAAAGCATGATCCCGACAATAAGTACTAACTGTGACATGGCTTAGGCTACCTCTTCGGTTTCTTCGGCTTCCGACGTACGCGTCAGAATATCCTGAACAAGCTCTTCGATAACCTTCTGAATGCGCCGCTTCGCATCATCGTCCAAAGCGCGCTTCGCCCGGATGGTTTTATAAAGTGTCGGGTCTTTTTCATTGACCCACTTCTCCAGTATCGTCACAAACTCTTTGGCCTGGCTTTCTTCTTCGAAACCTTTCAGCAGCCCGATATCCTTGGCGTAAAACTGAACAATTTGCGTGACAATATCCACCGGCGCGTTGGGCGGTTGGGTTAAAAGCGTCTGCAAAACTTTTCCGGAACGTAATTTTTCACGCACTTCTTCCGATTGTCCGCCCGACTGCAGCTTGCTTGTACGCAAGAGTTCCTTATATTGAATAAATTCCAAACGTAAGGACTTGGACACATCCTTCATCGCCTTCCATTGCACTTTGCTGCCGACGCGGGAAACGGACAAACCAACATCGACGGCAGGCCGGAAACCTTCATTGAAAAGCGGCATACTCACAAAGATTTGCCCATCCGTCATGGAAACCAGATTCGTGGGCACAAATGCTGTGAAATCGCCTTCCAACAGTTCGACGACCGGCATAAAGGTCATCGAGCCGCGCCCGTGCTTTTCGTCCATCTGGGCCGCGCGTTCAATCATGCGCGAATGCAAATAAAAAATATCCCCGGGATAGGAGTCGCGTCCGGGCGGCACTTGCATCAAAAGCGATAATTCACGGTACGCCCAGGCATGTTTTGTAAAATCATCGAAAGCCAAAAAGACGTGCTTGCCGCGATGCAGCCAATATTCCCCCACCGCACAAGCTGCGTAGGGGGCCAAATATTGCTGGCCCGGCGAGCTCGCGGCCGGCGCTTGCAGGATCAGCGAATAGTCAAAGGTGTTGTTCTCTTTAAAAAGATCCACAACTTTGGTCAGCTGCGACCGGTTCTTGGCGATACCGCAATAGATACAAATATTGCCCTTGCCCCGCTGATTCAAAATAATGTCGGTCAGGAGCGTGGTTTTTCCCGTCATTTTGTCACCCAAAACCAACATGCGCTGCCCCAGCCCCACCGGCAGCAGCGCGTCGATCAGTTTGACGCCGGTTTCCAGCGTGCGGCTCAAACCTTCGCGCTCCATAATGGCCGGTGCATTGTTGAAATAAGGGATGTAATCATTGGTCTTAATCGGCCCTTGCCCGTCCATGGCCTCGCCCAGCGGGTTGATAATGCGGCCGATCATACAATCGCCGACCGGCATATTAAAAGGCTCCAAAGTTGCCGTGACGCGCGAGCCGGGACGGATCGGCTCTTTCTCTTTCACGATCAAAACTTGAGCCTCCACAAGATTGCAACCCATGATGATGCCTTCGGTGCCGAATCCGAACTTGATCAGTTGTCCCAAGAAGCAATTCTTGAGGCCGATCACGGACGCAATACAGCCCGCGACACCTTTGACATACCCATATTCCTTATATTGATACTCTGCCATAACAATGCCCTCGGCTATTTAGGCGGCGGATTTTGCTTGGTCGTATTTTTGTTCAATTTCACCAGCCATGTGACATAGAAGCTGATGGCCATAATGGCTAAGAAAATAATAATCGCAAAAATGATCCACCACGTGGTAGAAACCTCGGGATCGATGCCCATAGAAAGCACTTTGGTGACATCATCGATTTTTTGAATCTGGGCAACACCGCGCAGGATTTTCTGGATGATGTTTTCTTCCGATTTGAGGGGCAGCTCCAAAAGCAGGTCTTTGAGTTCCTGCAGTTTTTGTTTCGCCAATTTGAACTTCTGGCTATTCAAAACAAAATTCCGGATCCGGTCATTGACAGTCGATGCTTCGTTCAAACTTGCCTGTGACTCCTCAATTTCCAAAACATTACTATTAATGTAATCGGCCCCTTCCTGCGCGAAAGCCACATAAGCGCTCTTTTGAAAAACCTCCAAAACCTTTTGCGTTTGTTCGCGCAGCCGGATCAATTCATCTTGCGGGATATACCAAATGTCGCGCAACACAATCGTGTACTTTTTGACCTCTTTGGCGCCGAAATCGTCCTGTTTTTCAACCACAAAACATTCTTTGATGTCATCGAACAAGAGCACGAAATCTTGTTTGTCGATGACATCATTGGATTTAATGTCGCTCGGCAATTCCGTCCGGATGGTCATTTTCCTGGGTTGTTCCGAGGGGTTTTCGGCGGTGACAAGAAAGCTGACCGTCCGTTCTTCCTGCCCTTCGGTGGCTTCCAGTTTATGTAAGGAGTCCATCGAAAGAATACCGCTTTGAATTTCGGGAAGTTGCTGCATATGCGCTCGGTACAATTCAATGCGGCGGCGGATGCTAAGATTGGGAGCGCTCTTCTCAGCTTCGATTTGATCCAGCCTGGTGAGCGCCTTTTCGTGCAACAATTTGGCCGTTTCGTAGAACTTGGTGCCTTCCAAAGCCTTCAAATTCTGGGTCACCTGCTCTCGAACCTGGGCCATGGTCTCATCGGGGATCACCCATACATTCTTGACTTTGACATAGATCGTCCGAGCTTCTTTCGGCTCGAGGATGACCTTTTTGGTCAGGACATAGGCATTTTTGTCCTTGTCATAGGACATTTCCATTTCGGCTTTGTCCAGGATATGTTCGGGTTGGATTTCAGCCGGTAACGTATGCGATATTTCGGTCGCTAATTGCTTTTTTTCGGACGGATTGACGACGAGGAGCTTGATATTGACGGCATCATCCGCCGCCCGTATGGGGCCGGACAGTGCCGAAAGAAGAAAAAAAGCCAATACGCTTGTCTTGAATCTTTTGCGGATAGGATTTATTGCCAATAGCCTATGCATGCTCTGTTTCCCATTTTGTCTATGACCCAGTTAATTATCGGCTTTGGACTATTTTTTCATAACTTATTTCAGACATTAGGCTTGAGCAGATTCCAGCCAGGATTTGACGACGGCTTGTCCGCCGCCACCTTCCTCTTCATTAAGCTCACCGGCCGCCGTTTCTTCGGTAGCTTCTTTAATCGCAACCACATACATCATAATTTCCTCGAGTTTTTCTTGGAGCGCCTGCATATCCCCAGCCTTGTCTTTCGTCAGATGTTCAATGCCTTCGCCGATAAACCCAAACGCTTCGGCGCTATCATTGGCCAAATCGACCAGGATATTCACCAATTCCTCGGCCTTTTGCCCTTGTTCTTCGGATTCGCTTTGGATACTAACCGCTAAATCCTGGACCTTGTTCAAAACTTCGCCAACTGAGGTTACTTTTGAGAACAGCGATTCGCCGCCGTCCACACCCAGGGCTTCGTCCAAAGCCTCGACCGTCTCCAAAATTGAAAAGACGGAAGATTCCATGTCTTTTGACGTGCTAAGGGTGGATCGTGCCATCCCGCCCAAGGTGGACATCTCATCCCAGTTAATACCGCCGCTCATCTTGGCGACAGCCGACCAATTGATGCCCGCTTTGGTCTGCCCGGCCAAATCCTTATAAGTAATCGAAGAACTCGTCATGGCTGAAAGATCCTTCCAGTTAACACCGGCCTTGGTCAGCACATTCATATCCGTCCAGTTCACACCGGCTTTCGTCAGGACCGAGACATCCGTCCAATTGATGCCGGTTCGCGCCAACGCATCCAGATCATCCCAATTGATACCGGCTTTTGTCAAAGTTTCCAGGTTATCCCAATTCACACCCGCGTTCGCCAGCACCGTCAAATCGGTCCAATTCACATTGGCTTTGGCCAGTTCATCAATACCATCCCAGTTCACGCCCGCTTTACTTAACACATTGATATCCGTCCAGTTCACGCCCGCACGGCTCAGGGCATTTACATCCGACCAATTAATGCCTGCTCGTGCAAAAGCATCCAAATCATCCCAATTCACTCCGGCTCTACTCAATGACTCCACGTCATCCCAATTGACGCCCGCACGCGAAAGCATATCCATATCATCCCAATTAATACCGGCCTTTGACCAACTTTCCAGATCGTCCCAATTGATGCCGGCTCTCGAAAAGTTTTCAAGATCATCCCAGTTAATACCGGTCTTACTCAGAACATTGATATCCGTCCAATTCACTCCAGCGCGTGACAGCGATTCCAAATCATCCCAATTCACGCCGGTACGGCTTAGCGCATCCACATCATCCCAATTGACGCCCGCACGGCTCAAAGACTCAAGATCGTCCCAGTTCACACCGGCACGGCTCAAAGAATCAAGGTCATCCCAATTAATACCGGTCCTTGACAAGGCGTCCAAATCATCCCAATTGATGCCCGTCTTGCTCAATACCTGAATATCCGTCCAGTTCACATTGGTCCGGCTGAGCGCGTTTACGTCAGTCCAGTTCACGCCAGCACGTGACATGGCGTTGATATCCGACCAATTAACGCCCGTCTTGGACAGCGATTCGAGATCCTCCCAATTTAAACCGGAACGCGACAGTGATTCCAGGTCATCCCAATTCACACCGGCGCGGCTCATGGATTCCATATCATCCCAGTTGACGCCCGTTTTGCTCAACGCCTGGATATCCGTCCAATTCACACCGGCTTTGCTCAGCACATTAATATCCGTCCAGTTCACGCCCGCACGGCTCAGGGCATTTACATCCGACCAATTGACACCCGTACGCGCCAGAGAATCCAAATCATCCCAATTGACACCGGCGCGACTCATCGATTCCACGTCATCCCAATTAATACCAGTACGCGCCAAGGCATCCAAATCATCCCAATTCACACCGACCTTGCTCAGAACCTGAATATCCGTCCAATTCACACCGGCTTTACTCAAGACATTCATATCCGACCAATTCACACCGGCACGGCTCAGCACATTCACGTCCGACCAATTCACGCCTGTCCGCGACAACGATTCCACATCATCCCAATTCACGCCCGCGCGGCTTAAAGATTCCACATCATCCCAATTAATACCGGTACGCGCCATGGAATCTAAATCATCCCAATTAATCCCCGTCTTGCTGAGCACCTGAATGTCCGTCCAATTCACACTGGCTTTACTCAACGTATTGATATCCGACCAGTTCACACCCGCACGGCTTAAGACGTTCACGTCACTCCAATTAATACCGGTACGTGATAACGCGTCTAAATCATCCCAGTTCACGCCCGCGCGGCTCAAGGATTCCACATCATCCCAGTTAATACCGGTACGCGCTAACGCATCCACATCATCCCAGTTCACACCGGCTTTGCTCATAACCTGAAGATCTGTCCAATTAATGCCGGTCTGACTCAGGACTTGCATATCCGTCCAATTGATCCCAGCTTTGCTGAGGGTATTGATATCCGACCAGTTCACACCGGCACGGGTCAGCACATTGACGTCGACCCAATTCACTCCGGTGCGCGACAAAGCTTCCATATCATCCCAATTCACACCGGTGCGGCTTAAAGATTCGACATCATCCCAGTTTACTCCGGCGCGCGCCAAAGCATCCAGATCGTCCCAATTAATGCCCGTCTTGCTCAAAACCTGAATATCCGACCAATTGACGCCAGCCTTACTCAACACATTAATGTCCGTCCAGTTCACGCCGGCGCGGCTTAAGGCATTCACATCCGCCCAGTTCACGCCAGTTCTGGCCATCGCATCGAGATCATCCCAATTTACGCCTGCGCGGCTCAAAGATTCCACATCATCCCAGTTAATACCAGTACGCGCCAAGACATCCAAATCATCCCAATTAATCCCGGTCTTGCTTAACACCTGGATATCCGTCCAATTCACACCGGCTTTGCTCAACACATTAATATCCGTCCAGTTTACACCCGCACGGCTCAACACATTCACATCGGACCAGTTGACACCGGTTCGTGACAAGGATTCCACATCATCCCAATTCACGCCTGCGCGGCTTAAAGATTCCACGTCATCCCAATTAATCCCCGTCCGTGCCAGGGCGTCCAGATCGTCCCAATTAATTCCCGTCTTGCTCAGAACCTGTATATCCGTCCAATTGACGCCGGCTTTGCTCAGGGCATTCATATCCGCCCAGTTCACACCGGCACGCGCCAGTGCATCCAAATCATCCCAATTCACACCCGCACGGCTTAAGGATTCCAAATCATCCCAATTAATCCCCGTCCGTGCCAGGGCATCCAGATCGTCCCAATTAATTCCCGTCTTGCTCAGAACCTGTATATCCGTCCAATTGACACCGGCTTTGCTCAGGGTATTCATATCCGCCCAGTTCACACCGGCACGACTCAACACATTCACGTCAGACCAGTTGACGCCGGTGCGCGACAAGGATTCCACATCATCCCAATTCACGCCCGCACGACTCAAGGATTCCACGTCATCCCAGTTCAC
>Ga0209726_10008148_pt1 | contig 11415 bp, 9 predicted proteins | sample Subgrocontami54m_FD_187453 | JGI IMG/M metagenome (GOLD analysis project Ga0209726, IMG submission 187453) | Subsurface groundwater microbial communities from S. Glens Falls, New York, USA - GMW46 contaminated, 5.4 m (SPAdes) (version 3) | ecosystem: Environmental > Aquatic > Deep subsurface >... | reverse complement strand
GGGACAAATCACGCGCCGCTATTTCCGGATCCATTCTCCCGTCGAGGCTTGGATGGAATCTCCGGGGCGCGCCTTTTCATGCTGCACTTCGGCAAAAATAGTTTCAACCACGCCGGCGCCGGAAGCGCCCAGATTATTTTGTTCGGCAATGGTTTGATAGATGGTTTGCCGATCGCGATTTTCAGCATCCGCAATGCTTTGTGCATCCGGAGTTGCTTGCAGCACGGCCACATAGCCGCGATTGCTTTCGCCGAGAGCGCCTTGTGCTTTCAAAGCTTGAAGCTGCTCATAACGGCCTTGCCGGTTGGCAATCGACTGATTCACTTCCGGCGTCATAGCTTTCAACTCGTACTGCGCCGCTAAGCTTGTGCCCGCCTCCCCTGCTAAGGTAAGAAATAAAAATGCAGAGAAACACCACACTCGTGTTGCGTTCATTTTGCGCCTCCTTGGGCAACCATGTCTTCAATGTTGGTCGCGGCTTGTTTAAGACCGCGGATATCGACCACCACATTCGCGTTGATGGTGATGGGCCGGTTGGGATCGCCGACGGCCTTGACCGTGCATCCCGAAATGGTAATGAGCAAGAAACAAAATGCCGTGGTCTGCCAGAAAGTCTTCATGATGTTTGCACCTTGATGAGGCCCATCACTTCGGCCAGTTGAGAAAACGCGTCTGCCTCTTCCACGCGGACTTTGACATTCAAATTCAGGTTGAGATTATAGTCCGGAACTTGGATCTGCAAAAGAACATTCACAGTCTCGGGTCCGGTCAGCTCCACGGTCAAATTCGCCTGGCGATAATTCACGGTTTTCGTGGCCCGGATAGCCTCCAGCACGGCTTTTTCCGTGGCCGGCAAATAAGGCAGCAGGATGTCAAAAAAGCGCGCTTGCACCTTGCCGCCGGGCGGCACTACGTTCAATTTTAACCGGAAGACTTCCTGCCCTTTGCGGCTGCCTTTCAAGTAAAGATCGCCCGTCATGATCCCGCTGGCGCCTTTTAAATGCTCGGGATCCAAAACAGCCATATCATCCAAACCTACCCCCAGGAAATCGGCTTCCAGGGTAAACGTCGCATCCTCATCGTTCGAGAAAATAGCCTGGCCTTGTAAACCGGGATGCTGGGAGCCTTGCCGCCGCAGTTGAAAAGTGGCGTGCGCAGGTATGCCGCGCAAGAAATGCGTGAGCGGATTCTGGAGCCGGACCGATTCCAAGATAAAAGGAAATTTCGCATCGGGCGTGTGCCAATCGCCTTGGATCGTGGCGATATTAAGTTTCAAATCGCGGGTTAGCTCCACGCCTTTAAAATCGAGCGTGCCATGAAAGAGACTGGATTGGGAGCGGTTGAGCGACTCTTCGAGTCCCCATTCCAGCAAGGGATTGCGGACTTGCCATAAAGCGACGCCAAGCAGAAGCAAAAGCAGAATCGTGAAAAGAAGACGTTTCATCGGCACTCTTCCGGACGCTATGGGCCGGACAACGCTTGAAACCGGTTAGTCGTGACGCCGGGCTGCGGATTTGCGTTCGTTTTCCGTCAACCAGCGCTTGCGCAAACGAATGTTTTTGGGCGTCACTTCGACCAACTCATCGTCTTCAATAAACTCCAGCGCAAATTCCAGCGTGATCGGACGCGGCGGTGTCAGCTGAATGGCTTCATCCGAACCGGAGGCGCGCATATTGGTGAGCTTTTTCTCGCGGATGGCATTGACGGTCAGGTCATGCCCTTTATTATTCACGCCCACGATCATGCCTTCATAGAGCTCATCCTGAGGGTGCGCGAAAATTTCACCACGCTCCTGCAGCCCCCACAAGGCATAAGCCACGGCTTTACCGCTGGCATGCGCAATCAGCACGCCGCTCTGCCGGTAAGGCATTTCACCCTTAAATTTTTGATATTCATGAAAGTTCTGATACATCATGCCGGTACCGCGAGTCATCACCATCAATTCGCTGCGAAAACCGATCAAAGCCCGCGAGGCGATTAAGAACTCAAGCCGGATCGTACCAATCGCACTCGGCATCATATTTTTAAGTTCCGCTTTGCGGCCGCCCAGCGCCTGGATCACGCCGCCTTCATAGCCCGGCTCCACTTCGATCACCACTTCCTCGACCGGCTCATATTTCTCGCCGTCAATTTCCTTGAAAATCACTTCGGGTTTTGAAACCTCGACTTCGTAGCCCTCGCGGCGCATGGTTTCAATAAGAATGGAAAGATGCAATTCGCCGCGGCCCGAAACCTTGAAACGTTCGCCGTTCTCGGCCTCTTCGATTTTAATGCCCACATTCATCATGGCTTCATGCTCGAGCCGTTCGCGAATATGGCGGCTGGTCAGAAATTTGCCGCCGTCTTTGCCTGCCAAGGGACTGGTATTGTGCGAAAAAAACATGGAGATCGTCGGCTCATCGACTTTGATCATGGGCAAGGCGACAGGATTCTCAGACGCCGCCAAGGTTTCGCCCACGCGGACATTTTCAACGCCCGCCAGTGAAATGATATCGCCGGCTTCCGCTTCCTGCGCTTCAATCCGTTTGAGACCGTGGTAAGCCAAAATCTTCGTCACCTTGTTGCGCTCAACCGTGCCGTCATTCTTCACCAACGCAATCGTATCCCCCACCTTCACGCGACCGCAAAAAACGCGCCCCACCGCAATGCGGCCCACATACGAATCATAATCCAGCATGGTCACCAGCATTTGAAACGGCAAATCCGGATCCGCAATCGGCGGCAACACGCGGTGCAGAATCGTATCCATCAAAGGTTTCATATCATTATTTTCTTCATCCATGTTCAGCGTCGCACGGCCCTCTTTGGCCGAGGCGTAGACAATCGGAAAATCGAGCTGTTCTTCGGTCGCATTCAATTCGCAGAATAAATCGAACGTCATGTCGGTCACTTCATGCGGCCGCGCACCCGGGCGGTCGATTTTATTCACCACCAGAATGGGTTTCAGATGCAATTCTAGCGACTTCCGCAGCACAAATTTGGTCTGGGGCATAGGGCCGTCAAAGGCATCCACTAAAAGCAACACCCCGTCGACCATGCGCAAGATGCGTTCGACTTCAGAGCCAAAATCCGCGTGGCCGGGCGTATCTACAATGTTGATGCGAATGTCTTTATAAAGGAAGGAAGCATTTTTGGAGAAAATCGTGATGCCGCGCTCGCGCTCCAGCGGGTTGGAATCCATGATGGTGGACTCCCCGTCTTTGAATGTATAGGCGCCGCTCTGATTTAACAGGGTATCGACGAGCGTGGTCTTGCCGTGGTCGACGTGCGCGACAATGGCAATATTACGGATCTCTTTACGACGTTTTTGGTTTGGCATAAGGGACGCATTCTAGCAGAAAGGCGATCGAATGCAACTTCGCCCGCCTTGGGCTGCTTTTAGTTTTGATGTTTTAGTTTACCAGCGGCGCCGCGGACGGAAGGAACGGATGGTCCGACGGTTGAGCCCGCCAAAGCTCGGTTTTTGCGCAGGGCGTCTGAATTCACCGGCCGGAATATCGGGATGCTGCACCAGTGCCAAAGTCTGTTTGGTCAAGCGTTCGATTTTAGCCACGTCATCGGATTGGTCGGGTGTGGCAAACGTCACAGCACGGCCTTCCCGGCCCGCGCGCCCGGTACGGCCGATACGGTGCACATAATTTTCAATGTCATCGGGCAAATCATAATTGACCACAAGTTCGATGCCGGTCACGTCAATGCCCCGGGCCGCGATATCCGTGGCCACCAGCAAACGATATTGGCCGGATTTGAATCCCTCCATCGCTTTCTTGCGTTGATCCATAGACCGGTCCGAATGAATTTCAGCGGCATTCACGCCTTTTTCGCCCAAAGCGCGGCGAATCCTTTTGGCGCGTATCTTGGTGCGCGCAAAAAGCAAAATGGATCCGCGATATTGCTCGAGCAGGCGCAGCAGCAATTTTTCTTTAAATTCTTCTTTGACGATAAAAAGTTCCTGAACCACGCGTTCCACAGTCGTGCCGGAAGGCGCTATTTCCACATGGATGGGGAGCTTCATATGACGGCTGGCCAGTCTCAGGATATCCGACGGCATCGTCGCTGAAAAAAGCATGGTCTGGCGAACCTTGGGCACATGCCGCAGGATCTGCTCCACCTGAGGGGCGAACCCCATATCGAGCATCCGGTCCGCTTCATCCAGCACCAGGATCTGGACATCTTTTAATTGAGTCGTTCCCTGGCGCAAATGATCATTGAGCCGGCCAGGCGTGGCAATAATCACGCGGGGATGCTTCTGCAAAGCGCGCGCTTGCGGCCCAATCGGAGCGCCGCCGATCAAAACGACACTGCTCATGTTGAACGCTTGCAAAACTTTCTGCAGCACCGCATGAACTTGCAAAGCCAGTTCGCGCGTCGGCACGAGCACAACGGCCCGGCCCGGTGCGACATTCAGGCGCTGTGTGAGGGGAATGCCAAAGGCCAGCGTCTTACCGGTACCGGTCTGGGCTATGCCCACAATATCCTTGCCTTCCATCGCCATCGGGATGGATTGCATCTGGACGGGGGTCGGCACGACAATTTTCATGCGCCCTAAAATTTCGAGCATTTTGGGCGCGAGACCCATGTGGAAAAAACTTGCTTCCTGCGGTGGTTGCACGGGTTGCATCTAAATGAGATCCTTTCGATGAGTTCAAAAAAAAGACTTGCCCCCCTAACCAGGGGTGCTCTTGCAACAGTTTACCACGGCGGGAGACTTCTCCAAACAACTGTCCTGAATTATTTAAGGGGGTGAATTTGGCAGAAACCGGAGGAAAAACGGGCTATCCCGCCCACGGAGGATACCTCCAACCGCCAGAAGGACCATCCCAAGCCACACAAAAGAATTCAAACCGGCCCAAACATGTAAAAAAGACATCACGCGGGAGCGAAAAAAGAAATGAACCCGGTTCAATCCTGTGCGGATGAGAACCGCTTTGTAAGTCAGATTGGCCTGGTAAACCGGCACGGCTTGACCGTTAATTGCCGCATGCCAGGAAGGATGCCAAACATCGCTATAAACGAGCCAAGCCATCGGATGATCCTTTAAATTCACTTCCAGCTCCAGATGATTGGCATCGTAGCGCAAAATTTTGGATGTCACCTCGAGACGGCGGTTTTGATCAAGCGGTTCGGTTCCAATCCATCGAACGAGCGCATTGGCCGGATCCGGTTCGGCCGCAATCGCCAAGGCATCCCCCCGGTAAGCCGGATTGCCGATCAAGGCGGCCATGCGTCCGGCCTCCGGGATCGCGTAGGCTTCGGTAAAAATTTGGATCTTATCCGCGGTTAAGCCGGCAATGCGTTGACAGCCCGGCAACGGTACCGGCCGCATGTAACTGCCGTAGGACATGGCATGCAAAGATTCCTTGGAATCCAGGGCCTGGCCCCAGCAGGCCCGCGTGAACTGGTCAAAAGGCTGCATCCAAGAATCTGTCCGAAAAGATGTGCCGAGTTGATCGCGAAAACAAAAAACATTGTAATACCAAAATTCCGCACCGTACCCGCTCAAAGAGTGTCCCATGAGACGATGCATGCGAAACGAACGTTCATTGTCATTGACCGCAGCCTGATATTCCGCCATGCGCGTTTTGATCGTTTGGGCAAACTCCGGAAATAAAAGAAAAGCGCGCGGATTATCTTTCCAAAAGAAAAGCTCCCGGCGGACCGCATACGGGACCTGCTGAAAACGGCTTAAGTCGGCCTGCTCTTCCGTCAGCGTGCGAGTCCGCACCTGTAGCTCCGAAAGCCCGTAACCATACACATCGGCAGCATGCAAAGCCAAAAGTCCGCCAGCCAAAACCCAGCCGTAATTTTTAAGCTTCGGCATTAAAAAAAGCAAAAGCATACCGCCCATCAGACCGGCCAAAAGTGCGGCCTCCCGCAGCCGCACAGCCACGCGTGCGGCATCATTTAAAAGTTCATAACTGGCCAGCTGGCCAAACAGCCACGTGATGCGCTCCGGGGACCCGGCAATCATCCAAAGGCTGACCGCGACCGCAATGAGAAAAAATCCGGCTAGCCAACAACCGGCCGTTAAAGACCGGATCGGGACTTCGCCCGCCGCGGCACGTACGCGCCAGAGCCAAAGCGCTTCAAATCCGATGCCTGCTGCAAAACAGAGAAAAATTTTGCCGAAATAAACGACATGCGCAATATGCCGGTAATACTTCATCATCGGCCAGCCATAGTAAAAGGCATGCGCGACGACAAACCCGCTGCTAAAAAAGAAAAAGGCCAGAAATAAGGGAAAGAAATGCAGGGTTCGCTCCCTCGTCCCGGCCGCCAGACCGAGTAAAGCCAAAGGCAGGATCAAAAGACCGGAATAAAGACTGAAATCCGCCAGTGAAAACCGCATGCAGAGTTCCAGCCATTTTGAAAAACCGGTATACCCGCCGTAGTGGAGAAAAATATCCAAAGGGACCGAGCCGTCGGCACGGCGCCCTTCCGCCGCTATGGCGATAGCATCCGTGCCCAACTGCAAAGTGCCGTAAGCGCAAGCAACGCAGAGAATGACAAAGAGAATGGCGGCCGCTGTCCTCCAACCCCACCGGATGCTTTTAAATTCGGTTCTTCCTGTAGACGAGCATAAAAAATAAAAAGCAAAATAAACAAAAACAACCAAGCTCGACATCGGTGCGATATATATCAAATTGGAAAGCAGCTGCAGCGCTAAAAGATTGCCGGCAGCCGCGGCGTAACGCCATTGCCGCGTTTCCAAAAATAAATGCATGAGATGCAGAATCCAAGGAATGGCGAAATAAAAGTGAAAATCAAGCCAGGGCGAATCCGCCCAAAGACAGGTTCCGGTCACCGCGGATGTGATAAAAACAAGGGTCCATACTGAGCGAAAAAACCGGCGCGCTAAAAGCCAGACGCCGGTTAAAAGCAGGCATTTATCGAGGAAAAGGCCCACGTGAAATAAAGTTAGGAACGGAAAAAACCGGGCCACAGGCGCGATTAAGAGCAGGACGTTTTGGAGCAGGCCGGCTTGTGCGGCAGACGACCATGTCGCGATGGCACCGTGCGTCAAAAACGGAATCCATTGCGGAATTTCTCCGGCCGTCACGGCATTATTCAAAAAATAATATTGCAACATGAAATATTCGAGGGTGTCGTTGCCGCGCGAAATCCGGCGTTCCAGAATAAGCGCCACAGCCACAAAAATTTCGATAAGGGTTAAAATAAGAAAAAAGATCCGGGCTTGCGTCTTGTCATCCTGCAGCCAGGCGCGGATTTTCATTTTCCACCCGCCGACCGTAGGCACGCCGGTGAAGATGGCTTGGAAGTTTGATTTTGACTGTCGGACGAGTTCATCTCAAGGGTATCGGCCGGCGAATGGGGTTACAGAAGCTGTTTTCACCAACCAGAAAGGGTTACGTCAAACGCGGATTTCGGCAGGCAGGCTGGCCGGCAATTCTTTGAGCAGAAAATTTTCGGGAGCCCGCTCCATCGCCTGCTCCATCCCCAGCAGCGCGGCACGTAAGCGCTCAAACTCCGGCGTTTGCGCCACCGGGACATCATAGGTTCCGGTCTTTTCCAGCCGGTCGAGAACGAACTTAATGCTCATCACTTCAACATCCCGCGCCGGCAGATAGCGGCGTTCGCGTTCACTTTCGCCCTGGGCAATCACCAAGACCCCGGTTTCAGTCAAACGATGTAACAAGGCTCGATGCAGACGGATCGGCGTATCCAGTTCATCTGCAATTTCCATCTCAGTCAAAGGCGTCTGCCCATCACAAAAACGGCGCACGCACAAGTGCGTGATTCGCAGGGCCAGCAGCTTTTTCATTTCTTCGCTAACCCGAAGGCAATCAGGCTCAAACTCAAAGGTTTGCTCGTTCTGGTGCGCAAATGCCAGTTCCGCGCCGTAGAGCACAATCAGCCAGCTGATCTGCAGCCACATCAGGAATAACGGAAGCGCGGCAAAACTGCCATAAACCGCACCGGCATTTGACGCGCCGATCTGAAAATGGATGTAAGCCCACTGCACCATTTGATAAATCGTGCCGGCCACGACCCCGCCGATCAAGGCCGAAGAAAACTGGATCTGCGCATTCGGCATAAAGATATAAAGATAGGTCAACAGTCCCCAAAAAACCGTATAGGGTAAAATTTTGATCGCAGTCGTAATGACCGGTCCCAGCATGCTCAACACCGTATTGTGTTCGGTCGCAAGATTCACCTGTGTCGCCACAAAAACCGTGGCCCCGCTGGCAACGAGAAAAAATACCGGCGCGATCAACATCAACGAGAGATAGTCGGAAAATTTCCGACCCCAGGTACGTTCCTTCTTCACGCCCCAGATGTCATTGAACGAGCTTTCGATGTTGCTGAGTACTTTAATCACGGTCCAAAAAAGGAATAACAAACCGATACCGGCCACCAAACCGCCGCGGGTGTCCGCCAACATGTTTTCTGAAAATTCGATCACCCGCGTGATGATCTCCTGCTGCCCTTCCATATTTTTTAGAATATGTTCCTTCAGGACCTTATCAAGTCCAAATCCCTTAGCCAGGCCGAAAGCCATGGCAAAAACCGGGACAATGGAAAGGAGGGAGAAGAAAGTCAGGGCTGAGGCACGCAGAGAGCACTTATCGCTGGCAAACTCCCGCAAGGACAGAATAAAAATGCGGATGGCCCGCAGGCCCAAGGAACGCGGGTCTCTCTGCTTCCGGGAGCGGATACGCCAGATATCATGATTCAGAAATTGAAGGGTTTTTCGCAACATGAGGAACATTCTAGCACAAGAGATCTGGGGCACGAATCTCCTTCTCCCTTAGGGAGAAGGCTGGGATGAGGGGACAAAAGCAGCCATTTTACCCCTCACCCTACCCCTCTCCCAAAGGGAGAGGGAAACTTACGACTTACGGCCTACGACTTGAAGTTGCGCCTGGTGCCAGTCCATGGTTTTTTTCAGGCCTTCTTCCAAGGAGACCTTGGCTTCCCAGCCGAGTATTTTCTTAGCTTTGGCAGGATTCGAGACTTTATAAGGCATCATGGAGGGTTTGGAGGGGTCAAAAACCACGCGGGGCTGAAAACCCAAATGCCGGAAGAGAATGGGCAGCACATCGCGGACAGTATGACTTTGGGCCGTGCAAATATTGATGCCTTCCGCGACCGCATATTTTTCGACAACCTGCAGAAGCCCATCGGTGACATCTTCAATATAAGTAAAGCAGCGCACATCCTCCCCATTCCCCCACACTTCAAAAGGATCCATGCGGCGGACGGCCTTGGCAATTAAGGCCGGGATCACGTGCGATTCTTCGGCATCGAATAAATCATGCGGCCCGTAATAAGCCGTCGGCCGGATAATCGCAAATTTCGTTTGGCCGGTCATCTGCAAATGTTTGCAGAGGGTTTCCAAATAGCGGCAGACCCAGCCAAGACCGAAGCCCACCGCCGGCGGATCGCCTTGAAAGCCTTCTTCTTCCACATTTGGCTTGCCGGTGTGCGGGTAAACGTAGCTGCTGCTAACCAGCGAGCACTTCTCAACTTTGGCCACGGAAGCCAGGTGCAGCAGCTTGGTATGCAAATTTAAATTGTAGAGGATCAAACCCGAAGGATCGTCGCGCATGGCTTTAGCGCCGCGCACTTTGGCTGCGGCCAAAAAAACGATATCCATATCGCGGAAGATGGCGGAGGCTTCTTCGTCGTTCAAAAGATTGCAGGTGACAATTTCGAGATTGCGATGCGTGATCGTAATTTTGCGCGTCTTGTATTGCGTGGCGCGCACATGCGCGCCCTGATCCAGCAGCTTGCGGATTAAACTGTGGCCCATCATGCCAGCACCGCCGGCGATCACAACATTTTTACCTTGAAAGGGGTTCATGCAGCGGCTCCGGATTTTTTGTCGCCCTCACTTTTTGTTCGGGTACTGCCTGGGGCGAGCTTGACGCTCGCCTCTTGGCTGGAAAAAATGCTGTACCGTGAGGCTTGATGCTGCGGGTTGGCGCGGTACCAAGCCATGGTGGCTTCCATCCCCTTCTCAAAAGTAAAACGCGGCGTAAAACCCAGGACCTTGCGGGCCTTGGACACATCCATCAAACGGGTTTGATTACCCGCGGGCTTGCTCGTATCCCACTGAATTTTGGGTTTCGAGGGCGCATAACGGCTAATGGCTTCGGCTACTTCCTTGATCGAGACGCCGACGCCGCTGCCCAAATTAATCGGGCCGCTATCCCCGGCTTTTTCCAAAGCCAGCACCATGCCGAGCGCGCAATCTTCGCTGTAAATAAAATCGCGCACCGGGCTGCCGTCGCCCCACACGATCAAAGGATTTTCGCCGCGGCCGGCGCGCGCAATTAATGCCGGGATCACCATCGCGGTTTCGGGATTGAAATTATCATAAGGACCATAGACATTGGCGGGCCGCACGATCACGGAAGAAAAGCCGTACTGCTCGCGATACGCTTCGCACTGCAGCTCGCCAAACCGCTTGCTCCAGGCGCCGTACCAATCGGAAGGGTGCGGAGGCTTGTCCCACACCTCGTCTTCTTTAAATAAAGGCACATCCGGATAAACACCGATCGTGCTCGTAAATAAATATTTTTGGACGCCGCTCTCGCGCGCCGCGCGCAGCATCTGCAAATTGATCAACGCGTTGCCTTCGAAAAATTTCGCGGCTTGGCTGCGGCCGATCCCGACGCCGCCTTTGATGCCGGCCAAGTGAAAAACATAATCCATCCCCCGGCAGGCCTGGCGGCAGGCTTCTTCCTGCGTCAAATCCAGCTGAAGGAAGGTCACATCCTGAGGCAAATTCACCGGCTCGTCGAGAGACGCCACGCGCACGCCGGCGTTGCGTTCACGCAAAAGCTTAACGAGCGGCGCACCGATCATGCCGGTACCGCCCGTAACCAGAATCTGTTTACCGGAATAAAAGGAATCTTTCATAAAGACTATTCGACTGGGATGGGAATTTTAACGGAAAGCTGGCCTTTTAAAAATGAGACGACGCCGTCATTCAAATAGGCCACCGAATATTGCTGCCGGTCGCGGTTCGCCGTCAGATTGGCATATGAACCGTGGATCACATTGCCGTGCTGCAAACCCACGGCACCTTTGGGAGCGATCACATCGACCTTGCGGTATTGCGCCGGCACATTCACTTTCCAGCCCGGCCGGGAAATGCCGTCCGCATCGGGCTGCTCGCCCCAGCTTTTAACATATTCATACGGCAAAATATCTTCGCGCTGCGAACCGGGATAGTAATACAACCCGCCGTTTTCCGGGTCGTGGGCGTCCAGGAAAATATGCATCTGCATATAGGCTCCGGCCGGTGCATTCACATAGGCATTGTCTTGATGCGGGCTCCAGGATTGCCGCCCGTACGGCGTGCCCGCTTTTTTGTAGAGAAACTGATCATTGAGGATGACGATCTTGTGCCGCTGCACCGCTTTGATCATGGCGATCAAGCCTGGG
>Ga0209726_10008147_pt1 | contig 11417 bp, 8 predicted proteins | sample Subgrocontami54m_FD_187453 | JGI IMG/M metagenome (GOLD analysis project Ga0209726, IMG submission 187453) | Subsurface groundwater microbial communities from S. Glens Falls, New York, USA - GMW46 contaminated, 5.4 m (SPAdes) (version 3) | ecosystem: Environmental > Aquatic > Deep subsurface >... | reverse complement strand
GAGGAGCGTGTGGAGTTTGATCGCCCCCTTGTGCTGGCGGAACCTGGCCCACGGGAACAGCGCCAAACAGAGGTCGATCGTCGTCGAGTCGAAGGCGTATACGGTCGCCGCGAGATCCACGCCGAAGGGCTCGGTCGCGTAGAGGGGCTTGGCGATGCCGATGAGGGTCTGGGCACAGTCGGCAGCGATCCGCCAGTCGCGCGTCTCGTTGGCATCCGCGAGCGTGCTGCGCGCCACCCGGCCTCGGATGCCCATGTGGTAGAGTCTGGGTTGCATCGCGCGGAGACACGTCTCGATGTCGCGGAGACTCTCCCGGTAGGTCAACTGCGCGAAGGCCAGACACAAGAACTGGTCGAGGCACGAGAAGCCACGGACCTTGTGCTCGCCCTGGTAGCGGGCCACGCAGGCGCGGAACTCCGGCAGCGGGAGGCACTCCATCACCTGTGCGAAGACGGTACGACCACTGTTCACGGGCCACTCCTTTCGTGAAGGACTGGCCCCAGTGTACTCGCAAATTGAAATCGATTTTGCGCATGACGACTACTCGTTGCTTGTAAGTTCAGTAGTTACAGCGATGGTCTGACGCAACAACCGGACAGTAGTGATTTTAGAACATTATAGAATGTCGTCTTTCGTTTCGCGCGTGGCGAACAGGCCCGCGAGCGAGAGGACCGCTGCGGCGGAAAGGTAGTAGCCCACGTACTGCAATCCGTATGTCGTGGCGAGATAGGTGGCGGCGTAGGGCGCAAGCGACGCGCCGAAGAGGCCAGCCATGTTGAACGTCAGGGAGCTCCCCGAGTAGCGCACCGACGCGGGAAACAGCTCGGACAGCACCGTGCCGAGCGGTCCGTATACGAGGCCCATCAGACACATCCCCACGACCATCGTCATCACCGCGCCCGCCGTGCCGGCGGCGAACAGCGGCGCGAACACCAGACCGAACGCGACGATGCCAACGTTCACCCACATCAGCATGCGGCGGCGCCCCCGCTCGGCCATGACGGCGCCGATCGGGATCGTCAGCGCGAAGAACAGGATGGCGAACAACTGCATGATCAGGAATTGTTCGCGACTGTAGCCGAGCGCGCTCGTTCCCCACGACAGCGCGAACACCGTCATCAGGTAGAAGATGACGAACGCGGTGAGGGACACCAGGACCCCAAGGAACAGCGTGCCGGTGTGGTTCCGGAGGACGGTCAGTATCGGTACCCTCACGCGCTCGCGCTGCTCGAGGATCTTGACGAAGACGGGCGTCTCGGTAATCGTCAGCCGCACGTAGAGGCCAAGGAGCACGAGCGCGGCGCTCGCCAGGAATGGGATGCGCCAGCCGAACGCAAAGAACTGTTCGTCGGTCAGCCACGCGGAGAGCGCCAGGAAGATGCCGCCGGAAAAGATGAATCCGATCGGCGCGCCGAGCTGTGGGAACATGCCGTACCACGCCCGCCTGCCGGGAGGAGCGTTCTCGACGGCCAGGAGCACGGCGCCGCCCCACTCGCCGCCGAGGCCCAGCCCCTGGCCGAAGCGGCACAACGCGAGGAGGATCGGCGCGGCAATGCCGATCGTGTCGTACGCGGGGAGTGCGCCGATGGAGACCGTGGACACGCCCATCGTGAGCAGCGCGGCGACGAGCGTGACCTTGCGACCGATGCGGTCGCCGAAGTGGCCAAAGAGCGCGGAGCCGATCGGTCGCGCGACGAATGCGATCGCGAACGTCGCCAGCGAGGCGAGCGTCGCCGCGGTCGGATCGGACGCCGGAAAGAACAGGCGGGGAAAGACGAGTACCGCCGCCGTGGCGTAGATATAGAAGTCGAAGAACTCGATCGTGGTGCCGATCAGGCTCGCAAACAGGACCTGGCGCGGACTGTTGATCGGCTTGGCGGACGAGGGGTGGTTGTCGCTCATACAGCGGGAGGGGTCACGTCTCGACAAACGACCATCCGTGTTTTCATTTCCATTTCTCCTGTCCACCGCCGATTTCATTTTCTTTGAGGGTTGATACCCCGCGGCGTGCCGCGAGTTCGTCATACCGGCGGAAGCCGGTATCCAGAGGACCCGACTGGATTCCCCCGTATCCAGTACGGGACAGGCGTACCAAGCACGGAATGACGGGCCGAAACAGAAGACGATACTCTGTAGCGCTGAACTTATTGCCCAATGCTTGCGTTCATCCGCTGGCCGCGCAGCGGACCGTCTGATGTAACGCCTTGTTGGCCCGTTTTGCACTATTGGTTCTTCCGGGTGTTCCGTGGGGTCCCGGGCCTTCCAGCATCCCCTCCCCCCACCGAGGGGGAGGGCGTGGGTGGGGGGGCGCATGCCCTGCACGATGCCAGCGGGTGACACGCACACGCCCACACCCCAAGAGACGCTGAGGGTGACGCTCCGAACGCCTCCGATCACCCCCACCTTCATCCTCCCCCCTCGAGGGGGAGGAACACAGCTACCCGCTTCCCTAGAAGGGATATTGAGATCCCTCGTACCCACGCTGATGCCGGAAGAACCGTACTATTGTTTGTCAAGCGGCCGCCTGTTGCTGATACAGGTACTTCTGGAAGCCTGCGAATACGCGCCCAATCTCATCCGGCCTGCCCAGATCGGCCACGGCGTCGGCGATGGAGTTGTGATACTTGAGCCGCAAGAGGGGAGTGAGCTTGTCCTGATCAAGTTCTTCCACCCCGACGCTGACGTAGTGTGACAGCACAAAATCGAGAAATACCTGCTGCTTGCTATTGAAGCGCGTGCTGATAACGACCTTGGCCCTTGCGGCCCGCTCTTCGCGGGTGAGCGGGGGCAGGGCATAGGCCACATGCGCCAGCACGTCGAACAGGTCGCTCTTCTCCGCGTCGATGATCTTCTGCATCTCGGCCAATTGCTCACCGCCAAAGCCCTTCTCGGCGAGACCATGCAGCAGCTTCTTCCGCGTCTCCGGCGCGCTCCAGAGGGCGCGCAGTTCGGCCTCGTTCTTGAAGAACTCCGGCAGCCTCCCGAACAGCATCTCCATGAACTGTTGCGCAGACATGGGCGTGCCGTCGGGATGCCAGAAGGTCGTGCACATCATGTGCTGGATGGTGCGCGCCTTGCCGTCGGCGAGTTTCACCTTGATCTTCTGGCGCTTGACGTACGCCTCCGTTGACTGACCCAATGGGATAGACGGATCCGGTGGACCTGCCTCATACCTTTGCGCCTTCGGCTCCGGTTCGATCGGTTCGCCATCCCATTCCGGATCGCTGAAATGATGATGCGCCTTCACGAAGTCGTAGATCGTGAAGGAGTCCTTGCCGTCGTAGAGCCGCGTGCCGCGTCCGATGATCTGCTTGAACTCGATCATCGAGTTAATCGGGCGCATCAAGACGATGTTGCGGATGTTGCGGGCGTCCACGCCGGTGGACAGTTTCTGTGACGTGGTCAGGACGGTCGGGATCGTCTTCTCGTTGTCCTGAAAGTCGCGCAGGTGCCGGTCGCCGAGGTCACCGTCGTTCGCCGTGACCCGCTGGCAATAGTTCGGGTCTTTGCTCGTCTTCATCTGGTTGATGAGATCGCGCACGGCCAGCGCGTGATCCTGCGTGGCGCAGAACACCAGCGCCTTCTCCTTCTGGTTGATCTGATCCATGAACAGCTTCACGCGGTGGGCTTCGCGTTCCTTGATCTCAATGATCTTGTTGAAGTCGGTTTCCGTGTAGAGCTTCCCGCTCTCGATCTCGCCCTCGATCAACTTGTCGTCGGGCGTGTAGACATACTCGTCTAGCGTCGTGGAAATCTGCTTCACCTTGAACGGCGTGAGGAACCCGTCGTTGATGCCTTCCTTCAGCGAGTAGACGTAGACCGGCTCGCCGAAGTAGGCGTAGGTATCCACGTTGTCCTTGCGCTTGGGCGTGGCAGTGAGGCCGAGTTGTACTGCCGGGGCGAAATACTCGAGGATGCCGCGCCAGTTGCTTTCGTCGTTCGCGCCGCCGCGATGGCACTCGTCGATGACGATAAAGTCGAAGAAGTCCGGTGGGTACTCGCCGAAGTAGGGCGACGGCTGGCCGTCCTTCGGCGGGCCGCTCATGAAGGTCTGGAAGATGGTGAAGAAGAGGCTGGCGTTGGTCGGCACACGCCCCTTCTTGCGGATGTCCTCCGGCTTGATGCGCACAAGCGCGTTCTCTTCAAACGCCGCAAACGAAGTGAAGTCGTTGTACGCCTGAGTGGCGAGGAAGTTGCGGTCGGCGAGGAAAAGGATGCGCGGGCGACGCGAGGGCTCACGGCTTAGACTCCAGCGGCTTTGGAAAAGCTTCCAAGCGATTTGAAAAGCAATCGAAGTCTTGCCCGTGCCTGTGGCGAGTGTGAGCAGGATGCGATCTCTATCTGCGGCGATGGCGTCCAGCACGCGGTTCACCGCGATCTCCTGATAAAAGCGGATTGTCCAACTTCCGCTCTTGTCGGGGAACGGCACGACGGCGAAGCGGTCACGCCACGCATTTGTTTCGGCGAAGGTCATCGTCCAGAGTTCGCCCGGCGTGGGGTAGTGCCTTACCTCGTCTTCCTTACCGGTCTGCCTGTCGATGCCGTAGATGCCCTGTCCGTTGGTGGAATAGGTGAAGCGGATGGCCATCCTGCCGGCGTAGCGCTTCGCCTGGCCCACACCCTCGGTCAGCTCTTCGTCCCACGCTTTGGCTTCGACCACGGCCAGCTTGTGGTTGCGGTACACCAGCACGTAGTCGGCGATCTCCGGCTTGCCGCGCCGCCCGTGGCCTTCGAGACGGCCTTGCGTGATGCGATACTCGCGCAGGATCTTGCTCGCCTCGGCAACACCCCAACCCGCCGCCTTCAGCGCAGGATCGATGTGCTCGGCTCTGGTTTCGGCTTCGTTCACAGATTATTCCTGGCGCACGCCGATCTTCCAGACGTCTTTTTCAAGAAAGGCTTCTACTGTCTGGCGTTTTGCCTTATTGATCAGATTGGAGTGTGATACGTTATTCTCTCTGGCATATTCAGCAAGCGTCACAATGCGGGCGCCTTCCAGATACGCAAGACGTTTGTGATAGCTGTTCGTCAGCGCCTTACCGACTATTTCCTCCATGATCCCAACGGTACCCTTCCTGTCAAACTCGTCAAAGGCATCGTAATACATCTTTTGGTCGATGAACTTGATATTCACCGAAACAAAGCCATCTCGTATAAGCAGATAATTGTTTATCGCTCTTCCTATCCGGCCATTGCCATCGACAAACGGGTGGATGTGTTCAAAGGTAAGATGCAGCATGGCGATGCGTTTAATGATATTCTCATGGCTGCTTGCGTTATACCCGGCGAGCATTTTCTCCAATTTCCCCACTACTTCTTTCGGGTCCGGTGCTATGTGGCTGGCGACTCGAACCCACTCGCCCTGATTGCGGAATCTTCCGGCAACATCGTCCCGGATGTTCGCCATGAGCATCTTGTGAAGCAGCAGGATGACATCCGGAGTGAGCTCCTGCTCTTTGGCTTTCGTATCGATATACGAAACTACGCGCGCCAGATTCCTGGCTTCGAATATCTCCCTTTCAGTTATGTACCTGTCGAGGTCTATCTGCAAGAGTATCTTTTCCGTCTCCTCAAGGGTCAGGGTGCTGTTCTCGATGGCATTGGAGTTATAGACCTGCTCGGCAACCTCCGCCTCGCTCAGCAGCTTTACGAGCGACTCTTTTCCGGTAGAGGCGGCATAATACCGCTCTCGCAGGCGATTGATGGTACCAAAGATATGTAATACTTTTGCCATTGCTATACCATACAGTCATTTCACGCTTTTGCCAGCCAAATCGTGAAATGACCGCGCAAAACCGGCATATTTCACGGTTATGAGCTATAATTCCCCGCTGAATGCCTGATGCAGCAGCGACTTCTTCAACGCCTCCAGTGCGACGAGCTTCCGCCGGTAGATGGATTCGAGGCGTTGGGTTTCTTCGCTCAGGGCGTAGAGCTTGGCAACAACCGTATGCTGCTCTTGGCGTGTTGGTGGAATAGGACACGGCAGATCGAGTATATCTTCCCGCGAGATACCGGGGATGGTTGCTCCCTTAGAAAGTGACTGGAAATGGGCAAGCTGAGTTGAGAGGAATGCGTAAAGGAATCGAACGTCAGTTCCGTTAGTCCGGACTGCCATTAGCTGGCGACTGATTGCAACTTCGTTCTCTTTGAGAATGTTGAGCTTTCCGACACCGGCGCCTTTGACCGTGACCAGAAGGTCGTCTTTCAAAGCTGTCCGCTTTGGATGCTCGGTCCATTTCGTGACGACTGGATATAGAAAACCGAAGTCTGATGGACCGGTCAGATAACCAATGCCCTTCTTCTCCGTGTTGTAATCTGCTGCATCAATATGCTGGCCAGAGATAAGATCACAGAGTTCTGAAAACGGCTTCTCCACCCATCCCTCACCGCGCTGGGTGAAGACGGATTGGAGGTGGCTTTCGAAGAGGGCGCGGGCGTTTTGGAGGTTCTTTTCGGCGTTGGCTTTGGCGGTGGCGATGCCCTCAAACGCTTTGTCGAGGATGCCGACGATCCGCCGCTGTTCGGGGAGCGGGGGAACCGGGATGGGATAGCTCTCAACGAACTCCTTCGGCACTCGCTGTTGCCCGACTGCCCCACCCATACGCGCCGCCCCTTCGCTTCTGAAATCCGCGCGAGACAAGTAGTAATATAGGAACTCCTTGTCGAGGTTCGCGCACGGTCGAAAGACGACGAACTCGCTAGAGCCGAATCCGATTCCGTTGCTCAAACCCGCCGCGATCCCCAGTTTTCCGTTCTCGAAACATGGGGTGATCTTCGCGAGGAGCACATCGCCGTCAGCAAAATAGGTGTAGCTGCCGACTACTGACGCGAGCGGCTTCACTTGCGACGCATTCAGGAACTTTCGATCGATTCCCAAATCTTCCATTGGTGCGAAAGATACCAACGCACCCGTGGCGATCCGTTCACGCGCCTCGGACTTTGGAGGCTTGATCTCGCACACATCAGCCAAGGGCTTTGTCTGCCATCCCGTCTTCATAAGAGTGCCTTGATGTTCCCTAGCACCTCCGCACTCTCGGCGTCCAGCGCGGCGATTTCGTCCATGATCTCCTGCGGGCTGCGGTGGGTAACTTTCTCGCCGCCGTTGGGGTTCTTCACGGAGAGGTCGAAGGTCTGCTTGTCGATGCTCTTCGCGTCTACGCTCCAGCTCTTTGGCGAGTCGGCGAAGGTCCCTTGCAGCTTCACGAACTCGGCGAGGTCGGCGTCGTTGAGTGGGTTGGTCTTACCGAGGTTGCGGCCGGGGTCGAGCCGGTAGAACCAGACCTTGCGCGTGGGCGCGCCCTTCTCGAAAAAGAGCACCACGGTCTTTACACCCGCGCCCTGGAACGTGCCGCCGGGACAGTCGAGCACGGTGTGCAGGGTGCAGCTTTCCAGCAGGAGCTTGCGCAGGCTCACCGAGGCATTGTCGGTGTTGGAGAGAAACGTGTTCTTGATGACCACGCCGGCGCGGCCACCGGCTTTGAGGATTTTGATGTAATGCTGGAGGAAGAGGTAGGCGGTCTCGCCGGTGCGGATGGGGAAGTTCTGCTGGACCTCCTTGCGCTCCTTGCCGCCGAAGGGCGGATTGGTCTCGACGATGTCGTACCGGTCTTTTTCCTGAATGTCCGCGAGGTTTTCGGTGAGGGTGTTGGTGTGGATGATGTTGGGGGCTTCGATGCCATGAAGGATCATGTTCATGATGCCGATGACGTAGGCGAGGGACTTCTTTTCCTTGCCGTAGAAGGTGCGGGTCTGGAGAAAGCGATCCTGCGCGACGGTGCGATTGGGATAGGTTTTCCTCAGGTAGTCGAACGTCTCGCAGTGGAAGCCCGCCGAGCCGAGCGCGCCGTCGTAGATGCTTTCGCCGAGTTTCGGTTGCACGACCTGAACAATGGCCCGGACGAGTGGGCGGGGCGTGTAATACTCGCCGCCGTTACGCCCGGCGTTGCCCATGTTCTTGATCTTGGCTTCGTAGAGGTGCGACAACTCGTGCTTCTCGGCCTGCGAGCGGAAGCGGAGTTCGTCAATGTGGTCGATGATCTCGCGCATGTTGTAGCCGCTCTGGATCTTGTTCTTGATCTCTCCGAAGATCTCTCCGATCTTGTATTCGATCGTGTTTGACCCGCTGGCCTTCTGCTTGAAGCCGTGCAGGTAGGGAAAGAGCTTCTGGTTGACGAAGTCGCGCAGATCGTCGCCGGTCAGGGCCGTGTTGTGGTCGAGCTTGCCGTCCTTGCCCTTGGGCGCGGCCCAGCTTTCCCAGCGGTACGGCTTGTCGAGGATGTAGCTGTACTTCTTCCCCTCCAGCGCGGCCTCATCGGCGCGGTCCTGCTCGAGTCCGTCGAGGTACTTCAGAAACAGCAGCCACGACGTCTGCTCGGTGTAGTCGAGCTCGGTCGTGCATCCCGCCTCTTTCCAGAGGACGTCGTCAATGTTCTTGAAGGCTTGTTCAAACACAGGCACCTATCCTCTACGCCGTCATTGTCGTACTCTGGTCGTGTCTCTTGCGGGGGCTAACGCCGCGCGGATGATCCGCGCGGTTAGACATCGGTTGTGACATCGCTTTTTACGTTGGTTGTCGTTAGCCGTTCTGCGATCCGCGCGCACGTCCGCGCGAGATCCTCAAACTCGGAGAAATCCAAACGGGCGACCGTCGTTTCGATACCCTCATTCGAGAGCCAAAGAGGATCCTCAGCATTGGCTAACTGGTGTTTGCTCGCACCATAGATCAAGTTCAGGCGCTGAAGAGGGCTTCCGTCGTTTGGCTCGAAGAGCCGTTGATCGAGGGCTTTATGTGAGAAATCGTACGCTTGATAGAGAAGGGCAGCGGCGGCCTCGACATGATGAAGTGCCCGGTAGTAGGGCGACCAGCGGGGCTTTCCAGAAATCAAATCTTGGAGCTCCTTACGCGCACTGGAGTACTCGGAAAGGACCATCTCGACACGACGGATAAATTGGAGCGCAAAGGCTCGCATCTCTTCGCGCGGCTGGTTGACGAAAATGACCATTAGCCCAAAGCCCGACACCCACGTTTTCGCGTTCGGAAACTCGGCGCAGAGATCAGCCAACCGGCATTCAGTGATCTTTGTGATCTTGGCGGAAATGAATTTCTCGACTGCGTATTTGGTGAACGGCACGCTCGCGGTCTCCCGATGCCTAACGGACGAGTTCAGCCGCGCCCGCCGGCCGCGAAGCGGGCGGTAGGCGTCGGCTGCAACGACTTGTTCCGGATTTTGTCGCGGCTCCGGGCGCGACAAGAATCCTTAATTTGTTAGGCGGGCAATGCCACCCAGTCATTTGAGGAAGGACTTTGAGCCCATGCGCTCATTCATCGCGTCATAGAAGCGGATTTCCTGCAATTCTTTGGACAAGGCAGAGATGGCGGTCTCGGCTACGGTCTTGGAGATGGCTTCCACGGGGGAAAGTGCCTTTAAGTCTGGTGTTTTATTGACATATAAGGCCGTCTGGCGGGTCTCGAAATACTTTGTGGCCTTGCCACGGTCGTATTCGATCGTAGAGTCTTGTGTGTCCACGACGTTCAAGACGAAGCGGCGCCAGTTGTAAGCCGATTTAATTTTGTGATCTACATATGCCGCCTCAAATTCCTCCTCAGCTACCATGTCATAGGCAAAATCCCCAGTAATCTGTGCCTTCCCTACTTCTTCCCAGCCCGTGTAAGCGAGAGCATACGCCCGAGCGAAGTGCCTGTGAGCGAACAACAGCTTGGCCTCGGATAGAAGCGCTTCCGCGTTCAAGAGGCATGCGCCGTAAAGATCGCTCAGCGCAACGAAGCGACGCATGTCGCCCCTGCGTGCTACCGACATTGCTTTCGCCTTTTGGGTTCTCATTTTATCCCCGCCTAACGTCTGAATTCACCGGCCTGCGCGGCTTTTCGCGCAGGTCCGGTGCAATGATGGGTTGGGCCACAGACTAGTAAACATCAAAGTGTTTCCCATGGCAGTGTTTGTATTTCCCCTCGCTGCGACAGGGGCAAGGGTCGTTTCTGCCTGGCTTATCCCGACCGTAGGTAACTTTTGGTGGTAGCGGCTCATTTGTCGCCTCTTTCCTGTGCGCTACCTTTCGTACTCCAAAAACAGGGTGCCCCGCAGGTACGATCTGGAATTTTCTTGGATAATCGATGCAAAACGTCCGTAATGTTTCATGGCTGATCTGCCTAATGCAGGCAAATGCACCAGCATTAGTACTCCTCCAAATGCCGCCCTCTTGCCCGGCAATGCCAAGATTATTCTCGCGTGTTAGTGCATGATATTTTTGGTCGATGTTCGGGTCTACGTGTGAGCCGCCATCTGTATTCGCTACAGTTACTCACAGGTCAGTAATATAGGCTACATCCGGATGCCGGAAGAACGAACGCACCAGGGGGCGATTCCTGCCGATGTCGGACAGTTGTGCGCGAATGCGCGCTTCGAGCTGCTCGCCCTTTTGCAAGGGTCGGCGCGCATTGCCGGTGCGCTTGGCATGGCTCCACACCAACTCGTCCGGATTGAGGTCCGGGGCGTAACCCGGTAGGAAATGCAAGGTCAATTTGCCCTGAGTGGCGGCGACATAGCGTTTCACCACGGCCTTTTTGTGCGCGGGCAGGCCGTCCACCACCAGGTGCAGCGGCTTACGGCGCCGGGTCATCAGCTTCTGGAGCAAGTCCACAAACATCTCGCCGTTCAACCCGCCTGGGTAGGTGGTAAACCAGAAGGCCCCTTTGGTCGTGACCGCCGACGCGGCGCTGATGGACTGACGCTGCCCCGGACGCCAGACGACCGGGGTCTGACCCCGCACCCCCCAGGTCTTGCCGTGCACCGCATCGGCGCGAAATCCGGACTCGTCCCAGAAGTAGATGTCCGCCCGCTCGGCCTTGGCGCGGCGCGCCAGGGCGGGATAGGTCTCGCGCTTCCAACGCTCGATGGCCTCCGGGTCGCGCTGGTAGGCTCGCTGCAAGGGCTTTTGCGCCGTCAGACCCACGCGCGCCAGCACCACCCCCACCGAGGCCAGACTGAGCGTCGGGCCGAACCGCTGCCGCACCAACTCCCGCACGACCTGGCGCGTCCACAACCCGAAGTCGAAGCCGTACTGCCTCGGATTCTTGCCGTTCACCCAGCGGAAGACCTGCCGTTCCTGGGCCGGCGTCAGCGACCGCGGCCGTCCCGTGCCCTTGCGGGCAGAAAGCGCCCGCAGCCCCTTGCCCCGGCCCTGCGCCTGCCGCAACCACTTGTAGATGGTCGTCCGGCAGAATCCATACGACGTCATCACCGCGCTCGGCGCCTCGCCTGCGCGCACCCGCTCCACCGCCATGACGCGCAGCGTCTCCAGCGTCCGATGATCCAGTGTGCGACCGTCTCGATGCATGCCAAGCAGTATAGCACATCCAGCGCAATGTGTATACTATATTACTGACTTATGAGTAA
>Ga0209726_10008146_pt1 | contig 11418 bp, 12 predicted proteins | sample Subgrocontami54m_FD_187453 | JGI IMG/M metagenome (GOLD analysis project Ga0209726, IMG submission 187453) | Subsurface groundwater microbial communities from S. Glens Falls, New York, USA - GMW46 contaminated, 5.4 m (SPAdes) (version 3) | ecosystem: Environmental > Aquatic > Deep subsurface >... | reverse complement strand
AGGTGTAGACGAGGGCGCCGGAGGGGCGGGCGGAATTGTCCAGCAGCGCCTTGTTCCACTTGGACGCGGTGTTGTGGATGTCGATCGTGGTGGCGGCGGCCTCGATGGGCGAGAGGCCGTAGTGGTCGTGAAGCAGCGACTACTTCTCGGCCCGCCACCACTGGTAACCGCGCTCCTCCAGGATTTCACGGCCCTTAACCCTCCCGGAGTGGGTGCTCACAATGAAGGGAAACGCTAGTCCAAATGGCGGCCCCTTGCGCCTAGTATCTATCCAGAGGGTTCGATCACCATTGAACCGCAAGCCGGATCTCAGGTCCGCAATTACCTCCATCGATTCGTCTTTGGAAAGACGCCGGAACTTCCCTGAGGAATCCAAGTCCATTGTCATAATGGCGTAATCGCGCTGGACGAGATTTTCGAGGGCCCACTGCATCTCAGCTAGCTCACCTACATCACCAGCTGGCTGCATCACCGTGTTCATCATCGCAGGCACGTTCTCATACTCGAGTTCCTCCAATACCGAAAGGATGCGCATCTCTGTTTCTGACAATTCCGGCATGCTTACCTCGCTCTGATTGATTCTCATTTATTCGGAATGGTTATGGGACCACCCCACCTCTGGTCATCTCTCGGCCGATACCTGTAGTAAAAGTCGTTGTAGAATTTTTGCAACGGCTCAATCCTTGAAGGCCCGCTAGACGGCCGCTCCATGATGCGGACCTCTTCCCCGGTTCGTGGATTGACGTAGAGGAAACCGGGGCTGTCTGTGGGTTCCTTGAAGATATACCCCTGGTCGTTCAGTTCCTTACGCAGGCGGTTGAAACCCCAGCTGGGATTCGTGTCTGGTATCGCATTCTGTAGGATCTCGGCAAGCCGAGCTTCGGCGGCCTTGGCAATGGCCTCTTGCTCGGCGATGCGGCCTTCAATGCCGGGCGGATTGTTTCGAAAGCTTTGCGGCGGTTGCCATGTCGGTTCCAGTTCCTGCAGGCGACGGGTCGACTCGCGCGCCCGCGCGGCGGCGACGGCGGCGCGAGCTTGCTGGGCGGGCGTCCCTTCCCCCCTCCCGGCACGACGGCGGGCCTGCGCGGGCTGGGCCGCGTCAGGATTGGGGCCGAACGTGAAGCGTCCCCGTTCGTCGTGATGTGGGTTGAATTTTTGCGCTGGGTCCTCATCCAAAGGCCCGTAGCCGACGGCTGAGCGTTTTTCGTTTGGGGTGAGAAACGTTGCCTTGTCGATGCGGGTCCAGAGCGCCTCGCGTTCGGGGGAGAGGGCCTCGATGGCGTCCAGGTCGGGGCGGAGCTCGAGCGGAGCGCCCCAGGCGGGCGAGAGCCAGGTGGAGAGGGCCTTGGCGGTGCGGTTGACCAGCGGCAGGACGGTCTGGCGCCAGAACGAGCGGGTGGCCTCCTGGTAGTTGGAGTAGGTGTTGTCGCCGGGGATGGCGAGCAGCATCATCGCGGAGCGATGCTTCGCATCGACGGCGGCACGCCGATGGCGAGCGCGATCTCGCGGGCGGCGACCCCCGCCGGCGCGGGGGCAGGCTGTGCTTGGCCTCGATGCCGCGGAGCGATGCTCAGCGTCGACGAGCTCCACGTCGGTGGGGCTGAGCCTAAGAGGTTAGCGGAGTGCCGGAAATGCGATGAGCGTCCTATGCCTCTCGAACTCACGGTCCGCTACCGCCGGCGAGCTGCGCCCGCACCCGCTCGAAGAACGGTCTGATCGGGGACACACCCCAGTCAGATCCGCGTTCAGACCACAGCTCTTGTAGTTCCTGGTCGCTGGCATCGGAAGCCAGCAAATACCCCAGAAACGACTTCAACTCGGCTGCGGCCGCGGCATCCAGTTGGACAACAAACCCGGATGCCGCATGGTCAAGTGATGGATAGGAATGACGTATGTCCTGATGGAACCACCGGCAGAACTGAAGGAAGATGTCCGGCATGGGCTCTGTCCATTTCATCTATTTGTCCTCCGCAACGTGCTTTCTGGCGCTGGGCGAAATCCCCGCCTGCTTAGAACTGTGGCGGCGGCCTATTGGCCGGGTATGCCGTGATGATTCTGAATCCCGCTGACATAGAGGGCTCCCTTCGTATGACTACGGTCACATTATGGGTGTTCCTTATCTCAATTTGTGAGCTTGGCGAATTGCGGAATGCTTCCATTCCGGTAGGGGATTCGAACGCCGCGCCGACAGGTACATTCTGTGTGCCGTAGTCGCCTGCGATCACACGATCCACTTTCTGGGTATTGGCTGAGAGTGTCGATCCAATCAAACGTTCCGCTGCTTCCTTCGATGGGAAGGAACCCAGATACCGCCTGTACACTATCCCGCCGTGCCCGTCAGACTCCATATCGCGCCCCATCTGAGCGATCATCGACGCGGTGGTCCTACCTACATGGTCCCTGAGGGTATGGCCCTCGGTCTTGGAGTCTCCGATTGGTCCTTCATGCTCTGCGAGATTAATGCGGAAGCCGCGACGGTCCTGCGCGGGCTGAGGGCCATCAGGATTCGGACCGAAGGTGTACTGGCCGCCCTCGCGTTGTCCGACGGCGATGCGGGGTTGGCCGGGGTATTTGTAGGAGAGGTCGGCATCGATCTGGGCGGCGAGGCTCTTGATTTCATCGCCTCCGGCGATCGGCCCGTAGCCGACAGCTGCACGCTTTTCGTTCGTGGTGAGAAACGTCGCCTTGTCGACCCTCGACCAAAGAGCTTCGCGCTCTGGGTTCAAAGCTTCTATGGCGTCGAGGTCGGGGCGCAGGTCGAGCGGGGCGCCGTACGCCGGCGAGAGCCAGCTGGAGAGGGCCTTGGCGGTGCGGTTGACGAGGGGGAGGACGGTCTGGCGCCAGAACGAGCGGGTGGCCTCCTGGTAGTTGGAGTAGGTGTTGTCGCCGGGGATGGCGAGCAGCATCGGCGGCACGCCGATGGCGAGCGCGATCTCGCGGGCGGCGACGTGCTTGGCCTCGATGAAGTCCATGTCCTTGGGGGAAAGGCTCATGGACTTCCAGTCGAGGCCGCCTTCGAGCAGGAGGGGCCGACCGGCGTGGGCGGCGCCCTGGAAACCCTGCTCCAGCTCGGCTTTCAGGCGGTCGAACTGCTCAGGCGACAGGTTGCCGTCGCGGGAGGTGTAGACCAGCGCGCCGGAGGGGCGGGCGGAATTGTCCAGCAGCGCCTTGTTCCACTTGGAGGCGGTGTTGTGGATGTCGATCGCCGTGGCGGCGGCCTCGATGGGGGAGAGGCCGTAGTGGTCGTTGACGGGGTTGAAGAGCTTCAGGTGCAGGATCGGGCGCACGCCGGCCACCACCTCGCCGGCGAAGCGCACGCTGCGGCCGGCGGCGGTGTACTCGAAGGCCTCGGGCCAGCCGTCGGGGCCGGGCACGACCTTCATGCGGTCGGGGCGCAGCGCATAGAGCTCGCGCAGGCTGCCGCCGAGCGCGACGGCCTCGAGGTAGGCGTTGCCGGAGACGAGCAGGAAGCCGTACCAGGATTCGAGCAGGTCAGGCGCGGTGCAGATCGGGTTGGGGTGGGCGATCAGGTCGAGCAGCGGATGCTCGCTGATCTCGGTGTCGCCCTCGTAGAGCAGCAGGGGCACGCTGGCGGCCGCCTCGGCCACCATGCGCACGGAGCGGTAGACGATGGCGTTCTGGGCGAAGCCCTCGCGGGCGAAGGCGGCGTAGTCGCGCGGCGCCCACACCGGGGAGCGCAGGGCCTCGAAGCAGAGCAGCGGGCCGGCGAGGCTGGCTTTGGTCTCGCCGCGACGTTGGGGGTTCCCCCCACCCCTAACCCCTCCCCGCAAGGGGGAGGGGAATCCTGGCGTGAGCCGCGCCAGCGCGCGGTCGAGCCAGCCGGGAACGGAGCGTTGCGGCGCGGGCATGCGGGTGGGGCTTTCGAATTGTAGGTTGGGTCGAGCGTCAGCGATGACCCAACACAGCAAGAGACGCTAACGGAAGGTGTTGGGTCTGCTCCCGGCCTCCGCCTGGGTTGACCCAACCTTCAAAGCTCAATTCAAAATTCGGGCGCCCGCGGCACGCTGGATCCCGGGGACGAGCCCCGGGATGACAGCGTGAGCGTGCCGCTCACGCTGTCACACCCAGCGCATGAGGGGTTGGCGGGTGGAGGTGAGCATCAGGTCGGTCAGGGCCCAGACGAGGGCGTCGAGGCGGTCGGGGCTGCGGCCTTGGCTGAGGCCGTCGGCGGCGAAGTCGCACATCTGGCGCTCGAGCTCGGCGAACTCGCCGACGTGGGCGACGCGGCCCTCGGCGTAGAGCGTGGCGACGGGCTCGGCGCGCAGGTACTTGCCGCGCGAGGCGTGCACCTTCTTGATCGGCAGGTTGGCGTCGATGCTCTTGAACACCTGGACGACGAGGTCGCCGCCCTGGTTGGTCTCCACCACGATGCGGTCGGCGGCGTAGTCGTGGTAGGCGGCGACGGCGGCGTGCGCCCAGGTGGCGGGATCGCGGCCCTGGATGGTGCGGTCGCCGATGACGTAGCCGCGCTTGTCAATGCCGAGGCCGGCGACGATGATGCCGCAGCTGTCCGAGCCGGTGGTGGCCGACACCGGCGGGTCGACGGCGACGACGATGCGGGTGAGCTCGGGTCGCGCCACGACGCGGTGCTGGGCGATGTGGCTGCGCTTCCACAGGCCGGTCATGCGCTCCTCGACGATCTCGCCCTCGAGCTCCTGCTGGCCGAGCACCGAGCCGCCGTAGCGGCGCTGCATCTCGGCCAGGAACGCCGGCGCCAGGTTGTTGGCGTTGTCGGCCGTGCGCGAGCGGCTGGTGACGGTGGCGTGGTCGTCCATGATGCGCTTCAGGAGCGGGAGGGCGCGCGGGGTGGTGGTGACCACACACTGCGGCAGCTCGCCCAGGCGCAGCGCGAACTGCAGGGTGTCCCAGGCGTAGTCGGGCACGCGCCACTTGCACAGCTCGTCGCACCAGGCGGCGTCGAACTGCGGCCCGCGCAGGCTATCGGGATCGTCGGCGGCAAACATCTGGGCGATGCTGCCGTTGGGCCAGACCAGCTGGTTCTTGGAGGCCTCGAGCGTGGGGCGCTCGGCGGCGGCGTGGGTCGAGAGCAGCCCAGATACGCCCTCGATCATGACGCTGCGCACCTGGCCGATGGTCTCGCCGATCAGCGCGATGCGGTGCGAGCGGCGGTCGGCGAGATGCGGGAGAAAAAGGGCCTGGGCGCGCACCCACTCGGCGCCGGTGCGGGTCTTGCCCGAGCCGCGGCCGCCGAGCACAAACCAGGTGTGCCAGGGCTTGTCGGCCTTGGTCAGCAGCGGCGGCAGCTGGTCGTCGCGGCCGAGCACCAGCCAGTCGTGCAGCGCGCGGTCCCATTCCTCGCGGGAAAAGAAGGCCTCGGGTGCGGCATCAGGATGGCGGGACAAGCTTCTCAATGCGTTGCGCAATCTCTCGGCGGAAGGCGTCCGCCTCGGATGCGCGGGCTTCGGCGTCTCTATTGGTTGCCCCTCCGTCGGCATCTCGGGCGCGGTCAGGGTCGAGCTCCGTGGCTTGATCGATGGTCTTGATGAAGGTGGCGAGGTGGCGCGTGTCCTTCTCCTCGTCGCCGGCGGGAATCTCGGCCCCGTCCTGCTTGATTGCCTTCTTCGCGTCCTTCAGCTGTTTGTGCATGCGGAGCTCCATCAACTCGAGCTTGAGGTCCATGATGTTGTAGAGGCGGTGGGTGAGGCGCCGGCGGATGCCCACCGTGGCCACGGGTTGGCTGGACGTCTTGGCCGTGCGGGCCGATGCGGTGGCGCCGGGCGTTGCCGTGGGCGAGGCCCAGCCTTCCTTGCGCGCCCTCACCCCGATGGTAGTGAGGTTGACGCCGAAGCGCGCGGCGATGGCCGTCAGCGTCGCGCCCTCGGCGCGCAGGCGACGGGCCTCGGCCCAATGCTCCGGCGAGAGCTTCGATGCAAACAACATTGCGGGTGGTTTGGGCGGATGTGGGCGGGTTGGCGCGAGGTCCCGGATATTTCGCTTCGCGAAATTCCGGGATGACAGGGGGCCGCTCACGCAAGTGTCGAGCTATAACAGAACAATACCTGAAGAGCGTGACGCTGTCAACGGGTATATTGCTGATTGGCAGCTTATTTTCGACGATCTGAGTATATAGTGGCGACGAATACATGCATTTACTCAAAAACCGTCCATTGTAACGCCGCCCGGGACAGCGGGGATAAGTGCGGGCGCGGCGGCTTGCGGCAGCGTTAACGGCCCGGCCGACGAGTCGCCCGGCTCAGGGGGATGGGCGCTTTTTCTGCAGCGATTGCGCCAGGGGATCGGTCTTGTCGACGACGAACACGTCGAGCGTGGTGCCCTGCGGGCCCGCTTTCGCCGACGTGATGATGAACTGGTCGGGCCGCACCTCGCCCAAATCCTTGTCGCGGTCCGGCAACACGGCGATGGTGGACCGCCCCTGCCATACGATCACCTGGCCCCTGTTTGCGGCGGCCGCCACGGCCCAGCGCTTGATCTGCGAATAGTAGGGCTCCTCGCGCCAGATGTTGGGGCGGGCCGGATCGACATGCACCGAGAGCCGCGGGGCGTGCTTATCGTCGTAGGCCAGGACCATCTTGCATCTGGCGGGCTGCCAACGCTCGTCGAGCTGGGCGTTGGTGAGGTAGCCGCAGTAGAAATCTCGGCACTCGTCGGGATGGCGCCCGTGAATTTTGCAGCCGCTGCGGGGGTCGCAATGGCTGCACCAGATGCCGCGGGGCTTCTGCAGGTCGCTGATCTCGAGGAGCTTGCAGCAGAGCGTGCAGCCTCTGCAGCCCCGTCCCTCGACGAGCTTCACCGATGTGCTCACGCCATCCCTCTTTGGCCCTGTTGCAGGCGGGGCCTTCGAGGGACGCTGGCACCGGCCGCGTTCCGGCGCTGAATGCGGCGGACGCTGGGGAGCCTTGCTCGCAATGCAAGGCGGCGGGTGGATGAAAGGGGGCGGAGGCGACGTCGCTATGACGAGTCATGGTGTCAGACCCGGAGGGTCTGACACCTATCCCTATCCCAGGTAGACGCCGCCGTTGACGTGGAGGGTCTGGCCCGTGATGTAGCGCGCGTTGGGGCCGGCGAGGAAGGCGACGGCGGCGGCGATCTCCTGCGGCGTGCCGAGGCGGCCGGCCAGCGTCCGGCTGACGCTGTGGTGGCGCGGGAGGGGCGAGGCCGGATCGCGCGCCGTGTCGATCAGGCCCGGCACCACGCAGTTGGCGGTGATGGCGTATTCGGCCAGCTCGTGGGCCAGCGCCTTGGTGAGGCCGACGAGGCCGGCCTTGGCCGCCACCACGTGGGCGCGATGCTTGGCCCCGACATGGCCCGACACGCCGCCGATGTTGATGATGGCGCCGGCGCCGCTGGCCTTGAGATGCGGCAGCGCCGCCTTCACGGTTAGGAAGGCGCCGTCGAGGATGGTGGCCAGCACCCCGCGCCAATCGGCAAGAGACATGTTCTCCAGCGGCTGCTGGGGGCGGCCGGCCGCATTGTTGACCAGGATGTCGATGCGGCCGAAGCGGTCGGCGACGGCGGCGGCCATGCGCTCGACCGCGGCCGCGTCGGTGACGTCGGCCATGACGGGGAGCGCCTTGCCGCCGGCGGCCTCGATCTCGGCGACCACGGCCTCGACATTGGCGCGGCTGCTGCGGCCGTTGACCGCGACGGCGGCCCCGGCGTTGGCCAGCGCCAGCACGATCGCCCGGCCGATGTTGCGCCCCGCGCCGGTGACGATGGCGACCCGGCCGGCCAGCTCCTTGTCGGCTCCCATGGCAGAACCCTCATTCTAACATCCGAGATCGAGCGGACCATTCCACAGAACCGGGGCGAGGGCGAGGGTGGCCCGGCGGGGGCGCGGCTGTTGCGCGGCGACATCAGGAGCTGGGCCCGTATACGCTCCCGGCATCTTCGCTGGGGACAGGCCTTGCCATGGCCACACGGATTGGCTTCTCATCTGTGCCGGCTGGCGCGGGCGCCGGCCTCTTGCAGGGAGCCGCTGATGCAATACGTGTGCGACGCGTCGCCGACCAAGACCTGGTTCCGCATCGAGACCGAGGGCGAGGCTGCGCTCGAGTCGCGCGCCATGAACCACGCCGTGGAGAAATATTTCCGCCAGACCTTCGAGCAGGCGGTCAAGAGCTACGTGCCGCCGAAATCCGGCCGCTACATCGAGCAGAACATCGGGCTCAAGGCCCACATCCAGAAGACGATGCCGCTGTTCCTGACCCTGCGCGACGGCGAGGGCACGGCCCTGGTCACGGCCATGCTGCCGCCCAAGGGCTTCAGCGACAAGGCGTTCCGGCCCATCATCGTCGGCTCCGGCAACGCCGATCCTTATCCGGAACATGGCGACGCGATCCGGAAGCTGGGGGAGCATTACGGGCTGACGCTGGACCCGGTGCGGTGTTATCCGTATCGGCGGGTTTGAGGGCGCTCCGTTCACGCAATCGCGTCGAGGCCCTTGGCCTTGACGATCGACAACAGTTTGAGCGATGGCCCGCTCGGCTTTTTCTCCCCACGCTCCCATTCGCCGACCAGCTTGGTCTCGACGTTGAGGTGGCGGGCCAGGACCGCCTGGCTGACGCCCTCGCGCTCGCGGATATTCTTGATCTGGCGGGCGGAGAGGCACTCGACGCGAGTGAGGCAGGAGGCGTCGAATTCGCGCATGGTCTTCTTGTCGAGCAAGCCGATGTCGTGCATGTCCTGCATCGCCTCGTGCACGGCGCCGAGGATCTTGCTCTTGTACTTCCTAGGCATCGTCGATCTCCGTCAGTTTGCCTTCGATCACCGCCAGTTCGAGCGCATCGTCGCTGAGGCTGAAATAGAAGCGGGCCGCGGCGCGCAGGTCCATGAGCTCGGCGTCGTCTATGTTGTCGCGCTCGCTCTTGGCAAAGCCGTAAAGGAACACGCTGAACTCGCCGGCCCGGTAAGCCACCACCGTGCGAAAGCCTCCAGAGCGGCCCGCACCAGCGCGAGCCACGCGCTGCTTGATAACGCCGCCGCCAAGGTCGGCGTCAATCTGGCCGCGCCCAGCTCTGCGGATGGCGTCTCGGAGAGAGAGATCGTCGATCCGTTCGCGGCGCGCGAAGCGGGTGAATGCTTTCGTTTTGAATACCCGCAACGTCTCCCCCTGTATAGGCAATATACTACCCCCAGGGTAGTAATTTCAAGAGGTGCCGCCAGAGCATTGATTTTCTCAGGGCCCGGCCTTGCGCTGATGCGGCGGCGACCACTCAGGATGCGCCGCGCAACATTTCAAGATCGATGATGGGCGCGTCCCACAGGCCGCGGGCCAAAGCGGATGCGGCGGCAATGCGCGGCTTGGGCCAGCCGCCGGCGCGGGCGTTGGCGGCGAATTTTTCCTCGAGCTCCGCGCGCGACAGGGGCGCATGTGAGCCGCCGCGCAGGTGGGGCTGGCGCTCTTCTATTATGCGGCCGTCGCGCAGGGTGGCGCGGATGTGGCCGGTGTAGGCGTTGGGGTAGGGGTTGGCGGGGTCGATCCGGTAGCTGATCTTCTGGGCCAGGGCGCGCACATTTGCGTCGGCCACGGCGGCGTCGGTGAAGGCGTCGAGGCCGAGATGGCCGTGGAGGAAGGCCGCGGCGATGCAGTAGGGGGTGGCGAACTTGGCGGCGTAGCCGTTGGGCGGACACTGCTTCTGGGCCAGCGGCTCCCACAGCCGGTGCATCGTGCCCTCGCCCACCTCGCACACGATGTCGGCGATGTCGTCGACGGCGATGCCGCGCTCGCGAAGCCGGCGCGCGCAGTCGATGTAGGGCTGGACCATGGTGCCGCAGGGGTAGGGCTTGAAGGCCAGCGTCTGCGTCACCCAGCGCTGGCCGAAGCCGTCGAGGAGGGCCGCCCAGTTGCCCTCGCGCGTGTGGGCGAAGCCTGCAAATAGGCCGTGTACGCCCTCGAACACCGTGCGGGGGCCGGTGAAGCCGGCGCGGCCGAGCAGGGCCGCGCGCAGGCCCGATTGCGCCGCCCAACCCGGATGCATGCGCTTGGTCCAGCTGCCGTCGGCCAGGTATTCGATGATGCCGCTGGCCATGGAGCCGGCGATGCCCAGCGCGTTGGTCAGTTGTTTGGCGTCGAGCTTCAGGGCCGCGCCCACGCCGGCGGCCGCGGCGACGGCGCCGAACACGGCGGTGGGATGGAAGCCGGCCTTGTGCACCGCCTTGGGGACGACCAGGCTCAGGCGGCAGATGGTCTCTACTCCCACGGCGACGCCGATGAGGGCCGCTGGGCCCGCGAGCTTTTCTTGCTCTGCAATCGCCAATATGGCCGGGACTATGACCGCGCCGGCGTGGACCGGGCCGCCCTCGAAGGTATCGTCGTAGTCCTCGCCGTGGGCGGCCGTGCCGTTGACGAAGGCCGCGCCGGCCGCCGCGAGCCGCTGCGGGTGGCCAATGGCCGTGGCCGGGCCGGGGTCGGGCCAGGCGGCCAGGGCGGCCGTCACGTAGTCGGTCCGGCGGGCGGCGACGCACAGGCCAATGACGTCCAGGGCGAGTCGGTCGCAGGTGTCGCGGACGGCGGGGGGCAGCTGGTTCGATTTCAGGTGGACTATGGCGCAGGCCAACTGTTCGGTGACGGATCGGTTTGCCATGGCGGTCAATTGTTGCGCAGCCTGACGCCACCGCCGAACCCCGGCAGACGGTTGGCGGCGATGATGACGGCGGCGGTCAGGATCAGCATGGTTAAGCCCAACACGGAGATGGCGGCGAGATCGCCGCTCTCCTTGAGGTCGAAGATCAGGACGGAGAGGACCTTGGTCTCCGAGGTGAACAGGATGACGGCGGCCGAGAGCTCGCGCACCACGGCCACGAAGATGAAACACCAGGTGGCGATCAGGCTCGGGCCGAGCAGCGGGGCGGTGATGGTGCGCAGCGTCGTGAGGCGCGAGGCGCCGAGCACGCGGCTCGCCTCCTCGAGCTCGGGCGAGAGCGCGCGGAAGGAGGACTGCAGCTGCTGATAGGCGGCGGGCAGCTCGATCGTGAGGTAGGCAAGCAGCAGGATCCACAGCGTGCCGTAGAGCACGACGGGACCGCGCGTGTAGGCGAGGAACAGGCCCACGCCCAGCACGATGCCGGGTATGGCAATGGGCGCGGTGGCGAGGAAGCCGAGCGCGCGGTGGCCTCGCACGGCAGCGCGCGCGGTGAGGTAGGCGATGACGAGGGCGAGCACGGTGCCGCAGCTGGCGGCCATGGCGCCGAGCAGGAACGTGTTCTTCATGGCGAGCTTGGTGGCGGAGAGCTCGAAGAACACGAAGCGGATGTTTTGCAGCGTGGCCGTGTCGAGGCCGATGAGCTGGCTCGGGGTGCGCGAGAACGCGGCATTCACTAGTGCGCCGTAGGGCAGGAACACGGGCAGGCACAGCACGGCAACGCACAACAGCAGCGCCGGCCAGCGCAGCAGCCCGAGCCGCACCAGCCGCGGCG
>Ga0209726_10008139_pt1 | contig 11426 bp, 9 predicted proteins | sample Subgrocontami54m_FD_187453 | JGI IMG/M metagenome (GOLD analysis project Ga0209726, IMG submission 187453) | Subsurface groundwater microbial communities from S. Glens Falls, New York, USA - GMW46 contaminated, 5.4 m (SPAdes) (version 3) | ecosystem: Environmental > Aquatic > Deep subsurface >... | reverse complement strand
GCAGGTGCTCAAGCCGCGGCTCGCTCCCGAGCAGGTCACCGCGGTCTACGAAACTTTGGAGCGCCCGCTGGTGCGCGTGCTCGGGCGCATGGAGCGGCGCGGCATTTCCATCGACCGCCAGGTGCTCTCGCGGCTCTCCGGCGAATTCGCGCAAAGGGCGGGCGCGCTGGAGGCGGAAATCCGCGAACTCGCGGGCGAACCACTGAACCCCGGCAGCCCGAAGCAACTCGGCGATATTCTCTTCGGCAAATTCGGCCTACCCGGCGGCACCAAGACCAAGACCGGGCAATGGTCCACCGGCGCGCGCGAACTGGAGGAACTTGCCGAGCAGGGCCACGCGCTGCCGCAAAAGATTCTCGATTGGCGTCAGGTATCGAAGCTGCGCTCGACTTATACCGACGCGCTGCCGAACTTCGTCAATCCCGACACCGGGCGCGTGCACACCAGTTACGCGCTGGCCTCCACCAGCACCGGCCGGCTGTCATCGTCCGATCCGAATTTGCAGAACATCCCGATCCGCACCGAGGAAGGCCGCAAGATCCGCCGCGCCTTCATCGCAGCACCAGGAACCAAGCTTGTCTCCGCCGACTATTCGCAGATCGAGTTGCGGCTGCTCGCCGAAGTCGCCGAAGTTCCCGCGCTGCGCAAAGCCTTTCAAGACGGTCTCGACATTCACGCCATGACCGCCTCGGAAATGTTCGGCGTGCCGGTCCAGGATATGCCGGGCGAAGTGCGCCGCCGCGCCAAGGCGATCAACTTCGGCATCATCTACGGCATCTCGGCCTTTGGCCTTGCCAACCAGCTCGGCATCCCGCGCGAGGAAGCCGGCGCTTATATCAAGAAATATTTCGAGCGCTTCCCCGGCATCCGCGACTACATGGATGAGACCAAGGAATTCGCCAAGAAGCACGGCTATGTACTCACCCTGTTCGGGCGCAAATGCCATTACCCCGATATCACCGCTTCAAATCCATCCATCCGTGCCTTCAACGAGCGCGCCGCCATCAATGCACGGCTGCAAGGCACCGCCGCCGACATCATCCGCCGCGCCATGACGCGCATGGATGCGGCGCTGACAGCGGCCAAGCTCTCCGCGCAGATGCTGTTGCAAGTGCATGACGAATTGATTTTCGAAGTGCCGGAGAAAGAGGTCGAGAAAACCCTCCCCGTCATCCGCGCGGTGATGACCGACGCGCCGCACCCGGCCGTGTCGCTGCATGTGCCCTTGCAAGTCGAAGCTCGCGCGGCTCACAATTGGGACGAGGCGCATTAGTTTCTTTCCCTCTCCCAGAGGGAGAGGGTGGCGCACGAAGTGCGCCGGGTAAGGGGTTACAAACTAACTTAGGTCCGAACCCCCTCACCCCGACCCTCTCCCCCACGGGGAGAGGGAGAAGAAACTGGGACGAAGCGCATTGGCTCAGCCATCATGGCCGGGCATAGCCGTTGAAGACGGCGTTGCTTCGCTACGCCTTATGTCCCGGCCATCTCGATAAGGTGCGCACTGCTTACCTAAGCGAGATGCCCGGCACGAGGTTTACACTCGGCCTGGCCGAAGGCCAGACCCGAGTGCCGGGCATGACGAACTAGCCCCGCAGCTCCACCGCCAGCCGCTTCCGGAATTTTCTATCCCGTTTCAGAAACCACTCGCGGCTCATGGCCTGCCGGCGCGTCCGGAATGTCTCGGTATGCAGAAGAACCCAGGCGCGCCCGCGCGTGCTGCGTGCGCCGCTGCCGTTGTTATGCTGTACCAGCCGGCGTGCCACGTCGGTGGTCCAGCCGACGTAAGTGAGATAGCGGTCCCGCGCCTGGCAGCCGAGGACATAGACAAAGCTGGGCATCCGGCAATGATGCCCTGTTCTCGTAAATCCGGCACTAATAAGGACGCAGAGGCGCCTTAATTGTCGCCGTCATTCCGGGGCGTGGGCGAAGCCCACGAACCCGGAATCCATACATACGGGCCGGGTTATGGACTCCGGACAGCCGCTACGCGGCTTCCGGAATGACTGCCAATTGCCGTGCACGATAATGCCTGCTAGCACCCGGATTATGCATCGTCTGCTTCCCTTGATCGCTGCTCTTATCGTGTGCGTACCCACTGCCGCCCTCGCCGCTCCGCCACTCGATGGCGCGGCGCTGAACTGGCCCTGGGCGCTGCCGTTTGCCGGTATCCTGCTGACGATCGCGACCGGCCCGCTGCTGCTTCCGAAAATCTGGCACCACCACTATGGCAAGATCGCCTTCGCCTGGAGCGCGCTGACGTTGGCGCCTCTCGCGGCTCTGCACGGCGCTCCGGCGGCCCTCGGCGGTTTGATTCACGCGGTCCTCGGCGAATATCTGAGCTTCATCGTGCTGCTGTTCGCGCTCTACACCGTCGCCGGCGGAATACTGATTACGGGCAACCTGCGCGGCACGCCCTTAGTGAATACCGCGCTGCTCGGCCTCGGCACGCTGATGGCAAGCTTCGTCGGCACCACCGGCGCGGCGATGATCCTGATCCGGCCGCTCATCCGTGCCAATGCCGCGCGGCTGCACAACGTGCACGTGGTGGTGTTTTTCATCTTTCTCGTCGCCAATATCGGCGGCGCGCTGTCGCCGCTCGGCGATCCCCCGCTGTTCGTCGGCTTCCTGCGCGGCGTCGATTTCTTCTGGACGACAACGAATCTCCTCGCGCAGACCACCCTGGTCGCGGGGCTGGTGCTCGCCGCCTTCATCGTGCTCGACGTCTGGTTCTACCGGAAGGACGGTATGGCCGCGCCCGTGGGCGAAGCGCAACCGCCTCTCGATCTCCGCATCCGCGGCGGCGTCAATCTCCTTCTGATCGGTGCGATCGTCGCAGCCATTCTGATTTCGGCGCAATGGAGGCCGGGGATAGCCTTCAATCTCTACGGCACGACGCTGGAACTGCAAAACGTGCTGCGCGACGCTGGGCTTATTATCATTGCGCTCCTGTCAGTACGGCTCACGCGCGACGAGCACCGCGAGGCGAACGGATTCACTTGGGAGCCGATCCGCGAGGTGGCCATCCTCTTCGCCGGGATTTTCGTCTGCATCATTCCCGTGCTCGCGATGCTCAGCGCGCATGAGAAGGGCGCGTTCTCGTGGCTGCTCGCCGCGGTCACCGCGAGGGACGGCAGCCCGCACGACATCGCCTATTTCTGGCTGACGGGTATCCTTTCGGCCTTCCTCGACAACGCACCGACCTATGTTGTGTTCTTTGAACTGGCCAGCGGCGATGCACAACACTTGATGGGGCCACTGGCCTCCACGCTGGCGGCGATCTCGATGGGGGCAGTCTACATGGGCGCGCTGACCTATATTGGCAACGCGCCGAACTTCATTGTTTATGCCATCGCGGTCGAGCGCGGCGTGAAGATGCCGAGCTTCTTCGGCTATATGGCGTGGTCCTGTGCCATCCTGCTGCCGGTGTTCGCGCTGCTCACGTTTTTATTTTTGCTTTGAGCGAGCATCATTCCGGCGCCACCGCAATCGCATCCACTTCGAACAGCGTACCCTCGCGCGCGAAAGCTACAACCTGCAACGTCGTGCTCGCGGGCGGTGCGGCGGGATTGAGGTAACCGTTGCGGACCTCGCGCAACAGCGGCAGATGCGCCAAGTCTACGAGATAGTTGTTGAGCTTCACGACATGCTCGAAGCCGGCGCCCGCCGCCGTGAGCGCGGCTTTAAGGTTTTCGAAGGCCTGCACCGCCTGCGAGCGAAAGTCTCCCGGCGCGCCGGCGACCTTGCCATCACGCCCTACGCCGAGCTGACCGGAGATGAAGATCATGCGGCCGGGCGCGCGCACCTCCACCACCTGCGAAAAGCCGGACGGCCGCGACATCGTGTCGGGACTGATAAAACGCGTCTTGGCGGCCACGGCTCTCTCCTTTGAACAATGTGAAGCGAATTTCTTCAGCCTTCCTTTAGCGCCGATCGGCTACGGCTGATACCGCCCCTCTGCAACTTATAGAGCCGCTGCGCGTTGTGGTGAAAGCCGCCAAGCATGGGGGTTTGAAAGGAAGGCAACCGTGCCGACAATCCGCGAAAGTTGCGCTGTTCGGTACCGATCCCTCCTTTTTACCGGGCTTGCCTTATTCGTCTTCATCACGCCGATGGGAACCGCATCCGCGGCCGGTTTCTTCGAAATGCTGTTCGGCGGCGGCCGGGCACCGAGCGTTCCGAGTCCCACTCCGTTGCTTGAAGCCCTCGGCAATGTCTTCGGCGGCTCCGGCACAAGCGAGCGGCGCTCCGAAGGCGGCGGCTCGACCGCTTATTGCGTGCGGTTGTGCGACGGCCATCCCTTCCCGGTGCAGAACGCGGGCATGACGCCTACTCAAGCCTGCAACTCTGCTTGCCCGGCGAGCCAGACCAAGGTTTTCAGCGGCGGCAGCGTCGACAACGCGTCGTCAAGCGACGGCAAGCGCTACGCCGACCTTCCCAATGCTTTCGTGTACCGCCAGCGGATCGTGGCCGGCTGCACCTGCAACGGGCGCACCGCGGGCGGGCTTGTGTCCATCGACGCCAAGGCGGACCCGACGCTTCGGCCCGGCGACATGGTTGCGACCAACGACGGCCTCGTTTCCTACAAAGGCCGGAAAGACGAGACCGCCGAATTCATCCCGGTGCAGGACCGCAAGCTGACGCAAATCCCGATTTCTCCAGCCGCCGCCAGCGCGCATGCCGAGGCTCCTCCTGCCGCGCTAAATCCTCCGGCTTCGGGCAGTACACGCAAGCGCGCTCAAGCGGATAGGTGAGCGGCCACTTCGTCCGCGATTGATAGCGCACACGTCAGCCCCGGCGATTCAATTCCAAACAAACTCACCAGGCCGGGCAGCCCGTGCTGCGGCGGTCCTTCGATCGTGAAATCCGCCGCCGGCGCGCCCGGGCCGGTTAGCTTTGGCCGGATCCCCGAATAGCCCGGCAGCAGCGAATTATCCGGCAGCCCCGGCCAATAGCTGCGGATGCGCGCGTAGAAAGCATCCGCCCGCGCCGGATCGACCGCGTAATCCTCGCGCTCCACCCATTCCACGTCCGGGCCGAAACGCATCCGCCCCGCCAGATCGAGCGTGACATGGATGCCGATGCCGCCGTCCACCGGCACCGGATAGATCAGGCGCGAAAAAACCGGCCGCCCCGCATAGGTGAAATAATTTCCCTTGCAGAGAATAAGCGGCGGCACGCGCTCGCGTGGATAACCAATCGTGCGGCGGGCCAGGTCTTGCGCGCCGAGACCCGCGGCATTGACCACCGCGTCCACCTCGCGCATGCCGGCATCCTTGCTGCTGAAGCGCACCTGCCAGCGCCCGCCAGCCCGCGACAATTCCTCCACCCGCGTGCCGAAGGCGATCATGCCGCCGCGATCTTCCAGGTCGCCGCGCAGCGCCAGCATGAAGGCATGGGCGTCGATGATGCCGGTTTCGGATGAGAGCAACGCGCCGACGCAGGACAGCGCTGGCTCCAGCGCGCGCGCCGCCGCGCCCTCGATCAATTGCAGCCCCTCGACGCCATTGCGCAGGCCCTGCGCATGAATGCTTTCCACTTTTGCGGCTTCGGCTGTATCGGTCGCTACGATCAACTTCCCACATTTGCGGTGCGGCACGCCATGCGAGGCGCAATAGGCGTAGAGCATCCGCCGCCCGTGCGCGCAGTGCCGCGCCCGCAGCGAGCCCGTCGGGTAATACATCCCGGCATGGATGACTTCGCTGTTGCGCGAGGAAATGCCGGTGCCGATAGCGCCAGCGGCTTCCACCACGATCACGTCATGGCCGGCCTGCGCCGCGGCACGGGCCGCGGCGAGACCGATCACACCCGCACCGACGACAAGGATTTGCATGGCTTCCCCGACGCGCAAACGGCGGCCTGATGGCCGCCGTTATTTACTCCGCTCATTCCCGCGTAAGCGGGAATCCAGCGCCAGCTTAGTCTGGGTCCCCGCTTGCGCGGGGACGAGCGGGAGCAAAACTATTCCGCGGCGATGCGGACCTCGGGAGCCGCGGCGCGCACGTCGGCATCGACGTGGCTCTCATAGACCGCGAAATTCTTCTGGAACATGGCGACCAGCTTGCGCGCGGTCTGGTCGAATGCCGCTTTGTCCGCCCAGGTCTTCGACGGATGCAGGATGTGCGGCTCGACGCCGGGCACCGACGTCGGCACTTCGAAGCCGAAATAGGGATCGGTGCGGAACTCGGCGTTCTTCAGGCTGCCGTCGAGCGCAGCGGTGAGCAGCGTGCGCGTCACCTTGATCGGCATGCGGCGGCCGGTGCCATAGATGCCGCCGGTCCAGCCGGTATTCACCAGCCAGCAATCGACCTTGTAGAGGGCGATCATGTCGCGGAACAGATTGCCGTAGACCGACGCATGACGCGGCAGGAACGGCGCGGCGAAGCAGGTGGAGAATTCCGGCTCCACGCCGACCAGGCCCTTTTCCGTGCCGGCGACCTTGGCGGTATAGCCCGAGAGGAAGTGATACATCGCCTGCGCCGGCGTGAGCCTGGCGATCGGCGGCATCACCCCGAAGGCGTCGGCCGCGAGCAGCACCACGTTCTTCGGCTGGCCTGCCCGGCCGGTGGGCGAGGCATTCGGCATGAAATGCAGCGGATAAGCGACGCGGGTATTCTCGGTTTTCGATTCATCGTCGAAGTCGCAAACCCGCGTCTCCGGATCGTACACGACGTTTTCCAGAACGCTGCCGAAGCGTTGCGTGGTAGCGTAGATTTCCGGCTCCGCTTCGGCGGAAAGCCGGATGGTCTTGGCGTAGCAGCCGCCTTCGAAGTTGAACACGCCCTGCGGGCCCCAGCCGTGCTCGTCGTCGCCCAGCAGCATGCGGTTGGGATCGGCCGAGAGCGTTGTTTTGCCGGTGCCGGAGAGCCCGAAGAACAGCGCCACGTCGCCCTTTTTGCCGACGTTGGCCGAGCAGTGCATCGGCATCACGCCTTTCGGCGGAAGATAGAAGTTCAGGGTCGAGAAAACCGACTTCTTCATTTCGCCGGCGTAAAAGGTGCCGCCGATCAGAATGATCTTGCGGGTGAAGTCGAGCGCGATCACCGTTTCGCTGCGCACGCCGTGCTTCTTCGGATCGGCTTTGAACGTCGGCAGGCAGATGATCGTCAGCTCCGGCACGTAGCTCGCGAGTTCGGACCGCTCCGGCCGCACCAGCAGCGCGCGGATGAACAGCGAGTGCCACGCCAGTTCGGTATAGACGCGGGTCTTGATGCGGTATTGAGGATCGGCGCCGCCGTAGAGATCCTGCGCGAACATCTGCTTGCCTTTGGCGTGGGCAAGAAAATCTTTGAGCAGGACATCGAATTGCGCGGGCGTCAGCTTGCCGTTCTTCTCCCACCAGACGGTGTCCTGGGTTGCAGCATCGGCGACGACGAATTTGTCCTTGGGGCTGCGTCCGGTATGCACGCCGGTTTCGGCGCAGAGCGGGCCGCCGGCGGTGACCTGCGCCTCTTTCGCGGCGAGAGCGAACTCGTAAAGCCTGGGCTCCGTCAGATTCCAGTGAACGGCCTTCAGGCCGTCCAAGCCGAATTTGTCGGCGCCATAGGCGCTGTTCCGCAGACCCGTTTCCTGCACGGATACCTCCACAAACGCTTCCGCCCGAAGACCAGCTTCTTAAGCTAAAGCTTTATATGCACATATTGCCGGGCGGCTTTTGACAAGCCTTTAGGCGCCCGGCGGCCTGGGCGAGCTATAATCCAATAGGTGTTTAACTGCCAAGGGCATTTGACGCATACCGGCCCTCTTGCGGATGCGTCACAAGCGATGCGGCAGCGGTAACCATAACCCGGCATGCGGATCAGGCCTGCAAACGCACCTGTTCCGCCAATTGCTTGAGCGCCTGCCGCAGCATGGCCAGAGAATTGATGCGCTGCGAAAACGGCAAGCGCAACGCCATACGCCCAAGCTGCAATTCCAGTCCTTCCGGGTCACACCCGGTACAGCGCCATACACCATCCGGCGCGCCGAGGAGTTTTGTTGCATAGAGCCGGCAGGCACCGGCGTGATCCTCATTCATATGCGCGAGGATGTCCGGCTCACCTGCAACGACATCTTCGGCGCCCGCCAGATCGGTGAGCAGATCCGCGGCGGCAAGATCGACAATGCGCCCGAAGCCCGCCACCAGATGCGCGGCCTTGAGCTTGATCTCATAGATCGCGAAGTCCGCGAAGCCGGCGAACGTTTCCGCGTCGGGATGGCGCGCAAGATAGCGCCGGCGCGCGGTCGCATCTTCAGTGACGGCAGCCGTGCCCATCAACATCACGCGCGCGCCTTCGAGCGGATCGCCTTCCTTGCGCTCGTCGAGCATCAGCGAGACGCGCGGATCGGCGAGAATGTTCTTGGTGTGCACCGCCAGGCGCGAGAGCAACAACAGCGGCGCGCCGTCCGCCGCCGTCGCGACATTGACCAGCGAGCAATAGGGATCGCCTGCCCCGCGCATCAACGTCGCAAGCGCGCCGCTGCGGCCCTCGCGCAGCAGCTTCTTGGCGGATTGTTTTGGATCGAAATCAGGCGGATTCATCGTCGGCTGGTCCCGCCGCTAATGGTTAACCGCGGTCTTAGCGCCGCACATATAAGCGAACCCACGGGTAGCACTGGGGAACATTGAGTATTATGTTTGGAACTGCTCGGCGAATCATGTGTTTGACCAGGATATGTCACATTTCGGCCTAGCTTTGCGGGCTTCAAGGCCGAGGGGCACTCCGTCACGAAAGATAGGCTCATGCCGACAATCGCTCTCGTCGACGACGACCGCAATATCCTGACCTCGGTTTCGATCGCTCTCGAAGCTGAGGGCTACCGTATCATGACCTACACGGACGGCGCCTCCGCGCTCGACGGATTCAAGACGTCGCCGCCGGACCTCGCCATTCTCGATATCAAGATGCCGCGCATGGACGGAATGGAAACATTGCGCCGCCTGCGGCAAAAATCCGACATGCCGGTGATCTTCCTCACCTCCAAGGACGAGGAGATCGACGAGTTGTTCGGGCTGAAAATGGGCGCCGACGATTTCATCCGCAAACCTTTCTCCCAGCGCCTGCTGGTCGAGCGCGTGAAGGCGGTGTTGCGCCGCGGATCGCCGAAGGACGCGACGGCTCCGAAGGAGCTGGATGCCAAGGCGCTCGAGCGCGGGCAGCTGCGCATGGATCCGGAGCGCCACACCTGCACCTGGAAAAACGATCCGGTGACACTGACAGTTACGGAATTTCTCATTTTGCAGGCGCTGGCGACCCGGCCCGGCGTGGTCAAAAGCCGCAACGCCCTGATGGACGCGGCCTATGACGACCAGGTTTATGTGGACGACCGCACCATCGACAGCCACATCAAGCGGCTGCGCAAGAAGTTCAAGGTGGTCGACGACGATTTCGACATGATCGAGACGCTGTACGGCGTCGGTTATCGCTTCAAAGAGAATTGACACCTTCGGGACGGGCCGCATCTGGACTGACGGATTTGCGCGGCTTGCGATAGAATGCCGCCGGCGCCCGGGAGGCAGGATCGAAACGGGCAGACTTGGATCAAGTGCTCGATCGAACGACCCATGACAGAGCAGCTGAAGCCGAGTCCGGCGGACTCGACGCATCCGCGCGGACGCGCGGCTTTGCCCGCGTGACGGCACTGTTGCGCAGCGCCTGGCAATTCATTCTCACGCTCATGCTTTCCAGCCTGACGCGGCGCATCGTTACGCTGAACGTGCTGGGCCTGCTCGCGCTGGTCATCGGCGTGCTTTACCTGTCGCAATTCCGCGCCGGCCTGATCGACGCGCGGATTCAAAGCTTGCTGGTGCAGGGCGAAATCATCGCCGGTGCAATCGCCACGTCTGCCACCGCCGACAACGATTCCATTCACATCGATCCCGAGCGCTTGCTCGAATTGCGCGCGGGCGAAAGTTACGGCCCTTCCGACGAGGCGCTTTCGGGGCTGGAATTTCCCATCAATCCGGAGCGCATCGGTCCATTGTTGCGCCGCCTCGTTTCGCCGACCAAGACGCGCGCGCGCATCTACGACCGCGACGGCAGCCTGATCCTCGACAGCCGCAATCTCGACCGGCGCGGCGATGTTTTCCGCTTCGAGCTGCCCTCCCCCAATGCGCCGAAGCCCGGCTTCATGGAACGCACTTTCAACGCGGTCCGCACCTGGCTTGGCCGCGGCGACTTGCCGCTTTATCGCGAGCTCGGTCCGGAAAACGGCATCGGCTATCCGGAAGTGGCGCTTGCGCTGACCGGCCAGAAGGCAAGCATGGTGCGCGTCAACGACCGTGGCGAAGTGATTGTCTCGGTGGCGGTGCCGGTGCAGCGCTTCCGCGCGGTGCGCGGCGCGCTGATGCTGTCCACGCAAGGCGCCGACATCGACAACATGGTCACCGCCGAACGATTGCAAATCCTCAAGGTCTTCCTTGTTCTGCTCGGCGTGATGTTCGTCCTGTCCAACGTTTTCGCCGCCACGATTGCGGGCCCGGTACGCAGGCTTGCCGAAGCCGCCGAGCGTGTGCGCCGGCGCATTCGCACCCGCGTGGAAATCCCCGACTACACCCGCCGCCGCGACGAAATCGGGCATCTGTCCGGCGCGCTGCGCGACATGACCAGCGCGCTCTACCGCCGCATCGAGGCGATCGAGAGTTTTGCCGCCGACGTGGCGCATGAGCTGAAGAATCCCCTCACCTCGCTGCGCTCGGCGGTGGAAACATTGCCCTTGGCGAAAACCGACGACAGCCGCTCCCGCCTGCTCGGCGTCATTCAGCATGACGTGCGCCGCCTCGACCGGCTGATCTCCGATATCGCCGACGCCAGCCGTCTCGACGCCGAATTGCAGCGTCAGGAATCCGAGCGCGTGGATCTCGCCAAGCTGCTTACGACACTGATCGCCGGCGCCAACCAAGTGCGGGACGATATAGCGGTGACCCTCGCCTTTGAAGGCGGCGGACCGAATGCTTTTGCGGTGCCGGGACACGATCTTCGCATCGGCCAGGTCATCGGCAACCTGATCGACAATGCACGATCCTTCTCTCCGCCGGGCGGCACCGTGCGCGTGACCTGCCGCCGCTTGAAAAACGAGATCGAGATCATCGTGGACGACGACGGGCCGGGCGTACGGCCCGACGTATGGGAAAAGATTTTCGAGCGCTTCTACACCGACCGGCCGGACCAGGGCTTTGGCCAGAATTCCGGGCTCGGACTTTCCATCTGCAAGCAGATCGTCGACGCGCATGGCGGACGCATCTGGGTGGAGAACCGCCTCGCCGCCACCCGCGCCGGTGAGGCGCAAAAAGTGCTCGGCGCGCGCTTCATCGTCCGCTTGCCGGCGCTGTGATTTGATACTCGCGCCGATACAAATGCCTTCTTCACCTCTCCCCGCGTGCGGGGAGAGGTCGATGCGCGCAACGCATCGGGTGAGGGGGCCTTTCCGCCGATTGAGCGCGTTGATGC
>Ga0209726_10008135_pt1 | contig 11431 bp, 10 predicted proteins | sample Subgrocontami54m_FD_187453 | JGI IMG/M metagenome (GOLD analysis project Ga0209726, IMG submission 187453) | Subsurface groundwater microbial communities from S. Glens Falls, New York, USA - GMW46 contaminated, 5.4 m (SPAdes) (version 3) | ecosystem: Environmental > Aquatic > Deep subsurface >... | reverse complement strand
CGTATTGTTGAACCCGCTGCACGACGAGCGGCAGCGCCGCCAGCCCCAACCCGAAGAAGATGTCCAGCAGGTTGAGCGCGGCGTTGCGCCAGTGCGCGGCCACGTCCACAACCAGAGCGTGGCCGGCGGCGACGATAGCGTTGGCGCCCAGCCCCAGAACAAGTGAGCAACCGAAGATCAAAAGCAATGCCGACCCCGGGCTGACCTTGGTGACCGCGAGCGCGAAGCCGGTCATGGACGCGATGACCAGCGCTGTCCCGCTCCCCAGAGCGAACTTCTTACCGATGCGATCAATAATCGGCCCGCTCACGATGTATGCCAGAACGGCTCCGGCAGCGTTGATTAGAAGGAACGTGCCAACCGTGTTGTCGTTGGGCAGGTAACGATTACGTTCAAGTGTAGGAAGCACCGCACCCGGGAGCGCTGCCAGTAGTCCGTAAACGAAGATGCCGAGAAAAGCGATGAGCATGAACCCCAACTCACGTGCGCCAAATGCCTTTCTCTGATGTGTGACCAAGCGCTAACCTCCGTCGCGTTTGAATTGAACAGAGCGAGAAGCGGGCTGTGATTAAGTTGTCGGCTCGCGGCGGCAGATATTAGCACGAATCTTTACCTGTGCGATCCGGTGTGTTAAAAGCGGTGCTGTCTTAAATTGGATTTTTCTGTGTGAACACTGTGCCCTCTGTGTCTGTGTGATGAGTCTCGTCACGCGGAGCGATCCCATTAGCACCGTGGCTTCAGCCCGGTGATTAGGGACCTTGAGAGAAAGGGAACCGTTTTTAACGGTTTTCGGTGGCGAGGGAACAGGTAAACCGTTAGAAACGGTTCAGGGATCATTTCGGCGGGAACTTGATCACGGGCTAAAGCCACCGTAATGAGATAGCTCTGCGTGTTTCAAGCGCATAAGAAGTAACCACGATCGTTAACAACCAATTGATATGGCGAACCACCGGGAATAGAGACCAAATGAAGAAACTGAACATCGCTCTGATCGGCTACGGTTTCATGGGGAAGGCCCACAGCAACGCCTGGCGGCAGGTGAGCCGCTTTTTTGATACTCCGTTCGAACCGGTCATGAAAGTCATCTGTGGCCGCAACGAGCAAGAGGTCAGCAGAGCGGCGCATGATTATGGCTGGGAACAATACTCCACTTCATGGGAAGAGGTCGTAGCCCGGAAAGATATAGATGTGATTGACATCTGCACTCCTGGCGATTCACACATGCCCGTTGCGGTCGCCACTGCCAAAGCGAAGAAGGTAGTCTTTTGCGAGAAGCCGCTGGCTAACACTCTGGCTGAGGCCGAAGCGATGCTCGATGCCGTGCAAGATAACGGTGTCATACACATGCTCTGTCATAACTACCGACGCGCTCCAGCGGTGACGCTCGCCAAGCAGATTATCGAGGAGGGGCAGATCGGCGAAATTTATCACTACCGCGGAACGTACCTTCAGGACTGGCTCGTGTCGGCGGATTTCCCGCGCGTCTGGCGACTTGAGAAAGCGAGAGCCGGGTCGGGGGCCCTGGGCGACCTGGTCTCTCATTCTGTTGACCTTGCTCGCTATCTGGTCGGCGAGATTAGTGAAGTCTCCGCGCTACTGAAGACTTTCATCACCGAGCGACCGATAGATAAGGGCAGCGAGATAATGGCGCCGGTCGAGGTAGACGATGCCGCGCTCTCGCTCGTCAGGTTTGAGAACGGAGCCGTCGGAACAATAGAAGGGACACGCTTTGCCACCGGCCGCAAGAATCATAACCGGTTCGAGATTAATGGCAGCCGGGGCAGCCTGGTGTTCGACCTCGAGCGCATGAACGAACTGGAACTGTATGTTGAAGAAGGACCAAACAGCGGGTTTAGGAAGATCATCGTAACAGACCCCGCGCATCCTTATGTTTCCGGCTGGTGGCCTCGCGGACACATCATCGGCTATGAACATACTTTCACGCACACTGTGCTTGATCTGCTTAAGGCCATCAGCGAGCAAACGATTCCGTCGCCCAACTTTGAGGATGGGGTGCGCAACCAAAAGGTGCTGGATGCCTTCGCAAGAGCTTCTGTCTCGCGGCGATGGGAGAGAGTATAGGGTTTCAAAAGAGACATCCGCAGATTCCGCAGATTCCGCAGATTAAGAACGATTAGAGTATGCGCGTATCCCCAGCCTCGCGAAAAATAATCGTTTGTCCCGTCCTGTTCGAAATCTGTGTAGTCTGCGTAATCCGTGGATACATCCTTCTTTACGAACGGTATGGCTCTCGGCCCACGCCCTGAACGGGAATTTCCTGCGCTGCCAACACCTCCTGTAAAGCGTACATGCAGCCCGCGGCCTCGTCTATTTTCCGTATGAAGGCGATAGAGCCCTGGAGGATCGGCTTGAGGCGGTCCCGGTCCTGGATCCTAGCTTTCGGATATTCATGCTCGACAATCAAGTGAGTATTCGCCACGTCCAATTTGAGAAGCTCGCGCGCGGCGAGTTGATGATCCAGCCAATCCACCGTTCGGTTCTGAAGGTAAGCCAGAGGATCGTGTCTGGCTGTTCCGGGCAGTTCATGTTCGCAGAGCACGGTCTGTTTCAGCCATGCTTTCGCTTGATCCTCCGGGCGGTCTGACGGCTCGCCGCCTATCCAATCACCGCGCTCAACCGTCTGTCCGCCGTAACCCCAGGCCGCGACGCCCCGCGCGTCAATGACCTGCCCTTTGACGTGAAAGCCGCCGATGAGGAAATCGTATCCAGTATCCTTCAGATACTGGAAGATCGAACGCGTGTCCTGGCCCATCAGAATCGCATGCGAGGGATCGTAGTGGATGCGAAACCGTTCGCCCACTCCCGCCTTTTCGCAGATGCGATGGAGCGCGATCCACGTGCCTGGAGTGTAGGCAAGGTTATTATGAAAACTATCCTTGACCGTCCAGCCAGGCATCGGACACTGCTCGACACGATAAGTCAGGCCGCGCGCTTTGGCTTCCTTGAGCAAAGGAACAAAACTCTCTTCAAAGTCCAGCAGGTTCTGGTCCATGCTGAGCGATTGATTCTTGCCCACAAAGCCGCAGACGGCGTCTACCCCTAACAGCACAGCGGCGTCGAAGACCCTGAGCATGAACTCGTGCTTCCTTTTTCTGACTACCAGGTCCTCGTGAAGCATGTTGTCGAAATAGCTGAGATCTGACAGGCCGATCTTGTGCTCGTTCAAAGCGGCCAGAACTCGGTCGGCGCGAGCTTTGATAAAAGGTTCGCGCAAGTCCAGAGTATTAGCCACCGGGTCAAGCAAGGCTTCAGCCGGGATGTCGGCCTCGCTCGGATGGAGCGCGGCAGAGAGTTGTATGTTGTCGGCGCCCAGTTCTCGTGCGTACGCCACCCAGTCTTCTATCGCCTGATCCGGATCGAGGTCGCGTATTTCTCTCGGCGTCAATTCCTGCAAGGCCGCAGTCAAGATGCCGATTTTCATGAATTGAGGCTCGAACGATTTGATACTCATGATCCCGGCGCGACCTTGCTCTTCAACGCAGTACGGTGTTGCTGTTGCTGTTTGCTCATCAGTTCTTCCTGATCAGGCTCCGATTTTATATCCTATTCACCTGTCCAGTTGTTTACAATAACGACGACTTCACTCTTCCCATCCTCATCCGCTCACGTTCCGTTAGCGTCGTGCATTTGCGTTGTGAAGTAACCGTGCTATCCCGACGTGGTGCTGTCTTCAAAGTCTACACAGATGGCAATCGCATCTGGCAGAGTGAAACGTTTTTCATAAAGCGCTTTTCCGACAATCACGCTGTCTACGCCGCAATCAATTACCGCCCTCAGCCGTTCCAGATCTTCAAGAGATGCGACTCCCCCAGAAGCCGTGATTCTCAGACCCGACTCTCTCGCAATTAAGCACGTCTGATCAATATTTACTCCGGTAAGGGTGCCGTCGCGCTGGACATCCGTGTAGATCATTCGCTTGACTCCTGCGGCGGCAACCCGGTGCGCCAGAGTCAACGCGCTCATCTGCTCCTCGGTCTCCCAGCCCCGAGTCACAACCTGGCCATTTCGCGCATCAATTCCAACCGCCACCTGCTCGGCTCCGAATAGCCCGACGATCTTTGCCAGCATGTCCGGAGATTCCGCGGCCAGTGTGCCAAGCACGACTCTGGCTATACCTAAATTGATAACTTGTTCGATGTCTTTGGTACTGCGCAGCCCGCCACCAAATTGCACCGGTATACTTACCGTGCGGACAAGGTCGCGAAGCACTTCACGATTGCGTCTGTTAGATTCCGCAAAAGCGCCGTCGAGATCAACTACATGCAACATGCGAGCGCCATCTCTCTCAAAATCTTCCGCGACCTTGACCGGATCACCATCATAGACGGTGGCCGCCTCTTTACGCCCCTGCGTGAGACGAACACACTTACCGTGACGGAGGTCAATGGCGGGAATGACTATCATCGGTCTCAGTTATCCTTCTGGTAGTGTGGTGTCATGGTCTCATCGCGTTTAGAGTACCAACTTTAGTTGGGTTCTTTCTTGCTTAACAAAAGCCCGACTAAAGTCGGTACTCTGAACGCCGCTTATCAAAGTAGGACAAGACTTCCTGGTAGTGCCGATTTCCTCTCTGCGGCAAGTCTGCGCCCTCTGCGGTTCGGCGGCGATTCCTGGTCGAGAAAACTCACCGCAGAGGACGCAGAGGTTGCGCGGAGGAGCCGAAATCAAGGCACTGCGTCCCCTCTGATCGTTTCCATCACGTCGTCGAACAACAATCCATTCGTTGAGATGGCGTTGCCTCCGTGGATTGTTCTGTTTCCCCGCCAGTCTGTAAAAGATCCTCCCGCCTCTTCGAGAATGGGAAGGAGCGCCGCACAGTCCCAAACGTTCATGATCGGGTCAAGCATGATCTCGGCCCGTCCCGTCGCTACCAACACGTGACCGTAAGCGTCACCCCAGGTGCGGCGCGCGCTTACCTGCTGCTGCAATGTCCCCGCGGCCCGACCAAATCCATATTGCTCACACGTGCCAAAATCGGTCGCCAGGAGCAGAGCTTCACCGAGAGACTTAGTTGAGGATACGCGCGCAGGCTCACTGTTCCAGAAACACCCAAGCCCGCGCGCAGCATGAACCAGCTCATTCAACGCCGGAAGATTAACTACGCCCAGCATGGACTGGCCGTCAATCTCCAAACCAATGAGCACCGCATAGAGCGGGACGCCATGAACAAAGGAGTAGGTTCCATCGACTGGATCGATGATCCAGCGTCTTCCGGTCGTGCCCATCTTCTCGCCTTCTTCCTCGCCGAGAATGCCGTCATCGGGAAAAGACCGCTCGATGTTTGCGCGCAGATTCGTTTCGGCCTCACGATCAGCTATCGTCACAAAAGAGTTATCGGCTTTACGTTCGGCAACAAACGAACCTTTGAAGTACCGGAAAGTAATCTCTCCGGCTTCCCGCGCCAGTCGCACGGCGAAATCCAGCAGGTGCTTTAGTTCGACCGCGTCGGGGATCATTTGCTTCCCTTCCCGCTACGGCTCAGGAGTTCATCACGCACTTCATTCAGTGTCAGGCCACGGTCCACGAAAAGCACGAGCAGGTGATAGAGAAGGTCTGAGGATTCTCTAACCAAAGCATTGTGGTCCTCATTCTTGGCCGCGATGATTGTCTCGGCGCTCTCCTCTCCCACCTTCTTTAAAATCTTATCCAGCCCCTGATCGAGTAGATATGTCGTGTAGGAACCCTCTGGCCTTTCACGCTTGCGCGACTCGATGAGGGCATAAAGGCCGCTGAGTATTTCACCCAGATCGGCTTGTTTCCCTTCTCTTCCTTCCTCGTCTTGAGAAGCCGATTGTAGGTCGTTGTGAAAGCACGTTCGGGCGCCCGTGTGACAGGCGGGACCTTCGGGAACAACCAGAACTCTGAGCGCGTCATGGTCGCAGTCCAAACTCACTTCTACAACTCGCTGCTTATTACCGGAGGTCTCACCCTTGTGCCACAAACTCGATCGAGAACGAGACCAGAACCAGGTCTCATGCTCCGCCAAAGTTCGCTCCAGGCTTTCCCGGTTCATGTAAGCGAGCGTCAAAACTTGCAGCGTGTTTGCGTCCTGGACAATCGCCGGAACCAGGCCGCGCTCGTCAAACTTTATGTCTTCGATGGCTATCTTCATCTCACAACCACTCCTCGCTCGCGCAGATATTTCTTCAGATCCGCGATCTTGTAATCACCGAAGTGAAATAACGAAGCCGCCAGTACCGCGCTGGCGCCTCCCGCGGTCAATGCCTCATAAAAGTGTTCGGGCTTTCCCGCGCCACCCGAGGCAATAACAGGAATGCGGACGCTATCGGAAATCGTGCGCGTTAGCTCAATGTCGTAACCATCCTTTGTGCCGTCGCAATCCATACTTGTCAGGAGAATCTCTCCGGCGCCGAGCTTCTCAGCCCGCCCGATCCACTCGACCGCGTCCAGCCCGACCGGGCGCCGCCCGCCGTGCGTATAGACTTCCCAGCCTTTGTTCGGGTCGTTGGCATCGCGCCGCCGGGCATCCACCGCAACAACCATGCACTGCGATCCGAACGTCTCGGCTCCCACTCTGATCAACTCAGGCTGCTCGATGGCCGCGGTGTTGAGCGAAACCTTATCGGCGCCGGACCGCAATACCGCGCGAATATCTTCAAGGGAGCGCAACCCTCCGCCAACTGTGAAAGGAATGAAAACTTCGTCAGCAACGCGTCTGACCAGGGCAGCGACGATGTCGCGTTTGTCCGACGACGCGGTAATATCCAGGAACGTCAATTCGTCCGCGCCCTCGGAGTCATATCGCTTGGCCTGCTCAACCGGGTCCCCGGCATCAACCAGCGAGATGAAACGAATCCCCTTCACTACGCGGCCCCGATCGACGTCCAGACATGGAATGATCCGTTTCGCCAGCATAATTGTCCGACAAACCTTAGGCAGCTCTAAACAAATACCTTCGACGCGTAACGTCGGTGTGAGTTTAGCCAGGCCTTTCAAGGCCTGGGAAAGCCCAATAAAACATTCGCGTCGCGTAGCGACGCCTGAAGGTTAGATCAAATTCAATCGTCGCTACGCGACGAAACCGGCTAACCATCTGATCCCGGCCTTGAAACGCCGGGCTAAACTCATACCGACGCTACGTCGAAGATACTTGATCAGAGCTCCCTAAAGTTCGTCACGTCCGCGCGAAGTTTGATAACAATTTCAAGCCGACCGCCTGGCTCTTCTCCGGATGAAACTGCACCCCGCAAACATTGCCACGCGCTACAACGGAGGCATACGTCGCACTGTATTCAGTTTCTCCGATGACGATTGCGGGATCGTCAGACTCGCAATAATAAGAATGCACGAAATAGAAGAACGCTCGGTCGATTATCCCGTCAAACAAGGGATGGATGCGTCTTTGCTGGATCTGATTCCATCCGACCTGCGGCACAATCAGATCGCTTCCGAAACGGCGAACGCGGCCACGCAAGAGCCCCAGGCCGGGCGTTGTGCCAAACTCATCCGATTCCTCAAAGAGCATCTGCATGCCAACACAAACGCCGAGTAATGGAGTTCCTTTGGCGACGCGTTCGCGCACGAGTTCATCGAATCCGCGCTCTGTGAGCGCCTTCATGCAAGCGCCGAATGCGCCAACTCCAGGTAGCACCAAACGCTCCGACTGCTGCAGGACTTTCTCATCGGAACTTATTACCGCGGTGCAGCCGTTCGCGGCAAACGCCTTTTCGACTGAACGGAGATTGCCAACGCCATAGTCAATGATGCCAATTTGGGTCATAAGCAAATAGCTGAGTGAATTGCAGCTCTGCCGCTCGATGTGCGGAAAGCCTATGGCTTTCCGTCGTGCCACTCTTCTCGTTCTGTCGCCGCCACGGTCAAAGCAATCCTTTCGTGCTCAGCACTCCAGTGATCCGCGCATCGCGCTCGACGGCCTGGCGTAGAGCGCGCGCGGTAGCTTTGAAGGTTCCTTCCAGGATGTGGTGCGTGTTGCGGCCACGCAAACAATCAATATGCAGATTAAACCTCGCTGTTTCCGCAAACGATCGCCAAAAGTGTTCGGCCAACTCAACCGAAAAGTTACCAATCTTCTGGCGGCGCGTCTTCACTTCGTAAACCAGATAGAAGCGCCCGGAGAGATCGATCACGGCTCGGCACAAGGCTTCATCCATTGGCACGATCGCCTCTCCGTAACGCTTGATGCCCGCTTTATCACCCAGTGCCTGCGTCAGGCTTTGACCGAGGGTGATCGCAATATCTTCGACGGAATGATGGTCATCAATCTCCAGATCGCCTTCGCAGGCAACGTTGAGATCGAATAATCCATGCTTGGCAAAGAGCTCGAGCATGTGATCAAGAAACGGCAGCCCGGTACTGATGTGGGATTGACCACGGCCATCGAGGTCGAGCTGGACCCGCACGTCGGTCTCTTTGGTTTTACGCTGGACCTGCGCAACCCGCGTCGAGGTCTTAGATGTTTTCATAGCCTTCATCCTATGGACTGCTTCATGAGAACGATGCGACCGTCGCTTTGGATAGTTCTTTCTCCCTCTCCCACTGGGAGAGGGTTGGGGAGAGGGTTTACGGTTTCAACAGCTACGCCCCTCATCCCCAACCCTTCTCCCAAAGGGAGAAGGGGGGAACTCACCGCACTCCAAATATTTCCCTCAATGCCTCAATCAAAAGATCGTTCTCCTCCGGCGTGCCCACACTGACCCGGAAGTATTCGCTCAACATTGGATAGCCGCTGACGTCGCGAATCAAAATATTCCGGTTGAGTAATTCCGCGAAGACCTGCTTTGGATCAATTGCCGATCGCACCAGAATAAAGTTTGCGCGTGAGCGCACTGGAGTCAGCCCGCTGACGCGACTCAGGACGTCGTACAATCGCTCCCGCTCGGCGATGATCTTCCGCACCAGCGGGCGGAGTTCGTCTTCGTACATGTCGACGGCTACTTCGGCGGCAGTCTGTGAAATGACGTTCAGGTTGTATGGAAGCACGGCCTTGCTGATTTCACGCGCCAGTTCCGGCGCCGCGAGTAAATAGCCAGTGCGCAGCCCCGCCATAGCCATAGCCTTGGAAAAAGTACGCAAGACCACAAGGTTTTCATGCTCGCGCAGGAGGGGAACAACTGTATGCTCGGCAAATTCATGATAGGCCTCATCCACAATCACCAGCCCGCTCGACGATTCGACCAGCGAGCGCAGATCAGCATCGCTCAGCACGCAACCGGTGGGATTATTTGGAGAGCAGACGATGGTCACATCCGGCTGCGAGTCGTGGACTGTATCTTTCAGCGCGTTGATGTCGTACCCGAGCTCCGCATTAAGTGGAACACTGATGACATCACCTCCCAACACCGTAGCGATCTGCCGGTACAGAGCGAACGTCGGCTCGTTGATGAGCACACGTTTTCCTTCTCCGACGGTGACCATCAAGAGCGCCTGGATTAATTCATTCGAGCCGTTACCCGCGACGATCCCATCGGCCTTCCATCCGCTCAGCTCAGCCAGTCGTTCATGCAGTCTTTGCGGCGCAAAGCTCGGATAACGCGACCAGGTGCATTCGCTGATGCGCCTGAGCGTCTCCTGCTTGATCTTAAGGGGCGCGTCCCAGGGATTTTCGTTCTGATTCAACTTTACTCGCGCCAGGTCGTGCCGGAGCGAATAGGGCCGCAACTCACGTACACGCGTTTTGATGCTCGCCAGGTTGGTAGTCATCAGTTCTCCTCCAGACGGATCAGCACCGACCGCGCGTGCGCGTCGAGACCCTCAGCGTGAGCGAGCGTGGCGATCATGGCCGCAGTGCGGCGGAGTTCGGCTACCGAAAACTTCACGGTATTGGTCCGCTTGAGAAAATCGTAAACACTAAGCCCGGATGAAAAGCGGGCCGCTCCGGCGGTCGGCAAGACGTGATTGGGCCCAGCCAGATAATCACCAACTGCCTCAGGCGTATGGTCCCCAAAAAAGATCGCTCCGGCGTGGCGAATGCGTGAGGCAATCGCTTCTTCTTCCCTGGCCACAATCTCCAGATGTTCCGGCGCCAGGTCATTGACAATCGCGCAGGCCTCTTCCATGTCATCGACAACAATAATTGCGCCGTACCGAGCTAGTGATTGTTCAATCACCCCGGCGCGGGAAAGTCGGGCCGTCTGGATTGCCAGTTCGCGGACCGCTTCCCGGGCAAGCGCGCTACTAGTGGTCAGGAGTATCGCTGAAGCATCTTCACTGTGTTCGGCCTGGGCCAGGAGATCGCTGGCTATATACGACGCGCGCGCAGTATCGTCTGCCACGATCACCACTTCACTGGGCCCGGCTATCGAATCGATTCCGACCACGCCGAAGACAAGTTTTTTGGCTGCGGCGACGTAACGGTTCCCGGGCCCCGTGATCTTGTCCACCCGCGGGACGGTCTCCGTACCGAATGCGAGCGCTGCGATTGCTTGCGCGCCGCCCATCGCGTAGACCTCGGTCACACCCAGCTCAACCAGTGCTGCCGCCACTGCCGGATTCTCCTGAAGCGTGCGTGGTGGCGTGGCGACTATCACGCGATCCACGCCGGCAACCTGGGCCGGCACAACGTTCATTACGACGCTTGATGGATAGCTGGCAGTTCCTCCAGGAACATACAAACCGGCGCGCTCGATAGCTGTAACGCGCTGGCCCAGAAACACTCCCACTTCGGTTTCCGCTACCCATGACTGCTGGCGTTCCAAGTCATGAAAAGCGCGAACTCTCCGGACGGCCTCGCGTATTGCTTCGAGCACACTTGATTCCACGCGAGCAGCATTCCGGCGCAGGACTTTTTCGTCAAGGCGTAGTCCCTCCGGTGGGAGCACGCACCCATCAAATCGCGCAGCGTAGTCGATGAGCGCTGCATCGCCGCGTGTGCGCACCTCTTGAATGATCGCTGAGACCTCGCTCATCAGCTGCGGATCCAGGGCTACATTGCGGCCACGAATACGTGCGAGCGTAACCGCGAGACGGTCTTTGTCGCTGCTTGAGATCAGTTCAATCACTCCGCAAATCTCCTTCTCCTGCAGTTCCTTCCAGGGCAGCAATCAGAGCTCCCACTGCTTTCGCTTTCAATTGATAGCTGGCGCGGTTGACAACCAGCCGCCCGGTTGATTCGGCAATGACATCAACGATGATGAGACCGTTGTCGTGCAAGGTTCTGCCAGTTTCGACCAGGTCAACGATGCAATCAGCCAGGCCCAGGACGGGCGCCAGTTCTACTGACCCGGAAAGCTCGATGACCTCTACCGGCTGGCCGCGGGCACCGAAATACTCGGCGGCAATGTGAGGATACTTTGTCGCCACTCGCAACATTCCGTGGCCATCGTTGTGACGATTCGCCGGCGCGGCAACCACAATGCGACAGCGGCCAATGTCCAGCGTGAGAGGCTGCAAGAGATCAGCCTCAGACTCCATTAGCACGTCACGTCCGACA
>Ga0209726_10008130_pt1 | contig 11435 bp, 9 predicted proteins | sample Subgrocontami54m_FD_187453 | JGI IMG/M metagenome (GOLD analysis project Ga0209726, IMG submission 187453) | Subsurface groundwater microbial communities from S. Glens Falls, New York, USA - GMW46 contaminated, 5.4 m (SPAdes) (version 3) | ecosystem: Environmental > Aquatic > Deep subsurface >... | reverse complement strand
GAGGAGTACCGCAAACGCCGCGACATCGTGCACGAAGAGCTGACCGCGATGCCGGGCGTGCTGACCCACCTTCCCGCGGGCGCGTTCTACACGATGGCCAAGCTGCCCGTCGCCGACGCCGAGGACCGTGAGGAACACCTTCTTCGCCACGTACTCGAGCGCCAGCGCGATGATCGCGTCCGTGCCCGTCACCCCGACGTTGAAGTCGCCGTCCGTACACAGGATCACGCGGTTGATTCCGCCCGGGATGAAGTTCGCGAGCGCCTCTTGGTAGGCCAGCACCAAGCCCTGCGCGCCGGCCGTGCTGCCGCCGGCGTGGAGCTTGTCGAGCGCGCCCGTGATCGTCGCGACGTCGGTGGCGGGGGTCGAGGGCAGCACCAGCCCGGCCGCGCCCGCGTACACCACGATCGCCACGCGGTCGCGAGGTCCCAGGTTCGGAATCATCGCGCGCAGGCCATCCAGGATCAGCGGTAGCCGCTGCGAAGGACTCATCGAGCCCGACACGTCGATCAAGAGCACCAGGTTCGCCGGCACGCGCTGGTCCGCAGCGGGCGGCGGCGCCGTCGCCAGGCCCACGCGGGCGATGCGGTGCGTGGGCTCCCACGGGCAGCTCACGACCTCGACGTCGACCGCGAACGGCGCGCCGTCCACGGGCTGGCGGTACGCGTAGCGGAAGCTGTTCACCAGCTCCTCGAGCCGCACCATCTCCTTCGCAGGAAGATGGCCCGTCTCGATCTGCTGGCGCACCACCGAGTAGCTCGCGGTGTGCGTTTCGAGCGCGACCGTCGACTCGGGGGTGTCCGTGACCTTCACGAACCCCGACTCGCCGACATCGTGGTACGTGCCCGCGGGCATGGGCTCCCGAGCGCCGCCTCCTCCCATCCGCGCGCCGAAGCGTCCGCCGCCGCCGCCACCGCCTGCGCCGATCGCGTCGTTGTTGAACTTGCCGACCATGACGGCGTCGCTCGTGGCGTCGCCGCCCTTGGCCTGGTGGAAGTCCTCGGGCGCCGCCGTCTCGTTGTGGTCGACCGGGGGGTGGTCGGCGTCGCGCGCGTCCGACCCGGGTCGGAGCATCGGCGCCGTCGCGGGCTCGGGCGGAATGGGGTCGATCGGGACCGTCATGGCCCCGCTCGTGCGCGTGGGTGTGGGCTCGTCGCGGAATCGATCCGCGAGGTACCCGGCGCCCGCGAGGAGCACGAGGGCGAACACGGCGAACACGGTGCGACGGGCGTAGGTGCGGATCACGGGCGGTCTCCTTCGGGGCAGCGTCCGCGCGAGGGCGCGGGTCGACTCCGGCACCCGAGCCATACGCGCGTTGGGCCGCGAAGGTTCAGGGCAGACGTGCCGGTTGCGTCACGCGCCCTCGATCGCGCGCAAGCGCACGCGCATCAGCGAGCGCCGCTTGCCGTCGTCGATCAAGCGCTCGAGCGCGGCCCGTGCGTCGTCGTCCAACCCCAGGAACTTCGCACCGGCGTGGTGCTCGCCACCCTCGAGCGTGGCGCTCCAGACCACCTCCACGCGCAGCGCGATGGGCGCGCGGTAGGCCGGTACCAAGAGCTCGAGCGAGATCGCGAGGCCCGGTGTGACCGGTGCGCGCGCCGTGAACCGCACGCCCCCGAGCGAGACGTCCACCAGGCGCGTGATGTCCGGCTCGCGCGGCGTCGCGAGGAAGCGCCGCGTCGTGTGGCGCAGCTCTCCGCGCGCCACGGGGAGGCGCGTGTGGCCCCGTCGTTCGAGCTCGTCGTCCATCCCGAGTAGTCTGGACTCCGGACCGCGTTCCCGCTACCTCGCACGCCGCCGACGTGTACGCGACTTGTCCGCCGGAGGACAACCATCGGCCGCGCGACCGGCCGTGCCGGTGTAGCGTCGGGGCATGACGACCGCGACCCCTCCGCGCGACTCGCGCTCCGTGCGCGCGTTCGCCGATCGCTGCTTCGGCAGCGCGTTCGCACACGCCGAGCTCGCTCGCGCGCTGATCGAGCTTGCCGACGACGAGCTGGGAGCCGGGATCGACCCCGGCTCGGTGAGGCTGATGCGGTCCACCGTCCTCGATCCCGAGTGGCGTTCGCGGCTGGCGGATTGGCTCGTCGCCGCGACGTGGCTCGAACCGCGCGGCGCGACGCCGTATCCGCTCGAGGTCGTGTGCGAACACATGTCTCGCGCGCGGCCGCGCTATGCGCTTCGGTTTGCGCTGCTCGCGATCGAGCGCTGGCGGGCCGGTTACCGGGGGCGCCGTGCGCGCGCCGCGCCGCGTGTGCTCGCGCTGCTGCTCTACACCGGCACCCACCGCTGGCGGGATCCCGAGGCGCTCATGCTCCGCGGCCGCGCGCCCACTCCCGCCTGTCTCGCGCGCTACGAGCCGCGGCTGCCCCTGCTCGTGGTCGACCTCCATCGCACCTCGCCGGCCAGGCTGGCGACCGCCGGGTCCGCGGGGTTGCTCCTAAGGGCGTGGCGCGCTCGTGCCAGCCGACGCGCGTTCACCCCGGCGCTCCGGCGCGCGATGCGCGGAGCCATGGCGCTCGGCCGCGAGCACGCGGCGCTCGCGCGACCCTGGTCGATTGCCTCGTCGGCATGGCGCTGCATATACTCTCAGGGCACGCCGCCGACGCCGTCGTTCAATCGTTTCGAGCGCTCGCTCAGGCTCCTTCCGTCCTCGAGGAGTTCGACGCCGTGGTCAAGTCCTACGCCGATGAGCTGGTGGCCCGCGGGCGCAAACAGGGGCGAGAAGAAGGGCTGATTCAGGGACGGCGGGACGTACTTCTCGGCCTGATTCGGCGCAAGCGCGGGCGCATCCCGGTCGTCGTGAAGGCGACGGTCGCGCGGACCACCTCCGTGACAGAGCTCGATCGCTGGATCGGCGAGGTGAGCGACGGGCTCGACGTCCGTGCCATCGGCCTGTCAGGCGTCAAACGAGCGCGTGGCGGCAACGGTCACCGGAAGCCGCCGACCCGGGCGCCCAAGCGTCGGATCCGCACCGCACCGTCCCCTCGGCCCTGAGCGGCGGGGGAGCCCTGCGCTCTACCGCACCAGGATCGGATCCACCCAGTCGGCCTGGTCGTTCACGTGCGAGTTGTCCGCGTGGTCGACCTCGAGCGACAGGACCTTCGCTCCCTTGAGGTCGATGCTCAGGGTCTCGACCTCGCCGCCGCCGCGCAGGATCCCCGTCTCCTTGACCTTCTTGCCGTCGAGCAACACGCGGAACACCACGCTGCCGCCGTCGCCCGCACAGTCGTCGATCCCGACCTGGCAGCGAAACTTCGCGAAGCCCGTCGCGTCGAAGTCCATTCGCGTCCGGACCTGCATCCCGATTCCCTTCCGATACGTCCGCCCGCGCAGCACGAGCGGCCCGCCGCGCTGGCACTGGTTCATGCGCGGCTCGAACCGCAGCTCGATGCTCTTGTTCGCGTCCTCGATGTACGGGACGTGGTCCGTCGCGAGCGGCGTGAGGTCCGGCACGTAGACGAAGCTCCCGTTCATGAACAAGATCGACGCGATCGCGCCGAACGGGATCTTGCGCTCGAGCCCGCCCGCGATCGAGTCGAGCACGAGCGTCCGGTCCACCACCCCCTTCAGGCGCGCCGCCAGCGACGTGCCGTCCCAGCAGCGGACCACCGCGTGGAACTCGCCCGACGGAGTGAACGACTCGACCGGCACGATCTTCACGCGCCACACGCGTAGGTCGTCGATCTCCTGCACCTCGTCGCCGGTCTTGATCCGGTAGCGGAACGCTCCACCCTCGCGGGCCGTCAGGTCCTCGAGCTGGCCGCGCACGCGATCGCCGTTGCGCAGGAAGATCGCATCTCCCTCGACCGCTTCGGGCGGCGGGAGCTTCTCCACGTCCTTGCGGTCCATCGGATACTCGATGCCAACGAGGAGCTCGCCCCGCAGCTCGACGCGCCCGCACGACGGCGAGTCGATCACCAGCGTGTTCAACCCGTCGCACTGCACCAGCGTGCCGAAGTAGCGGTCCCCACCGAGCAGGTCGAAGCGCACGAGCCCCGCCGACTGGTCGCTGCCCGGCTGGTGGATCGACACGACCTGCACGAGCGGCACCGTCACCTGCTTGCCGCCGACCACGATCGAGATCGCCGTGCCGTCGATCGACGCGAGGTCCCCGACGTGGCGCCCCTCCAGCGTCTCGATCTCGATTTGCGCGAGGAGCGAGGGGGTCACGGCGAGGACGAGGACGAAGGCGGACATACGAGCGAAGGGACGCATGACGGACTCCGAGTGAGGCACCCTGGATCTTATCCCGACATCCCGAGATCGACGCGCCCGCACCGTTCCCACGCCGTCAGTTTGTCAGACCGCGCTCTCCACCCTGCCATTCTGGCAGGCGCGGAACGGGCACGGTGCACGCTCGGGCTCGCGTGCGGGCACTTTGCGGAGTGGCACCCGACTTGCTTCCCTCCCCGTCCTTCCGCCGTTGCCGTCTGCGCCCACGGGCGCCTTCGTGCGCGCCGGAACACGAACCAACGCCGCGATGCCCGCGATCCCAGCGGGCGATTTCGGCCGCGATACGGTCACCGACACGAGTACCCCAGGAGACTTCGATCACATGGCCAAGCAGCTCTGCTACGAGCACGAAGCGCGCTCCGCGGTGCGCGCGGGCGTCGCCAAGCTCGCGCGCGCCGTCAAGAGCACCCTCGGGCCGAAGGGGCGCAATGCCGTCCTCGACAAGGGTTACGGCGGCCCCAAGATCACCAAGGACGGCGTGACCGTCGCCGAGGAGATCGATCTGGTCGACCCGTACGAGAACATCGGGGCGCAGATGGTGAAGGAGGCCGCGAGCAAGACCGGTGACAACGCCGGCGACGGCACCACCACCGCCACCGTGCTCGCCGAGGCGATCTTCGCCGCCGGGCTCAAGCACGTCACCTCGGGTGCCAACCCCATGGGCCTGAACATCGGCATCAACAAGGCCGTCGAGAAGGTCGTCGCCGCCTTGGTCAAGGCCAGCCGCCCGATCTCCGACCGCAAGAGCATCATGGAGGTGGCCACGATCGCCGGCAACAACGACGCGAGCGTCGGCAAGCTCATCGCGGACGCATTCGACCGCGTCGGCAAGGACGGCGTGGTCACGATCGAAGAGGGCAAGAGCCTCGACACCGAGATGGAGATCGTCGAGGGCATGCAGTTCGACCGCGGCTACCTCTCGCCGCACTTCGTGACCAACAAAGATTCGCTCGAGTGCGTCTACGACAAGCCGCTGATCCTCATCACCGAGGACAAGATCAGCACCGTCAAGAAGATCATCCCGCTGCTCGAGAAGATCATCCAGGCCAAGCGCTCGCTCGTGATCATCGCCGAGGACGTCGAGAGCGAGGCACTGGCCACGCTCGTCGTCAACAAGATGCGCGGGATCTGCGAGGTCTGCGCGATCAAGGCGCCGGGCTACGGCGACCGCCGCAAGGCGATGCTCCAGGACCTGGCGATCGTGACCGGCGGCAAGGCGATCTTCAAGGACCTCGGCATCGACCTCGAGAAGGTCGAGCTCCGGGATCTGGGCACCGCCGAGCGCGTCACCATCACGAGCGAGGACACCGTCGTCGTCAAGGGCGCGGGCAAGGCCAAGGACGTCGAGGCCCGGGCCGCCGCGATCCGCCGCGAGATCGAGGACACGGACTCCGACTACGACAAGGAGAAGCTCCAGGAGCGGCTCGCCAAGCTCGTCGGCGGCATCGCGCAGATCAACATCGGCGCCGCCACCGAGACCGAGGTCAAGGAGAAGAAGGACCGCTTCGACGATGCGCTGCACGCCACGCGCGCCGCCCTCGAGGAGGGCGTGCTCCCCGGCGGCGGCGTCGCGCTCCTGCGCGCGGTCGCGGCGCTCGCGGACCTCAAGCTCGCGGGTGACGAGGGGCTGGGCGTCGAGGCCGTGCGGAGCGCGCTTCCGATCCCGCTCCGCCAGATCGCCGACAACGCCGGCGTCGAAGGCGCGCTCGTCGCGCGCAAGGTGCTGGGCAGCAAGTCGGCAGCGTTCGGCTACGACGCCGCGGCGGGCCGCTACGGCGACATGTTCGAGTTCGGCATCGTCGACCCGACCAAGGTCGTGCGCTCGGCCCTGCAGAACGCCGCCAGCGTGGCGACGATGCTGCTCACGACCGACTGCCTCATCGCCGACAAGCCGGAAGGCGAGGACGACGGCGACGACGACCACGATCACGGCGGGCACATGGATTTCTAGTAGTCCACCTAGCCAACGCCGACGACCAACCAACCAACACGAGCGCGACACGGAGAAACGAGACATGGGCAGCACGAAGAAGGTGGCGATCCGTCCCCTCGACGACCGCGTGGTCGTCGAGATCGTCGAGGCCGAGGAGAAGACCAAGGGCGGCATCGTCCTTCCCGACAACGCCAAGGAGAAGCCCCAGGAGGGCATCGTCCTCGCGATCGGCCCCGGCAAGCTCGGCGACGACGGCAAGCGGCACGCGATGACCGTCAAGAACGGCGACAAGGTGATCTTCGGCAAGTACGCCGGCAACGACGTCACCGTCGACGGCGAGGAGCTCAAGATCCTCCGCGAGAGCGACATCCTCGCTCAGCTCGCCTAGGTCTTCCCGCCCCGTCCGCACCGTCAACCAGATCACTCGGAGTCAATCGCATGGGCAAGAAGCAGCTGCTGTTCGAGGACGACGCGCGCCGCAAGATCCTCGCGGGGGTCGAGATGCTCGCGCGGGCCGTCAAGGTGACGATGGGACCCACGGGCAAGGTCGTCATCCTACAGAAGAGCTACGGCTCCCCGACCGTGACCAAGGACGGCGTCACCGTCGCCAAGGAGATCGAGCTCGAGGATCCGTTCGAGAACATGGGCGCGAAGATGGTGAAGGAGGTCGCGAGCAAGACCAGCGACACCGCCGGTGACGGCACCACCACCGCGACCGTGCTCGCCGAGGCGATCTACAAAGGCGGCCTGCGCTACCTCAACACCGGCGTGAATCCGATGCGCCTCAAGGCGGGCATCGACAAGGCCGTCGACATCGTCACCGCCGAGGTGAAGAAGCTGTCCCGCGACGTCGCGGGCAAGGCCGAGATCGCCCACGTGGGCCGCATCTCCGCCAACAACGACAGCGTCATCGGGGACCTGCTCGCCGACGCGATGGACAAGGTCGGCAAGGATGGCGTGATCACGGTCGAGGAGTCGAAGAGCGTCGAGACCGAGCTCGAGCTCGTCGAGGGCATGCAGTTCGACAAGGGCTACATCTCCCCGTACTTCGTCACCGAGCCCGAGTCGATGGAGACCAAGCTCGAGGACGCGTGGCTGCTGTACCACGAGAAGAAGATCACCAACATCCGCGAGCTGCTCCCGATTCTCGAGAAGGTCGCCCAGTCCGGGAAGCCGCTCGTGATCGTCTGCGAGACGCTCGAGGGCGAGGCCCTGGCCACGCTCGTCGTCAACAAGCTGCGCGGCATCCTGCGCTGCGCCGCGGTCAAGGCGCCGGGCTTCGGCGACCGCCGCAAGGCGATGATGGACGACATGGCGGTGCTCACCGGCGGGCGGGTCATCAGCGAGGATATCGGCGTCAAGCTCGAGAACCTCACGCTCGCGGACCTGGGGCGCGCCGACCGCATCACGATCACCAAGGACGCGACGACGATCGTCGTCGACAAGGCCGACCAGAAGGCGATCCAGGCGCGCATCGCGCAGATCCGCCACCAGATCGATGCCTCGTCCTCCGACTACGACAAGGAGAAGCTCCAGGAGCGGCTCGCCAAGCTCGCTGGGGGCGTCGCGGTGCTGCGCGTCGGCGCGAGCACCGAGGCCGAGATGAAGGAAAAGAAGGCTCGCGTCGAGGACGCGCTCCACGCGACGCGCGCCGCGGCCGAGGAGGGCGTCGTGCCCGGCGGTGGCCTGGCGCTCCTGCGCGCCGCGCCGGCGCTGGATCAGGCGATTGCCAAGGCCACGGGTGACGAGGCGTTCGGGATGCAGATCATCCGCGACGCGATCGAGGCTCCGCTGCGCCAGATCGCCTCGAACTCCGGGGACGACGGCGCGGTGATCGTCGCCGAGCTGCGCGAGAAGCCCGTGGACGTGGGCTACGACGCCCAGGCCCGCGAGTTCACGAAGCTCGTCGACCGCGGCATCATCGACCCCACCAAGGTCGTGCGCTCGGCGCTGCAGAACGCGGCGTCGATCGCGGGGCTCATGCTCACGACCAACACGATGATCACGGACATCCCCGACGAGAAGAAGGGCGGGCGCGCCGTGCGGGGGGCGGTCAGCTAGCGCGCGCGCGTTCGCAGGTTCCAAGCTGGGTCGGCCCGCTCGCGCGAGCCGACTCACACGTCGGCTCGCGAACACGAGTCGACCATGCCGCGCGTGCGCCGCGCGCGGCGTGCGGGTGGCGCACGACGATCGGTGGCCGATGGCCGAGAAGCGCGATTACTACGAGGTTCTCGGCGTCGCGCGCAACGCGTCCGACGACGAGATCAAGGGGGCCTACCGCAAGCTGGCCCTCAAGCACCACCCCGACAAGAACCCGGGCAACCTCGAGGCCGAAATTCGCTTCAAGGAGGCCGCCGAGGCGTACAACGTCTTGTCGGACGCTCAGCGCCGCGAGCGCTACGACCGTTTCGGGCACGCCGGTGTCGACGGCAACTCGTTCGGCGGGGCCGAGGACATCTTCTCGGCGTTCGGCGACATCTTCGGCGGCACGATCTTCGAAGGCCTGTTCGGCGGCGGAGGTCGCGGGGGCGGGCGGCGCGGCTCGCACCTGCGGGGCGACGTCGAGATCACGCTCGCCGAGGCTCGCACCGGGGTCACGAAGACGATGTCCTTGGCGCGCCGCGAGCCGTGCGGGCCGTGCAAGGGCACGGGCGCGAGCCCCGGGTCCAAGCCCAGCAAGTGCCCGCTGTGCGGCGGCGTGGGCGAGGTGCAGATGCGCCAGGGGATCTTCGCCCTGCGCCAAGCCTGCCCTCAGTGCCGTGGGGCGGGGAAGGTCATCGAGAACCCGTGCAAGGAGTGCCGCGGCTCGGGCAAGGTCGAGGTCGAGCGCGAGATCGAGGTGCGCATTCCCGCGGGAGTCGAGGACGGGATGCAGATGCGCCTCGGCGGTCAAGGGGAGTCGGGCGACAACGGTGCGCCGGCCGGCGACCTGTTCTGCGTCATTTCGATCGAGGAGCATCCGTTCTTCGAGCGCCACAACCAGGATCTCTTGTGCCAGGTCCCGATCACCTTCGCCCAGGCCGCGCTCGGCGGGGAGATCGCCGTGCCCACCGTCGACCAAGGAAAGACGACGCTCACGATTCCGCGCGGCACGCAGAGTGGTCAGGTGCTGAGGCTTCGCGGCCTGGGAATGCCGGCGCTCCAGGGCTCGGGCGTGGGGGATCTGCTGGTGCGCGCCGTGGTCGTGACGCCAACGCGCCTCAATGCCGAGCAGGAGGCGCTCCTGCGCAAGTACGCCGAGACCGAGGAGCAGAACGTCAGTCCCGAGCGCAAGTCGTTCTTCGACCGCCTGAAGGCCTACTTCGAAGGCTAACCGCGACCCGGGGACGACGGGCCGCGGAATCGTTCGTTGGCTCATTCGTCTGCTGCGATCCGCACGGCCTGAACCAGGAGGTTGCTGGATGAGCGCCCAAGAACCGACCCCCCCCAAGCCCGATCAATCGCCCGTGCCCGAGGACTCGGCGCCGGCGTTCGACGCCGCCGCGCACGTTCTCGCCCTCGAGCCCGCCGAGCGCGAGCGGCTGTGGACCGCGGCCGGCGAGCGCGACCTGTTCCTCGAGCGCATGCAGCGCATGCAGGCGGAGATGGACAACATGCGCAAGCGCGCCGAGCGCGAGGGCGCCGATCGCCTGCGCCAGGCCAACGCGGCGCTCGTGACCGACTTGCTTCCCGCGGTCGACGCGCTCGAGCTGGCGCTCAAGGCCAAAGTCGACGCGGCACCCGGCTCGCCGCTCGCCGCGTTCGTCGACGGCATGCGTCTGGTGGAGCGCCAGCTCCTCGACGCGTTCCGGCGCAATGGCCTCGCGCGCATCGACCAGGCGGGCGTGCCGTTCGATCCGGCGCAGCACGCCGCCGTGATGTCGGCGAACGACCCATCGGTTCCCGACCAGCACGTCGCGCTCGTGCTCCAGGCGGGCTACCGCCTCTACGATCGCGTGCTGCGGCCCGCTCAGGTGTCCGTCAACCGCCGCGTGGGCACGGCTCGGCCGGCCACGGCCCAGGACTGATCCCATGCCCACCTACGACTATCGTTGCGATGCGTGCGCCCACAAGTTCGAGGCGTTCCACGGTTTCAGCACCAAGCTCGAGGTGTGCCCTGTGTGTGGCAAGCCCGCCCTCGTGCGGCTGATCAGCGCCGGCGCCGGGATCATCTTCAAAGGCTCCGGGTTCTACGAGACCGACTACAAGCGCTCCGGCGGCAAGTCCGAGGGCGCGGGCGCGAAGAGCGAGGGCGCGAAGAGCGAGGGCGCGAAGAGCGAGGGGACGAAGAGCGAGGGCGCGAAGAGCGAGGGCGCGAAGAGCGAGGGCGCGAAGAGCGAGGGCGCGAAGAGCGAGGGCACCCAGTCCGACGCCGCGAAGGGCGACGGGGCGAAGGCCGCGAGCTCCACGACCGGCTCGAGCAAGCCCGACGGCGGCACGGCGTCCAGCTCCGCAGCCAAGCCGGCCAGCTCCTGAGCCCAGGGCCTACTTCCAGCTCCCCTCGAGCTTAACTCGCCACGCCCAGCCGCGCGGGTCCAGCACCCAGTGCGTCGCAATACGCCTCTCGCGCCGCGAGTCGCCCGAGGAGAGGCCGACCACGAGCTCGACCTCGCCCAGCTGCAGCTTGTCGTCGGTGATCCGCGCCGCCTTGCCCCGATCCGCCACGAACATCGCCTCGACGCGCTCGCCGGCATCGGTGCGCCGGTGGTCCTCGAGCCACTTTAGCGCGGCGTTGCGTTGGGGCTCGCTCGGAGGCGCGACCATGAACCACACGTGGTCCACCGCGCGCCCGAGGTCGCCGCTCGCGTAGACGTCCGCGAACTCGCGAGCGGTCGCGACGAGCGCCGCGCGGCGGCCCTCGTGCTCGAGCTCGTGCAGGCGCGCCCCGATCTTGGGCACGTGGCGGCCCAGTCGGCGCAGGCGATCGACGCGCTCGCCGAGCTCGCGGAGCAGCTCGGGGTGCGCGCGGGCCCACTCGTCCAGCCCGGCGAGCGCGTCCTTGATGCCCGCATCGTACTCGGCCAGGAGGGGGCTCCACGCGAGGGTCCACTCGCCATGGCGCGCCACGAACGGCAGCGCGAACGCCACCTGGGGCTCGCCCGCCAGCTCCTTGGGGCGCAGGCGCGCCACGACGTGGACGCGTCCGCTCTCGCCCGCCGCGTCGACGACGCAGCGCTCGACGTGCAAGGACGTCACGCCCAGCTCCACGACGAACGAGCGATGCCAGCGCGTGAGCTCGTCGGCCAGCATCTCGGCCGGCTGCGCGCGCGGGTCGAGCGGATCGACG
>Ga0209726_10008129_pt1 | contig 11436 bp, 10 predicted proteins | sample Subgrocontami54m_FD_187453 | JGI IMG/M metagenome (GOLD analysis project Ga0209726, IMG submission 187453) | Subsurface groundwater microbial communities from S. Glens Falls, New York, USA - GMW46 contaminated, 5.4 m (SPAdes) (version 3) | ecosystem: Environmental > Aquatic > Deep subsurface >... | reverse complement strand
TACAACGCACCCATACGCATACCCACATTCTGAGTAAATTTCATTAAACACTCTAAACCCAGCGTAGGGTCGATTTTAGTGCTGGTATTAGGATTCGCGGTATAATACTGCGTGCCGTTAACATCAATTGTATTGGTTGTTTCCGTTAACATAGCACCCACTTGGAGCGCCACCTGAAATTGATCGTACGGATTAAAAATGTAGGCCACATCCCCTAACAAACTATTGGCTTTAACTTTAAAAAGAATATTCGAGCCACCGTTGCTACTGCTTTTATCAGCTTCGAAATCTTGAATGTAGGATGCTTGAAGATCAAAATGGGTCGATACCGCTTTACCAAAACCAATTTGCAATCCATTAAAGGTATTCGGAACTGCATCTTCTGGAACATACGTATTCAAAGTGCCTGTTGCGTTGTGAATGGTTTTTGCTTTATCACTTAAAAAACGATGCGTATAAACATAGCCGCCAAAAAAATACAGCTCATGACCCGTTCTACTATAATCCGATTCATCACTCACTTTTAAGCTGGGTTGTAAATTGTAACCGCTCATATCTTCTTTTTCGTAATTATAACCACCCGCTAATGCAAGCGTGCTAGATAAAGATAAAGCAAGGATAGAACCAGATAAAATAATTTTACGCACGAGACGATCTCCTGAAATGTGAATCCCTGTTAAACAGTATACCAAGTTCATTTGAAATTGCGATTATTCAAAAGTGTTTATTATTTAAACACTTTCGAGAATGGATGAGGTCAAACGAAAGGTCCCCCCTTTTTCAAAGGACGTTGCTGCATAAATCACAAGTTCAAAAATAATCTTCAGAAGCGCTTGGCACGTGGCGTACTCGCCACTGACAGCGCGCAGTGAATTATCTTGCGCGCTGTCAGTGGCGAGTACGCCACGTGCCAAGCGCTTCTGAGGGATCGCTGTCGTTAACTCAAACTATAATTATGCAACAACGCCTTTACAAAGGGAGGAACCCTTCGCTTGATGTCTGTGTGCGTTAACAACGCATATGTCAAAGTGAGTGTGACAACGCACCAGATCAGAATTTACTTTTTTTGCGCGCGCACAAATGCATTCAGCACAGCATTCACGAATTTATATCCGTCAGCGGCACCAAATTCTTTGGCTAACTCAATGGCTTCATTGATCACAACCGGATGAGGCACTTCAGGGTGCGCATTTAATTCTTGAATACCCAAACGCAACGCGGCTAATTCCACTGGATTTAATTGTGATAATGGACGATCTAAAAATGGCGTCATTTGTGCATCGATTGCATCAATATTTCTCAATGTTCCGACGACCAATACACGGAAATAATCCAGATCCATGTTGGTGATATCACCCAACTCTTCTGAGTGATCAATCAGAAAATGTTGTGCGATGTGTTCGGGTGACTCTTCGGTGTATTGCCATTGGTAGATGGCTTGTAGGGCACAGGCGCGTGCGCGGTGGCGGCGGTTGGGTTTTTTGGGGGAAGATTTTTTGTTTTCGGGGGTTTGATCAGGCTTCATAGTTATTTTCTTACTCACTGCAAAACGCCCTTGTTTTCCCTCTGCTTCGCATTCGGTCACGCGGGCTTCTGTTATCACTCTCAAAGTTCTTGTTGAACTCACTGGAAACTTGCTCGCTTCGCTTCGCGAGCACACCGGTTAATCACTTCCCTGCAGCTTTTGTATCTCCTCATTAAACGCTTGAATATCTTGAAAACTGCGATAAACGGATGCAAATCGCACATAGGCAACTTGATCCATGCCACGCAATTCTTGCATGACCCACTCACCCAATGTTTGCGAACTGATTTCACGCTCACCGGATCCACGGACTTGTTTCAAAATGCGATTCATCGCGGCATCTACTTCCGCTGTTTTTACCGGTCTTTTTTCTAATGAGCGCAACATGCCGGCGCGTAATTTTTCGACATCAAAAACACAACGCTCGCCATCGCGTTTTACCACACGCGGCAATGATAATTCTGCTGTTTCAAATGTGGTAATGCGTTCTTGGCACGACAAACATTCACGACGACGACGCACTTGCGCGCCATCATCCACTAGCCGAGAATCAATGACCTTGGTGTCTTGCGTTCCGCAAAAAGGACAATGCATCTAACGTGCTCCATAAACAGGAAATCTCTGACACAATTCCTTCGCTTCTTTTTTCACGCGCTCCAGCACAGAATCATTGTTTATATCATCTAAAACATCCGCCATCCAATGCGCAACTTGTTTCGCTTCTTCAATCTTAAATCCACGCGTTGTAATTGCAGGACTGCCGACACGAAATCCACTGGTGACAAAGGGGGACCGCGTCTCACCGGGCACCGTATTTTTATTCAGCGTAATATGCGCTTGACCCAAGCGATTTTCCGCCTCTTTTCCCGTGATTTCCTTATCGAGCAAACTGACTAAGAACATATGATTGTCAGTGCCGCCTGAGACAATCGCATAATTTCTTTCTATCAACACTTGCGCCATTGCGCGCGCATTGTCGATTACTTGTTGTTGATACACTTTAAATTCGGGCTGCAATGCTTCTTGAAAGGCAACCGCTTTTGCGGCAATCACATGCATCAACGGCCCACCCTGTGTACCAGGAAACACCGCTGAATTCAATTTCTTTTCCAAATCGGGGTTCGCTTTCGCCAAAATCAAGCCACCGCGGGGGCCGCGTAAAGTTTTATGCGTGGTACTCGTGGTCACATCCGCTATTTGGACCGGAGATGGATACAATCCCGTTGCGACCAATCCCGCAATATGTGCCATATCAACCATGAAATACGCACCAACAGAATCAGCAATCTCACGCATGATCGACCAATCTACAACGCGGGAATAAGCAGAAAACCCGGCAACAAGGACTTGTGGTCGATGCGCTTTTGCCAGATCACTCACTTGATCATAATCAATCAAACCATCTGCATTTAAACCATAATGAAAAGCCTGGTACATTTTTCCAGAGAAATTCACTTTGCTGCCGTGCGTTAAATGTCCGCCGTGTGATAAATCCATCGCGAGGATTTTTTCACCCGGCTGTAGCAATGCGGCATAAGCAGCTTGATTCGCTTGCGAGCCTGAATGCGGCTGCACATTCGCATAATCTGCACCAAATAATTTTTTAACACGCTCTATGGCGAGATTCTCAACGATATCAACATATTCACAACCACCGTAATAGCGTTTTCCGGGATACCCTTCGGCATATTTGTTCGTGAGCACCGAACCTTGAGCGGCCATGACCGCAAAGCTTGCGTAATTTTCAGAGGCAATTAATTCGAGGTGATCTTCTTGGCGTTGTTGCTCATTTAAAATGGCTTGATGTAATTCTGGATCGAATAATGGCACAACACACCCCACAAAAGTATTTTCTGTGGGGGTATTTTAGCTAAGTACTAGGTAAATGTCACAACGAAACTGGTTTCGGGTGGACAAGCATAATCACTACCTGCATCGCCATAACCGAAAGGATAGACATTTTGAAATTGTTTAGGTGAATGCAAGATGTTGGTGACATAGGTCGACGTGTTTGCTCCAACAGTATCTGTTGGAACAATACAACTTTTGGATGTCGCATCGGGACCTGCACAACAGAATTTATTCATGAGCGGCGTACCTGATCCAAATGTTATGGTTGCATAACTACATGGACTTCTGCAACCAGTATATTGACTACCAGATTGAACGGATAATAGCCAAGGCTGCATGGAACCCTGATAATTCGCATAAAGCTGAGAGCTTCCTGCGCACAACGATTGTAATGAACCCGCACCAGATGATACCAATTTTGCTAACGGTTTATTCGGCCCATAAGAACCTGCCCCCAATAATTGGGAATCTTCAGGAGGCACGGTATAAGTGCAATAAGTGTGAGAGACTGGCGCTAATTGAGCCGCCGTATTAAATCCGTCAACAGCAGAAATATCTGCATTGCTAGCACCTGTTGGTACACCATTGTTTACCGCCAAAAATGTAAATTCAATTTTAGTGGCATAAGGTGTTTCTCCCGCACCATAACCGCCTGTTGACACCCAAGTTGAACAACTACCCTGCATCATCGCCGTACAATATTTTGTTACATAAAAAGCAGCTGAATTAATACCCGACAATGGAATGGGAAAATCATAGTGCTTACCCTGTAAAATCTGCTGTTTAAAAGCAGTTTTAGGACACTTTGCTGCAAAACTGGTGCAATAAGAGCCACTGATTTCAATTACTGCATAATCTGTCTTATTCTCAAAGGTAATTTTACGCGATTCATATTTAGGCACCGCGGGATTGGCAGGTGCTGGCCCAGCAGGCCATAAAATTGAGCCAAAGCCGGCTGTCCACACATTAGAATAAAACACGCCACTCGAATCAGCATAATTCTTCGGGGGATTTGTCACTGCACCTGGACAAGTCGTTTTTCCCGGACCATTTACCACCGAACCTTGATTCAAAACAAGCGTACATGAATGCCAATTGTCAGTACCTTTGTAATACAGTGTGTAAGTGCCATCGGACTCACTTGCCTTGCCAGGCGCATATTTACCCAAAAACACTTGAGCACTTGGCGTGGCAACATACCCAACCTGAGCACCGTTTTTGTATAAGTAGATTGGATAAGGAAACAAAGAAGCTGTCGGACATTTCTGATGTGGCTGCAAAGGAATCAAACAATATGGAGACGACACCATCAAAAAACCCTTTGTCGGCATCGAATCGGCCAACGTGATTCCTGAAAATAAAAATCCAAAAAAAACAAGGAAAAAATAAATTTTTGAAAAGCCGCGCAACATAACCAACTCCTCCTGAAAAAGTGCGTTATACAGTGAGTATAGTTGATTTTTAAAAAAAATTTGGCACATCGAATCTATGTTTAATGTTTACTGAGAAATTCCACATAGGCAAGTCCTTTAAAATCAGCATCCTGCATCCAAAGTGTCGCATGATGCGCTACTGTTACTGCGTAAATCATACTGTCAGCCAAAGGAAGTTTATGAACGACACTCAGTTTTGCTGCATTGAGGGCAGTCTCCACGGTAATATCCACAACACTGCCTTGCAACATGCATTCGATACATTCAAACGCTGCTTGCTCAGAACGATGGTGCATCACATGCTTGAAGACTTCGTAAATCGAAATAACGGGGACAATCAAATGACTGGTATTTTCAATCGAACGTGCAAAAAAATCAGCGTTTTTTCCGTCTGAAAAATATTCTAACCAGCCTGAAAAATCAACAACGTTTTTTTACCACGCTCATATCCTATCTTTATCACGCTCCAATGCCGTACTCATTCCCTTTAAAACGCCACGCATTTTTTTAACATTCCGTACCAACATAAACTCAAGGCGATTTTGATAAAGAAAAATTTGCAACTGTTCTCCCGGCTCAAGATGCAATGCTTCTCGAACTGATTTAGGAATCACAACCTGAAATTTGGGTGAAATGGTGACAGTTTGCATAATCATTACCCTCGCTATCGATCATGTTATCGTATTACATAATTATGATCGATGATCAGATAACCTGCAACGCGGCCTGCAAAGTCTCAACCGCAATCACTTCCATACCGCTGACAACCGCTTTCGGCGCATTGGCTTTGGGCACAATTGCCTTTTTAAATCCGTGCTTTGCCGCTTCACGAATGCGTTCTTGACCACTGGCAACCGGTCGAATTTCACCAGATAAACCAACCTCACCAAACACAATCAAATCAGGCGGCAACAATTTGTTTTTTAGACTAGAAATAACAGACAATAGCATAGATAAATCAGCACCCGTCTCAGTAACACGCAGACCACCGACGACATTTACAAACACATCCTGATCGTGAGTTGCGATGCCAGCGTGGCGATGCAAAACCGCCAACAACATCGACAAACGGTTATGATCTAATCCGACTGTGACGCGGCGAGGATTGGCCAAATGACTTTCATCTACCAAAGCCTGCACTTCAACCAATAATGGCCTACTGCCTTCCCACGTCACCGTAATAACACTACCTGGCGCAGATTGCTGATGACCTGATAAAAAAATCGCGGATGGATTGGAAACCTGTTTCAATCCCGCTTCCGTCATCGCAAAAATACCCAATTCATTCACGGCACCAAATCGATTTTTCACGGCGCGAATGACGCGATATCGCGAATCATTTTGTCCTTCAAAATATAAAACCGCATCGACCATGTGTTCTAAAACGCGCGGCCCTGCAATCGTGCCGTCTTTTGTTACATGACCAACGATAAATAACGCAACGCCTTTTTGCTTTGCATACGCCACTAATTTCGCCGCACTCTCACGCACTTGCCCTACACCGCCCGGTGCTGATGGAATTAAATCGGTATAAATAGTTTGAATGGAATCAATCACCATGATTTTCGGCAAAAACGTTTCAGCCGCGTGAATAATTTTTTCCACATTGGTTTCTGCCAACAAAGATAAATTATCTTGTGGGAGCCCTAAGCGTTTTGCACGCATCGCTAATTGTTGCAGTGATTCTTCACCCGTGACGTAGAGTGGTTTATGGGTTTTGGCAATATGCGATAAAATTTGCAATAAAATGGTGGATTTTCCCACACCAGGATCGCCACCGATTAACACAGCAGAATCGTAAACTAAACCACCACCTAACACATGATCAAATTCAGGGAGTCCTGTAGAAATACGCGATTGCGCTTCCAATGGAACATCTTCCATTGCCGTAATTTCAGATAACGCACCAGAAAAGCCAGTATTGCGCGCAACTTGATTCTTTGGCGCAGCCAATGCGATTTCTTCAACAATCGTATTCCACTTACCACACTCTACACATTGTCCTTGCCATTTATTAAATTGCGCATCGCATTGTTGGCATGTGTAGATCGTTTTTGTTTTTAGCATAACTTCCTTTATAACAGTATTGGACTCATCGATTGCACCTCTAAATTTACATCGTTTCGAATCAGCGATAAAGCGTCGCTCGTTTTTTTAAAAAAATCGCGATGGAATGATTTTTTCACCGCTTTTAAAAACCGACCACCCTCGTTTTGTTCAACAAAATCCTTTAAAGAAGTGATAATCTTCACTAAATCCTCGATAGGAATTTTAGCATCACGACTCGTGTAGCGCCGATAGTTATTTAACAACGTATCATAAACCAAAAGATCTCCAGCATGGATGCGAGGCCGTCCAAAAAGACAAGATAAACACCCGCTGGGTTCCTTATCCCAACAATCTTGAATTGATTTTTTTCCAACAAAAATAGGAAGAATATATTCAAAACAAACCGTGTAAATTAACCTATTATCAATAAGACTAAATCCCCTGTAACGCAACGTTGAGCTCAGCATCTCCAGGAAAATATGCCATCGTTCTCCGTCAATTTTACCCTTCACTGAAAACAGGGCTGGCAAAGCTGATGTAATGCTTGAAAAAAACATCTCGAGTTCTTGCTGCGTATCACAAATCATCATGCAGTTTAATAATCCACGCATATTGGAAACAAAGTTTGTAAATTTTTTTACAACCGCCAACATAAATGAAAAAGCCAATCTCGGATTATCAGCATACAAAAATGAAACCGGCTGATAGGAATCAATTATTTCTTTTTTAAAATTGTCCAAAACAATTTTAATACCTCGTTCATTTAAAAAATGGGTCAGCACCATTATGTCTTCTATAAAAACAAATAACTTTTTCCACCGCTCTTGATGCACTTCCCAAAATTTCGTGCAGGTCTCTTTATCATTCAGCAAGGAAAAAAAGCTGAGCACATTTTGCGAAGAAGAAAAAGATCGTTTGAAATCACGAAAAAAATATTCAACAACAGCATCATCATTGACTGAAAACAACAATGTCGTGACAGCGATAAACTCATCGTAGGCGACCTGATACTTCTTATCCATACTCAATAAAAGCGAATCGCTCGTTAAAATTGAGCGTTTGCTTGGATTATCTAGCGTTTCAAGCAGCACTGCTCTAAACTGATTTAGCTGCCTTTTCGTGTATACAACAGACGGAGAAACATTGCCAGTAGCGCATACAGTCAATCGAGACCACGCTTCTGTATATCGATGTAAAAAACGCAATAGTGTCGAGGATAAAACATTCGCACAATTAATAATATTATTGTTATGTTCGAGCGTTAAATCTGTCGCAGACAATTGTATGTGGACTGCTGGCGCACTGGCAAATATAACCAATAAATAATCTTTCAAATTAAATTGTTCTGACTCATCCGTTTTTAATATCGAGAGCGACGTCCGATCTCGAAGTGGAAGTGCATTCCAGAGCGCATAAAATTCAGCAATCACATTTTCATATTGATGCAATGCATCATACTCTCTTCCACCTCGACTAACAGAACGCTCATGTAAACTCATTGCCAATCTATGGATATGGTAAGCAAAACAAGATGGATCAAGCGTTGCCTTACGATAAAAATATTCCAGTGCTCGCACATAATTTCTAAGTGGCGTTCGAAAAACCCTTTCTAGGATTGCTGAATGTGTTGAATCGAAAAATCTTTTTGCGATAGCATGTGAGCCACGCACATAATCCAAATAATCCATCACGGCAATTAATGTTTTGCTATCAGCACCTGCCGTTATGAAACGATTCAGCATGAAATCACCATTTAATTCTTCCGTTGCTGATTTAATATCCGTTTCATCAGCACTGCCAATAATACGCTCCACCCACGGCATCATCATTTGACAAATAGATTCATCCTCCTCTACTACCAAATCAGCAGCCGCTATTAAGGCACGGTGCGCCGATATAAACGGAGCCTGCGTAAAATCAGCGATATTAAACGGCAAATAATGATAACGAAGATGAAAAAAAGCTCGGAGCTCAAGCGATTTTCTTTCAAACACTTTTTCAAATTTAGCAGAAGAAGCAGATGACGCTTCTCGATAAAAATCATTTTGCCATGTTGAAAGCCACGACAACACGTGTTGATTATATTTTCCCAATAATGGATATCTTTCCAGCAAGTCAGGCGTCCACCTATTCAGTAGCTGACGCATCGATCCTAATTTGATATCGAATGCAGATAATTTTTCTAAAATCAACTCGCGCATGATGAACTTCCTTGAATATGATAACAAGAAAACGGCGCCTTTAGCGCCGTTTATAATGCTTACTTGCTTTTTAAAACTTCAGCTACTGCTTTTCCTATATCAGCAGGAGATCTGACGGTATGCACACCAGCGGCTTCCAGTGCTTTGAATTTTTCAGCAGCAGTGCCTTTGCCACCAGCGATGATCGCACCAGCATGACCCATACGACGTCCCGGAGGTGCTGTTACGCCCGCAATATAAGAGACAACGGGTTTTTTCACGTTATGTTTAATGAATTCCGCTGCTTCTTCTTCACCGGATCCACCAATTTCACCCACCATGACAATCACTTCAGTTTGCGGATCTTTTTCAAACATTGCTAATACATCAATAAAGCTCGTTCCTGCAATGGGATCGCCACCGATACCAACACAGGTGCTTTGACCAAAGCCTAATTCCGTTGTTTGATTAACGGCTTCATATGTCAACGTACCTGAACGTGAAACAATACCCACTTTACCAGGCTGATGAATATGGCCTGGCATAATACCGATTTTACATTCACCAGGGGTGATGACGCCTGGGCAATTAGGCCCGATCAAACGAACATCTTTGCCTTTCATGTAAGCTTTCACAGCCATCATATCTAAAACTGGCACACCTTCTGTGATACAGATCACTAATTTAATACCAGCATCAATTGCTTCGATAATTGAATCTTTACAGAATGGCGCTGGAACGAAAATCATCGTTGCGTCTGCTTTTGTTGCTTCATATGCTTGTTTCACAGAATCAAAAACAGGCAAACCCAAATGCGTTTCACCGCCTTTTCCTGGCGTTACACCACCGACCATTTTCGTGCCGTAATGCAAACATTGTTCTGAGTGAAATGTGCCGTGTTTTCCGGTGAAACCTTGGGTAATTACTTTGGTGTTTTTATTAATTAAAATGCTCATAATAATTCTCTTGATGTTAAATCACTGCGCGCTGTCAGTGGCGAGTACGCCACGTGCCAAGCGCTTCTGTGGGTGCCACTTCCTAAGTTTAGCCTTTTACCAATGCGACAATCTTCTTCGCAGCTTCTGTGAATCCAATCGCAGGCGTAATATTCAATCCGCTTTCTGCTAATTTTTTCGCACCTAACTCAGCGTTATTACCTTCTAAGCGTGCAACGACAGGCACTTTCACGCCAACATCAGCAACCGCTGCAATAATACCTTCAGCGATCATATCGCAACGCACAATACCGCCGAAAATATTCACGAGAATACCTTTTACATTTTTATCTGACGTAATAATTTTAAATGCTTCGGTTACGCGTTCTTTTGTCGCACCACCACCCACATCTAAAAAGTTGGCAGGATTGCCACCGTGCAATTTAATTAAATCCATGGTTGCCATTGCAAGACCAGCACCGTTTACCATACAACCGATATCACCATCTAACGCAACGTAATTTAATTCCCATTGTTGCGCACGGGTTTCACGTTCATCTTCTTGCGTTGTATCACGCATCTCGCGCAATGCGGAGTGACGATACATTGCATTGTCATCCAAATTAATTTTTGCATCTAAGCAAATTAAATCGTTTGTTTTTGTCACGACCAATGGATTGATTTCTAGCAAGCTCATATCGTTTGCAACAAACGCTTCATACAAACCAGTTACCATTTGCGTGAATGCGCGCATTTGATCTAATTGCAAACCCAAACCAAAAAATAATTCTCGACATTGAAAAGGTTGCAAACCAACAATCGGATCAACAACGACTTTTAAAATTTTCTCTGGCGTGTTGTGTGCGACTTCTTCAATCTCAACACCACCTTCTGTTGAAGCCATAAATACAATGGATTGTGTTGCGCGATCAACCACCGCACCTAAATATAATTCACGCGCGATATCAGAAGGTTTTTCAATCCACAATTGATTAACGGGTTGACCGTGTTCATCTGTTTGGAAAGTCACCAGACGTGTGCCCAATAATTTTTGTGCCACAGAAACTGCTTCATCAACTGAATTCACTAGTTTCACACCGCCCGCTTTTCCGCGGCCACCCGCATGTACCTGCGCCTTAACAACCCAGCGATTACCACCTAAGCGCATTGCCGCTTCTTTCACATCTTCTGGATTAAAAACGACTTCACCGTCTGGCACTGCAACGTTGTATTTTCTCAATAAACCTTTTGCCTGATATTCATGTAAATTCATACTGAAATGTCCAATTTGAAAGTTAAGATTCTGGCGCGAATGATAAGGGATTTTGGATATGGGAGCAACCGGTCATAAACTAGGATCTGTCGTCAATTAAACTCTGAGTCACGGAAACGCGCATGAAGCGAGTACTCGAGCGTAATAAGCGTGTTTTGCAGCGCAGATGGTAGAAGATTTTATTTTATTT
>Ga0209726_10008127_pt1 | contig 11438 bp, 14 predicted proteins | sample Subgrocontami54m_FD_187453 | JGI IMG/M metagenome (GOLD analysis project Ga0209726, IMG submission 187453) | Subsurface groundwater microbial communities from S. Glens Falls, New York, USA - GMW46 contaminated, 5.4 m (SPAdes) (version 3) | ecosystem: Environmental > Aquatic > Deep subsurface >... | reverse complement strand
ATCCCGAACTCAGAAGTGAAACGAACGTGCGCCGATGATAGTGTGGATTACCCATGTGAAAGTAGGTCACCGCCAGGCTCCTTATTAAACGACCCCCTCAGCGAAAGCTGCAGGGGGTTTCGTTTTTTATAGGGCACTATTCCGCAAGCTTCGGCTCGCTGTTATGTCTATTCGGCGCGTGTGCTAACATGCGACCATCCAACCTGAATCTGCCGCTGTGAAACCCTTGACCTTTGCCGTGCTGCGCCTGCTATCCGACGGAGAATTCCATTCCGGAGAGGAAATGGCACGGCAGTTGAGCGTATCCCGCGCCTCCATTTGGCAGGCGATGCGTAACCTCGATGAGGCCGGCGTTGACCTGTTCCGCGTGCCGGGCCGGGGTTATCGGCTGCGCGAGCCTTTGCACTGGATCGATAAGAGTAAAATTCATGCCGGGCTGGGCGATAAAGCCGGATTATTTGATTTAGAAATTGCCGACTGTCTGGCTTCTACCAACAGCCGGCTGCTGGAGAAAGCGGTGCAGGGCGCGCCACACGGCAGTTGCGTGGTCACGGAAATGCAGACGGCTGGGCGCGGTCGGCGAGGCCGGGAATGGCATGCCAATCTGGGAGGCAGCCTGACGTTCTCAGTGTTATGGCGATTCAATCAGGGGGCGGGATTCCTTTCCGGCCTCAGTCTGGCGATCGGTGTGGCGCTGATGCGTGCGCTGAAGCAGGCCGGCATTGCAGGCGCAGGCCTGAAGTGGCCGAACGACGTGCTGCACCAGCACCGCAAGCTGGCGGGCATACTTATTGAATTGCAGGGTGATATGTCGGGTCCGAGCGCCGCAGTGATCGGTATCGGCATCAACCTCAAACTGTCCAGCAAGGTACGCAACCGGATCGATCAGGCGGTGGTGGATATCCACTCTACAGGCGGGAAAGTTCCGGAGCGAAATTTTTTATTGGCGAACATCTTGCTGCACTTAGCCGATGTCCTGAATGAGTTCGATGCGGGCGGCTTTTCAAGCCTGCGCGAAGAATGGTTGAAGCACCACGCTTACCATGAAAAACAGGTTTTATTGCTGCTTCCGGATGGTAGTCAGCACGAAGGATATTTGCTGGATGTGGCCGATGATGGCGCACTGCTGGTGCGCACCGCAGCTGGCAAGCAACGCTTTACTTCCGGTGAAATCAGTTTAAGGACGGGTGCATGATATTAGCGGTGGATGCAGGCAATACACGGATCAAATGGGGATTGCATGATGGCAATGCGTGGTTGTCTCAGGGCGGACTTGCCTCTAAAGACGTAGCTGGCCTGGCCGAAGCTTGGCAAGGACTGCCCGCGCCGGATCGGATCGTTGCATCGAATGTTGCCGGCTCGCAGGTGGCCATGCAGATTGAGGAAGCGTGCAAGGGCTGGCCTGCCAGTTTCCAATGGGTTGTTGCGGTCGATAAGCAGTGCGACGTAAGCAACGGCTACGATATCCCTTCGCAGCTGGGTAGCGACCGCTGGGCGGCGTTGATTGCTGCGCGTGCCATCGCGCCGGAAGGTTGTGTGGTGGTGAATGCCGGCACTGCGATGACCGTGGACGCGCTGACCGCCGATGGTTTTTTTATGGGGGGGGTGATTGTTCCTGGGCTGGCTCTCATGCTGCGGGCGCTGGCAGAAAATACTGCTGCTATCGAGGAGATAGGCGGTCATTACAGAGATATCCCCAAAAATACTCCAGATGCGGTTTACAGCGGTGCACTATCAGCCATGGTGGGGGCGGTCTGGCACATGAATGCCTTGCTCGCCGGTGAGATCAAGCGGGCGCCGACCTGTTTGCTGAGCGGCGGTGATGCTCAATTGCTTCTGCCGCTACTGTCCGGCAAAACGAGGATGGTGGATAATCTGGTGCTGGAGGGACTGATCAGGATCGCAATAGGATGAAATGGATATTCGCAATATTGCTGGTAATCAATATTTTGTTTTTTACCGTGATGCAACTCAACAGCAACCATGGCAGGGAGACGATGCGAGGTCACGAGCCGGTCAAGGCGGAACAAATCAAGCTATTGGCTGAGCCCCGGAAAGCGCCGGATATCCCCATGTCGGACACGCCATTAAAATCGGGAGATAGTGCCCCGATCGAAGTTAAACCTGAAATTTGTCTCGAATGGGGCCAGTTTTCTGGGGATACGCTCAAGCGCGTGGTCCAAGCGCTGGAGAAACTTCATCTGGGCGAGAAGCTTACCCAGCACAAAGCGGAAAAATCCGGGGGCTACTGGGTTTACGTCACGCCCCGCAAGACGCTGCAGGAAGCGCAAAAGAAGGTCGCTGAACTGAAGCAGATGGGGATACAGGAAAGCTACATCATCCGTGAGCCATCGGTGATGCAGTATGCGATTTCCATGGGCATTTTTTCCACTGCCGAGGCGGCGGCAAAATACCTTGATCAGTTGCGCGAGAAGGGTGTGAAATCGGCCGTCTCCGGTCCGCGCACCCAGGAAGTCGATGCAACCATTTTGCAGATCAAGGATAACGACGAGGCGATGACCACGCAGCTGACAAAATTGAAACTGGATTTTCCTGGAAGCGAGCTGAAGGCCGTGGAGTGCCGCAAACCGGTCAAGGAGGGGCAATGATCAAGAAAGCGCTGTTGGGTTTGACCGTGTTGCTGGGCAAGAAGGTGATTGCCAAGATCGTGCGCAAAATGGCGGCCAGGACTGCCGAGAAAGCACCAAAGAGCTAGGGAAACAATTTTCCCGGGTTGAGTATCCCGTTGGGGTCGAATACCTGCTTGATCTGTTTCATCAGCGCCATGGTAGGCGCATCAATCTCGCGTCCCACGTAGGCGCGCTTTTCGCGGCCCACGCCGTGCTCCCCGGAAAGCGTGCCGTCAAGCTTCAATACCAGGTCAAAAACCTCGTCCAGACAGGTTTCTCCTCGCTGCATTTCATCCGGATCGTCCGGGTTGATCAGCAGGTTGACGTGGATATTGCCATTACCGGCATGGCCAAAATTCACGTTGGCGACGCGGTATTTCCGGCTTAGTTCTCCCAGCCCCTGCAGTAGCTCCGGCAGCCTTGAAACCGGCACGACGATGTCCTCGTTGATTTTCTTCGGGGCGATGTCGCGCAGCAATGGTGAGAGCGCCTTGCGCACCGCCCACAGCCCGGCAGGATCGGCGGTGGTTTCAGCGGTAATCAGGCCATCATTCTGGCAGGCCTTGCGGATGGCCTCTGCGCTGTCGGCAATTTCCGCAGTACCTCCATCCATCTCGATCATCAGCATGGCGCGCGAATTTTCCGGCAGCAGGCCGGGATGGCGACCACGTATCAGGTCGAGCGCCGCGCTGTCGAGAAATTCCAGTGCACTGGGAATGTGCGGTTGCGCCATGATCGCGGCGATCGCCCTGGCGCAGTGGTTGATATCGGCATAGTGTGCGGTGATGCCGCCCACCGCTTGCGGTAGCGGGGTGAGCTTGAGGGTGGCCTCGGTAATCACTGCGAGCGTACCTTCCGAACCGATGATCAAACGCGTCAGGTCATAGCCGACCACGCCCTTGGTGGTGGCGCAGCCAGTCTTGATGATTTCGCCGTTGCCGGTCACCGCCTTCAATCCCAGCACATGGTCGCGGGTGACCCCGTATTTAACCGCATGGGGGCCGGCGGCGCAGGTGGCGAGGTTGCCGCCGATGCTGCAATACGCGCTGCTGGAAGGGTCGGGCGGCCAGAAAAAGCCGTGCTGCTTTGCGGCTTCCTGGATTTCCTGATTGAGTACGCCGGGTTCGGCGACGATCGTCCGGTTGGCCGGGTCGATGTGAATGATTTTTCGCATACGCTCCAGTGACAACGCCAGGCCACCGCGTTCGGGAATGCTGCCACCGGCAGTGCCGGTGCCTCTGCCGCGCGGCGTGACCGGCACACCGCACTGGTTGCAGAGCAGGATGATGTCCCTTACCTGCTCGGTGTTGAGCGCAAACGCCACCGCTTCGGGCGGGAAAATCTTGCGGCTGTTGTCGTAAGAGTAGGCATAGCAGTCCACCGGATCGGTGAAAAGGTTGTCCGGGCCGACTATGGCTTGAAGCCGGTTGATGAAATCGGCTGGGAGCATCTAAAGACTGCGGATCTTGGCCAGGGTCGCGGTGGTGGAACGCTGATGCAGGAACGGAATCGAATGGACTGTCCCGCCCCAGCCTTGAACTTCCCGTGCACCGACGATGTCGGTGACGGCCCAGTCGCCGCCTTTCACCAGTACGTCCGGCTTGCAGGCAAGGATCAGGTTGAGCGGCGTGTCCTCATCAAACAGGCAGACCAGGCTGACGCTTTCCAGCGCTGCCAGCACCGCCATGCGGTCATCCTGATTGTTGATCGGACGCTCGTCGCCTTTACCCAGGCGCTTCACCGAAGCGTCGATGTTGACCCCGACGATCAGGCTGGCGCCCAGTGCTCGTGCCTGCGCCAGATAGGTGACATGGCCACGATGGAGAATGTCGAAGCAGCCATTGGTGAACACTAGCGGGCGCGGCAGCACGGCAATTCGCTCAGCCAAACTGACGGGTGTACAAATTTTGTTCTCGAACAGCGGTGCAGGAACAGAGATCATCAGTCGATGTATTCGAACAGCTTGACCACCTTCTGTACCCCTCCGGTGGTGCGGGCGATTTCCACGGCATTATCCGCTTCCTTGCGGGTCACCATGCCGAGCAGATAGACCACGTTGCTTTCCGTTACCACCTTGACGTGATTGACCTGAAATTTCCCCAACTCCACAAAACGTACCTTGACCTTGGAGGTCAGATAGCTGTCGTTGCTGCGCGAGGTATAGGAGCTGTTGCCGCCAATGGCGAGTTCGTTGAGGACGTTGCCGACATTGGGAACGCCGCGGACGATTTTCTCGGCTTCCTGCTTCGCGGAGTCGGTCGGAACCTTGCCGGTCATCAGGATGGTGCGGTTGTAGCTGGTGATGTTGATATGCACCGTGTCCTTGAACTTTTCGTCGAGACGGTTGGACGCTTTCAGCTCGATACCCTGATCCTCGATATAGGTGCCTGAAGTGCGGCGATCCTCGGCCATGAGAACACCTGCCCCCGCCCCGGTTGCAACGACCGGGAAGCACCCTTGCAGGTTGATGGCGGAAAAGGCCAGGGCAATCAGATAGAGATAACGCATTATTCAACTCCTAGTAAAAGACAATCAACGGCATCGCACAGGCAGTGGATGGCCGTAATATGGATTTCCTGCGTGTGCGCGGTGCGGTCGCCCGGCGCGCACAGGTGGATGTCGCCCGGCATCAGGATTTCGGCCATCTGGCCGCCGCCCCTGCCGGTCAGCGCGATCACGTTCATGCCGCGTTCGTGGGCGGCGGTTACCGCTTGGATCACGTTGCGTGAATTGCCGCTGGTGGAAATGGCGAGCAGCAGGTCGCCGGAGTGCCCCAGGGCGCGTATCTGCTTGGAAAAAATCTGGTCGAAATCGTAGTCGTTGGCGATCGAGGTGATGGTCGAGGAGTCGGTGGACAGTGCAATCGCGGCGAGTCCCGGGCGCTCCATCTCGAAACGGTTGAGCATTTCCGCAGAGAAATGCTGGGCATCCGCCGCCGAGCCGCCATTGCCGCAGGCAAGAATTTTGCCGTCTGCCATCAGGCATTGTACAAGGCGTTCCGCCGCATCGGCAATCGGAGCTGCAAGCAGATCCAGCGCCTGCAACTTGAGATGGGCGCTTTCTGTAAAATGGTGGCTGATTCGGCTGATTAAATCCATGTTTTTAAAATCTCTGAATTAACCACAAATGACACGAATGTTCACGAATAAGCACGAATGTCAAAATGCAAATATGACTGACAGTGGTTGTCGCGCTCGCATAATGGATTATTCGTGTACATTCGTGATTATTCGTGTAATTCGTGGTGAAAAGGTTTTTTGGTGTCACTCGCCAAAGGCATTCCTGATCCATTCGATGTCATTATCCCGCAGGCCGCGCAACAATACCACATCGAAGCGGCAGGCAGGGAAGGTGCGCAGCTGCTGCAAATAATGCCGGGCTGCGAGTATCAGTTTGTGTTGCTTGCTGGCAGTGATGCTGGCTGCTGCCCCGCCGAATGCCTCGTTTCCGCGTAGCCGGACTTCGACGAACACCAGCGTGTTCTGATCCTTGCAGATCAGGTCGATTTCGCCGAAGCGGCAGCGGTAGTTGGTTTCGACCAGTTCAAGTCCGTGCCGCTGCAGGAAGGCCGCTGCCAGTTGCTCGGCTGCAGCGCCAGTATTACCGGGTTTCGCCAAGATTTCTCGGGTCGGCGAACTCGGTCGCTATCGCTGTTCCCTCCCTGAATTGCGCGACCGCCATTTCACGCTGGAACTGGTGGTCGGCAAGGCTGATCTGGCCGGTTACGCCATCCAGCACGTTGCCTTCCCTCAGTCGCGGGTTCTGCACCATTGCGGATGCAATACGATAGGCGTCGATACCCAGTGCGTAAAGCCGCTCCTGCTCGGTACTGAAGTTTTCAGCGCGCGGGTACACCATCACGGCGGGATGGTCGGGAACGAGCAACCAGGGCATATCGGCAAACTGTATGCCGTTCAAATCGACATTCCGGCCGATCTCCTGGTTGCCGCTGAAGACCATCGAGGTGGCGTAGGTCGGCGTACTGGCATTCAGATAAGGTCGGACCATGCGAGCCAGATTGGCCTCGGCAGCGAGGAAGATGACGTCAGTCCGATGCTTGATGACGATATCGTGCACCGCCGGGAACTGGGTTCGTTCTGGGGAAAAGCTGGCTTGTGCCACCAGCTTCCCGCCCAGCCCGCGCCATGCGTCGGCGAAAGCCTGCTGTACCCGTTTTGCCAGCGGCGTATTGGCGGTTACGGTCAGGGCAGTACGTCGGCCATCATTAAAGGCGCGTCGCGCAGCCTGGCGCGCTTCGCCCTCCGCGGTCAGGCCGAACAGGTAGAGGTTTTCAGGCAGAGCGGCATCCCCTTCCGGATAATTCAGGGCCAGGGTCGGCACCGTAACCAGACCGCTTTTCGCCAGCGCAGTGACAGCATTGCGGGTCAATGGCCCGATCACGATTTCGGCTCCGGCTTGCAATGCCTGCTGGTATGCGGACACAATATCTTCAACCTGGTCGCCAGTAGGATAGACTTGCAGCGGCAGCACTGCCTGGGCCTGAATGCCGGAGGCGGCAATGGCGCCCTGCCTGACCGGCTCGGCAGCCGGTCCGAACGAGGTTGACTTGAGCGGCAACAGCAGGGCGATGTGTGCTTTTAAGGCGCTTTTCTGCGGGATTGCCACTGCCGTTGGCGGGGGTGGAGCAATCAGAGGGGTGGTTATTGCCGCCTGCTTTTCGGGCTGGGCGGTGGGCACTGCAGGCACCGGTGTCGCGGCTTGGATTTTTGGTGGTGGGGTGGACGTGGCGACAGACCGGGTTTCTACCGGCGCGGGTGTTGTCGAGGTGGCGCAGCCGCTATTGAATACGGCAAACAGAATAATCAGAAAGGCGGCGATACGTTGCATCAGGAAAATAACCAGACAGGCAAAAACATATTATATGTAGTTGCAACACCAATTGGAAATTTGCAGGACATCACCCTGCGCGCACTGGAAATTCTGCGCAGCGTTGACGCCATCGCTGCCGAGGACACCCGCAACACCACCCGCCTGCTCAACCACTTCGCCATCGGCGCAAAACTGATCGCCGTGCACGAGCACAACGAATACCAGGCCGCTACGCGGCTGATCGAAATGCTCCAGTCCGGCAAGTCGGTAGCGCTGGTGTCAGATGCCGGTACGCCAGCGGTGAGTGATCCCGGCGCCTACCTGGTCGCCAAGGTACGCGAGGCCGGTCTGCGCGTTGTGCCCATCCCCGGCGCGAATGCGGCGATCGCTGCTTTTTCGGCGGCGGGGATCACCGCGCCGCATTTCCTGTTCTACGGATTTCTGCCGCACACAGCATCAGAGCGCAAACGCGAGCTCGCAGCGCTGAAGGCCACCCCTTATACCCTGGTGTTTTACGAATCGCCCCACCGCATCCTGGCCAGCATGGCCGATCTGCGGGAAGTGCTGGGTGGCGCGCGCACAGTCACTATCGCGCGCGAACTGACCAAGATTTTCGAAACCATCCATACCTGTACGCTGGAAGAGGCACTGGGCTGGCTGGAAGCCGACGCTAATCAGCAGAAGGGCGAATTCGTCCTGCTGGTATCGGGGGCGGAAGTGGCAAAAGAGGAAGGGGTGGGTGAGGAAGCGCAACGCATCCTGCAACTGCTGCTGGTGGAAATGCCGCTGAAACAGGCGGTGAAACTGGCCGCCGATATCAGCGGCGAGAAGAAGAATGCGCTGTATGAATTGGCGTTGCAGTTAAAAAAAGGTGAATGAAGCAGCGTCACGCATACGGGTAATTTATCAGGGCCCCTGGCGCTTCTTTTCTTCCTGCTTGATCTTCTTGTCTGCCTTTTTTTCCTTTGGTGTTTTAGCAGGTTCTTTCTTGACCGCTTTTTTTGAATCCTGGCCTTTGCTCATGATTTTTACTCCATCGTTGAGAAATTTGAATTTGGCCCAGACTGGGGGTGCCAACAACCAGTCAATCTGGCAAGGGATTAAAAATGCACATTACACGAATTGTCCTTGATCTGGCAAAGCATGTTTTTTAAGCGCATGGTGTCGGTCGGTGTTGGCGGCGGCCTGGACTTGATAATTCCCCGCGAGAACAGGCAGCGTCAGTGCGATGATTCTATACGCCGGGAAAAATTATCACTGAAACTGGAAAGGCGGGTTTCCTGAAGCGTCGTATAATCCTGAAAGCAGCGGTTCAATCGCTTTTCCAGGATATATTCAAATGCAAAAATTAACCCTTATCCGTCCCGACGACTGGCATTTGCATCTGCGCGATGGTGAGCACATGCGGGCGGTGCTACCGGACACGGCGCGCCGTTTCGGTCGCGCCATTGTCATGCCTAATCTCAGGCCACCGGCTACCACCACCGAGCTGGCGCTGGCCTACCGCGAGCGAATTCTCGCAGCCTTGCCGCAGAATGCGCGCTTCGAGCCGCTGATGACGCTTTACCTGACCGACAACACGTCGCCTGCTGAAATCGCATTGGCCAAGGCAAGCGGGTTGGTGCACGGGGTCAAGCTGTATCCGGCCGGGGCTACCACCAATTCGGATTCAGGCGTGACCGATCTGCTCGGCAAGTGCAGTGCGGTACTGGCGGAAATGGAAAAGCAGGATTTGCCGCTGCTGGTGCATGGCGAGGTTACCGATACCGAAGTGGACGTGTTCGACCGCGAAAAGGTGTTCATCGATTGCGTGCTGGCGCCGCTGGTGCAGCGATTCCCCGGCCTGCGCGTGGTGCTGGAGCATGTCACCACCCGCGACGGCGTAGAGTTCGTCAAGGCAGCATCCAGACGCGTTGCCGCCACGCTCACCGCCCATCACCTGCTGATGAACCGCAATGCCATGTTCGACGGCGGCATCCGTCCGCACCACTATTGCTTGCCGGTGCTGAAGCGCGAGGAACATCGCCGCGCTCTTGTCGCGGCGGCGACCAGCGGCGATCCGAAGTTCTTTCTCGGCACCGATAGCGCGCCCCATGCCAGGGGTGCCAAGGAAGCTGCCTGCGGCTGCGCCGGCATGTATACCGCCCATGCGGGCATCGAGCTTTACGCCGAGGCGTTCGATCAGGCGGGCGCGCTCGACAGGCTGGAGGCCTTCGCCAGCTTTTACGGCGCGGATTTTTATGGCCTGTCGCGCAACACGGACCGCATTACGCTGGTGAAAGAAAGTTGGGATGTGCCGGCAGAAATGAAATTTGGCAGCGATGTGTTGGTGCCGCTCCGGGCGGGGGAGCGAGTAGGGTGGCGGTTGGTGGATTGATGGTGGGCAGTGTCTTTCTCTCAGGATTGCTCCGTTGCTATGCCCCGCATAAAATCGGCGCCAGCTCAATAATCTGATTTGCGCAGTTGTCCGGCGTCTTCCGGTAGCTATCCAGCATTCTCCGGGCTGTAGCAGTCCAGCGTTCCTGCCCCGCTACCACCTCTTTTTCCAGTGCCGCAATCTGGCCGTCGTCCGCCCAGCGTCGATAGGCTTCATTCAGTTCGGGGAAAGTGGATCGGCGCATGCCAGTGAAGTTGGCGAAGTAGAAGTGCAGGCTCGCGGTGTTGTTGTTCTCCATCAGACGCGGCAGGGCGACGCTGCAGTCTGCTACGTGGTCGCGCGCTGCGCGCGCCACGACCTCGGCGCGGGAGCCGGAGACGGTGGCCAGCATCTCGCTCCAGTCGGGGCCCATCTGCGCTCCGGCGTGGCATTCGCCGATCTCATGCAAAATCACCGCTTCGGTTTCCACGTCGGTCATCTGTTCCAGGGCGGCGGAAAAATCCTGCTCGAAGTCATAATGGCCAAGCGAACGGGCCATGGCGCTGCCTTTCTTCTTCCAGTTCCATTCCTCGATTTTTTCCCACAGCATGCGGCGCAGCGATTCGCGCCGGACAAATACCGTGCCGCCCAGCATCATGGCGGGTGGGGCGGCCAAGTCTCGGGCATGCTCATTGTTGGCGACCAGAACCGGGAAGCCGTCGCGCTGTTCGGCGCTAAGCAGGTCGGCTAGGAAAAAATGCGGGGTTAAGCGTCCGCCCACGCCGCCGCTGTAAACCAGTCCGCTGGGCAGCAGGGTGCGGTTGATGGCATCGGTGTCGAATGGGTTGAATTCGGTATCGCCGATGGAGATGGGGGCATAAGACTGTTCTTCCAGGCCTTCCCATCGTTGCTCCCTGTTGGTCATCCATTCGCCGAGTTCATCCTTGGGTAGCGACGCCTGGAACGGATAGCCCTTTTCCCAGCGATACAACTCGCGCATCTTTAGCAGGTAGGTGCACAAAGTGAAGTTGCGCGCGTGCAGGGCATCGGCGATATCGCAGTTGTGCTGAACTGCGGTGCTCAAGGCTGGCAAGTGGTTGTTCATGGAGGTTTCCTTGGTGGAAGGCAATACCCTACCAAGTTGCTCGGGAATTATCAAGGGTAACGTGGTACAATGGCCGTGAAGCTGGCTAGGCAGTCGCTGCGCGCGCAAGCGCGGAGAGGAAAGTCCGGGCTCCATAGAGCAGGATGCCGGTTAACGACCGGAGGCCGTGAGGCCATGGAAAGTGCCACAGAAAATATACCGCCGATGGCCGTTCCGCAAGGAGTGGATCAGGTAAGGTTGAAATGGCGAGGTAAGAGCTCACCGCGCACCTGGCAACAGGAGTGGCAGGGTAAACCCCATCCGGAGCAAGACCAAATAGGCAGACGTTGAGGCGGCTCGTCGAGTCTGCGGGTAGGTTGCTTGAGTTCACGGGTAACCGTGCGCCTAGAGGAATGACTGTCCACGACAGAACCCGGCTTATCGGCCAGCTTCACCCCATTTTTAGTTTTGAGTGCTGAGTCGAAAGTCCTGAGCAAGGCACCCCTCACCCCTCACCCCTCACCCCTCACCCCTCACC
>Ga0209726_10008119_pt1 | contig 11442 bp, 8 predicted proteins | sample Subgrocontami54m_FD_187453 | JGI IMG/M metagenome (GOLD analysis project Ga0209726, IMG submission 187453) | Subsurface groundwater microbial communities from S. Glens Falls, New York, USA - GMW46 contaminated, 5.4 m (SPAdes) (version 3) | ecosystem: Environmental > Aquatic > Deep subsurface >... | reverse complement strand
TCCCGCTTCGCGCGCATACGCGAGTTCGGGATCCTGACTTTCGATTTGCTTTTGGTCGTCCGCTTGTGCCTCTTGGAGCTTTTTCTCCAACTCCTCCTCGCTCATAAGCTCCGCCTCCTGCTCGCCGCTGCCGATTATCTTGAGCGGCAGCCCAAGTTTATTGAACGCGCGTATGGCTAGGTCCACTCGTTTGTACGGCCGCAGGCGCGAAATGAGCAAAAAGTAATCCTCCGGTTGAGCTAGGGTGTGGTAGTCGGCTACCTTAACCGGTGGGTAGATGACGTGGGCCTCGCGGCGGTAGTACTTGGCGATGCGCGCCGCCACGAACCGTGAGTTAGCCACAAAGTGGTCCACCCGCTGGGCGGCCACGAAATCCCACTGCCGTAGCCTGGTGAGTAGTAGCGGCAGTACTTTTTTGACAATACCCGGCTGCGGCAGCTCGGAGGTGTACTGGTGGGTGTCGCTCCACAGGTAGCGGGTGGGCGTGTGGCAGTAGCAGATGTTGGTGGTGGAGGGCTTTACCACCACGCCCTTGATGAGCGCCGAGGCCGAGGTCACCACCAGGTCGTAGGGGCTCAGGTCAAACTGCTCCACCGCCGTGGGCATGAGCCACAGGTACCACTTAAAAAAGCGTGAGCCGCCAGGCAGGCGCTCGACGAACGAGGTGCGTACGTCCCAACCCTTAAAGTAGCTCCCCACCGCCCGACGGTCATAGAGTAGGGTGTAGACGGGGGCGGCGGGGTAGAGGCGATGAAACTCAACCAGCACCTGTTCGGCGCCGCCGATCTGGTTCAGGTGATCATGAGCAAGTGCGACATTCATACATTTGCGGCTTGACGCTGCCATACTACCACGGCGGTCTTAATCAGGATAACGAGGTCGCTGCCCAAGGACCAGTTCTCGATGTAGAACGTATCGAGCCGCACCTCATCAGCAAAGCTCAGGTTATCGCGACCTGAGATTTGTGACAAGCCTGTTACACCGGGTTTAATGGTGAGTACCCTCCTCTGGCGCTCACTATACTTGGCCACCTCTTCGGGTAGGTGCGGCCTTGGCCCCACCAAGCTCATTTTTCCCGTGAACACCAACCAGAGCTCCGGTAGTTCGTCAATGGAGTAGTGCCTGATAAAGCGGCCAACCCTCGTAACTCGCGGGTCGTTCTTAATCTTAACTAGCGGGCCATCGCTACGGGTATCCTGGGGTGATAGTTCGGTGTAGCGCAGCGAGTGCGTGCCCGGCTTCATTGACCTAAACTTGAAGTAATGAAACGGCCGGCCGTGCTCACCAACGCGGAGCACCGGCGCGCCGTCATCGAACCGGCTCCAGAGCACCGGCCACCCCGAGTCGAGCACAATAGCCACGGCCGTCAGTAGCATTACCGGAGACAAAAAAACCATAAGGAGCAGCGAGGCCACCAGGTCGAAGATGCGCTTGGCCACCCGCCCCCAACCATCGAGCGGGGTGCGCTTGATCTCGACAATCGGCAAGCCAGCCAAGGTGTGCACCACCACGTTGTGCGACTGCGCCTCAAACATATCGGCTACGTACTTAAACCCTAAGTGGTGTGTCGTACAGTACTCCAGGAGGCGTGAGCTCGTCTCTCGTGGCAGCAGCGCCTCACCGACAATCACCTCGTCAACCTCTAGGCTGCCCTCCATCAACTCGGTAAGGTCCTCCAGCTTCAAGCGACCAACCACCCGAAACCCGAGCCCAGGCGAGTTGTGGAATAACTGCTCGAGCGCCAAGGTGGCCGCGTCAGAACCCACCAGTGCCACGCGAGTGGTAGCCAAACCCCGGCGGTAGAGTGAGGCGCGGAACAGTCGCAGTGCAAGACGTTCTAGCATGGTAAGCAGAAAAGCGAGTAGCGACCCCACCAGCACAATGAAACGAGAGCTGAACAAGAGCGGGTTAAAGAAGAACAGCACTATGATAAGCGCCAGGCCAGCTGAGCAAGCCAAGAACAGTTTGCCAACCTCTTGGGAAAATTTTACGTAAGAGTTGATGACGTAGAGCCCCGCCAGCGCAAATAAACCAATCCACACCAAGGCCACTACCAACAGGAGCGGAATAAAATCCGAAAGCGGCAGCTGAAACACCACCGGACGCAAACCCCTCACCACCGGCACAAACCGGAGCTGGTAGGCCAACACGCCAGAGAGCACCAGCATCAGGTAATCGAGCGGCAGGGCAATGGTAGCAATCAATAGTTGCGAACGCTTCATACGTCTCAGTATAGCCAGTTCCTTGACTTTTTACGAGTTTACATCTAAGATAATGCCAATTCAATACTCAAACCAATTAACCTTAACATTCCACCAATAAATACATAGGAGGTTCACATGAACCACTTCGTTTTCCGCGTCGATCGTATGGCGCAACAACTCATCCTGGCTATAGCGCGCTTGTTTGACTGGTTCGACAGCTGCTACGTAAGCCTACAAATGGACATTGCGCAGAGCCGCATATTATTCCCAGTTTTCTGTTTAGCCTTCGGCGCGCTCGCCGCGAGCGTAACATTCACGTACACGCCAGGAGGGCCTTTTCAGAAAATTGTGCACGTTCTTGTCTGCTACCTAACGACCCTATTGACGGTGTTCTTCACTCAAGCGCTACTTCGGTCAAACAACCCATCCCTAAAAATGTCGGTGGCCAACATCAAACAAATGGAAACGAAAAAAATAGACCGCATGGTAAGCGCCTGGCTTGCTACACCTATCGGGTACGCGCTACTACTTTCTAGCCACGGCGCCTGGGCAACGGCACTCGCAAGCTTTGTTATGGGTATATTGTTGCCCGTCTTCACTTATGCCGTATTTAATTGGCTGGCAGCTACTGGCCAACTAGAGGGAAAAAATAATCCGTAGTACACAAAAGGCATTTCGTAAACCCTGCTTCAGAACTGTGCGGTAGGGTTTTTTATTTATCTTGACTTTTTACGAATATATGCTAGCATGACAGCCGCTAGGTTAGCCCAGGCGATTGCCGCCAAGCCGCAAGGTTTGGGGGAGGAAAGTCCGAACACCATAGCGCTCCCGCTTGAGAGGGAGGGGTAGCTCCTAACAGGAGCCGTTGGCCGCCGTAAGGCGCGCCGCAGGACAAGTACAACAGAAAACAGTCCCGCCCGTGCGCAAGCGCGGGTAAGGGGTGAAACGGTGGCCCCGAAGAAGCACTTTCAGCGTCAATCGGGGGTTACCTCGGGAGTGCATTGCGCTCTACGGGGTAAAGGCAAGAGCCCACCAGCACGCGTGGTGACACGAGTGGCTAGGTAAACTCTACCCGGTGCAATACCAAATAGGTCCCGCCGACGGCGGGACGGGTTGGTAGCTCGAGGTCTACCGCGAGGTAGATCCTAGATAGATAATCGCCGCCCTACTATGCTTGTGTGGGGTACAGAATTCGGCTTACCGGGACGATCTAGCATAGAGTACATCACCACCCTCGGTCTAAAGCCGAGGGTGGTGCTTTTGGTGGACGCCCCTCGGTGGCGGCTCAAAACAAAAACACCCCCAGTGGGGTGTTTTAGAGTAATTGGAAAGCGATACGGGTGAAGATTGTAGATTAAGAAGGGGGTGTTTGTGAAGAGGTGTTGGTGGAGAGAGTTTTTGTGGAGAGGGATTTTAGTGCATAGATATATGCTTGTGTTGTATGGTGGAAGGTTGGGGGGAAAGGTCTTAGGCTTCAAGCTTTCTTGAAATCTAGGATCTTTCCCCGGGGCCTACCCCGCACAACTGTCCTCTCATCTCTTCTAACCTCTATTCCCTTGTTAATCCTTCACTTACGTATCGCTTATAGTTAAGATACACCTAAACCGAACTACGGTCAAGCCTCTGTAAATAAAGGCCTAAATGGAATTTTAGTATGATGGGCTAGAACTTATCCACACCTTGGCTATCTAAAGTCTGATTCACCAGGGCATCGGCCCGCTGGTTCTGCTCCCTCGGCACGTGGTGGTACGAAATTTTGCTAAACAATTGGCTCAGGTTCCAGGCTTTTACGAACAGCGGCGCCAGGCCCTTATCCTTTACCTTATACTCCTGCTGCAGCTGTTTTACTACCAGCTCGCTGTCGAGGTAGCAGCGTACCTCGCTGGCCCCGAGCTCCTGGGCAACTTCTAAACCAGCCAGCAGCGCCTGGTACTCGGCTTGGTTGTTGGTAGTCTCGCCAAGGTAGCGGCCGAACTCTTTGAGTACCTTACCGTGCTCGTCCTCTAACACCACGCCAATAGCGGCCGGGCCTGGGTTGCCCCGCGCGCCACCATCGGTTCGTACAATAATAACCTTAGCCATAAAACAACTATAGCACAAAAACTACTCGGACTTTTTTATATCAACCACTTTGAGCTCCAACTCTCGATTCCCATTCCACTCGTTTACGCCCACCTCGTACACGACATCCACTTGAGTACCCACGCTAAGCTGCGCTCCAGTTTCACCCTGGCGAAAGAGGATGAACTTCCGACTCACACCGTTCCCCTCCAAGCTGAGCTTAAGGTGCTGCCCCGTACTCCCCACCGGCGCCAGGTCGGTAACCTTAAGCGCACGGCTTATGAACCGCGGACTCGGGTTCTGCTGCCCTACCGGCTCCAGCTGCTCTACCTGTGCTACTAACTCCCAGTCAGTTTGGGGCAGCGGCAATTCCACATCAACTTTTATAACCGGGGCTAAGTCAGCACCTTTCAGTTCACGCGCAGCCAGGGCGTCAAAGGCTTTAAGAAAATGCTCTAGGTTTTCCTTAGGCATAGAGAACCCGGCTGCCTCCCGGTGCCCGCCCCAACTGGTTAAATATTCCTTGCACTCCTCCAGCGCGGCGGCTAAATCAAAATTTCCTATACCGCTCCGGCCAGAGCCTGCCACCTTACCTCCATTCTCACACAGCACCAGTGCCGGCCGGCCGTACTCCTGCACTAGCTTGCCGGCTACCAGCCCCACCATTCCTAAGGACCAGCTCGGCTCGAAGGCGTGCACCAGGTACTGGTTGTCTTTCAACTCGCCAATCTGAAGGATTGAGCTTTGGAACATTTCATCGGTCAGCTTTTGCCGCTCGCTGTTGGTGAGGTTTAGCGCCCGCGCTAGCTCGGTAGCCTCGCCTGGCTCCTCGGACATCAGCAGCGCGTAGGCTGCATTGGCGTGGTCCATGCGGCCGGCGGCGTTGATGCGCGGCGCAATCTGAAACCCAATGGAGTAGGCGTCTAAGCGCTCGAACTTAAGGCCAGCCGCCTCAATAAGCTTGCGAAGCCCCAGGCGCTTGGTCTTCCTGAGCACCACCAAGCCGTACTTCACCAGTGTGCGGTTCTCACCCTGGAGCCGCACCATATCGGCCACCGTGGAAATGGCCACTAAGTCCAGTAGCCACTTTTCGTACGATTCACGTTCCGCTTGACTCAAGGGGCAGCCGTCGTACCTGAGCAGTCCTTGCACCAGCTTAAAAGCCATTCCCCCGCCGGAGAGGTACTTGAACGGATACGTCTCATCCTCCAGCCCGCAGTGCAAGATAGCGAAAGCCTGGGGCAGTTCAACCTGACGCTGGTGGTGATCGGTAACAATGACGTCAACGCCCAAGGTGTTGGCGAACGCCACCTGAGCTACGTTAGCAATGCCGCAGTCGCAGGTGATTAATACTTTGGCACCCTTGCCGTGCAGGTAGGTAACGGCGTCGTTGTTCAAGCCATAGCCCTCCCGCTCGCGGTGCGGTAGGTACACTTCTACTTGAGCTCCCAGCTTTTTGAGCGTGTCGGACAAAATAACTGCCGAGCTCACGCCATCGGCATCATAGTCGCCGAACACGGCAATTGGTTGTTTGGCGCCTACAGCCTCGTACACCCGCTCCACCGCTTTTCGCATGTCGCGGAACAGGTAAGGGTCGTGCACGTCTTGCACCCAATCAGGGTTCAAATACTCGTCAATTGCCACCTGGGTTTGCAACCCCCTGTTCCACAGCAGCTGCAACAAAACTGGGTCGACCTCCGGGAACGAGCTCAACACCTCTTGGCTAATTGGTTCGGCAACGCGCCAGGTTTTGTTCTTCACGAAGGTATTCTATAAAAAATTTACCAAAATCGCAAACTTGAGTAGTAACCTTTTCGCGCGAAACGTTCTATAACTCATTAAGCTACCGGAGTACAAATTTAAGAATTAACTTATGCAGTGCAGGAGCATTGACATCAAGGTGGTAAAAGACTAAATCGCGACGGCGCTCTTTTTCCACATAACCAGTCTGCAGTAACTGCTGTAGGTGTTTATGGGTTGATTTCGGGGATAGCCTAATACGCTCTGCTATATCGCGAGGTGGCAGCTCGCTCTCCCGAGCCAGTAACTGTAAAATTTCCAACCGCTTACGGTTAGCGACCGAACGAAAACAACGTTCGAGTTCTGGATTCTTCATAGGCTGATACTTAACGAGTTAACAAGTTAATTACCTTTTCGTGCGAAATGTTCCTTAACTAAACTAGCATAGTAATTACTCTATGACAAGGCTTCCATCAGCGGGGTGATGTCGATGTTATCCAGCGAGTGCTCCACGAGTGGCTGGTCGGCAATAGCTAGCAGCTCGCTCTCGTACGTGGCGCGCTGCTCTTGGTAGAAAAGCCCTGTGGGAATTCTATCTACTCGGTTCTCGTCTACGGAAAGCATAGTTGGCCACTCCATAGCTTTTACCCATGCGACGTGCTTGTCAGACGGGTTATGGCCCTCCTTATCCAGCTCGTACACGCGCTGGTAAAACCAGTGGAAGGTATTGAGGTGGTTGTAGGTTACGCAGGGCTGCATTACGTCAATAAGCGCAAACCCTTTGTGCTTCATACCACCCACAATAAGCTCAGTGAGTTGTTTTACGTTACCGGCGTAAGCGCGCGCCACGTAGGTGGCTCCAGCGGAAATAGCCAGCGCGATGGGGTCAATCGGTTCTTCAATCAATCCAAATGGGGTTGATTTTGTTACCGCGCCTTTCTCTGTCGTAGGCGAAGCTTGACCCTTGGTAAGGCCGTACACCTGGTTGTTGTGCACTACGTACGTTATGTCGAGGTTTCGCCGCATAGCGTGAATGGTGTGCCCCAGGCCTATACCGTAGCCATCACCATCGCCGCCTATGGCCACCACGTTGAGCTTGTGGTTGGCAAGCTTAATGGCACTAGCCGGCGGAATGGACCTGCCGTGCAAGCCGTGGAAACCGTACACATTGAGGAAACTGGCCATGTTGCCGGAGCAGCCCACGCCGAATGATACACACACCTCATGCGGCGCCAAGCCCTGCTCCACAAAGGCGTTCTTCAAACACGTCCAAATGCCAAAATCCCCGCACCCCGGGCACCAGGTGGGAAACTGTTTGGTTTCGAAGTCTTTGGTGGTGGACATATTAGCGAATAAATTTAAACGTTGCCAGCATCCCGGTAGTAATCATTGCACCACCTGTATTAAATAGGTACAACCTGCCGTTAAATTTAGTAGCAATCATTTTTTGACCAAACTCTGTAGTGTCAACTCTTATAGCTGGCTCACCACCAACTGTTAATCGAGAAGTATTTTCAATTATTGACTTATCGATGCGACTAAGCCAATCATCTAAGGATATTGTAGTGGGGTCAACTCTGATACCTTCATGACTCTCTCCTCCAACTCCGGCGTTGAATACTACATCACTACCTGATGTTTCACGACTGCTTCGTAACTGATCTACGGCCCAGCTTGACGGATACTTAATCTCAAACCCGTACTGCTCACTGTGGTAAGTTTGCCAGGTCGAAGTATCGATGACCGTGCTGGTAGGTGGTGGTATAAAATCGACCACCTCCACCCATTCCTGTTTCATGATATCGCTAAGAATCGCGTCAGTGGTACGTACTCTAATTTGGTGAATACTGTCTTCACGCAACATTATCTCCACCCCAAAACTTTTAAGTGCACTAAGTGCTGTCGATGGCGGCACATCAGAGTAGTAGGATAGGATCACATCAAGTTTGTTGGGGTCGGGGCGCGCCCAAGGTGGCACTGCCGCCCCCCTGAGTTTACTAACTCCCAAAGAAAACAGAGCGCGTACACCAAACTGATCCATAATAGAGTTAAGTGCTGTTTGAGAGGTCTTAGGATCGAAAGAAATTGCATAGGCGTAATTGGGGAAATGGTCATAGAATGTAATTCCCAATCCCTCTAACTGTAGCTTTTGATCTTCCGGCAAATCATCATAAAACTGCATGACCGCATGATATCGATTTGATAGTAATTGACGCTTACCTTCTCTAACTGCCGCCAACTCTGCGCTCACAACAGAACTGAGTTCAGCTGGAAAAAAATTGTCAAGCACCAAATAGTTAGTGTCATTAGTCCAAACGTCACGGTAAAGGGTAAAAAAGTCTGTGCAGTCAGTAACCGTTACACCGCGTTCAATTAAAGTTTTTGTAGCGGAGTAGCCAAGGCAAAGCCTATAGCTGCCAGGACCTCCCAGCCGCATGTCACCCTGACCAGTTGATAAAGAAGAAAGGGCGGTGGTTCTTTGATCCCATGTAATATCTAGAGACTGATTATTGTTAAGCGTCCGTATTGCTGCTTCTGCACCGCATCCAGCAGGTAATTTTCCTAGCGAAACAGTTTTACCCGCTACCTCTTTAAACGCTTCAAACTCTGGACCGCCACACTTTTCCCGATAATAAATATCTTTAAGTGTCTTATTTTCTAGAGTAGCCACCACTGTTTTGCCAACCGGGACTTCCCCTGTGGTAGTGAAAAAAGTTCTGGCGTAAAAACGTTCCCTCTCTTTTGGAAATACGTAGCTTTCGTACCAAGACGAGAGTAAAGACGGTACCAGAAATAACAAAATACCCAATACGAACAGCCACACATTCGCTCGCCATTGAAGCTTCCTAATCAAGAATCTAATTAGGGTGAATAGCACCAGTAGGGCACCAAAAAGAAATGCCACCGGCCCCACTGCATCAACACGAAGAATGCTATACAATGGGCCCAAAATGGGAACAAGAGTAATAGAAAGACTAACAAGCGTAATTACCAACCACTGAATTACATGCCTCCGTACCTGCAATTTTATAGCAACGTCCCCCTGCGATTTACGATAAAGCGTTAAATTAGAAAAAATCTTACCCAAGCCAAGTAAGAAAAAGAAAGAAGAGGCAACCCAGATTGCTGCAACCACAAAATGAAGTGGTGCTGGGCCCCAGTGTTCTACAATCGGACCTCCAAAATTTGAGAATCCACCCAGCGTCTCCGCGGTCGGACTTGTGTTAGTCATAGCATATTAAGAAAAATGAGCTAGTATCTCCTCCGGATGAATTGGGCGGCCATCGTACTTGAGTAACTTTTCCGTTATATCAATACCAGTCTTTTCTCGAATCAATCCCCCGAGCTGACCGGAAAAATTATTCTCAACGAGCACGCGGCGCTTGGCCTGGCGCAACACGGCGTCCACCTCTTTCACCGGAAACGGATTCAGCAGCCGGACTTGTAAAAAATTTACGTTTCTGTTCTTGCTCGCCTTCATCGCCTCCAGTATGGGCCCTTTGGTGCTCCCCCACCCTACGAGTGTAACATCGGCCTCTTTTGGGCCGTAGAGCTTTACCGGCTCTAGTACCTCAGCTTTAGCAAAATCGAGTTTCCGCATGCGCTTGTTCATCATCATAACCCGCGTCTCCGCTTCCTCATCAGCAATCCCCGTCGGCTCATGCTCGTCGCTGTTAGCGGCGAACATTCCACCCGGTTGCCCTGGGATAGTACGCGGGCTAACGCCGTTCGGTGTGTCGGCGTAACGGTTGAACCGTCCATCCGGCGGCAGCTTAGAAGTATCAGCCCAGACTCCCCTATCTATCTTGAGCCCTTCAGTTTTAAAGAATGGCACAGTTTGCCGCGCCTCGGCTAGGTACTTATCCGTCATCACAATCACCGGCAGCTGGTACCGCTCGGCCAGGTTAAAAGCCTGGTAGGTAAGCTCAAAACATTCTTCCGGGTCGCCAGGCGCCAGAATAATGCGCGGGAAATCCCCTTGTGCCGCGTGCAGGGCAAAGCGCAGGTCGCCCTGCTCAGTCCAGGTGGGGAGCCCGGTAGCTGGCCCCGGCCGTTGCGCTAGAACAACAACAGCTGGCGACTCTATCATACCGGCCAAGCCAAGGGCTTCCACCATCAGCGAAAACCCGCCGCCAGAGGTGGCGGTCATAGCCCTGACACCGGTAAAGCCAGCGGCGGCCACCATGTTCATCGCCGCAATCTCATCCTCAGTTTGCTTAACTACCAGGTTGTACTTGCGCTCGTTAGCCGCCAAGTACATCAGGATTGACGAGGCTGGCGTCATAGGGTAGGCGGCGAAAAATTTTACCCCGGCCTTTATGGCCCCCATGGCTATGGCCTCGTTACCATTCACCAGCAGCCGCTGGCCCCGCTCGGGCCGAGGCTCGAGCTTGTAACCAAACTGACCGACGAAGTGTTGGCCCACGTAATCGTACCCCGCTTTAGCCGCCGCCACGTTCAAGCTTACGACTTTTTCTCCCTTGCGCCGGTAGGCGCGGCTCACCAGCTCTACTAAAATATCAAATGGGAACTGTACCAGCGCGAATGAGGCGGCGATTGCCACGGCGTTCCGCATAAGCTTTTCCCCACCGGCCTGCTTGGCCAACGTTTCGAGCGGCATGGGGAAGACGGCCACGCCCTTTTGCGTGCACGTATACTCACGCAGGTTCTTGTCATCAGTATCAAAAATCAACCCGCCGCCTGGAACTACCTCCCCGAGGTGCCGCTCAATGGTTTCTTTATTCAGAGCAACAAGCAAATCCACCAGGTGGGAGTGCGACTGCACGTTGTCCTCCCTAGCCCAGACCTGGTAGGTGTTGTGCCCGCCGCGGATGAGGGACGGGTACTCGAGGTAGGCAAACGTCTCGAGCCCGCCGTGCGCGCAGGCGTAGGCAAAAATCTCGCCGGCCGACAAGATGCCGTAGCCAGCCTCGCCGCCCAGTTTCCAGTTAAAGCTATTCGTTTTTAGTTCCATCGCCCGAGTCCTCCTTGAGCTTGTTGATAACGCTCCCCAGTTTATAGGTAACAACCACCACCAGCGCCGTCACCAGCAGGGCGTAGGCAAACTTAGCCCAGACCGCCGACTGCTCGCCAAAGATAGTTTTGAAGAGCGTTTGTATGGCATCGTTCCAGGCCAGCGCCGCCACCAGCCCGAACCCGGCGGTGGCGAGCTCGGACATTTTTTGAAACAGCTCCAACTTGAGTGACCTTTGGCTCATAGCTACAGTATACACTATGTGCTGGCGGCGGCGGACAAGGTTGCTAGAATCTGGTCTACGTCACTAAACCGGTGTATGTTTTCCCAAACGCCCGGCTGAATAGCACCCTTGCTATTCAATAGTTCCAGCACGTCCCACCAAAACTCGTGCACCCACAGCTTGGGTGGCTCGGCGTTCTGGTGCAGGAGCGACTTTATCCAACCCACCGTAGTCATCAG
>Ga0209726_10008115_pt1 | contig 11445 bp, 9 predicted proteins | sample Subgrocontami54m_FD_187453 | JGI IMG/M metagenome (GOLD analysis project Ga0209726, IMG submission 187453) | Subsurface groundwater microbial communities from S. Glens Falls, New York, USA - GMW46 contaminated, 5.4 m (SPAdes) (version 3) | ecosystem: Environmental > Aquatic > Deep subsurface >... | reverse complement strand
AGGAGACGTAGACGTCCTCGGGTGAGGGGAGGAGGCTGCGCCGGCGGAGGAAGCCGAACCCGTCCTCGACGATCTCGATGATGCCCTGGGCGAAGATGTTGCCCTGGGCCTCGGTCTGCCCCTGGAGGATCCGCAGGATGACGTCCTGCTTCTGGGTCACGCCGGCGAGATCCGTGACGTTGAACTCCTTCGCCACCTCGAGGAGCTCTTTGCCCTTCATCTCGTTCAGCTCGGTGATCGTGTAGTACTTGCGGCTCGGCAGCTCGGGCGCCGGGGGCGCGGCGGGAGCCGGGGCGCCGGCCTGGGCCTGCGGGGCGCCGTTCGGTGCCCCGGGAACGGGCTCGCGCTCGCGGCGCGGACGGGGGGCGCGCGTGCGGGGCTCGGCGCCCTCGGGCTCCGGAGTGTCCGTCTGCTGGGTGGTGGGTTCGGTCTCCACTGGGTGTGGCTCCTTACGTGCTCGTCGAGGTCTCCGTCTGGTCCGCAGACCGGGGCGCTCACGCGGCGGCACCCGGAGAGAAGAGGAAGTGGGTTCGCCGCCAGTATACAGCCCGTGCCGGCCACGCGGCCGGCTGCGCACGCGACCGCTCGACGCGGAGGGGCGCTCGTTTCTGTCCGACGTGCGGCACGGGGGTCCCGACCAGGGCGAGGCCACCGAGCACGCGTGGGCGCGCCGCCCGGGGACGTGCCCCGGTCCGCTCTAGCGGGTGCTGATCGGGCTCCAGAGCTTGCCGGTGGGACCGGTGTACTGCGACTCGGGGCGGATGAGCCGGTTGTCGTCGTGCTGCTCGATGATGTGCGCGCACCACCCGGCGATGCGGCCGACGGCGAAGATCGAGGTCCCGAGATCGGCCGGGATCCCCAGGTACGTGTACGTCGTCGCGGCGTAGTAATCGACGTTCACCGGGAAGTGCTTGCGCCGGTTCACCTCTTCGACGAGCGCCTCCTGGATCGCGAAGTACGGGGTGCCCTTGGCCGTGGCGGCCATCTCGCCGGCGAACTTCTGGAGGTACTTCGCCCGCGGGTCCACGTTCACGTAGACGCGGTGACCGAAGCCCGAGAACTTGTACTTCGTCGCGAAGCCCCGGTCGACGAACGCGGGCACCGCCTCGACCGAACCGATCTCGTCGAGCATCTTCATCGTGCCGTCGGTCGCGCCGCCGTGGAGCGGCCCCTTGAGCGCGGCGAGGCCCGCGGTGACCGCGGCATGCATGTCGGCGAGCGTCGCCGCGGTGATGCGCGCGGCGAACGTCGAGGCGTTGAGGCCGTGCTCGGCCTGGAGGATGAAGCAGGTGTTGAGGACCTGGGCCGCGCGCGGGTGTGCGGCATCGCCGAAGGCCATCTTGGCGAAGTTCGCGGCGTGGCCGAGCGAGGGATCCGGCAGGATCGGCTGCTCGCCCTTGCGGCGGCGCAGGTACCCGGCGAGGATCGTCGGCATCTTCGCGGTCAGGCGGATGGCCTTCCGGTAGCCGGCGGCGTGCGAGTTGTCGCCCTCATCGGGGTCCTCGCAGGCGGACGCGCTCACGACCGTGCGCAGCACGTCCATCGCGGTGCCGCTCCTGCTCATCTCCTCGAGGACCTCGCCGAGGAAAGGCGAGAGTGCCCGGTGCTCGACGAGCTCCGCCCGGAACTCGGCGAGCTGCTTCGCGTTCGGGAGGTCGCTGTTCAGGAGGAGGTAGGCGACCTCCTCGTACGACGCGTTCGGCGCGAGCTCGTCGATGGAGTAGCCGCGGTACTGGAGCTTGCCGTCCTCCACCGATCCGACGGCGGTCGCGGCGGCGACGACACCTTCGAGGCCACGCGGGGCGATGGTCGCGGTTCCCTCACTCATGGGCCAAGTGTCGCACCAGACCCCCGGTACCGCAGAAGTGACGACCGGCCCGTTCGAAGGGGCTGAACGGTCCTTCCGGGCCGTCGGGGACCGCTCGCGGGCCGCCACACCGTACTCTCGATCCGACAGGTGATCCGATCCACTCGCCGCCCACCCGTACCACGCGGCTCGTTCCGTACCGCCGGCCGCCTGGCCGCGCGCCGTCTGGCGCGCCCGGCGCCGCCGCTGGCCCTGCGGCTCCTGCTCTGGGGCGCGCTCGGCGTCGCCGTGCTCGTCATCGCGTCCCGCTCCGTCGGCGCCGTCACCACGGGGCTGGGCGCGGTCGCCGGCAACCTCGCCCGGGCACTGCCGTCGGCCGCCCCGCCGACGGCGCTCGTCCTCCCCGCGGTCGCGCCGGGCGCCACGAGCGCCGAACCGATCTTCGACGAGCTCCCCTCGTTCACGGCGCTGCCGAAGCTGAAGGTCCTCGGCCACGTGCCGACCTTCGCGATCGAGGCGGGCCGGCGGATCGAGCTCTCGCTCAACGGCCAGTCGCTCGGGTCGTTCGCGTTCGATCAGGCCGGTCGCTTCGGCACAGAGGTGACGCTCCGCGACGGTCCGAACATCGTCGTCGCGAAGCTCCTCGCCGGGAACGACCTGGTCGCGCAGACCTCGGCGACGGTCGTGCTCGACCGTGCGGCCCCGCCGCTCACGATCACGCGCCCGAAGGTCGGCGACGTTCTCGGCGGCCCCGAGGTCGTCGTGGAGGGCAAGACGGCGCCCCGGGTGAGCGTGCGCGTGAACGGGCGCGTCGTCGCGGCGAATCCCGACGGGTCCTTCGCGGACACGCTCCCGGCCCTGGCGGGGTCGCTCACGATCACGGTCGTCGCGCGGAACGAGGCGGGGCTCGAGACGACCGTGCGCGTGCCCGTGACCGTGAAGCCGGGCCCCAGCGCGGCGCCTGCCACCCATGTCGGCGTCGCGCTCGACCGGACGCGCGTCAAGCCCGGCGATCAGGTGACCGCCCAGATCATCGTCACCGACGGCACCGCGCCGCGGTCCGGGGTCACCGTCACGCTCTCGGTGGGGGTCGTGAGCATCGGCACCGCCCGGACGGACGCGAGCGGCCGCACGACGATCTCCTTCGCCGCGCCGACCACCGAAGGCGACATCGCCGTCGTCGTCCTCGCCGCGGGCGCGTCGGGTCGCGCGACCCTCGTCGTATCGAAGTGACGCCGCGCGGTCGCCCACGCGCCGGCGGCCCGCGCGCCGGCCGCCCCCGCGCTAGCCTTGCCCGTTCAATGTATCGGCACCGATGAGCGACGCGAATCTGGTGCTCATCTCGCTCTTGGGCGGGACCGCGCTCCTGCTCTACGGCATGCGGCTGGTCGGCGACGGGCTGCAGCGCGCCGCCGGCACGCGGCTCCGCCACGTGCTCTCGACCCTCTCGGGGAACCGCTTCAAGGGGCTCGGCGTCGGCGCGCTCGTCACCGCGGTGCTCCAGTCGTCGAGCGCCACGACCGTGATGCTGGTCGGCTTCGCCTCGGCGGGGCTCCTCTCGCTCCGGCAGACGATCGGCGTCATCCTCGGCGCCGACGTCGGGACCACCGTCACGGTGCAGCTCCTCGCTTTCGACCTCCTCGCGTTCGCGCCGCTCGTCGTCTTCGTCGGCTGGGCCTTGCTCGCGGCCGGCCGCGGCATCTGGAACTACGTCGGCCGCGCGATCCTCGGCTTCGGCTTCCTCTTCCTCGGCATGAAGCTCATCGCCGACGGGACCGTGCCGCTCAAGCACAACCCGCTCTTCGATCAGATCCTTCAGGCTCTCACCGGGCAGCCGCTCATCCTCCTCCTCATCGCGGCGGCGTTCACCGCGCTCGTGCACTCGAGCGCCGCGACGATCGGCATCGCGCTCTCCCTCGCCGCGGGAGGGCTCATGTCGCTCGAGGGCGCCATCCCGATCATCTTCGGCGCGAACATCGGCACGGCGGGAACCGCCCTCGTCGCCTCGATCGGCGGGAACGCGGAGGCGCGTCGCGTCGCGATGGCCCACGCCTCCTTCAAGCTCCTCGGCGTGCTGGTCTTCCTGCCCTTCCTCGGCCCGTTCACCGAGCTCGTCCGCGGGAGCGCGCCGGACGCCGCGCGGCAGATCGCGAACGCCCACACGCTCTTCAACGTGGTCCTCGCGGTCCTCTTCCTTCCGGGCGCCTCGTTCGCGGCGGACCTCATCACGCGGGCGATCCCGGATACCAGCCGCGCCTCCGCCGGCGCGATCTACCTGAACCCGAACGTCCTCGACACGCCGGCCGTCGCGCTCGGCCAGGCCGTGCGCGAGGTCCTCCGGATGGGGGACGTCGTCCTCCAGTCCCTGCGCGAGACGATCGCGGTCTTCGAGCGCAACGACGAGGCCCTCATGCGGCAGGTCGTCGCCCGCGACGACCTCATCGACCTGCTGGAGGAGGACATCAAGCAGTACGTCATCAAGCTGCGCGAGCAGGGCCTGACCGAGGAGCAGGCCGAGCGCGAGACCGCGCTCATCTTCGTCGTCGTGAACCTCGAGGAGATCGGCGACGTCATCGACAAGAACCTCATGGAGCTCGCCGAGAAGAAGATCAACGGGCACCACACGTTCAGCGAGGCCGGCCGGGCGGAGATCGCCGAGCTCCACGGCAAGGTCGTGGAGAACCTCGAGCTGGCGCTCGCCGCGCTCGCGACGAACGACGCGGGGATCGCCGAGAAGGTCATCCGCCACAAGTCCGTCGTCAACCTCGAGGAGCGGCGGCTGCGCGCGCGGCACATCCAGCGCCTCCACGAGGGGCTCCCGGAGTCGATCGACACCTCGAGCATCCACCTCGACGTCCTCGCCTCGCTCAAGCGCGCGAACTCGCTCGTCACCGGGATCGCTTACGCGGTCCTGGGCCGCCACAAGGTGGACTGATGGCCCGCGCGTTCGTCGGTGCCTCCGGCTGGTCGTACGCGACGTGGCTGCCGAAGTTCTACCCGCCCGGCACGAAGAGCGCCGGGATGCTCGCCTCCTACGCGACGCGACTCGCCACGACCGAGGTGAACTACACCTTCAACCACCTGCCCTCCGAGAAGACCGTCTCCGGCTGGCTCGCCGCCACGCCCGACGACTTCCTGTTCGCGCTGAAGGCGTCGCAGCGCATCACGCACGTCGACCGCCTCGCGCACCCGGCCGACACGCTGCCGCTCTTCCTCGAGCGCGCACGCCTGCTCGGCGAGCGGCTCGGCCCGATCCTCTTCCAGACCCCGCCGTGGCTCAAGCGGGACGACGACCTCCTCGCCGGCTTTGTGGCGTCGCTGCCCGACGACCTCCGCTGTGCGCTGGAGGTCCGCCACGATTCCTGGTACGTGGCCGAGGTCTACGACCTCCTGCGCCTGCGCGGGGTCGCGCTCGTCCACGCCGAGGGCGAGAAGGTCCCCTCGCCGCTCGACACGATCGGCGCCACCGCGCCGTTCGCCTACGTGCGACTCCGCGCCGACGAGGGCTACGACGACACCGCCGTCGAGCACTGGGCCGAACGTCTCCGCGCGGAGCGGTCCGCCGGGCGCGATGTCTACGCCTACTTCAAGCACGACGAAGACGGCTCGAACGGGCTCGCTGCACTGAACCTACGGGCGGCGCTGACCCAGCACCCGTAGCGGGCGCGGAGGAGCCGGCGGGGTCGAGGCAACGCCGCCGGCTGCGGATCCACGCACACCGGGGGCCGCAAAGGCCTAGCGGCCGCCGAGCGCCTTTCGCACGAGCCCCGGGATCTCCGACGGCGCGTTCGCGACGGGGATGCCCGCCGCCTCGAACGCCGCCACCTTCGAGGCGGCCGTCCCGGAATTGCCCGAGACGATCGCGCCGGCGTGACCCATCCGCTTGCCCTCGGGCGCCGAGCGCCCGGCGATGAACGCGACCGCCGGCTTCTTCGCGAAGGCCCGGAGGTACTCGGCGGCGCGCTCCTCGGCGCTGCCCCCGATCTCGCCGACCACGACGATCGCCTCGGTGTCGGGATCCTCGTTCAGGAGGCGCACCGCCTCGAGCGTCGGCGTGCCGATGATCGGGTCGCCGCCGATGCCGATGCACGTCGACTGCCCCAGGCCCGCCGCCGACAGCAGGTCGGCGATCTCGTACGTGAGCGTTCCGCTCCGCGAGACGAAGCCGATCTGGCCTTCCGTGAAGTTCTCCGCCGGCATGATCCCGACCTTGGCCTTGCCGGGCGAGATGACGCCGGGGCAGTTCGGCCCGATGAGCGTCGAGCGAGACGTCGCGAGCACCGCCGCGACCTTCGCGAGGTCCGCCACCGGTGCGCCCTCGGTGATCGCGACGATGAGCTCGAGGTCCGCGTCGATCGCCTCGAGCATCGCGTCCATGGCGAACGCGGCAGGGACGAAGAGGATCGAGGTGTTCGCGCCCGTCGCCTCGACGGCGCGCGCGACGGTGTCGAACAGCGGGATACCGTCGACGGTCGTCCCGCCCGCGCCCGGCTTCGTCGCGGCGACGACCTTCGTCCCGTACTCGACCATCCTGGCCGCGTGGAACCGGCCCTCGCGGCCGAGGCCCTGCACGAGGACCTTCGTGCCCTTCCCGACGAGGACGCTCATCTGCTCATCCTGCTCATCGCAGGGGCTCCGCCCCTTCCACCCCGATGGGTGCCGTCGCTGCTCATCGGGCCAGCCTCACCGCTTCGGCCGCGGCGTCGTCCATCGTGGCGCGCGAAACGAGCGGCGCGCCCTCGAGGATCCTCCGGCCTTCCGCGGCGGCGGTGCCCGCGAGGCGGATGACGAGCGGCACGCGCGGCGTCTCGCGCGCGATGACCGCGAGGATGCCCTTGGCGACCTCGTCGCAGCGGGTGATGCCGCCGAAGATGTTGATCATCACGCTCTTCACCCGCGGGTTCGCGAGGACGATCTCGAGCGCGGCCTTCACGACCGCCTCCTTCGCCCCGCCGCCGACGTCGAGGAAGTTGGCCGCGTGGCCACCCGCGTTCTTCACCGCGTCGAGCGTGCTCATGACCAGGCCGGCGCCGTTGCCGATGATCCCGACCGACCCGTCGAGCTGCACGAACGAGAACCCGAGCTTCCTCGACTCCTCCTCCGCCGCCTCGTCCTTCGCGATCTCCTTGAGCTGCGCGAGGTCGGGCTGGCGGTAGAGCGCGTTGTCGTCGATGTCGAGCTTCGCGTCGCCCGCGACGACCGTCCCGTCCTCCTGGATGAAGAGCGGGTTGATCTCGAGGGTCATCGCGTCGGTGGCGACGTACACGTCGTAGAGGCGGCGTGCGACGTCGGCTACCGCATCGCGCTGCTCCGCTGGCACGCCCGCGTCGAAGCAGAGCGCGCGCGCCTCGTAGCCGAGCAGCCCGAGGAGCGGGTTGGGCCAGCCGCGCGCGATCTTCTCCGGCTTTGTGGCGGCGACCTCCTCGATGTCCATGCCGCCGACGGTCGAGAGCATGACGACCGGGCGGCGGCGGTCGCGGTCGAGCGTCACGCCGAGGTAGAGCTCTTTGGCGATCTTCGCGGCTTTCTCGACGTAGACCTTCTCGACAGTGAAGCCCTTGATGTCCATCCCGAGGATCGCTTCGGCGTGGGCCTGCGCCTCCGCGTGGGTCTTCGCGAGCTTCACGCCGCCGGCCTTGCCCCGACCGCCCACGTGCACCTGCGCCTTCACGACGACCGGGAGGCCGAGCGCGATGGCCGCGGCATCGGCCTCGGCCGGCGTGTAGGCGACGCGTCCCTCGGGTACGGCGATGCCCGCGCGCGCGAGCACCTGCTTCGCCTGGAACTCATGGAGCTTCACCGGGGTTCCTACGATATCGTTCCGCGCTCGGAGCCGCGCACAGAGGAGGTCGTGGGTCCGGCGCCTGTTCGCCGAGGCGCTCGCCATTCCCGGCTCGGCGAAGCTCGCGAGCACTCCTAGACTGTGGCGCGCTGATGACGGCCGCGCCCCTCTCACCGCGTGAGCTCGGCACGCTCGCGCGCGTCGCCGCGACGTTCGTCCCGGATGCCGACGCGGCGGTCGTCGCGCGGACGATCGTGCGTGAGCTCGAGGCGGTGGGGCGCCCGAAGCTCGTCGCCGACCTTCGCCTGTTCCTCGGCACGATCGACAACGCCGCGGTGAACCTCGCCCTCGCCGGCCGGCCGCTCCCGTTCTCGCGCATGGAGCGGGATCGACGGGAGCGCTACCTCCTCTCGTGGGCCGACAGCGCGGTGCCGCTGCGGCGGAAGGCGTTCCAGGCCGTCAAACGCGCGTCGCTCTTCTTCGCGTACGCCTCGGCCGAGGCCGGGGCGGATCGGCTCTGGCCGCGGATCGGCTACGAGCGGCCCCCGCTGCTTGCGCTGCCGGACGATCCGACCGCACTTCTCCCGCGGCCGACGCGCGACGGCGAGACGATCGAAGCGGACGCGTGCGTCATCGGCTCGGGTGCTGGCGGGAGCGTCGCCGCCGCCGAGCTGGCGCGCGCCGGCCGGCACGTCGTGGTGCTCGAGCAGGGCGGGGTGTGGACGGAGTCCGACTTCGACGGCCACGAGGCGTCGTCGTACGCGCGGCTCATGTTCGAGCGCGGCCTCGGGACGACGGAGGACCTTGGTATCGCGGTCCTGGCCGGCGGCGTCGTCGGCGGCGGGAGCGTCGTCGCCTGGTCAACCTCGCTGCGTCTCCCCCCGAGCGTGCGCGCCGAGTGGGCCGCCCTCGGCATCGACGGCCTGGACGGCGAGCTCGACGCGCACTACGACACGGTGGAGCGCCGCCTCGACGTGGACACGGACGAGAGCCAGATGAACGCGCAGAACAGCGTGCTCGCGCGCGGCTGCGACGCGCTCGGTCTGCCCTGGCAGGTCATCCCGCGCAACACGAAGGGGTGCGGCGACTGCGGCCACTGTGGGCTCGGGTGCCGCCGCGGCGCGAAGCGCTCGACGCCGCGCACGTTCCTGCGCGACGCCGTGTCGGGCGGGGCCGAGCTCATCGCGGGCTGTACGGCGGAGCGCGTGCTCGTCGAGCGCGGTCGCGTCCGCGGCGTGGCCGGGGTCGTGCGCGAGGGTCCGGCGATCCGCCACCTCACCGTCCGAGCACCCCTCGTCGTGCTCGCGGGCGGCTCGCTCGGGACGCCCGCGCTCCTTCTTCGGTCGGGCCTCGGGGGACCGGAGGTCGGGCGTGGCCTGCACGTCCATCCGGTCCCGGGTATCGCAGGCGTGTACCCCGAGCCGATCCGCATCTGGTCCGGCATCCCGCAGTCCGTGATGTCGGACGCCTTCGCGGAGGTCGAAGGCGCGTACGGCTTCCGCCTCGAGGTGCCGTCCGTCCTGCCGGGGCTCCTCGCCGCCGCGCTGCCGTGGCGTTCGGCGGCGGACCACCGGCGGTTGATGGAGCGGCTCGACCACGTCGCCGCGATCATCCCGCTCGTCCGCGACCGCGAGAGCGGCTCGGTGACCATCGACCGTCGCGGCGCGCCGGTCGTCCGCTACACGGTCCGCGGCCTCACCGCGACGCTGGTGCAGCGCGCCATCGTCGAGACCGCCCGCATCCATCTCGCGGCGGGAGCGAGCGAGGTGCTCGCGCTCTTCACGCGACCGGTCATGCTGGAGGCGGGCGGCGACGTCGCGGCGTTCGCGCGAGAGGTCCGGTCGCGCGGGACGTCGCCGAACCGCATCGGCCTCTTCACGGCGCACCAGATGAGCACCGCGCGGATGGGCGCGGATCCGCGCGCCAGCGTCGCCGATCCGGACGGCGCCGTCCGTGGCGTCGTCGGGTTGTGGGTCGCGGACGCGAGCGCGTTCCCGAGCGCGTCCGGCGTGAATCCGACGCTCACGATCATGGCGCTCGCCATGCGCAACGCGCGCCGCATGCTCGCGGCCACCGCGCCGTAGCGAGGGCCGCAGCCTGGGGCCTTGACTTGGTGCAGGAAACGGTTCACATTGTGAGGCATGGGAAAAGGCGGCGTGGTTCTGAAGCGGGTGTCCCTGAGCATCCCTGAGGATGTGCAGGAGGCACCTCGGCACCCCGACTATCTCGGGCTGCCGCAGGGGACCTCCCAGTCCAAGGTGCTGGAGAACCTGTTGCTCATCGGATGGCGCACCGTGAAGCGGCAGCGCGCCGAGGCTCAGGAGCTTGCGCTGTATGCGGCATACGAGAAGGATCCTGAGCGCGTCGCTGCGTCCACGTCCATTCAGCGGATGACGCTCAGGAGTGGAGTGGTCTAGTCCGTCGTGCCGCTGCTGCGTGGCACGATCCACGAGCTGACCGACGTTCCCGATGCTTCCCCCGGCAGTCGCGGCTTCGCGGTCCTCACGAACGACCGCTGGAACGCCGTGATGACCGCGATCGGCGGGGCGGTGGTGCGGCCCGAGATCCTTCCCTTCGAGACTTCGTACTCCGTGCGGCTGCGCGACGGTCGCTTCGCTACCGCCGCGCGCGTCATCTCGCTTCGGGCGCCGGACGCCGCCCCGCCCGGAGATCCCTCTCCGATCGGACCGTCGCAAGGATCCCTCACGGACGAGGAGCTCGACGCACTCGAAGATGGCTTCGTCCGCTTTCTCCAGATACCCATGCTGCTCTCCACGAGTCCAACAGCGCGCCGACCGGTGGGCGATGCCGCCACCTATCCGATCTGGGGTGAGCTCTACCGTGGCCGCGAGCCGATCGCCGGCGAAAGGAAGCGCTTCCTCGTCGTGAGCCCGAATGAGTGGAACCAGGCGACGAAGATCGCATCGGTGGTGCGCACCACCGCACAGACGAAAGCTGATGTGGCGCAGTTCCCGTCGATCCACGGCGGGCGCACTCGGGCATGCTGCGGGGATCTGTCCACCTTCGGCCCGAGCGAGCTTCTCATGGCCAGGCGTGATCGTCCCGACCCGGCCACGTGCACGCTCAAGGAGATGACCGCAGTCGTGCGGGGCATCATGGTGACCCACGATTTGGCCGACGCAGCGCGGCGCGCGGCAACCTAGAACGCGTGGAGCTGGCGGGAGCAGCGGCATGGACCTCGGTGAGCCCTGACCGAGATCTGGGATGCGCCTGAGATCCCGCCCGTGCCGCCGCGCCTGCCGCTCGACTCCGGCCGCTCGCAACGCCGCCGCCGGGTCAGCGGCCGAGCGCGGTCGCTCCGATCGAGAGGCCGAGCCCGATGACGATGAGGTTGCCGCCGACCACGAGCGCGCCGTGCGCGCGCGGACCGAGGCGCCCGTGGAGCGTGCCGCCGAGAGAGGCGAGCATGAGCTGCCAGGAGGCCGAGGAGAGGAACACGCCCGCCACGAAGAGCGCCGCACCGTCGATCGCGGTGCCGCCGAGGCCGATCGCGATCGCGGCGAAGTAGCCGAGCGTCGCGGGGTTCACGGCCGTGATGCCGACGAAGCGGAGGTAGGTCCCGCCGACGCCCGGCGGGGTCGCGTCGGCAGCCGCCTCGGCGGCATCGCGGCCCGCGGCGCGCATGCCGAGCAGGCCGATCGCGACGAGCACGACCGCGGTCACCAGTCGCAGCGGCCGAACGGCGTCGGCGAGGGCGGCGGCCACCGCGGCGCCCAGGACGAGCGCGAGCGAGCCGTAAGCGAGGTCGACGCTCGCCGCCCCCAGCCCGGCGGCCGCGGCGCGGCGGAAGCCGTGCCGGAGTCCGGTCTGCACGATGAGCGCGGCCACCGCCCCC
>Ga0209726_10008112_pt1 | contig 11445 bp, 7 predicted proteins | sample Subgrocontami54m_FD_187453 | JGI IMG/M metagenome (GOLD analysis project Ga0209726, IMG submission 187453) | Subsurface groundwater microbial communities from S. Glens Falls, New York, USA - GMW46 contaminated, 5.4 m (SPAdes) (version 3) | ecosystem: Environmental > Aquatic > Deep subsurface >... | reverse complement strand
GCCGGCACCAGCCTCAACGCGTCGACCGGCACCGTCTCCGGCACGCCGACCGCATCGGCTTTATTCATCTTAGTCTACACGATCAGGGTCACCGACAGTAGCAGCCCGGCGCAGATCGCGGACCAAACCATGAACGTCACCATCGCACCCGCCACCGCCACCTTGACGCTGGCCTCGACGGCGTCGGCGACGACGCAGGTCGGTCAGGCCTATTCGCAGACCAACGTCGCCAGCGGAGGCACGACGCCCTACACCTACTCGGTGTTTGCGGGCAGCCTTCCGGCCGGCGTCACGCTCAACGCCTCGACCGGCATCGTCTTCGGCACGCCCACCGCATTGGGTGCGTTCAGCTACACGATCAAGGTCACCGACAGTGGCAGCCCGGCGCAGACCGCGACGCAAGTCGTGAGCGGCACCATTGCACCCGCACTCGCCACCTTGACGCTGGCCTCGACAGCATCGAGCACGACGCAGGTCGGTCAGGCCTATTCGCAGACCAACGTCGGCAGCGGAGGCACGACCCCCTACACCTACACGCTCTTCGCCGGCAGCTTGCCGGCCGGAGTCACGCTCAACGCGTCGACCGGCACCGTTTCCGGCACGCCGACCGCATCGGGCGCGTTCAGCTACACGATCAAGGTCACCGACAGCAGCAGCCCGGCGCAGACCGCCACCCAGGTCGTCAGCGGCACCGTTGCACCTATCTTGACGACCACATCCCTGGCGTCATCGCTGAACCCGAGCCTGATTGGTCAGCCGGTGACGTTGACCGCAAACGTCGCGCCTGCGGCTGCGACGGGCACCGTCACCTTCAAGGACGGAGCGACGACGCTGTGCAGCGCGGCGCCGTTGGCGAATGGAATTGCCACCTGCAACACCTCATACACAACGTCGGGTGCACATCCCATCACGGCGGTTTATGGCGGCACCACCGGGTTCGGAGCTTCGACCTCGGCCGTGCTGACGCAGGCCGTGAACGACCAGCGCGTCAAGACCGTCCAGACGATCGGCAGCTTCCAAAGCCGGCGTGCCGACATGTTGCTATCCAATGAGCCCGATAGTAATCGCCAGATCGACCGACTGATGGAGGCGGACCGTGGCAACCCTGGCGTCTCGACAGGATCAGGTTTCGTGGGGGCCAGCGTGGCCGCTCCAGCCAACGGCGCCCAAGGACTGACAGCGCGGCTCGGGGAGGGCCCCGATGCCGGCGACCTCACGCGCATGCGGTTCGGTCCCCGCGATTACCCGCTCGCTGCGTCACGCGATGACAACCCATTCCCGACGCCGCCCGGCCTCGGGGCGAATGACCGCGACATAGCCACCGGCGGCGTCATCACGACCGGACCGCTGCGCGTGATCGGCAACACGGACGGCGCGATGCGGTTCGGCTTCGCGACCAGCTTGCGCGATGTCGCCCGCTACGCCGCTGAGGCGGAGGCGAGCAAGTCGGGCGAGCCGGGACTTGGGTTCTCTCCCGGGCGAGGTTCAGCAGGAACGGCGCGCTTCAACCCGTTCGATATTTGGATCGAAGGCAAGTACAACAGCTTCCGCGACACCCGCTCCAACAATGATCTCGACGGCCATTTCGGGGTCGTCTCAATCGGCGCCGACTACGTGCTGAACCCATTACTCCTGGTCGGCGCCGTGGTGCAATTCGACAGCATGCGCCAACGCTCGAACCAACAGGCGAGCGAGGTTAGCGGCCAGGGCTGGATGGTTGGGCCTTATGCGACGCTCAGACTGACTGATCATGTGTTCTGGCAGGCCCGTGCTGCATGGGGCGGATCAAGCAACGAAGTGAGCCCTTTCCTAACCTACACCGACAAGTTCGTTACCGACCGCTGGCTCGCCTCGTCGACACTGACCGGGCGTTGGGGCTTTGGGCCGTGGGTGCTGAAGCCGTCCATGTCGATCGCCTACATGGAAGACGCAGCCAACAGTTACAACGACACCTTCGGCGTCGTGATCCCCGAGGTGAAAACGCGGCTCGGGCAAGCCAAGGCGGGACCCGAGGTCGGCTATCGATATCAGCTCAGCCCCGATCTCACTTTGGAGCCCCGTGCCGGGCTGCAAGTGATTTGGAACTTCGCCGGCGACACCACGGCCAGCGGCCTTGGCCTGATCAATGGCGAGAACGCCGGCCCGGTTGGCGTGCGTGGCCGCGCCGAATTAGGCCTCCGTGCGATCACGTCCGGCGGCATCGGGCTCGACCTGTCGGGGAGCTACGACGGCATCGGCTCCAACGGTTACAATGCCGTCACTGGTAAGGCAACGGTGCGGATGCCGCTGAACTGAGGGGGCGTGGCGGCTCGTGCCGAGGCGGTCTGGAGGGGGAAGTTGCGGTCGGAGTTCGCCCTTCGGGTAGCCGCAAGACTGCTTCAGCGTCGGCCGGTGCGCGAGCCGACATGGACCGGCCGGCTGGCTGGATGCGGTGGCGGAGTCCGGGATCGGCGCGGCAGCTTGGGGCCGACACTACCCCCGCGTCGGCTCGGCGCGGGGCTTGGCGACGTGCGGGTCGAGCAGCAGGGCGAGGGGCACGGTGGCGATGGCCAGAGCGGCGACGGCGAGCAGGGCGAGCGGCACGCTTGCAGCATCGCTCAAGGCGCCGAAGAGCAGGGGAGCGGTGGCGCCGGCAGCACTGCCCAGCGTGTAGAAGAGGCCGTACGAGCGGCTCTGGCGGTCGTCGCGCACGAACTCGGCAACCGTGCCGTAGAGCACGGAGGAGGTGCCGTTGAGCGCGACGCCGAGCGGCATCAGCAGCACCATCGCGAGTGCGAGCGGCGCGGCGACGACGGCGGCGATGAGGGCAGCCGTCGCGAGCTCGGTGAGGATGACGGTGCGCAGGATGCCGACGCGCTCGGCGGCGAGCCCGCACACGAGCTTGCCCGCGGCGCCGCCGATGAACACGAGCGCGAGCCCGAAGCCGATGCTGGCCACGCTCGCGCCCTTGGCGATGAGCAGGAAGGGCAGGTACGTGAGCAGGCCCGTGCGGCAGGCGCTGTCGATCAGCTGGATGGCGCCGAGCAGCGCGAAGCCGGTGGGGTCGGTGAAGCCCCATCCGGCGGCCCTTGGCGCGGCGGGAACGGTGCGCGAGCGCGGCGCGGTGGCGGCCAGGCGCGCCAAAGCGAGCAGGGTGAGCACGCCGACAGCAGCGACGATCAGGCCATAGAGCACGACGCTGCTGCGCCAGCCGATGGCGAGCACGCCCACCCCCATCGCCGCCGCGATCACCATCTTGCCCACGTCGCCGACGAAATTGTAGACGCCGAGCGCCGCCCGCCGGGAGGCCGGGGCATAGACCTGCGAGATCAGCGTCGAGGCGATCGGATGCTGCACCGCCGAGCCGACGCCGCTGAGCAGAATGAGGCCGCCCAGCATGAGGTAGCTGTGCGACGTCGCCAGCAGGGCGAAGGCCGCCCCGGCGAGGACCGAGCCGGCCGCCAGCAGCGTGCGCTCGCCGACCCGCTCGGCCAGCATCCCGGCCGGCAATTGCAGACAGGCCATGGCCGTGGAATAGGCCATGCGCAGCGTGCCGACCTGGACGTAGCTGAGGCCGAAGGCCTGCGCCCAGATCGGCAGCAGGACGTAATAGGCGTCGGCGATGCCGTCGTGCACGAAATGGGCCGCGCAGGTGGTTGCCAGCGTCCGGCGCTCTGCCGATATGCCGCCCGCAGCCACCGCGCCACCCCGTCCCTCGCCTTGTTCGCCGATGCTCAAGCCGCGCGCGCCCCAAATCAGCGCCCGCTATAGCCGCATCTCTCCCCTGTTGGAAGCCCCTGCGCTAGTCGCGGCCGGAGGCCAGCCATGCCGCCAGGGTCTGCCGCTCCTCGGCGGTCAGGTCGGTCACGTTGGAGGGCGGCATGGCGCTCGTCCACACCGCGGCGACGGCGATCTCGCGCGCGCTGGCCTTGATGCGCGCCGGCGTATCCAGGAGCACGCCCTTCGGCGCCACGACGATGCCGGCCCACACCGGCTCCCTGGCGTGGCACATGCTGCAGCGGCTGATGACGATGTCCTCGACTTGGCTGAAAGTCACGGCGCCCGCCGCGGCCGCCTCCGCGCGTTTGCCGCGTGGTCGCTCGCTCTGCGCCGGCCCCAGCGTGGAGAGCCAGACGATCAGTAGCCCGCACACCACCGCCACACCCCAGGTCCACCACGGGCTCGCCGCGCCCTTGTGCCGCTCGTTGTAGAAATGCCGGATCACCCCGCCCATCACCAGCAGCAGCGCCAGGATCACCCAGCTCCAGCGCGTGGCGTAGGCCAGCGGGTAGTGGTTGGAGATCATCACGAATACGACCGGCAGGGTCAGATAGTTGTTGTGCGTGGAGCGCTGCTTGCCGCGCCGGCCGTGGATGGGGTCGGGCGCACGCCCGGCGATCAGGTCGGCGATCACCTTGCGCTGGCCGGGGATGATCACCATCAGCACGTTGGCGACCATGATGGTGCCGATCAGCGCCCCCATTTGCATGAAGGCGCCGCGCGCGCTGAAGATGCGCGTCGTGGCATAGGCCAGCGCCACCAGGAACACGAAGCCGACGGCCGCCAATACGGTCTCGTCGCGCCCGAGCGGGGAGCGGCAGAGCCCGTCGTAGACGGCCCAGCCCAGCACCAATCCGGCAACGGAGATGGCGATGCCGGCTGCCGGCGTGAGGGCCAGCACGGCCGGGTCGACCAGATAGAGGCTGGCTTGGGCGTAGTAGATGGCGACCACCAGGGCGAAGCCCGAGACCCAGGTGGTGTAGGCCTCCCACTTGAACCAGGTCAGCTCCTCGGGCAGCCGCGCCGGCGCCACCAGATATTTGACCATGTTGTAAAAGCCGCCGCCGTGCACCTGCCAGGCCTCGCCGTAGGCCTGCGACGGCAGGCCCTGGCGCTGCTCGAGGCTGTAGTCGAGCTGGATGAAGTAGAACGAGGTGCCGATCCAGGCGATGCCGGCGATCACGTGCAGCCAGCGCACGAACGCCTCAGCCCAGATCCATGCGATTTCCATTGCCCGCCCCCGAATTGCCGGCCGCCCAGCGTGCCACAACGACCTCGCAAGGCAAGCGGCGCATGGCACCTTCCGTGAAGACGCCTCACGGCAGGCGCATCCGCTAAGGTTCTCTGTGGACTTTCCCGATTTCTAACCATAGAAGTGAGAAAAAAGTTCTCAAGGACCTTGTCCGTGCGCACTTATTGCTCTAATTCTGTGGATGATGGGCGCTGAGTCAATGCCTCGCGTGCCCGGACAACCATGCACCAACCACACCATACGAGCTTACATCTTCGGCTCCGAACCGCATGCCCGCCCGCATTGGCATCTCATGCGCGGCGACGATTGCCTCGCCGTTTTCTGTATCGAGACGGGCGAGAAGATAGTGGGAGACCCATCGAGTAAAGAGCTCCACGAAGCGCAAGATTGGGCGAAAGACAACATCGAACTCCTGCGTACCCATTGGAGGAAATACCATGGCTCCGAATAACCCGATGCCCCGCGTCAGCGCCGTCTCAGCGGGATCTGCACTCACCGTCAGCATTACATGGAAAGCCGGCGCTCGTACCGGGAAGACAGAAACGCTCGATCTCGCGCCCATCATCAACGCCGGCAAGTTCTTTCGGCCGCTCCGCACGGACCGCCCTCTATTCGAGAGCGTACATACCATCGTGGGCGGCAACGCTATCGCGTGGGGCGACGACGAAGCTATCGACCTGAGTGCGACCTCGCTAGAGCGCCTCGCAGAAGAGACAATGACCGGCGAGGACTTGCGCGACTTCCTCGCAGCTCGCGACCTCACCGAGACGGCACTCGCCGCTACCCTCGACTACAGCCGCCGGCAAATAGTCAACTTCGTGAACAACGACCGCGTCATCCCGCGCGTCGTATCCCTTGCATGCCGTTATATTGAGCTCCAAAACCCCATCATCGCTCCGGGCGAGCTCATGACCATTTCAGGGAAGCTAATCCAAACGAACGCCGACAATGCCAACATCCTCTCTACTCACTCGGAACAAGTAACGATCGGGAGCGCCAATGACCCGCATCTCAAGTCTTCTTACGCGGTGATCCGCCATGCCGCCTGAACCGTTTGCCATCACGTCTTTCTGCGACGACATCCGCTATGAAGTCGGCGGCAAGCACAGCCTTATCGGCATCTATCGCGATGATATGACCTTTAGCGGCTCTTTTCCTCTAACCATTGCCCGGCTCGGCGTGTCAGTCACCTACGTCGAGCACCCCTCGTTGCCCGTCACCGACCTCGATGTTCTCATATTCCTGCCGGGCGATTCTCCGGAGCAACCTTCCTTCCACACCCATATGGAAGCGCCCAAGATCGACTCGTCCCCCGATGCAACTGAGGACAAGCAACGCCTGCTGAACTTCCATTTCATCCTCAGCCCGCTCATCCTCAAAGAAGAGGGCCGCATCAAAGTGCGGCTGCTCTCAAGAGGTACGCGAATTAGGGCTGGCACCCTGCTTGTGCGCTCAGAGAAGCAACAAGAAGCCTTGCCCGCGCCGGCCTAACATCACGCCCTCGAACATCCTGCCGACTCTGAGCGTCTCGGCGGCTGTGAGCCTTGTGCGCCCGCGTCCACCGGGGCCCCTCGCCTCGACCGCCAATCATGCTCGATGCGTTGACGCGAGGGGTCTGACCCCGGCCGGCAGGCGCCGATCCAGCCGCCGCACCGCCTCCAACAGCGCCCGCACGCCGAGATCGGCGTCTTCCACCGTGATCGACTCGGCCGGGTTGTGGCTGATGCCGTCCTTGCAGCGCAGGAAGATCATGCCCGAAGGGCACAGCTTGGCCATGACGCCGGCGTCGTGGCCGGCGCCCGAGGGCAGCCGCAGCGGCGCCTGTCCGCAGGCGGCGATCGCCTCGGCTACGGCCTCGATGACGCCCGCGTCGAGCGCGACGGCGGGATTCTGCTGGAAGGTATCGATGTCGATGCCAACTCCGCGCCGGTGGGCGATCTCGCGCAGGGAAGCCAGCAGCGTCGCGTGAGCCTTCTGCCGCACGCTATCGGACGGGCTGCGCATGTCGATGGTGAACTCGACGCGGCCCGGAATGACGTTCTGGGCACCGGGTAGGACTCTCGCGCGGCCGACGGTGGCGACGAGATCGGCTTGCGAGGCGGCGAGTTCCTCGATGGCGAGGATCATCTCGCTTGCCCCCGTCAGCGCATCGCGGCGCGCGCCCATGGGCACGGTGCCGGCGTGGCCGGCAAAGCCGGTGACAGTCACGGTCGAGCGGACGGAGCCGTTGATGGCCGTGACGGCACCGAGCGGCAGGCCCTTAGCCTCCAGCACCGGCCCCTGCTCGATGTGCAGCTCCACGTAGGCGGCGATCTCGCGTTTCTTGCGGGCGCAGGCGCGGTAGGCATCGGCATCGCCGCCCGCAGCAGCGAGCGCCTCGCGTACGGTGATGCCGGCGGCATCTTTGGCATCCAGCAGCGCAGGTTTCACGGCGCCGGCGACAGCCGACGATGTGAGGATGTGGGTCGGGAAGCGCGAGCCTTCCTCCTCGCCGAAGGCCGCTACCTCGATGGCATGCTCCAGCCGCTCGCCGGTGCGCGACAGCTCCGCCACAGCGGCGATGGCCGCGAGCACCCCCAGTCCGCCGTCATAGCGGCCAGCATCGACGACGGTATCGAGATGCGAGCCGATCGCGATGGCCGGCACGCCGGGCCGCTCGCCCTCCCAGCGGCCGAACAGGCTCATCAAGGGATCGGTGCGCGTGGTCATGCCGGCCTGCTTCATCCAGGCCTCGACCTTGCGCATCGACCGCATGTGCGCGGGGCTCAGGTAGCGGCGCGTGAGCTGGCCGGGAATTTCGGTGATGGCGGCGAGCTGATCGAGCCGGGCCATCAGCGCCGGGCCGAAGCGCAGCGCCTGTCCATTCGGAGGGCGCCGGGTCCGCGATCTTGCTTGCTTTGCGCTCATGCGTCCGATGGTAGGTGCCGATGCCGCCGATGCCAAGCCGTGACACGCTCGCCGAGACCTCCGACTTGTGCGAGAGATAGGCGATCGCCAGCGGAGCAAACAATGGCGCGATCTGCCGTCCACTTGGATCAGCTCAATGCCGTCGACAAGGGCGCTTTCACAGCCGCGCTCGGCGGCATCTTTGAGCATGCGCCGTGGGTGGCGGAGCGGGCGTACGCGGCGCGGCCGTTCGCCAGCGTGGCCGGCCTGCACGCCGCCATGCTGGAGGCGGTTGCCGCCGCCGGCGAGGCCGAGCAACTCACTCTGATCCGTGGCCATCCGGAGCTCGCCAGCAAGGTCGCCCGCGCCGGCGCCATGACGGCCGAGTCGTGCCGGGAGCAGGGCAGCCTCGGGCTCGATCGCCTCAGCGACGGGGAGTTTGCGCGCTTCGAGCGGCTCAATGGCGCCTATCGCGCCCGCTTCGGCTTTCCCTTCATCATCTGCGTGCGCCGGCACACGCGCGACTCCATCCTCGACCAGTTCGAGCGGCGGCTCGCCAACAGCCCCGGGGCGGAGCGGACCGCCGCGCTGAAGGAGATCGGCCACATCACGCGCCTGCGGCTGGTCGAGGCGGTCGACGGCCCCGGCAAGCCGAAGACCGACGGCCGTCTCTCCACGCACGTGCTCGATACGGTGTCCGGCAAGCCGGCCGCGGGCGTCAGGATCGTGCTGACGGAGCGCGGGGCAAGCGCCGAAGGCCTCCTGAAGGCGACCACCACCAACGCCGACGGGCGCACGGACGAGCCGCTGCTCGCCGGGGCCCCGCTGCGCATCGGCAGCTACGAGATCGCCTTCCACGTCGGCGCCTATTTCGCCGGCCAGGGGCTCGCGGCAGCGAGCCCGCCGTTCCTCGATGTGGTGCCGATCCGGTTTGCCATCGCCGAGCCCGAGGGGCATTACCACGTGCCGCTGCTGGTCTCGCCCTGGAGCTACGCGACCTACAGAGGCAGCTGATGAGCAGGCTCGACACCATCATCCGCGGCGGCCGCGTGGCCAACGCCAGCGACACCGTGGTCTGCGACGTCGGCATCCGGGCGGGGAAGATCGTGGCCCTCGGCGAGGACCTCGGCGCGGCCGACGAGGTGATCGATGCCCGTGGCCGGCTCGTCCTACCCGGCGGCATTGACAGCCACGTGCACTTCGCCCAGCCGAGCGGCCCCGGCATCGTCATGGCCGACGACTTCGACAGCGGCACGCGCGCGGCGGCGTTCGGCGGCAACACGCTCGTCATGCCGTTCTGCATGCAGCAGAAGGGCCAGAGCCTGCGCCAGGCGGTGAGGGACTATCACGCCAAGGCCGAGGGGCGCTGCCACGTCGACGTGAGCTTCCACCTGATTATCTCCGACCCCACGCCGCAGGTGCTGGGCCAGGAGCTGCCTGCGCTGGTCGGCGACGGCTACACCTCCTTCAAGGTGTTCATGACCTACCAGGACCTGGCGCTCAGCGACATCCAGCTGCTGGAGGTGTTCTCCGTCGCGCGCGAGACCGGCGCACTCGTCATGGTGCACGCGGAAAACTACGACGCCATCCGCTTCCTCACCGAGCGTCTCGAGCGTGCCGGCAACATCGCACCGAAATTCCACGCCACCTCGCGGCCGATCGCGGTCGAGCGCGAGGCAACGCACAGGGCGATCAGCCTGGCCGAATTGGTCGACGTGCCGATCATGATCGTGCACGTGTCGAACGGCGAGTCCATGGAGCAGATCCGCTGGGCGCAGCAGCGCGGCCTGAAGGTGTTCGGCGAGACCTGCCCGCAATATCTGGTGCTGACCGAGAAGGACCTCGATGGCCTCAACATGGAGGGCGCCAAATACGTGTGCAGCCCGCCGCCGCGCGACGCAGCGAGCCAGCAGGCCTGCTGGCTGGGGCTCGAGACCGGCGTGTTCCAGGTCTACTCCTCGGATCACTGCCCGTTCCGCTACGACGATCCCGCCGGCAAGCTCACGCCCAAGGGCCGCACCAGCTTCCGCTGGGTGCCGAACGGCATTCCGGGCGTGGAGACGCGGCTGCCGATCCTGTTCTCGGAAGGGGTAGTGAAGGGGCGCATCTCGCTCAACCAGTTCGTTGCCTTGACGTCCACCAACCACGCCAAGATGTACGGCCTGCACCCGAAGAAGGGCACCATTGCCGTCGGCGCGGATGCCGACATCGCCATCTGGGACCCGGAGCGGAAGGTGACGATCACACAGGCGCTGCTGCACCACGGCTCGGACTACACGCCCTATGAGGGCCTCGAGGTGACCGGCTGGCCGGTCACGACCATCGTGCGCGGCCGCACCGTCGTCCGCGATGGCGCCCTCGTGGGCGACCAGCCCATCGGGGAGCACGTCTCCCGCGACCGCTCGCCCTATGCGATGCCGCCAAGCGCGTAAGTTGGGTCATCCGCGAAGCCATGCTCCGGTCGGCGTCCACGCCTTCGTTTTCGAGGCCTGCTCGGCGTTCACTCGCGTTACGGCCTGCCGCAACATGGTCGATGATCGTTTCAAGGCACACCCCAACCTTGCTAGGAAATTCCTCGCGCGGTCGCGCGCGCCAGCGCCGCCTCGGTCTCCGCCTGCGAGAATTTGCGCCAGCGCGCCGCCACATGGCCGTCGGGGCGGAAGAGGTAGTAGGCGGGGGCCTGCTCGGCGCCGTAGCGGGCGCAACTTGTTTCATGTGAAACAATGACAGGGTTAACGGGCAGCTGGCGCCGGGCCAGGTCGGCCTGGGCCCGGGCGACTGCGTCCGGCGGGGCCCCGTCGGGGCCGAACCACACGCCGGTGAAACCCGCGCCTAGTCTGCCCAGAAACCAGCCGCCATCGAGGGGAGCATCGAGCGCGGCGGCACCGGGGCGCGTTTGCGGGCACTCGCCCTCGGCGAAGCCGTCGGGGCCGTTGAGCGCCGAGCCGTCGTAGCAGGTGGCGACCGTGAGCCGGCCGGAGTTGACCAGCCGCCGCGCGAACGGCTCGGTCTCGGCCAATGCCAGCACGCTGTCGCGGAAGGTGCGGGTGGCCGCGCTTTTCGGCGCGATGAAATCGGTCGAGCGGGTGGTGTTGAGCAGGTTCTCCTCGGCCGCGAGGATGCGCTCCTGGTCGTAGCTGTCGAGCAGCCGCTCGGGCGCCAGGCCGCGCAGGACGAGATCGAGCTTCCAGGCCAGATTGTCCGCATCCTGCACGCCGCTGTTGCCGCCGCGCGCCCCGAACGGCGACATCTGGTGCGCCGCATCGCCGGCAAACAGAACCCGGCCGTGGCGGAGGCGCTGCAGCCGCCGCGACTGGAAGCGGTAGAGGCTGATCCACTCGAAGGTGAAATCGACATCCTCGCCGAGCGCCGCGCGCACGCGCCGCGCGGCGTTTTCGGGCTTCACCTCCGCCTCCCGGTCGGCCTCGTCGCCGACCTGGAAATCGAGGCGCCAGACGTCGTCGGCCTGGCGGTGCAGCAGGGCGGAGAGACCGCGGTTGAACGGCGGGTCGAACCAGAACACGCGCTCGGTCGGCCGGTCCATCTTG
>Ga0209726_10008111_pt1 | contig 11448 bp, 13 predicted proteins | sample Subgrocontami54m_FD_187453 | JGI IMG/M metagenome (GOLD analysis project Ga0209726, IMG submission 187453) | Subsurface groundwater microbial communities from S. Glens Falls, New York, USA - GMW46 contaminated, 5.4 m (SPAdes) (version 3) | ecosystem: Environmental > Aquatic > Deep subsurface >... | reverse complement strand
CGCCCCCCGAATCAGTCGTCCGATGCGGGGACGGAATCACAGCCCGATTCGCCAGGGAATCCCCCAACGACATGAGTCAGCCTCAGCGAAGGCTGGTATTAGTCGTTTGTGCATGCGGACGTGTTAAGCGAGCCGATTATCCCAGGGGGAACTATGACGCTGCCAAAGCCGCGCGCCGACCTGAAGCCCAACACGGCCGACTTCGAGCGCCTGCCGCTGGTCAAGCCGACCGGCTTTCGCGAGTACGACGCGCGCTGGCTCTACCCGCAGGACATCAACCTGATGGGGCTCAACGCCATCGGCCTGGGGCTCGCCACGCTGGCGGGGCGGCGCGGGGTGGGGAAGCGCTTCGTCGTCGGCCACGACTATCGTTCCTACTCCGCCGCGGTGAAGCAGGCCCTGATCGCCGGGATGCTCTCCGGCGGCGCGGACGTGCACGACATCGGCCTCGCCCTGTCGCCGATGGCCTACTTCGCCCAGTTCGAGCTCGATGTTGAGGGCGTGGCCATGGTCACGGCCAGCCACAACGACAACGGCTGGACCGGCATCAAGATGGGCTTTGCGCGGCCGTTGACGTTTGGTCCCGACGAGATGGGCGCGCTCAAGGCGATCGTGCTCGGCGGCGAGCTCGAGACCGCAGCCGGCGGGCGCTACACCTTCGTGCCCGACATGGCCGAGCGCTACATGAAGGCGCTCACCGGCCGGCCGAGACTGCGGCGCAAGCTCAAGGTGGTGGCGGCCTGCGGCAACGGCACCGCCGGCGCCTGGGCGCCCGAGGTGCTGGAGGGCATCGGCTGCGAGGTCGTGCCGCTCGACTGCGCGCTCGACTACACCTTCCCGCGCTACAATCCCAACCCCGAGGACATGAAGATGCTGCACGCCATCGCCGAGGCGGTGCGTGCCCACAAGGCCGACGTCGGCTTCGGCTTCGACGGCGACGGCGACCGCTGCGGCGTGGTCGACAACGCGGGCGACGAGATCTTCGCCGACAAGGTCGGGGTGATGCTGGCGCGCGATCTGTCGGAGCGGCACAGAAACGCGGTGTTCGTCGCCGACGTGAAGTCGACGGGCCTGTTCATGACCGACCCGGTGCTGCTCGCCAACGGCGCGCGCACGCTCTACTGGAAGACCGGCCACTCCTACATGAAGCGCTATACCTTCGAGCAGAAGGCGCTGGTGGGCTTCGAGAAGTCGGGCCACTTCTTCTTCCAGCCGCCGCTCGGCAAGGGCTACGACGACGGCCTGGTGGCGGCGATTGCCGTTTGCGACATGCTCGACCGCAATGCGGACAAGTCGCTGGCCGACCTGAAGGACGCGCTGCCCAAGACCTGGGGCTCGCCCACCATGTCGCCGCACTGCGCCGACGAGGTGAAGTATTCGATCGTCGACAAGATCACGGCGCAATACCAGGACGCCGCCGCGGCGGGCAAGGCCGTGGCGGGGCAGAAGATCCGCGACCTCGTCACCGTCAACGGCGTGCGCGTGGTGCTGGAGGACGGCACCTGGGGGCTGGTGCGCGCCTCCTCCAACAAGCCCGAGCTCGTGATCGTGGTGGAGAGCCCGACGGCGGAGGCCAACATGCGCGCCATCTTCGCCGACATCGACGCGCGGCTGTCGCAATGCCCCGAGGTCGGCGAGTACAATCAGAAGATCTGATACCCGCCGCCCAGGTCATTGCAGCGTGGGCGACGCGCTCGGAAGTTGCGCCGCCGCGGGGTGCACTGGGTTCCCGCCTGCGCGGCAAATGCCGGTCACGCCATCTTGCCGAGGATGCCGCCCATCTCCTTGCTCGAGAAGGCGCGCAGCGTCTGCGTCTTGACGTTGCCGAGCCGGGCGACGGAGAGCGCGAACGCCGTCATGGTCTCGTCGTCGGGGGCCTCGAACACGGCCACCACGTCGAAGGCGCCGAGCGTCCAGTAGCTCTCCTTCATCGTGCACCCGGCCTTCTTGGCCAGCTCCTTGACGGCGTCGGTGCGCTTGACCGTGTCCTTGATGTTCTTGATGCCCTGCTCGGTGTAGCTCGCCAGCAGAATGTAGGTCGCCATGGCTATCTCCTCCAGGATGGTTTGCGCGCCCCGTTTCCCTGACGCGAGCCTAAACAATTTTGCCTCGCCCCGCCAACACATGCAACGTCGCTCCCGCCGCTATGCCCCGGAAGCTGAAGGACGGTAGGGGTATGCTATGTGCCAGGATCCGACGTCGGCACTGACGCAAGAACCGAGCCCCGACCCCGAGGAGATCTTCCTTACCAACTATAGGCCGCTGAACCAATTGTATCCCCGGTCTTCCCAGTACCCACCCGTGTAGGTGTTGAGGACGGCGAGGCCGATGACGTGCTTGGGGTTTTTGAAGCCGAGCTTGGTTGGCATGCGGATGCGCATCGGGAAGCCAAACTTGGTTGGCAGGATCTGATCATCGAACTTGAACGTCATCTGCGTCTGCGGATGCAGGGCGGTCGGCATGTCGATCGATACGGAATAGCCCTCGGCGCAGGCAAAGTGGACGTACTTCGCGGTTGGATCAGCACCAATGCGGCGCAGGAAGTCGCGCAACGGCGTCCCGGTCCACTTGCCGATCGCGCTCCAGCCCTCGACACAAATGAGCCGGGTGATCTGCGTCTCCTGCGGCAAAGCGTACAGCTGCTCTAGCGTCCACGGCTGCTTCCTCTCGACCAGGCCATCGACGATCAGCTTGAAGCGATCCTCATCAACGTCGGGCGCGGCCTCTTCTGGATAGTAGGCGTTGAACGGAAACGGGCGTGTGATTGCGCTTTCTGGAAAGGTCTCGGCCAAGCGGTTGGGATTGAACAGCCGCGCCTGCACCCAGTCGTTGAACTGCGAGACGACGCGCAGCGCCTTCTCGGAGGAGGGTCCGTCGACGATGTCGCAGCCAGTCAGCAAGGCCAGCGCCCCGAGGCTCGTAGCATGGCGTAGAAACAGGCGGCGCGAGGGATTGGGCAGCAGCTTTGCCGCATCCTTGATGAGAACGCCGGCATCGACACCGCGAGCACGCGATTGGCGCATGGTGTTCCTCTTTCAGCGGCCGCGGATCATGGCGCGCAGGCTCTTGGGCACCAGCAATGCCATCACGACGTGGAGCACCAGGAACAGAACGATGGCCATCATGGCGAAGAAATGCACAAGGCGCGCACCTTCGTAGCCACCGAACAGGGCCGCAAGCTCTCTCAGCTGCACCGGCTTCCAGATGGCGAAGCCGGACGTAACGATGACGACGCCCGTCAGCAGAATGCCGGCGTAGAGCAGCTTCTGTACGGCATTGTAGCGGGCAAGATCATCATGACTGAGCCGGCCGGTGAGTGCTGCACCAAGATCGCGCACCACCTCGGCCGGCGGTATCGGCAGAAACTTGTGCCGGAAGCGGCCCGTCACCAGTCCCAGCGTCACGTATACGGCACCGTTGACGATCAGCAGCCACATGGCCGCGAAATGCCAAAGTAGGCCCCCGGCCAGCCAGCCGCCGAGCGCGATGCCCCTCGGAAATGTGAAGGCAAACAGCGGCGAGGCGTTGTAGATCTGCCAGCCTGAGCCGATCATGATCAGCATCGCTAGCGCATTGATCCAATGGGTTATGCGCACATAGAGCGGATGGATGTTGCGGTGCGGCGATCCCGCGTCGGCACCGCTCATATGAGCCGCCATCCCTATGTTTCCGGTTTCCGCCATGGCCGCGCGGGAGTATACGTCTCGCGGCCAAAAAAGCATGCACGGCCGCGCCTCGTCGACCCAGTGGACTAAATGGGGTCTGCCGAGCGTTTATCCTATAAGTGGTGTGGGACCGGAGGATGACATGTCTCAGCTTGTTTTGCGCGTTCTCGGAATGGTCGGACTGTTGTTCGCGTTGGCTGCGCCTCCGGCGAACGCGCAGGAGCCACCCGTGCGGGTGCGCGGAACCATCGACCGCGTCGACGGCGACGTCTACGTCATCAAGGCCCGCGGCGGCGCTGAGCTGAAAGTGAAGCTGGCAGAGAAGGCGATGGTGGTGGCGCTGATCAAGGCCTCGCTCGCCGATATCAAGCAAGGCTCCTACGTCGGCGTGTCCGGCATGCCTCAGCCCGACGGCAGCCAGAGGGCGCTCGAGGTGCACATCTTTCCAGAGACCATGCGCGGCGTCGGTGACGGGCATCGCGGCTGGGACCTGCAGGCGTCCAGCACCATGACCAACGGCAATGTCGAGCAAACGGCCGCTTCAAGCGACGGCCAGGTGCTGATGCTCAAGTACAAGGATGGGGAGAAGAAGATCGTCGTTCCCGCGGACACCCCGATTGTCGTCTACGTGCCCGGCGAGAAGAGCGAGCTGAAGCCCGGCGCCAGCATCTTCATTGCCGCCGCGGTCAAGCAGCCCGACGGCACGCTGCAGGCGCCGCGGGTGAATGTTGGCCGAGGCGTGGCGCCGCCTATGTAATGTAAATGTCCCTCGCGTAGCCCGAGACGGATTTGGATCGCGGCCCTCCGGCTGCCTCGCCGTCATGGCAGAAGTACCCCCCGCAACAGAAAGTCTTTGCGCGACCAAAGACTTACCGTTGAGTGCCAACTGCGGAAGTTCAGGTGGCGCCAAGATGTCTAGGGCTCCTTGTGCAGTCCAGGTGCCTGGAATCTCCCGCCGGTGATCTGATAGTAGTCCCCGGCGCTGTCGCAGAAAATGTGGCCCTCAGGAGTGACGCCGAGCTTCCCATCGATCGAGCCGGCGGCAATTGCAATGTAGTCGTACCCGTCACCTTTCCAGAACAACACCGAACCGCATTGCTCGCAGAATCCTCGCCGCCCCGTATCGCTTGAGCGGTACCATTTGAGGCCGCGTGTTTCGGTGAGCCTGAATTGTTCATCCTTCACCGCCGTCGACGACATATAGGTGCCGGTCTGCTTGCGACATTGATGACAGTGGCACGCAATCACCGACCTGAGCGGTCCCGTAATCTCGAATGCGACAGCCCCGCAGAGGCACGACCCGGTCTTGTCAGCCATGGCATGTTTCTCCTTCGGCACTTCGGCAAGAGGCACGCTTGAGCCACGTAACACCGCCAATGGTGATCCGGGGCCGCAAATCCTTGCAACAGTGTGTTCGCCACTTGGGAGTCCGCTCTGGGTCAGATTCGACGCTGTCACGCGCGGCGTCCGGCTGCAAGAGACCGATAAGCGGACCCGGCAGCCCTAGCCAAGCGTTGGCCAGACTTGGCAAACCTGCTTAGTCCCGATCCACGGCGAAGGGAAATGGCGGAGCGGCCATTCCGGACGCGGGGTGTCACGCCCATCGCGAGGAACTTGCCGTCATGGCCGCGGAGGCGGGCATCCACGACACCTGAGCAGGCGTGGAGAGTTGCGTGGATCCCCGCCTTCGCGGGGATGACGTCGGGGCCCCGGCTGGCCGGCCCTTGCCCAATGCGTCATAGCTCTCGGCTACGATCGGCCTCCTGATCGGCAGGGAAGGGAAACGACGCCGGTTCGGGCTCGGGCCCGTCGCACGCGGGCGCACGAGCATCGCCCGGCTGCTTCGGCCGGCGCTCGACGCGGTCCCACAGGCCCTGGCGGTCGAGCTCGGCCTCGACGGCGAGCTCGGTGCGGCCGTGGGCCCGCGCCAGCTGGCGGATCGAGCGGCCGCCCTTGAAGGCGGCGGCCAGCTCGCCGGCCTCGCCGTCGTACCAGCGGGCCCCCGAGCGCGCGGGGAACTTGCTCTCGGCCCGGGTGCGCGTCTTGCGCGCGGCTGCGAGCGCATCGAGCAGGCCCTCCCAGGCCACCATCGGCAGCGTCAGGGTAGTCCCATGTGGCGAGGTCAGCGTGCCGAGCAGCCCGCCGCTCGCCACCTGGAAGGTGTAGCGCCCATCGCCCTGCCGCCACTCCACCCGATCCCAAAACACCGGCTCTTGCGACTGCCCCTGCCCGTACCTCTGCGACATCGCCCACCTCCTGCGTGAAGGTCGGCGAAGTGTTGCATAGGGGAGGGAACACGTCAAGAACGAACAAAGAACTATCCGAATGCGGCGTTAACCCACGCGGCTCAGCTCAAGCGCCGGCTGGGGATGGTCCAGGCGAGCCAGAGGCCGGCGGCGGCGAAGGCGGCCATGGTGAGGAAGGCGGCGCGGAAGGCCGACGCGATCTCGGTCAGCGCCATGGCGCGGCGCGGGGCGGGCACGGCGGCGAGCGCGTCGGGGCCCTGCTGCACGAGCGTGGCGAACAGGGGGGCGGTGTCGGGGTTGGCGAGCGCAAGCGCGGCAAACAGCACGGTGCCGACGAGGGCAGTGCCTGCTGCAGCACCGATCGAGCGCGACAGCTGCACGGAGGCAGCAGCGGAGCCGAGCGAGGCGGAGCCGGCCGCGTTCTGCACCGTCACCTGCACCACGCCCATGACGGTGCCCATGAACAGCCCGACGAAGGCGAGGTAGAGCGAGAGCTGGCGGGTGCCCAGATCGCCGGCGAAAAGCCCCAGCAGCACGAGGGCGGCGGTGACGAAGATCAGGCCGACGGAGGGGAAGATGGTGGTGCGGCCGGTGCGGCTGACGATGCGCCCGGTGGCCATCGAGCCCGCACCGATGCCGAGCATCAGCGGCAGCAGCAGCAGGCCGGTCTCGGACGGGGAGGTGCCGCGCAGCACGCGCAGGTAGATGGGCAGGAACGTGACCAGCGAGACCAGCGTGGCGCCATGGCAGGCGGCGAGCGCGTCGCTGCGCCAGATGGTGGGCTGGCGCAGCAGGTGGATGGGCAGCAGCGGGTGGGGGGCGCGGCGCTCGCGCACGATCAGCCCGAGCAGGGCCGCAATGCCGATGCCGGTCAGCACCAGGAAGCCCGGCAGCGCGCTGGCGCTCATGCGCTGCGCCTGCTGCAGCGCCAGCAGCACGGGCGCGATGAAGGCGATGAACAGCACCAGGCCCATGCCGTCGAACGACCAGGCCTGCTGCGGGCGCCCGGGCCGGCGCTCGAGCCGCACGGTGAGCAGCACGGCGAGCAGCCCCAGCGGCACGTTGATGAGGAAGATGGAGCGCCAGCCGAAGTGGTGCGTGAGCAGGCCGCCGACCACCGGCCCGAACGTGGAGGAGGCGACCATGACGGAGGCCAGATAGCCCTGGTAGCGGGCGCGCTCGCGCGGCGGAATGGCCTCGCCGATCAGCGCCTGCGACAGCGTCATCAGGCCGCCGCCGCCCAGCCCCTGCAGGATGCGGGCCAGGCTCAGCATCTCGATGCTGGTGGAAACGGCGCAAAGTAGCGACGCGGCGATGAAGATGCCCAGCGCCGCAAACATCATGCGTTTGCCGCCATAAACGTCGCGCAATTGCCCGTAGACCGGGGCGGCGATGGTGCCGGCCAGCAGGTAGGCGACCACCACCCAGGAGACGCGCTCCACCCCGCCGAGCGAGGCCGCAATCGCCGGCAGCGCCGTGGAGACGATGGTCTGGTCCACCACGGCGAGGAACATCGGCAGCATGATGGAGGGAAAGACGGAGAGAAACAGCCGGCCGGTCGATGGCTTCGCTTCGAGGTCGTCTTTCATGCGGGCGGGGGCCTCGGGCTGGCGACAGCGCCCTCTATGCCGCAAGGCGCGGGGCGATACCACCTCGATCGTTGGCCCAGCTGACGCGGGCCCAGGCGTGGCAATTGCGACTTTGACGGCGCCGGCGGCGGCCCTGCCCCGAGCAAGCCGCATCGCAAGGGTTTGGGTCATGTGGTCTTGGTAGATATCGTGCCCGGCACGCTCGGCGGCACCGCCACGCTGGCCTTTGCCGAAGATGGCGTGGCTTGGACATTGCATGTGCCGGTTGACAAAATCTCGCCCCTTCGTGCTGGATCGGGAGAGGATCCCGGACTAACATTCGATCCGGCAATCGGCGAGCGTCGGCGGGGAACGCGTCCGAGAGCCTGAAGGCGGGTCCCTTCCCGCGCCATTGTGAATGCAAGGATTTGAGGAGCAAAATCATGGAGAAGGTCCTTTGGGTCGTGAACTACGACATGCTCGATGGGTTCGCGAAGAAGGCCGCAGCTGTCGGCGCAACCGCTGTCGCCATCCGAACTGACAACGACATCTCCAAGGCCATTCCCGTATTCAAGGCGAAGAACATCAAGGTGTACGGATGGCGCTGGCCATCGGCCAAGGTGGATGCAGCAATGAAGGAAGCGGCAAAGGCGGTTGGCCTGTTGGCGGAGGGGATGGACGGCTATTACGTCGATCCCGAAGGTGAGCCCGGCAAGCCCTATGACTGGGATCTGAAAGGACTTGATAAGCTGGCGGAGGATTTCTGCAAAAAGATCACTTCGGCGGCACCGGGCAAGACTTTCGGAACCACGTCGCATTACCGCGGCAACAAGGTCTTTGCGCGACTGCCTTGGCAGTCCTTTTTCAAGTACTCGACCGTTCTTCTGCCGCAGGCCTACTGGAGAGTGGACGGGGGCGTCGTCGGCCACGGCATTCCCAAGGACAATTATGATCAGTCCATACAGTTCTGGACGACAACCGGCGGCGCCAAGGAGAAAATAGTTCCCATGGCGGGCGAGCTGGCGCACGTGACGGCCGCCGAGATCAACCAGTATGTGAGCGCCGCCAAAGCCCAGGGCGTCAGCGAGCTGCACTTCTATACCCACCAGGACAGCGTCAAGGACAGCGTCTGGAACGCCATCAAGAGCGCCTGACGGGATAGCTAGGCGCTAACCCCGCCCGTTGGTGATCGCCACCAGCCGCTCCAGCGCCCGCCGCGCCGCGCCCGACTCGATGGCGTGGGCGGCGAGCGCGGCGCCGTCGGCGAGGTTGGCGGCCTTGTCGGCGACGATGAGGGCGGCCGCCGCATTGAGCACGGCGATATCGCGCAGCGGCGTCTTCTTGCCGGCCAGCACGTCGCGGATGGCCGCTGCGTTCTCCTTCTCGTCCCCGCCCTTGAGGTCGGAGAGCTTGGCAGGGGCAAGCCCCGCATCGGCCGGCGTCACCTCGAACACGGTGACCTTGCCGTCCTTCAGCTCGGCCACGTCGGTGGCGCCCGTGGTGGTGAGCTCGTCGAGGCCGTCGTGGCCGTGCACCACCCACACGTGCTCGGCGCCGAGGGCCTTCAAGACGTGCGCGATCGGCTCCACCCAGTGCCAGGAGAACACGCCCACCACCTGGCGCCTCACGCCCGCCGGATTGCAGATCGGGCCCAGCAGGTTGAAGATGGTGCGGATGCCGAGCTCGCCACGGATCGGCGCCCAGTGCTTGAGCGCGGGGTGGTGCAGCGGCGCCCACAGGAAGCCGACACCGGCCTCGTTGACGCAGCGCGCGATGATCGCCGGCGGCACCTCGAGCTTGACGCCGAGCTCGGAGAGCACGTCTGAAGCGCCCGACTTGGAGGAGACGCGGCGGTTGCCGTGCTTGGCGACCTTGACGCCGGCCCCGGCCGCGATCAGCGCCGCGCAGGTCGAGATATTGTAGGTGCCGTGGCTGTCGCCGCCGGTGCCGACGATGTCGATGGCATCCGGGGCCACCTCCACGCGGTTCATCTTGGCGCGCAGCATCTGCGCGGCCCCGGCGATCTCCTCCACGGTCTCGCCGCGCACCCGCAGCGCCATCAGGAAGGCGCCCATCTGCGCCGGCGTGGCGGCGCCGGCCGTCATCTGGTCGAGCGCGGTGCGGATCTCGTCCTCGGTGAGCGTGGCGCCGCCCGAGACCTTCTGGATCAGCTGGCGCAGTTGCTCGGAAGGCTGGGGGGAGGGCTGGGCGTCCATGGGCACTCTCGCTCAAGCCGCGTGGCGGGCGGCGCGCACGTTGCGGCGGCGCGGATTGAGCCCGGCGATGTCGAGGAAGTTTGCGAGCAGCGCGTGCCCGTGCTCGGAGGCGATGCTCTCGGGATGGAACTGCACGCCGTAAACGGGATGGCTCTTGTGCTGCAGCCCCATGATCAGGCTCTGTCCGTTTTGGGCCGTCTCGGCGGTGACGGCGAGGCAGTCGGGCAGGCTGGCGCGCTCGACGATGAGGGAGTGATAGCGGGTCGCCTCGAACGTCTTCGGCAGGCCCTTGAACACGCCCTTGCCCTTGTGCGCGATCCTGGAGAGCTTGCCGTGCATCAGGACCGGCGCGCGGATCACCTTGCCGCCGTAGGCCTGGCCGATCGCCTGGTGGCCCAGGCACACGCCGAGGATGGGGATGGTTGGGCCGGCCGCCTGGATCAGCTCGAGGCAGATGCCGGCCTCGTTGGGCGTGCAGGGGCCGGGCGAGAGCACGATACCCTCGGGCGCGAGCTTCAGCACCTCGGCAACGGCAATCTTGTCGTTGCGGAACACCTGGCATCGGGCACCGAGCTCGCCCAGGAAGTGCACGAGGTTATAGGTGAAGCTGTCGTAGTTATCGATGAGGACCAGCATGCCCCTGGTTTAGGGGAGGCGTGCAGCCGAGGTCAAGGCTGACGCGCCGGTGAATCGACCTCGCCCCGAACAGTCCAATGGCCTAGCATCCGGCCTTCGAGGCACGCGCGTTGGAGGAGAACGGCCATGTATGCTGCCATCCGTCAAGCCAAGCTGAAGCCCGGGACCATCGAGGACGTCGTCAAGCTGACGCGCGAGGGCGCCGTGCCGCTCATCAGCGCCGCACCCGGCTTCAAGGCCTATTACATGGTCCTCGGCGCCGACAACGCCGTCACCACGGTCAGCGTGTTCGAGGACAAGGCGGCGGCGGAGAAATGCAACGCCCAGATGCTGGGTTGGATCAAGGAGAAGATCGGCCCCCATCTCGCCTCGCCGCCGCAAGCGATCGAGGGGCAGGTGCTGGTGCACAAGACCTGAGCGGCGGGCGTCAGCCCAAGGGTCGATGCCTCCGGCGCAGCGTCAGGCCAGCATCTTCGGCGTGACAAAAAGCTCGATCCGGCCCTTGGCGGGCCCGATTTTCGCCCATTCCCGCGCCTTGAAGCGGATCACGGCGCACGCCGCGGTCGGAAACTTGCCGGCGAGCGCCTGCAGCATCTTCGGGTCCCCCGTGCCCGACAGCTCGAGCGCCAGCCCCTGCATGCCGGGGTCGTGGCCGATGACCATCACGCGGCGCACCTTGCCTTCGATCTTGCGCAGGCGCGCGAGCAGGACCGACGGTGCGGCCAGATAGAGGCTGTCCTCGTAGACGACGGTGGGGCCGCCGGCAAGGTGGGGCAGGACGAGATCGAGCGTCTGGCGTGCGCGCACGGCGGGCGAGCACAAGACGAGCTCCGGGGCCAAGCCCTGCTCGGCCAAGTATGCCCCCACGCGCGGGGCGGCAGTCCCGCCGCGCGGCGCGAGAGGCCGGTCGAAATCCTTCAGGGACGCATCGTCCCAGCTCGACTTGGCGTGGCGGAGGAGCAGCAGCGTGAGCATGGCGGGCGCGTTCTACCGGTTCCCGCGCTTGGCCCGCTCGGCGAAGCGCACCGCCTCCTCGGCGGCCTTGAAGAGGGCCCTGACCTTGTAGCCGCATTCGAGCTGCTCGGCTTCGGGCTCGCTGTCGGCGACGATGCCGGCT
>Ga0209726_10008105_pt1 | contig 11453 bp, 11 predicted proteins | sample Subgrocontami54m_FD_187453 | JGI IMG/M metagenome (GOLD analysis project Ga0209726, IMG submission 187453) | Subsurface groundwater microbial communities from S. Glens Falls, New York, USA - GMW46 contaminated, 5.4 m (SPAdes) (version 3) | ecosystem: Environmental > Aquatic > Deep subsurface >... | reverse complement strand
TCACCGCGGCGGGGATCCCGGTCACGATGGTCCCCGGCGAGCGCCGGAACCTCAAGATCACGACGATCGAGGACCTCGCCTACGCGCGCGAGCTCGTGGACTGCGGCATGGCGGCCATCGCGGCCGTGGGCGTTCGATGAGGAGCGGCATCGGCTACGATGTGCACAGGCTCGCGACCGGTCGCCGGCTCGTGCTCGGCGGGATCGCGATCGAGCATCACCAGGGGCTCGTCGGACATTCCGACGGCGACGTCCTCCTCCACGCGGTCATGGACGCGCTGCTCGGAGCCGCGAACCTCGGCGATCTCGGCGCGCACTTTCCCTCCGGCGACGAGGCGTACCGGGGAGCGTCGAGCGTCGATCTCCTCGGGCGGGTCGGGGCCAAGGTGGCCGAGGCGGGCTACCGGATCCTGTCGCTCGACGCCACCGTCATCGCGGCGGCTCCGCGGATCGCACCGCACGCCGGCGCGATGCGCAAGGCGATCGCCGGCGCGCTTGGGCTCGAGGCGGGGCGGGTGAGCGTCAAGGCGACGACGAACGACGGCCTCGGCCTCGTCGGCGCGGGCGAGGCGATCGCGGCGCTCGCGACCGCCCTCGTGGACGAGCTCTAGCGCGCGACCAACGCGGACCCAGCGAAGGAGAGACGGCCATCGCACTCGCGGAGATCCACCTCTACGACAGCGCGACGCGCACGGTGCGGCCCTTCGAGCCGCTCGTTCCGGGGCGGGTCGGCATCTACGACTGCGGTCCGACCGTGTACTCCTACCAGCACATCGGCAACCTCTACCGCTACATCGTCGCCGACGTCGTCCGTCGCTCGTTCGAGTACGCGGGGTACGCCGTGACCCAGGTGATGAACATCACCGACGTCGGGCACCTCTTCGACGATGCCGACCAGGGCCTCGACAAGATGGAGACCGCGGCGAAGCGCGAGGGCCGCGACCCGGCCGCGATCGCCCGGCACTACACCGACGTGTTCATGGCCGACCGTGCGACGCTCAACGTCCTGCCGCCGCAGGTGATGCCGCTCGCGACCGCCCACGTCCCCGAGATGGTCGCGGCCGTCGAGCGCCTCGTCGCGTCCGGTCACGCCTACGTCGCCGGCGACGGCGTGTACTTCGACGTCTCGACCTTCCCCGGGTACGGCAACCGCCTCAATCCCGGCGCGCTCGACGAGCGGCAGGCCGGCGCGCGCGTCGAGGTGAACGAGCACAAGCGGCACCCGAACGACTTCGCGCTCTGGCGCTCGGCGAAGCCGGGCGACCTCCAGCAGTGGGACTCGCCCTGGGGCCGCGGCAACCCCGGCTGGCACATCGAGTGCTCGGTCATGTCGATGCGCTACCTCGGCGAGACCTTCGACATCCACTCCGGCGGCGAGGACCACCTCTTCCCGCACCACGAGTGCGAGATCGCGCAGTCCGAGTCGCTCACCGGGAAGCCCTTCGTGCGCTACTGGATGCACACCTACTTCCTCTCGGTGGACGGCGGCTCCATGCACAAGTCGAAGGGGAACGTCTACCTCCTCTCGGACTTCGCGGCGCACGGGTGCGAGCCGCTCGCGTTCCGCCTGCTCGGCCTCGGGGTGGGGTACCGGAAGAGCCTCGACTTCACCTGGCGGGCGCTCCAGGACGCGCAGCGCCGGCTCGACCGCTGGCGCTCGGCGATCGGCCGCACCTGGCAGGCGCTCGAGGGGCGCACCGGTGCGGTCGCCGCCGCAGACCCGGTCCGCGGCGCGTTCCTCGCGTCGATCGCCGACGACTTCAACACGCCGCGCGCCCTCGCGCAGGCTGAGGCCGCGCTCGACCTTCTGAACGCGCCGGACGAGCCGACCCGCGCGCGCGGGCTCGCGCTCCTCTTCGACATGGACCGCGTGCTCGGCCTGTCGCTGCGCGACAGCGCCGAGGTGACGGTCCTGCTCGCCGACGAGGAGCGCCGCCTCCTCGCCGAGCGCGAGGCGGCGCGCGCCGCGAAGGACTTCGCTCGCTCGGACGCGCTTCGCGCCGAGCTCGAGCGGATCGGGATCCGCGTGAAGGACACCAAGGACGGGCAGCGCTGGGAGCGAGTCCCGCGCGCCGGCGAAGGAGCGTGACCATGGACGCCGAGTTCGAGCAAGCGCCCACGGGCGAGGGTGCCCCTACGGGTGAGTCCGCCGCCGGCGCTGCCGGCGAGTCCGCCGCCGGCGCTGCCGGCGCCGCGGGTGACGAGGCGCGGCGCCGCCGCCGCGGGCGGCGCGGTCGGGGTGGCGGAGCCGGACAGCCGCCGCCGTTCCGTCAGCCGGGCCAGGGCCCGGCGTTCCGGCCGGCGGCCCCGGGCTTCCGGCCGCAGGGCCAGGGCTTCCGTCCACAAGGCCAGGGTCAGTTCCGCCCGCAGGGCCAGGGCTTCCGACCACAAGGCCAGGGCTTCCGCCCGCAGGGCCAAGGCTTCCGGCCGCAGGCGCCGCGCTTCGACCAGCTCCGGCCGCAGGGCCAGCCGGTGCGCCTGCCCGGGAGCGAGGGCGACGACGAGGGCTCGTCGCAGGCGAGCGAGCTCGCCGCGTACGAGCGCCGGCAGAAGCAGGGCCAGCGGCCGGGCGGCTTCCGGCCGGGTGGCTGGCGGCAGCGCGCGCCCGGTGGCCAGCAGGGCTACCAGGACGTCATCCGGCGCGTGACCGGCGGCCCCAAGCAGGCGGCGCCGTCGCACGAGGCCGGCGAGCCGATCGGCGGACCGCACGCCGTCCTCGAGGCCATCCGCGCGGGGCGCACGCTCCGGAGCCTCTACGTCTTGCAGGACCGTGGGGTCCGCGCCGGCGTGGTGAGCGAGCTCATCGGCGAGGCGCAGCAGCGCGGCATCTTCGTGCGGTACGTGGACAAGCTCGAGCTCGCGCGGCTCTCGCCGGTGGAGAACCACCAGGGGGTCGTCGCGATCGCGGAGGGCCGTCCCGGCGTGGACCTCGACGAGCTCCTGCTCCATCTGGGGACGCTTTCCGGACCTGCGCTCGTCCTCGTGCTCGACCAGCTCCAGGACCCGCAGAACTTCGGCGTGCTCCTCCGCTCCGCCGAGGGCGCGGGCGTGGACGGCGTGGTCATCCCGCGCCACCGCTCGGTCGGCATCACGCCCGCGGTCGCCAAGACGAGCGCCGGCGCGTCGGAGCACCTGCTCGTCGCCGACGTGCCGAACCTGCGCCAGGCGATCGACGCGCTGAAGGAGAAGGGCGTCTGGGTGGTCGCGACCGACGAGTCCGGCGACCTCCTCTACGACGAGGTCGATTACCGCGGCCCCACCGCGCTCGTCATCGGGAACGAGTCCGAGGGCATCCGCCGCCTCGTGCTCGAAGGCTGCGACCAGGTGGTCCGCATCCCCATGCTCGGCCAGGTGACCTCGCTCAACGCCGCGGCCGCCGGGACGATCCTCCTCTACGAGGCCGTCCGGCAGCGCGCGCGCGACGCCGCGCCGTCGCCCACGCGCACGCCCCGCCCCGCCCCGCCGCCCGGCACCGCGGTCGAGGAGGAGGGCTTCGACGACCCGAACGCCCCCGACGACCTGTACAGCGACGGCGCGCTCGACGGCGACGAGGCGCCCGAGAGCGAGATGGAGACGGAGGCTCGAGCTGAGGCGGAGCCGGAGTCTGACACCGAGCCGGAGGCTGACGCCGACGCCGACGCCGACGCCGACGCCGACGCCGACGCCGACGAACAGGACTCCCCGATCGCGCCCGAGCTCGACGAGGCCCCCTCCGCGCCCGTCAAGCGCGCGGTGAAGAAGGTGGCGTCCAAGGAGCCGGCCGCGAAGAAGCCAGCGGTGCGGAAGGCTCCCGTGAAGCGAGTCGTCGCTCGCCCGACGACGAAGAAGGCGGAAGAATAGTCCTAGGCCGGCCTAGCTCAACTGGCAGAGCAGCGGTTTTGTAAACCGCAGGTTCCGGGTCCGAGTCCCGGGGTCGGCTCAGCGGGCGCGGTGTCGCCCTACGTGGCGGTCGGGTCGCCGGTCTGGATGAAGGCGAGCATCCGCCGCCAGGCGTCGTCGCAGGCGGCCGCGTTCTCCTTGAAGGTCCGATCGAAGAACGAGTGCGGCGCGCCGTCGTAGGTCACGAGCTTGTGGGCGAGCGACCGCTCGGTGAGCGCCTGGTCGAACGCCTCGACGGCCGAGGCCGGGATCCCTTGGTCCGCGCCGCCGAAGAGCCCGAGCACCGGCGCGCGCATGCGGCTCACTTTGAGGATCGGCGCGTCCTCGTCGTTGGCGTCGCGCTTGACCGGACCGCCGTAGAAGCCGATCGTCCCGCTGAGATCGGGCTGCTCGGCCGACGCGTTGAACGCGACGCGGCCGCCGAAGCAGAAGCCCACGAGGAACACGCGGCGCGCCGGCGTCTCACGGCGGAGCCGCGCGCTCGCGGCGCGGATGTCCTCCTGGATCGTGCGCGGTGTGGTCTGCACGACGTGCGCGCGGTAGGGCGCGGTCTGGAAGGCCCCCTCGTAGAACTCCGCCTTGGGGACCGTGAGGCCGAGCGTGCGGCCGAAGTAGTCGAATGCGAGCGCGTGGACGCCCGCCTCGGCGAACCGCTCCGCGAGGTCCACGTAGTACTGGTGCAGACCACGCACGTCGGGAGCGATGACGATGCCGTCCGCTCCACCGCCCGAGGCGCGCGCGAGGTGTCCACGGAGCTGCGTGGCGTCCGCGCTCGTCAGGACGATGCTGCTACCGGCGGCCGGCCGAGTGCGGCGCACGTCGGCGGGGAGGAAGGGCGCTTCGGCGGCCAGGCGCCAACCCCATTCGTCCTTGATGAACGAGGTGCCCGGGCCGGGATCGTGCGTCACGGCGACATCGTACCTCGCAGGGTCGGCGCCGCTCACGCCGTGCGGAAGGCGCGGCCTGCTACTCCTCAGCGGCGAGGAACTCGGTCCTGTCCCTCCAGTCCTCTTGTCGGGGTCGGGCCACGAATGCCGCGCGCAGGCCCCGAAGGATCGCGCCGTAGGCGGTGTGAGGGAGCGGGATGAGGATGCAGCCGGCGTGTCGTCGGGCGGACTCCGCCCACGCCCGGGCGAGCGGGGCGAAGTCCCGAATGTTGTGCGTGATCACGATGCGCTCCTGCTCCGTCGCGAGCGCGAGGACGTCGCTGTCCGGCAGGCTTCCCAGCGCTGGATCCTGGTCGAGGGCGAGGACGTCGTGCCCTGCAGCCCGTAGCGGACGACCGACGTGGCGGCTCGAGACGTGCGCGTCGAGCAGGACGCGCAGCCGCTATCCCTTCGACCGTCTTGGTGTGATGCCGATGAATGGGTAGAGCTCGCGCAGCTCGGCGAGGGGTCGGCGGTTCTCCGCGATCGCCTCGTCGATCTCCTCCGGATAGGTGGCGTAGTACGCGCGGGCCAGTTCGACGGCGCGCGTGTCGAGCCTCGTCCGTGCGACGAGGCCCTCCGGCGTCTCATGGTCCTGGAGCATCTCGATGACCTCCCAGACGTCCAGGCCCGTGCCGATCACCCAGGCCCTGCGGCCCGCGTCCTCGCCGCGGAACGCGATCCCCGGGAATCGTCGCATCCGCGCCGCTTCCTCCGCCAGTGTTTCGACGACCGCTCCCTTCGAGCGCTTGGTGCGCCGCGCTTCGGCCGTGACAAAACGGTCAGTCGCACGGCTGAGGCGCATGCTGAAGGGCTTCGACTTCACGGCTCGGGTCACCGCGCGAGTGTATTACAAGAGTTGTTCCGTAATCTGACGATCTGTCAACGTGACTCTGGCGCGGTGCGCGCCCTACGGCATCAGCTACCTCCCACCGTCGTGGTGCCGGGAGCGTGCCAGGGCTCCTCCTGTTCCGGCCAGGTTGTGAAACGAAGCACGTTGCACGCGGCAGGCTTCATGCGCGCAACGCTCCCGTACGATGCACTGGACCCCGTAGCTCAGTGGATGGAGCGCTTGGCTTCGAACCAAGAGGCCGGGCGTTCGAATCGCCCCGGGGTCGCAGGCGAAAGGGCGTGGCGACATGATCGGCCGATTCGACCGGCTCGGGATCCAGGCTCGTATCATGCTCTACGTCACCGTGGGGCTTGCCGTCATGTTCGGCGGGTTCGCCTCTCTTGGGTTCCGCTCGGTCGGCGAGGCGACGCAGCTCGTCTACGAAGAACGCCTGAGCACGGCGTACACGACGGCTGGCATCCTCGAGCGGGACTCCTTGCACATCGCTCGGGACACGGGCGAGGAGTTGACCGATCTGCCAACGGGAGATGAGGAGCAGCTCAAGCTCGCGACGCGCCGGCTGCTGAGCCACCTCTCCAACACCGATCCGTTCCCCTTCTTCCGTATCAGCGGTGCGTGGGTCCTTACGAGTGCGGGCGTCGTCATGGCAGCGGCCGGCGAACCCGGGATCGGCTCGAGCGAGCAGATCGCCAAGGTCGTGTCTGCGGCGTCCGACGTTGGCGAGTCGGGGTTCGTCATCGTTCCCGCAGTCGGCACGAGGTCCACGGGCGTTCCGTTCGCGACGACGGTGATCCCGCTCGCGCGCCGTGCGGGCCCGGCCTTGCTGGTCGCCGTGCACGCCGTTTCCATCAACAGCCGGGCCGCCTACGTGCCGGCCACGTACTGGCAGACGGCGTCGGGATTCACGACCGCAGCGACGCGGGGCACGCCTGAGACCAGCTACCACATGGAGGTGGTGGGGCCCGACGGAGTCACTGTTCTAGGGGTGGGCGAGGACGAGAGGCCCGGCGAGGTGAGCCGCCACCTGCCGGCGATCCGGGGGATCATGGCGCAGCGAGGAGCCGCGACCATCGTGCACGAGCCCTCGCAGGGGGATGCCTTCTCGGCGCATGTGATGGCGGTCGTACCGCTGGGCTCTTCCCCCTTCTACGTCATCCTGGAGCAGCCAACGGATGTGGCGTTGTCGTTGCCCACGGAGCTGCGTCGGTCGGTCAGCTTGGCGGCGACGCTGGGCTTCCTGGCCGCTCTGGTGCTGGCCTGGATCACGACGCGCCACGTTACCCGCCCGACGGAGCAGCTGACGATGGCGGCCCAGCGGATGGCGCGCGGGGACCTGGAGAGCCCGATCACCGTGAGCGCACAGGACGAGGTCGGGCGGCTGGCTGAGAACCTGGACGCGATGCGACGGCAGCTGCGGGACGCCTACCGGCAGGTCAGCCGCGCGAACGAGCGACTGGAAGTGCAGGTCGCCGAGCGAACGGCTCGCCTGAGCGACCTCCTGGGGAAGGTCATCTCGGCGCAGGAGGAGGAACGGAGCAGGCTGGCCCGCGAGCTCCACGACGAGACCGCGCAGACCATCGGCGCCCTGTCGATCGCCCTGGACCGCGCTCGCCACGGGTTGGGCGATGCCCCGCCGGAGGCCGTCGATCAGCTGCAAGAGGCACAAGACATCGTCAAGCGGCTGCTTGCCGAGACGCGCCGCCTGATCCTGGATCTCCGTCCGATGGCGCTCGAGGACCTCGGCTTGGTTCCCGCCATCCGTTGGTATGCCGAGACGCACCTTCACGAGCAAGGGGTGACGACGACGATCGAGATGGACCAGCCCGCAGTGAGGCTGCCCCCGCACTTGGAGGTCGCGCTCTTCCGGATCGCTCAGGAGGCCATCAACAACATCGCGAAGCACGCCCGGGCGCAGCGAGCCACCATCCGCCTCGTCTTCTGGGACGCCGCGGTCCGCATCAGCGTGTCCGACGACGGAAAGGGCTTCGACGTCGATCGGGTCCTCGCGTCCGCCGAGGGGAACGTCGGCCTGATGGGCATGCAGGAGCGCAGCCGTCTTCTGAGCGGGCGCATGGACATTCGGTCGGGGGAGGGGAAGGGTACGCAGGTCACCGTGGAGGTCCCCATCTCGATCGGCGAAGCGGACCGGCGATAGTGGCCAAGATCCGCATCCTCGTTGCCGACGACCACACCCTCATCCGGCGTGGGATCGTCGGCCTGCTCAACACGCAGCCCGATATGGAGGTCATCGACGAGGCGGGAACGGGGCGAGAAGCGGTCGCGAAGGCCGTCGCCGGATCGCCCGACGTCGTGCTGATGGACATCGGCATGCCCGATCTCAACGGCTTGAGCGCCACGCCCATGATCAAGAAGCAGCTACCCCAGGTCCAGGTGCTCATCCTGACCATGCACGATCGAGAGGACTACTTGTTCCAGGCTCTGCGAGCCGGCGCATCGGGCTACGTGCTGAAGGGAGCCGACACCCAAGACCTGCTCACGGCCGTGCGGTCCGTGTCGTCCGGCGGGGTGTACCTCTTCCCCCCGGTCGCCAAGGAGCTCCTGAAGGACTACCTGCGCCGCATCGAGGGTGGCGAGGACCTCGCGAGCTACGATGGCCTGACCGAGCGAGAGCGGGAGATCCTGCAGCTCATTGCCGAGGGCAGGACCGCGACGCAGATCGGCGAAGCCCTGCACATCAGCCCACACACCGTGCAGTCACACCGGGACAACATCATGGCGAAGCTCGACCTGCACAACCGATCGGCGCTCATCAGGTATGCCATACGGAGAGGGCTGATCCCCTTGGACTTGTAGGGTCCGGTCCCGCACCCGCAACCGGCCGACCCGCGAAATAGGGCGTTCCTGCCCGAGCAGTCCCCCGAGTGCCCCATAGCCCGTCACGCGGTCGGTGGCGCAGGCTGGGCGCGGCGTCCACGCGAATGCGCGTTGGGGGTTGACCGTGAACAGGCGCGTACGAGCCCTACTGCCGGTGCTCCTTGTCGGCGGCACCGTTCTCGCGCTCGCAGCCGCATGCAGCGGCTCCGCCCCGGCGGCGACCACCAAGCCGGGTCCGCTCGTGGCATCGGTAGCCCATAAGGCCGGAGCGGCTCACGCGCTTCAGCCCAAGAGGCTCGAGGCGGTGGCCGAGGTGGACATGCACGAGCTCTACTTCGCCAATCCAAAGGGGGAGAAGAACCCGACCATCAAGCTCCCGGCGGGCAAGACCGTTGGCATCCACATCCACAACGAGGGCACGCTCCTGCATGAGATCGCGATCGGGCGGACGGTGAAGCCGGACGGGGACTACGAACAGAACCTCACGGAGCTCGTTGAGTCGGACGTCTTCTTCTACTACGGCGAGGCGAAGGCCGAGCTGGGCGGCGCCACGTACGGGGAGGTGGAAGTCGAGCCCGGCGTGAAGGACATCTGGATCAGGATCACCGTGCCGGCGAACCTGAAGGGCGAGTGGGAGATCGGCTGCTTCGTCGAGGGGCACTACGCGGGTGGCATGCACGCCAAGCTGGTGTTCGAGTAGGGCGCGGTGTCGCCCTACGTGGCGGTCGGGTCGCCGGTCTGGATGAAGGCGAGCATCCGCGGCGCACGTCGGCGGGGAGGAAGGGCGCTTCGGCGGCCAGGCGCCAACCCCATTCGTCCTTGATGAACGAAGGTGCCCGGGCCGGGATCGTGCGTCACGGCAGCCGCACCGTTGGGTTGAGGCTGTAGGTGCCGGTGACGCTCGCCTGACCGAGCACGTGGCCGCGGATCGCGGCCAGCACGTCGGCGCCCCCGAACGTTCCGCTCACCACGCACGTCGCGAGGTCGAGCGCGTAGAGCGTGAACGTGTAGTGGTGGAGCAGCTCGTCGTTCCACGGCGGGGCGGGGCCGTCGTAGCCGAAGTAGCTGCCCTGCATGTCCTTGTCGGCGGCGAACCAGGCGGTGAAGTCGTTGACCCCCTGGCGCGTGCCGCGCGGTCCGTCGGGGCCCTTCTTGCCGCGTGCGGCCACGCCGTCGGAGAACTCGCCGGCGCGGATCGGCCCGGAGGCCGGATCGAGGTCCACGAGCACCCAGTGGTAGAAGTCCACGCGCGGCAGCGTCGCGGGTACGCTGCGGCCCTCCTGGTTGACGTCGTCCGGCTTGCTCGGGACGTCGCGGTCGTGGCAGATGAGCGCGAGCGACCGCGTGCCCGCGGGCAGGTCGCTCCAGGCGAGCTGCGGGTTGCGGTTGCTCGAGAGCTTGAAGTGGCTCACCGGGTCGGAGGCGCCGAAGGCGAACTCCGCCGGGATCGGTCGGCCGTCGGCGAAACTCGCGCTCGTGAGCTTCATGCGAACCTCCCTGTCGTCGTCAGGCCGAATCCTACGACGCCCGGGTCGGCGGCTCGCGTCGCCGGAGCCGCTCAGGCCGTGCGGAAGGCGTAGCCGGTGCCGCGGAGCGTGTGGATGAGCCGGGGCTCACCGTCCGCCTCGAGCTTGTGCCGCAGGTAGCGGATGTAGACCTCGAGGACGTTGTCATTCCCGCCGAAGTCGTAGCCCCAGACCCGCTCGGTGAGCACGCCCTTCGGGACCACCCGCCCGGCCGAGCGCATGAGGTGGAGGAGGAGCTTGTACTCGGTGGTCGTGAGCGTGATCTCGCGCTCGCGCCGGCGCGCCCGCCGCGTCGCGGTATCGAGCTCGACGTCGGCGTAGCGGAGGGTCTCGGACGCGGGCTCGTGTCGGCGCAGCACCGCGCGGAGCCGCGCCGCGAGGATCGGGAGGCTCACCGGCTTCACGACGTAGTCGTCGGCGCCGGCATCGAGGCCGACGATCTGCGCGAGCGGCGTGTCGCGCGCGGTGAGCATGAGCACGCCGACCGTCGGCTGCTGGGTGCGCAGCTGGCGGCACACCGCGAGGCCGTCCAGGCCCGGCATCATGATGTCGAGGACCACGGCGTCGGGCTGCCACTCGCGAGCGGCGCGGAGCGCGCGCTCGCCGTCCGGCGCGGCGCGCACCTCGTAGCCATCGCGCGCGAGCGCGCGTGTCACGACGCTCGTGATGCCATCGTCGTCGTCCACCACGAGCACGCGGAGCGGACGCTCGAGCTCCGTCGCCATGCTGCGCTGATGGTCGTCGGGGAGGACCGGCCACCGAACGTGCCCATGGGCGCGATGTGGCGGTGCCGTTCGGTCCTACCGCTGTGCCGGCTCACCGCACGCGGCTGACGGGCGCGCCCGCATGTGCCGCCATGCTGAGAGCGCGCTGAGCGAATGAGCGCGGCGCTGCTGAGAGCCAGCTGAGATGTGGTGCCGATGGTGCCGGATGCGGGTGCCCATCGTCCCGATCCCCTGAGCCGTTCGGCGCTACTACTCAGTTCGCTCTACCCCGATGTTGTTGCCCAACCCGAGAGCGCGCTGAGCACGCGACGCAGCATCGGAGATGAAGATGGCATCCCTCTCACGGAGGAAGCTCCTCGGCGGGCTCGGCACCGGCGCGGGAGCGATCGCCGCGGCCGGCCTCGCGCCGATCCGCTTCGAGGCGGAGGCCGCACCCGTACCCGCGAAGAAGCGGCAGTGGGCCATGGTCATCGACATGCGGCGGTGCGACGGGTGCAAGGAGTGCACGGTCGCCTGCCAGGAAGCGCACCACCTGCCCAAGAGCTTCGAGTGGATCAAGGTCCACAAGCTCCAGAACAGGCGTGGCCAGGAGTTCTTCATGCCGCAGCCGTGCATGCAGTGCGAGAACCCGCCTTGCCTGCGGGTCTGCCCGGTGGCGGCGACGTTCCGCGACGCCGAAGGCATCGTGCTCGTGGATCAGGACCGCTGCA